>CZLA01000054.1_pt1 | contig 12070 bp, 8 predicted proteins | sample 1122381 | NCBI WGS metagenome assembly CZLA01 (sample SAMEA3539301, study PRJEB10725) | soil metagenome | biome: tundra; feature: field; material: soil | place: USA | collected 2010-05 | depth 0.15 m
GCTTTCAGGCGGAAGGACCGCTGGACATGCGGATGAACCCGATGTCCGGCGAGACCGCCGAACAAGTGGTAAACCACATCGACGAGCGCGAGCTAGCCGATGTGATTTACGAATTCGGTGAGGAAAGGAGGTCGCGGAGAATCGCCAGAGCCATTGTCCGGTCGCGGCCGATACGCACGACGAAGCAACTTGTCGAAGTGATATCAGCCGCGGCCCGGTCAATGAAACATGAGCGGATTCATCCGGCGACCCGAACCTTTCAAGCTCTCCGAATCTTCGTAAACCATGAACTGGACGATCTGAAAGCACTGCTGGAAGTGGCGCCCAGCGTGCTGAAGCCGGGTGGAAGGCTGGTGGTGATCAGCTTTCACTCGCTCGAAGACAGAATCGTCAAGGATGCGCTTCGCGAGGGTGCGAAGCAGGGCTGGTACCGGCTGCTGACGAAAAAGCCGGTGACGGCGAGCGAAGAAGAGATTGATCGCAATCCCCGGTCGCGCAGTGCGAAGATGCGCGCCGCCGAAAAAGTTTGAGTTCGCCCCGGAGAAACTGCCGGGCTCGGCCACCCGTCACGCGAAAAGCGCGCGTGCCGGGGACCCCGACTTCCCGGTGCGGTGATGGTAAGGCGTGCCGGGTAAAGATTTTACGACTCTGTGGTGGAGTTTTGCCGGAGCGGCCAGGTAAAACAAAATAAGGCCGCGTCCGGAGAAGAAAACTGGAAATAGCGAAATGACATTTACCGGCAACCTTATTGAACATCTGATGGCAACGGTGGAGCGCGCTGAACAGAGGGCGCAAGCGGATCGAGGCTTGGTCGTCGAGCCAATGGCTGACGAGCCATGGTTCGCATCCGTCCAGAAAAACGCAGAGTACGACTCCCAACTTCTTGGAGTGGCATAACTCATGAGCGCCGTGGCAATGCAAAGCGCAGCTCCGTTTAGCCGTCGCAAGTCCTGCTGGCTGGGGACCCCGGAAATTTATTTTCGCAAGACCATCGATAACTCGCGCCTGGTAAAGGTCGAAGACCCACGCCGCGCGCGCGAGATGAAGTACTTCGGATTGGCGCTGTGTTTTCTGTTTCTGCTGGTCATGGGATACGCGCTGCAGCATTTCCGCGCGATTGAATACGGATACAAGATCGAGACGCTGCGGTCGCAGCGCGGGGATCTTACGGAAATGAACCGGGCCCTGCGCCTGGAAGAGGCGTCGCTGCGCGATCCGGAGCGAATTGATGTGATGGCGCGAAAGCTGGGCATGCAATCGCCGCAGCCTGGGCAGGTGGTTCGCATGGACGCTGCCTCCGATGCCGGCACGCCGGTGATGGCCAGCGTGACTCCGGTCGCGGTGGTGTCAGCGCGGTAGTGTCATTGGTTGTGTGGGAACGGGCCTGTGGCCCGTCCAAACGGGGCGCTGCCCCGTCTCCATACCAGTTGTTTCGCGGCGGCTCTCCGGAGCCGCCGAAAGTTTCTGAGGACAGGAAGTGGCGGCGAGTACTTCTTCGAACGGCGCACGATTCAGGCTCTATGCCTTGTCTGGATTGCTGTGCCTCTGGCTGCTGGCGATCTGCTTCCGGCTGGTCTATCTCCAAATTTTCTGCTATGGCGATTTCGAGCGCCGAGCCCAGCATCAGCAGCAGCGCAGCTTCGATCTTTCTCCGAAGCGTGGTGTCATCTACGATCGCGCTGGACGTGAACTGGCGATGTCGATTCAAGTGGACTCGGCCTTCGTGGTGCCGTCGGAAGCTCCCGATCTTGCCAATACGATCAGCCTGATTGCGCGCATCACGAAAGACGATCCCCGTGTCGTGCTGGCGGATTGTCGCGCCCACAAGACCTTCTGCTGGGTAGCGCGCAAGGCCGATGCCGAAGTCGTCGAGCGCATCCGCGCCCTGAATCTGCAAGGTATCCACTTTCAGAAAGAACCCAAACGCTTCTACCCGAAACGCGAATTGGCGGCGCAAATTCTGGGATACGTTGGCACCGACGATCAAGGCCTGAGCGGTCTGGAGCGGCAATTCAACCAGCAACTGCAAGGCAAACCCGGCAAACTGATGATTTCCGTGGACGCGCGCAAGCAGTGGTTTGCCAGCGTTGAAAAGGAGCCCGAGTCCGGCAACAGCGTCGTCCTCACCGTCGATCAGAACATTCAATACATCGCCGAGCGCGAACTCGAGCGCGGGATGGAAGAGACGCACGCCATCGCGGGCACGGTAATTGTGGAAAATCCGCATACCGGCGAGATTCTGGCCCTCACGAACCGGCCGACATTCAATCCCAACATTCGGAAGGAAATTAAAAACGAGGCCCTGAAAGACCGCGCGGTGAGCGACATTTACGAGCCGGGTTCGACTTTCAAAATGGTGACCATCTCCGCCGGCCTGGAAGAGAAGATCACGCGCCCCGACGAAATGTTCGACTGCCAGATGGGATCGATCATTATCAACGGCATGCGCATTCGCGACAGCAAGCCACACGGCCTGCTGTCGGTGGCGGACATCATCGCCGAGTCGAGCGACGTGGGCGCCATTAAAGTCGGCATGCGCCTCGGCAACGACCGCTTCTACAAATACATCCGCGCTTTCGGGTTCGGCCAGCAAACCGGGATCGAATTACCGGGCGAAACGCGCGGCATGACAAAGCCAGTTGATAGGTGGTCGAAGGTGTCGTTCGCAGCGATTTCCATGGGCCAGGAAATCGGCATTTCGGCTGTGCAGCTCGCATCCCTGATCTCGACGATTGCCAACGATGGCGTGCGCGTTCCGCCGCGGATTGTGGCGGGCACGATTGCGCCGCAGAATACTCCGCAAACCATCGCCTTTCAGCCGGCCGAGGGGACGCGGGTGATTTCCTCGCTGACTGCGGCGCAGATGCGGCAGATGTTGCAGGGAGTGGTGCTCCACGGTACTGGACGCAAAGCCCTGCTCGAGGGTTACAGTTCGGCGGGCAAGACCGGCACAGGGCAAAAGGTAGACCCAGCCACCGGCGCTTACTCGAAGACAAAGTACGTCGCATCTTTTGCCGGGTTCGCTCCCATCAACGATCCGCAAATGGCAGTGGTGGTGATTCTCGACTCTGCCGTCGGCCTGCACCAGGGAGGCCAGGTTTCAGCGCCGATCTTCCAACGCGTCACGCAGCAGGTGCTGGAGTATTTGCACGTCCCGCATGACGTTCAGCTTCCGGCCAGCCGCCAGGTTCTGCTCGCTCGCCGCAGTGTTCCTGACGCGAGCCTGGAAGAAAGTTCGCCCGATCATCTCGGCGCTAGCCTGGACATGGCCGAAGCCAATGAAACGCCCGCCATTCCAGCAGCGGTCAAGCCCGGCACAATTGGCGCGCAGGTCGTTCAGACTGCGCAGACCGCAAGGGAGAGGGATCAGGCGGTGGCCACCGCTTCGACGACAGCGGCGGCGAGTTTGCCCGGTACAAGTTTGCCCGGTACACAACCCGCGAATTCGCCGCCGCAAAAATTGCCAGCCGGCGGAACGGTGGTTCTCGACGTGGAGGAGGGAGGGATCGAGGTTCCATCCTTCCTCGGCAAGAACCTGCGTGTTGCCATTGAGGCCGCGCAAGACGCCCGTCTCGACCTCGACGCGGTCGGCAGCGGGGTCGCGCGCGAACAATCACCTTTGCCGGGCGCGCACGTCGCTGCGGGATCGCACATCATCGTGCATTTCGGCAGATAAGTTTTGATTTCCCCTGTGCACCTCTGTGTTCTCTGTGGTTGAAAGAAAAGCCTGAACCACGGGGGGCACAGAGGTTCACGGAGCAAACCGAAACCTAGGCTATTTATAATCACTCCAAATGACATTCCAACAACTCCTGCAAGGCGCCGAGGTCCTCTCCCAGAGCGGGAACCCGGGCGTTGCCGGAGTGGAATACGATTCGCGGCGGGTGCGCCCCGGAACCGCTTTTGTCGCCATGAAGGGCGAGACCAGCGACGGCAATCGGTTCATTGATCAAGCCATTGCCGCCGGAGCGGTTGCCATCGTCACCGACTCGGCTGCCGAAACGCCGCGGCCCGCGGTGGCCTGGGCGCAGGTCGTGCACGGACGCCGCGCGCTCGCCCGCCTGAGCGCGAATTTCTACAAACGTCCTGCCGAGCGAATTGCGAATACTGGGATTACAGGCACGAATGGAAAAAGCACAACTGCCTTCCTGATCGAATCCATATTGCAGGCGGCCGGACGCATGACGGCGCTGGTCGGGACCATCGAATATCACGTTGCCGGAAAAGTTCTCCCGGCGCCGCACACCACGCCGGAAGCGCTGGAACTCAATCGGCTTTTGTCGGAGGGCCTCGGCTTGGGAGTCACCGAAGCGGTGATGGAAGTGTCATCGCACGCGCTCGATCAACAGCGTGTTTTTGGAATTCCATTTGATGTGGCTGTGTTCACGAATCTCACTCGCGACCATCTTGATTACCACGGCACGATGGAAGATTATTTCCGTGCCAAGCAGGTGCTTTTCGAAGGCTGCGGGACGGAACCGCCGCGCGCCGCTGTGCTTAACATTGACGATGAACACGGCCGCCAGCTCTTGAAGCTCTGTAAGAAGAAGAGCTCAGTCGTTCTCTCCTACGGTCTGACGTCGGGCGACTTTCATGCCGAGTCCATCGAAATCACGCCGCGGGGAACTCGTTTTCAAATGGTGACGCCCTCGGGGAAGCTTGCTATGTGGTCTCCGCTCATCGGCAACGTGAATGTGTACAACGTGCTCGCGGCTTCTGCCGCCGGGTATGCTCGCGATTGTTCTGCCGAGGCGATCACAAAGGGCATCTTTGATCTGACTAGCGTTCCCGGCCGCTTCGAGCGCGTGGATTGCGGCCAACCCTTCACGGTGGTCGTGGATTATGCGCACACCGATGACGCGCTCCGCAACCTCACCGCACTGGCTCGCGATTTTGTGGCTCGCGCCGGCCTCAAAGGCAAGGTCATCACGCTTTTCGGCTGCGGCGGCGATCGCGATCGCGCCAAGCGTCCGCTAATGGGCGAGGCCGCGGGCAAGGGGAGCGACTTCGTCGTGCTTACTTCCGACAACCCGCGCTCCGAGGATCCGCTGGCAATCATGAACGATGCAGTCGTTGGATTGCAGAAGTGCGGTGCAAAATATTCCATGGAGCCCGACCGCCGCAAAGCCATCGCTTTCGCTTTGCAACAGGCGACTCCCGGCGACATCGTGCTGTTCGCGGGCAAGGGGCACGAAAAAGTGCAGGCCACAAAAGAGGGAACGATTCCATTCGACGATGTTGAAGTTGCGCGCGAGAACCTGAAGGTTCTAGGCTACGACTGCACGAGTGCCGCGAAAGCGGGCACCGCGGGGAAGATCGCATGAAACTTCTTCTCTCCCGCATCGCTGAATTTATTGCCGCGCCTGGCCACTACGACGGCCGCGCCATGGCTCAGGGATATTCCATCGACTCCCGCACCGTGCAATCCGGCGAACTCTTCTTTGCCGTCAAAGGCGAACGCTTCGACGGTCACGACTTCGTGGAGCAGGCACTGAGCCGAGGCGCGATTGCCGCGGTGGTCGCGAAAGGGCAACTGGCGCGCTATTCCGACCCCGCCGGCCTGCTTGCCGTTGACGACACGCTCATCGCGCTCCAGACCCTGGCGACAGCGGTCCGAAAAATCTGGGGCAAGACTGCCATCGGCGTTACCGGCTCGATGGGCAAGACCACCACGAAGGAAGCGATGGCCCATTTGCTCGCGATCAAGTACCGCGTGCACCGCACCAGGGGGAATTTCAATAATCATTTTGGTCTGCCACTCGGGCTGCTGACGCTGGAGCCGGAATACGACGTTGCCGTGGTGGAGATGGGGATGTCGCACGCCGGCGAAATTGCGGCTTTGGCTCGTATCGCTCTGCCGAATCAGGCCGTGGTCACTAACGTTGCTCCCGTGCATCTGGAGAGCTTCGACTCCATCGCCGGAATTGCGCGCGCGAAATATGAACTGATCGAAGCTCTGCCGCATGGCGGGACAGCAGTGTTGAATGCCGACGACGAATATGTGTGCCAGTTCGGCCGCGACTTCAAGGGCAAGGTTGTCACGTTCGGATTGAAGGCGACGGCATGCGTTCCGGCATGCGTTCCAGCAGGAGTTCCTGCAGACGTGCGGGCGGAAAACATAGAGGTGCTCGGGCCCGAAGGCACGCGCTTCGATCTCGTCGCCCATGAAGTGCGCCAGCCGGTGCAGAGTCCGTTGCTCGGCAAGCACAACGTGTATAACGTGCTCGCTGCGGCTGCCGTTGCGCTGGAGCACGGCATTACCCCGTCAGAGATCGCCGCCGCGCTGCCTTCGTTGCAGCCGGCGGACAAACGCGGACAGGTCGTCCAACTGGGTAACATCACCGTGCTCTACGATTGCTACAATTCAAGTCCGAAGGCGTTGATGGCTGCAGTGAATACTCTGGCGGTTATGCCAGGCCGGCGCCGGATTGTTGTTGCCGGCGAAATGCTGGAACTTGGTACGACCGGTGAGCAACTGCACCGTGAGTGCGGGCGCTACATGGCGGGAAGGGAACTCGACTTCCTGCTCGGTGTTCGAGGATTAGCGAAGCCGATGGTCGAAGCGGCAGGCGAAGCGGGGATGAAAGCGGAATTCGTCGCGACGCCGGAAGAAGCCGGCGAGTGGCTCGCGCGCGAGACTCGCGAAGGCGATGTGGTATTGCTGAAAGCGTCGCGCGGCGTGAAACTGGAAAAAGCGTTGGAGACATGGCAACGAAAAATCGGCGCTCCCTCCGCCCCTGGCGCTGGGAACTGATAGCTGACAACTGATAGCTGACAACTGGTGTCGGAGGCGGATTGCTCTACTGGCTGCTCTACCTGAAGCTCTTCCATTATTTCCCGCCCTTTCGTATTTTTCGTTACCTGACTTTCCGCACCGCTTTCGCCAGTCTCACCGCACTTTTCACCGGCCTGATTGTTGGGCCGATCGTGATTCGGCGTCTGCGCGATTTCCAGATCGGGCAGTACATCCGTGAAGAGGGGCCGCAGGCTCATCAGAAAAAAGCGGGCACACCGACCATGGGAGGATTGCTGATTGCCATCGCCATCCTGGTGCCGACATTGCTCTGGGCGGACCTGAGTAATCCGTTCGTCTGGATTGCGGTGTTTTCGACGATAGCGTTCGGTGCGATCGGTTTTGCCGACGACTATCTTAAAGTTGTTCATCGACGCAATCTCGGTCTTACGGCGCGCGCCAAGCTGGGCTTTCAGGCCGGGGCCAGCGTCCTGATTGCGATCGCGCTGATCGTTTTGCAGCACCGCGGAGAGTACTCGACCAGGCTGGTCGTTCCCTTCTTCAAGCAGTTCCACCCAGACCTGGTGATCCAAAGATGGGCGATTCATCCGCAAATGTGGCCGCTGGCCTTCCTGCCGTTCGTGGCTTTCGTTGTGCTTGTGATTGTCGGATCGAGCAACGCCGTGAATCTTACCGACGGCCTTGACGGGCTCGCCATCGGCTGTACGGTGATTGCGGCCGGAGCGCTGGCGGTTCTCACCTACCTCAGCGGCCACGCCACATTTGCCACCTACCTCGAACTGCAGCGCATGCCGCAGATCGGCGAGCTCACTATTTTTTGCGGAGCGATGGTGGGTTCCGCCATTGGATTTCTCTGGTATAACGCACATCCGGCGGAAGTGTTCATGGGCGATGTCGGCTCGCTGGCGCTGGGCGGCGCGATCGGCACCATAGCCGTTATGATCAAACAGGAGCTGCTGCTGCCGTTCATCGGAGGTATCTTCGTCATCGAGGCGCTCTCGGTGATCTTGCAGGTGGGTTCCTACAAGCTGCGCAAGAAACGCATTTTCAAGATGGCGCCGATTCACCATCACTTCGAATTGCTGGGCTGGTCGGAGTCGAAGGTGATTGTGCGCTTCTGGATCGCATCGTTGGTGTTCGCGCTGTTTGCTTTGACAACACTGAAACTGAGATAAAAGAATCCACCACGGAGGCACGGAGACACGGAGAAAACCAAATCTTGCTTTTTTCTTCGTGACTCCGTGTCTTTGCGGTGAAATGATTTTATGGACCTGAACAACAAACGCGTACTGGTTGTCGGTCTGGGCAAATCGGGCGTGGCCTCCGCGCTCTTCCTGAAGTCGCGCGGCGCCCGCGTCACGGTGTCGGACGCGAAGCCGGAAGCCGAGCTTCGCGATGAGATCCTGCTTCTGCTCGAGCATGGGATCACGGTTGAAACCGGCGGCCACGGCGACCGCACGTTTCGCGGGCAAGACTTGATCGTCGTCAGCCCGGGTGTGCCGGCCGATGCGCCGCAACTGGTGCAGGCGCGCAACCTGGGAGAGCCGGTCATCGGCGAAATCGAACTCGCCGCGCAATTTCTGACCGGTTCGATCGTCGCCATTACCGGGGCCAATGGCAAGACCACGACCACCTCATTGGCCGGCGAAATAATTGCCGCTGGCAAATTCCCCACACTGGTTGGCGGCAATATCGGCACGCCGGCTATCAGTTTTGTGGATCAGGCCGGACCCACGACCTGGACTGTGCTCGAAGTATCAAGCTTTCAACTGGAAACGATCGTAGAATTTCGTCCCCGGATCGCGGTGATCCTGAACATCACGCCCGACCATCTCGATCGCCACAGGACTTTCGCCAATTACGTAAATGCCAAAGCGCGCATCTTTGAGAACCAGCGCCCGGACGACTTCACCGTACTCAACGCAGACGATCCAACCACATCGGAGTTGTCGAATCGCACTCGCGCGCAGTTGTTCCGGTTCAGCCGAAAGAAGGAGATTGAAAAGGGTGCATTTGTCCGCGGCACGCATATTTATTTCCGGAACGGCAACAGCGAACGCGAAATCATGCCCCTCGCCGAAGTGCCGCTGAAAGGCGCGCACAATTTGGAGAACGTGCTCGCGGGCGTTTCTATCGGAATGCTCGTCGGCTGCCCGCCTGAACAAATCCGCCAGGCCGTGCGGAATTTCAAAGCCGTCGAGCACCGGTTGGAATTTGTGGCCAAAGTCGCGGGCGTGGATTACTACAACGACTCCAAAGCCACGAACGTTGACGCCACCATCAAAGCGCTGGAATCCTTCCCGGCGAATATTCACCTGATTCTCGGCGGCAAGGATAAGGGCAGCGACTACACCGTGCTCCATGATTTGTTGCGGCAGCGAGTGAAGCGCGTGTACACGATCGGGGCCGCCGCCGCCAAGATTGAATCGCAGATTCAGGGGGCTGCCGAAATCGAACATGCGGAAACGCTGGAAAACGCTGTCCGGCGCGCCAGCGAATCCGCTGTGCTGGGCGATGTCATTCTTCTGGCTCCGGCCTGTGCCAGCTTCGATCAGTTCCAGAGCTACGAACACCGCGGCAGAGTGTTCAAAGAGGTCGTGCATTCCCTGGCCATGTCTCGATCGTAGGTTGGAACCAACTCAGTTATCCCCCTGCCAAGAATCCACGGACGAAACTCTCCCGTGGCTCCGTGCTCCGTGGTGAAATGATCTTCTATGGCCAAGCGGGTTAGCGTCGATCGCTGGATGTTTACCGTGACCACGATTCTGGTTTTTATCGGACTGGTCATGATCTTCAGCGCCTCGGCGGTGATGGCCAAGGAGCGGTATGGCTCGGCTTATGAATTTTTGTTTAAGCAACTGATATGGGCGGTCGCGGGACTCGCCGTGATGGTCGTGGCCATGAAGATGGACTATAAACGCCTGCAGCATCCGGCGCTGGTTTTCACGTCGCTCGGCTTTACCACGTTACTGCTCATCGCCGTTTTTTTTCTTGATCGCGCCCACGGCACGCATCGGTGGTTCCACGTGGGTCCGATTTCGCTGCAGCCTTCGGAGATGGCCAAGCCTGCGCTCATCCTGTTTCTGGCATGGTTTCTCGAAAACAAGACCAAGGCCATGGACGACTGGCGCAATACGCTGATCCCCGCTGTGGCGCCCACCGTAGTTTTCTTAGGGCTGATTGTCTTTCAGCCGGACCTCGGTACGGCCATCGCCTGCGCGGGCATTACCGCTTGTGTCCTGTTCGTCGCCGGCATTCGGCTGCGCTACTTCGGATACGCCTGCGCGGCGGCGCTGCTGCCGCTTTATTTCCTGATCTTTCACGTGGCGTATAGAAAAGACCGCATCCTGGCCTTCCTGAATCCCTACGCCGACCCGAAGGGATTTGGCTTCCACATTATCCAGTCGCTGATTGCGGTCTCAACCGGCGGCGTGACCGGACTCGGGCTGATGGAAGGGAAGCAGAAATTGTTTTATCTTCCCGAACCGCACACGGATTTTATTTTCGCCGTCACCGCCGAAGAGTTGGGACTGGTTGGAGCGCTTGCCGTCATCATTCTGTTTGCGATTTTTCTCTGGCGCGGAACACGCGCGGCGCTGCGTACGCAGGATAACTTTGGCCGCTTCCTGGCGGTCGGAATCACGAGCATGATCGTGCTGCAGGCGTTCATCAATATCAGCGTCGTGCTGGGGCTGATGCCGACGAAAGGAATCCCGCTGCCGTTTGTTTCTTATGGTGGATCGTCGCTGTTTGTGACCCTCATGTGTGTCGGGGTGCTGCTGAATATCACCAAGCAGGCGGAGTAGGCGCCCCTGTGTTCCTCGCGTACTCCGCCACCTATTCACTCCAAAGAAAATGTGGAACTGCTTCGCGCAGGTACGCTAGGGCGTATAGAGTTCCGCGTCAGTACCCCCGACAGCCAGCACTTGCCCGTTCAACAGCCGCGTCGCCGAGTGGCGTACGGATTGCGCCAGACTACCGGTAACTGACCAACTATTGGTGGACGGATCGTAGAGCCGGCAGTTGGTGGTGGGGTAGGACTTGCCGCTGTACATAACGGCGCCTCCGGCAAGCAGCACTTTTCCGGTGCCAAGTAGGGTCAAGGGGCCAAAGCTGATTGCGTTTCCACATTGGCCCAAGGTCCGCGCCCAAGTGTTGGCGGTTGGGTTGTAGAACTCGCCGGCATAACACGAAAACTTGTTTCCATAGACGAGTACGTCACCGTTCGTAAGCAGCGCGGTAGAGACACCGGTATGGCTGTAATACATTTGTGCCGTCGTCGTCCAGCGTCCGGTCGAAGCATCGTAGAGCTGGCCTGGCATGTAGGAAGAGCCCGACTCATCCACGGCCAGCGCGTGGCCATCCTGGAGGGGCGTCAGCGCAACCAGATGGTAGTTCTGCAGGCTGCCCGTCGCAGTCCAAGTGCCGGTGGATGGGTCGTAGAGTTCAGCGCTGGTGGTTGCGTTGGTGCCACCCGCAACCAGCACTTGGCCGTTTTGGAGCAGCATCGCGCCGTGCAAAGCTCGGGGCAGTGTCATGCTGCCGGTCGTCTTCCACGTACCGGTGGAGGGGTTGTACAGCTCGGCGGTCGCCGTGTAAATTGCCTGGTAATGCGAATCGACACCGAGGTACCCGCCCGCAACCAGAACCTCGCCACTCGGGAGTAGCGTCGCCGTGTGGTCTAAGCGGGGCGTCGCCGTGCTCCCGGTGATGCTCCACTTGCCGGTAGCGGGGTTGTACAGCTCAGCGCCGGTGAGAAAGTGTGTGGCGTCTTCGCCCCCAACAACCAGAACCTGACCATTCGCCAGCAGCGTGGCGGTATGCGCTGTGCGGGCGGTGTTCAGACTCCCGGTGGTCGTCCAGGTGCCAGACGCCTGGGCGAGGAGTGGGAATGGTGTGATTACTGCCAACCCGATTGCAAGTACTGCTGCTAACACGGGTGTGGGCACAGCTGCAAACCTAGGCGTACTTCCGCAAGTCATGGCTACCTCCGTAGACGGCTAGAAGGGCAACCAGAAGCCGTGTCGTCATGGCGGTTCTGGTCGGGTCATCGACCAATCCGGTGAGCGAACCACTAAATCTCCAAGTGTGTGCTACCGTCCCCAGTTAACCGGATGCCATCATTGCTTGTGTCATGGAGCCGTAAAGAGTTTGTCAATTATTTGCACCTCAGCAGGCGGCTGCGTGGCGCATTTCCGGACGGTTCGGGCTAGGGTGTCCGCACAGCGTATTCGATCTGGGGCTGTTGGCAACTGCCAGCACGATGGTGAGCGCATCGTCGGCAATTCTTGAAACTATGCGATTATTGTTGAAAAA
>CZLA01000197.1_pt1 | contig 11728 bp, 12 predicted proteins | sample 1122381 | NCBI WGS metagenome assembly CZLA01 (sample SAMEA3539301, study PRJEB10725) | soil metagenome | biome: tundra; feature: field; material: soil | place: USA | collected 2010-05 | depth 0.15 m
CGGCTGTGCCAGGTGTGCTGGCAGGCTCCGAGGATGTGCTGGCCGTCACAGGGGGTGTAGTGGTGGCTGCAGCAGGTGCTGCCGACAGTCTCCGAGAACGGGCTGGCAGTCGCTTGGCGGCAGCGACGTCCGTAGAGGGTGTGGCGGCAATCTCCGCGGGTGGGGTGGCGGCCACAACCGGTGCGACGGCTGTTTCCGCGGGTGGGATGGCGGCTACAGCAGGTGTGACGGCAATCTCCGCAGGTGGGGCGACAGTCGCAGCCGGTGCAGCGGCGGCCACAGCGGGTGTGACTTCAGTCTCCGCAAGTGTGCTGGTCGTGCCAACGGGAGCAGCAGGGGCAGCAGCAGCGGATATGCTGGCCGTTTCCGAAGGTGCGCTGACCGCCGCAGTGGGTGCAGCGGCTGCCGCAGTGCAGTGTTCGGATATCATGTTCAGTTCAGTGACGGCAATGGTGTTATCGGTAGCGGTGGAACTCGCCCCACTGGCGCTGTGTCCGATGAGGGTTACGTCATGACCCAGATGCGCCTTGAGATCAACGCTGCTGGTAGTGATCTTGAAAATGTGGCCAGTGTTGTCTTGCACAACTGTGTAGTTACCATCCGAGCCGCCCAGGCAACCCTTAATAGTCTGGTCTGTATTGCTGCTCGCCGCGGGAGTCTGTGCTAACCCCAGCGCGACCAGCAGGGCCGGTACAACGATCAACAGGAATGCTCTCTTCATTGGAATCCTCCGAAAATTCTCGCCTTGCGGCGGTCTGAAATTTCGCTTGGGATTTGGTTCTGCTTCCGATTCTGATGTCGAACCCTCGAGGCTTTCGGGCTCCGGCCTGAGAACTTGGAGCATCCAGGTGAAACTACACGATCTTAATTCGCTAAGAATCCAAGCGTCTGTTCCAAACCGCTCACATTTGAAGAGAGAGGCCGAGCTAAGCCTGCTAGAATTTCGGCGATGCCTAAACCATCCGCCGCGGCTCGCGCCCGCAAAATCAAGCTCATAATCTTCGACGTCGATGGCGTACTTACCGACGGTAAGATCTGGATTTTCCCCGCGCCCGGAGGCTCAGGCGCTCAGCAAAGTGTTCTTGAAAAATCCGCGCAACGTGGCGGACAGGGCGGCTTCGGCCTCAATAGCACCAGCCTGATCGAGGCCAAGGGTTTCCACGCTCACGATGGCACTGCCATTTCCTTGGCTCGCCTCGCGGGAATCAAGACAGGGATCATCACCAAGCGCGTCTCGGAAACGGTTGCTTTGCGCGCGCGCGACCTGAAGATTGACCACGTCTACCAGGGCATTCAGGACAAGGCGTCGGTATTCGCGCAAATTCTGGAAAAGGACGGAATCACCGCCGCCGAGGCCGCGTTCGTGGGCGACGATGTGATCGATCTGCCGGCAATGCGCAAGTGCGGTCTGGCGATTGCGGTGAAGAACGCGCGCCCCGAGGTGAAAGCCGAAGCCCACTGGGCTACGTCCCACGCCGGAGGAGACGGAGCCGCGCGCGACGCGGTCGAATACATTCTGAAAGCCCAGGGCAAATGGAAGAAAGCAGTAGAAGAATATATAGGGGAGCGGAGCTAAAGGCGGGAGCCAACCGCCAAAAGCCAGAAGCTAAATTCACCCACCGGTTGCTTGCTTGGGGCGTGCTCGGGTTAGCAACCGGTGGGTGTTTGTTCTCCCTACTCACCCTGTTGTTTTCAGGAGCGATGACCTTGAAAACCCGGGCTCCCTGGGAAAGTTTCGGGAGCTGCCAGATATTTTCCGCGCTTTCTTCTAACTCATTTCCTGCCAGCAACTTATCCGCACTAGTCGGAGATGGCCGTGGTTTTCGCCGCCATCAGTTCCGCGAAGCGCGGATCTTTGCGCAGGGCTGCGAACTCGCTGTCCGTGTAAACGTTCTTGATGTCCTTGTAACCTTCTTCCATCGCCTTCTTCAGATAGTGCAACGAACGCTCGGGCTCGCCGGTCCTGGCATACAGTTTGGCGAGAACATAATCGTAGTGGGCGCGGTCTTCGGGAGAAGGAAGCTGGGCCATCACTCCCGCTCGCGAGGTGCGCTCAAAGATGTCAGGATCAAGCTGCATCGCCTTGGAATAACTTTGTATAGCTTTGTCGAACTGTCTCTTGCCAAAATAAGCCGCGCCCATATTGCTGTAGTAAGACGCCGCGTCATCGCGTAGTGCTATCGCTTTTTCGTAATCCTTGATCGCTGCGTTGTAGTTATGCGCCTGGTAATAAATGACGCCGAGATTGTTGTACGCGTCGCCATGTTTGCGATCGGCCTTAATGGCGCGTTCGAAACTCTTCTTGGCTTCTTTGTAGCGCTGCATCATGAGCTGGCAGATCCCGATCTTGTTGAACACCGACGCGCTCCCCGGCGCACCTTTCAGTGCCGCCTGGTAGTAGTCGACCGCGTCGAGGAAGTTTTTCTGCGTGCGCAGTTCGTCCCCGCGTTGTTCCAGTTGCTCGGGCGATGCCCCGGGAGCGGGTGGATTGACGCGGTGCAGCGGCGGAGGACCGACCTCCAACTGTTCGGTGTTCTGTGCCTGCAATGGGAGAACGAGGAAAGCAGCGAAGAGAAGTGCTACAGAGCTGATGCGGATCCAGGAAAGCATATCAACCCCCGGCCGAACGCGAGCTGTTTTCAGATTACTGCGGCGGCTTGCCGCTGTCACTACCCTTAGACGGCGCAGGCGCGTTTTTGTCATTCTTATCATTAGGGGAGTTGCTGTCCCCCTTGAACACGCCCACAATCTTGCCAAACAAGCTTTTCTTTTTCCTTGCCTCCTCCTCAGCTTGGACACCGGCGGCGGCCTGCGCGTTCCCGACGGCGGGCGGAGGCAGCGCTTTCTCGGAATTTCCGCCGAACATGCGTGAGAAGAACCCCTGCACGCTGCCCGTATGGTCGCAGGTATCATGAGGCTCGGTGCCGGCCACGAAGGCAATCGTGTAATCGTCAGGGCAGGATGGTGTCGCCAGGCGGTTGGTGATTTTGTCGAGCTGCACATCGATCACGCCTTCAGGCTGGGTGAACGCCCGCACGTCCGAATACTGTGGCAGCGTGACCGCCTTCTTCATGAACTCGGCCCAAATGGGGGCGGCAGTCTGCGCCCCGCTCAGGTGCAGGTCGCTGTAATCGTCGTATCCCACCCAGACGATGCACAGCAGATTGCTCGTATACCCGGCGAACCATCCGTCGTGCGAGCTGCCCGTCTTGCCTGCCGCCGGGGCGCTGAATCCGCGGGAGCGCACCCCGGCGGCGGTGCCGAAGTTCATGACGCCTTCCAGCAGGTTAGTCATGACGAAGGCGACGCGCGGATCGAGAACCTGCGTTTTCTCAGTCCCGATGTTGAGCACGATGTCGCCCTTGGCGTTGCGCACCGAATTTACGAACACGGGTGAAAGTCTCATGCCGCCGTTGGCAAAACTGGTGTAGGCGGCCGTCATGTCGAGGGGCGTGGCGTCGTAGGCGCCGAGTGCCATCGCCGGGGTGGCCTTCACCGATGCGATTCCAGCGGACTTCGCCAGGTCCGCCACTTTGTCGTAGCCCACTTCTTCCGCCAATTTTACGGTCGCGTTGTTGAGCGAAAGCGCCAGCGCGTAACGCAGGGTCACGTCGCCGTGGTACTCCTCTTTGTAGTTGCGCGGCTCATAAATCTGGTCTCCATAGGAGAACGTCGAAGGCTGATCGGGGACTGTGGAAGCCGGAGTAATCACGGTCGTCGAGCCGTCGAGCGCCGTGTTCATGGCGGCCGCATACACAAACGGTTTGAAGATGGAGCCGGTGGGGCGCTTGGCGAGCGCGTGGTTCAGTTGGCTCGTCCCATAGTTTCGTCCGCCGACCAGTGCCTTAATTTCGCCGGTATGAGGATCCATCGCGACGAGCGCCACCTGTGCCTGCGGCCCGGGCGTGACGGTGGTTTCTACCTTTTTCCCGACCTTGGTCCTTTTGGTTCGCATTTTTGTGACCTGGTCGTCCACCAGTTTGATGCCGATTTCAACGGCTTGCGCGGCCGCCCGTTGCAGTCCCGGATCGAGCGTCGTATAGATTCGATATTCCTGCTCATTAACCTCGTGCTCGTTCAGTTTGCTGACGATGGTGTCGCGCACCATGTCCACGAAGTACGGCGCATCGCTCGCCTCGACGTTCGGCGGAGCCAGTTTCAGCGGCATTGCCTTGGCTTTATCGGCTTGCTCGCGCGTGATGGCGTGCGTCTCGACCATGGACTCGATCACGGTATTGCGCCGTTCCAGGGCGCGCTCGGGATGGCGATAGGGAGAAAGATAGCTGGGCGCCTGGATCAATCCGGCGAGCAGCGCGGCTTCGGGCAGGGTGATGTCTTTCAGGTCCTTGTTGAAATACGACCGGGAGCCTTCCGCCAAGCCCGAGATCGTGAACGATCCGCGCTGCCCCAAGTCGACACGGTTGGCATAGAACTCGAAAATCTGCTGCTTGGAAAACTTTTGCTCCAACTCCACCGCAATCAGCATTTCAATCAGCTTGCGTCGGAAGGTTTTCTCCGGGCTCAGAAAAAATGCCCGCGAAAGCTGCATGGTAATCGTCGAACCGCCCTGCTGATGGCGCTGATGGGTGACGTCGATCCAGGCGGCTTCCGCGAGCCGCATGAAATTGACCCCGCTGTGCTGGAAGAAGCGCCGGTCTTCAATCGCCGTCACCGCTTCCACCATAACCTTGGGAATGTCGTCGTACTTTACCAGTTGCCGCTTGGAGCGCTGCTCGGCGTCGAACAGCGAAGCCAGCATCTGAGGCTCGAGTTCATAGGCCGCGAGGTCGCCCGACGCGCGGCTGTTGATGGCCGAAACCACTCCCTCGGAGACGCTGATGGTGGCCGGTTCGGGACTGTGGTAAGACTCGGGACCGGGCAGCACTTCAATCGAGCCCCCATGCGTCCGATAGCTCCCCAGCAGAGATTCACCCTCTTTTTCGGAGTATCCGGCGTGACGCAATTCAGCTGCAATTCCAGACACGGTCAACTTCGACCCGATCCTCACCACCTGTGGAGAAGCGAAAATCTTAGCCGAAGTGGAGAACGCCGGACCGCGGAAGCGCTGCTCAATGATGCGGTCGTATTTTACATACCAGTAGGCAAAAAAGCCGACCACCAGCAGCGATACCGAGAGAAAAGCGAGCAGGGCAGCGCGCACGATGGGATCGCGCGAAAGCAGGCCGCCTTTGCCGCGCTGGCCGCCGCTTCGAGCCGTCGGAATTTTCAGCTTAATCGCCATCGGGATCGCCGTGCATCCATTTGCAAGCGCAATCCTCAGTCCAAACTGTTTTTTGACCCAAGATGCGTCGCTGGTTGATTCTAAATCAGAACGCGGCGGTTACAACTAGTTGGATGTGTGTCAAAGGATGGACGCGCTGTGCGCAGGCTGCCGAAAAGTCGATCTGATTTCGGGTGGCGCAGGCTGAAAGCTGCTCTTAGAACACGCCTTTATTCGTCGACGAAGGATGGAAGTCGAGGCTGGTGGAGTAGCCAGGCAGTTCGATCGGAACGCTGTATTCGGCGTCAATGGAGAGAGTGCCGGTGCCGTAACTGCCCACTCGAGTCACATGGACCTGCTTCGCCGTCAGCGCAATATCGAGGCTGTGGGCCTGCTTGAGAACGGACTCGCGAACGTCGTCTTCCGAGCGCGCGCTGTAGGTTGACTGCGTAGCTTCAGCCTTGATCGCGTCTTCAAACTGGTAGTTCGCGAAAAACGGTGGGACCACCTTGATGCCCACCAGAACCAACGCCACGAAGATGCCTACGCCAAGGACCAATTTCAGAGTTGCCATAAGAAACAATCGCCAAATCGCTGGTTGCGAGTTTTAATGCCGCGAAGTCCCAATCGCGAGATTTCCGTCCTGCGCCGGCCCTTTCGCCGGTTAGCGTGCGGCCGGGCGCAGATCCTGGAAATACTCCGTTATGGCTGAAATCTTAACGTCCTCCCGCTGCAGGGTCGAGCGCCGAACCACTTCCACCATACCTTCGGTAACCTTCTTGCCCACGTTGACCCGAAAGGGTATGCCCACCAGGTCCGCGTCCTTGAACTTTACCCCTGGCCGCTCGTCCCGGTCGTCCAGCAAAACGTCGAACCCCGCCGCTTCCAACCGTCCGGCAATGTCCTCGGACGCGCCCCGGATCGCCTCGTCTTTGGAGTTCGTGGACACCACCACCACCTCAAAAGGAGCAATCGAAAGCGGTAACCAGAACCCGTTTTCGTCGTTGTTTTGCTCCACCGCCGCCGTCAAGATGCGCTCAATCCCGATCCCGTAACTCCCCATAATTGGCGCCACTTCCTTGCCATTGCGGTCGAGCACGCGCGCTCCCATGGACTCCGAATACTTGTACCCCAGCTTGAAGATGTGCCCAATCTCAACCGCCGTATCAATGCGCAGCGCAGCGCCGCAGTTGGGGCATGCCTCGCCGGCGGTCACAGCGCGCAGGTCGATATACGCCGTAGGATGAAAAGTCTTTCCCGGCGTCAGATTCTTGACGTGATAGTCCTCCTTGTTAGCGCCGCCAATCAAATTCACCCGGCCTTCGAGCGCCTTATCGACCAGCAAGATCGGCTTACCCGAATCGTGAACGTCTTTCGCCCAATCGACGCCGAGCGGCCCCAGGTATCCGGCAGGGGAGTGGAAGAGCTCGCGAATCTCCTCGTCCTGCATGGGACGCGTCTCTTTGCCTGCAACTGCGGTCGAGAGCTTGGCCTCGTTCATCTGATGGTCGCCCCGCATCAGCAGCACCACCGCTCGCGCCCGCGACTTGCCGGGCGTTTTTGTTCCAATCGGTACGTCCTCTTCCGTGATCATCATCGCCAAAGTCTTGATCTTGTTCTTAGGCGATACCCCCAGAAACCGCGCCACATCTTCAATCGTCTTCTGTCCCGGAGTGTGCACTTCGACCGGCTGCCCATCGCCTTCTGCCTTCAAGTCCTCAACCGGAGCCAGCTTAGAAATAGCCTTCTCCATATTCGCCGCGTAGTTGCACTTCTCGCAGCTCACCACCAGATCCTCGCCCGCCGGAGTCCGCACCATGAATTCCTGCGACTGCGATCCGCCCATGGCCCCCGAGTGCGCATCGATCACCATGTACTTCAGCCCGCAGCGATCGAAGATGCGGCAGTAGGTGTTGTGATGCTTGACGTAGGAGACATCAAGCCCCGCCGCGTCAATGTCAAACGAGTAAGCGTCCTTCATAATGAACTGACGCACCCGCAGCAGCCCCGATTTCGGACGAGGCTCGTCGCGAAACTTCGTCTGAATCTGATACCAGATCTGCGGCAGTTGCTTGTAGCTGCGCAGTTCCTTGCGCGCGATGTCGGTCATGACTTCTTCGTGAGTCATGCCCAGACAAAGGTCGGCGCCCTTGCGATCCTTGAGGCGAAACATGTTGTCGCCCATCGCCGTCCAGCGTCCGCTCGCTTCCCAAACTTCGCGCGGATTCAAAGCAGGCAGATAGAACTCCTGCCCGATCTTGTCCATCTCCTGGCGGACGATGCCCATGATCTTCTGGGCAGTGCGATTGCCGAAGAACAGGAACGAGTAGATTCCGGCGCCCAGTTGCCGAATGTATCCGGCGCGGACCAGCAGTTTGTGGCTAGCGACTTCGGCATCCGCCGGAGCCTCGCGAAGAGTAGGGATAAAGAGTTGCGACCAGCGGTGCATGGCGATGTTTTCCAATCAAGAGAGAATTCTTGATTGTAAACGACGGGATTGCAAACGATGGCTCGCGCTACGCTTCACGCAGGGACAACCGCCAATTCCTGCCTATTAACTCAAAAGGCAATAACCAATTAGTATGGTGGGTACCCTCCTCCCCCCCGGTATATTGGAATCATAGGGTTAGGAGAAAATTCCCGCCAGGTCTTTGGGTTTAAAGGACTTATAGGTAAAGTATTCCGGAATAAGGACTTAGGTTGTCAAATAGCGCTGAAAATGGGTTTGGGGTAGCTTCGAGGGGTCGTCTTGGTTGACGGGTACACCTCTCACTCCCCCAATCAGATCTTCATTGTCGCGCAAGGCGGTCTGGAAGTCTGTGATGCGGGACACGGATGGTTTGTGATGAAAACGCTCAGGAGTGGGACATGACAAAATCGGGCTGGCCTTTAGGTCAGCCCTTTTGTTCCTCCGGTCGGAGGCATAGGATTCTAATATTCCTCGGAAAAATCAGACTGACCACGCGAGGTGCATAGTATGGATGCTGCGATCAAAACGGAAATTCAGGAAATTGTCGAACTCGTGAAGAACCTCCCTGAGCCGCTTCAACTGCGGACGCTTGAACTGCTGCTGCAGGACACCCTTAGCCGAGCCGAAGGCAAGAGGCAGAAACAGCAACAGCAATTGCAGGAGCTAGACTCCTTGAAGGAACCCGAAGACACGCAAGACAAGAAAGCACCGAAGCGTGGGACGGCAGGCGGTCTGGACGTGGGCAGCCTGCCAATGCGCGTGAAGGCGTTCATGAAGAAGCACGAAATCACGGAGAAGCAGCTTGACAAGCTTTTTCACATCGAAGGCAAGGAGTACGAGCCGATTTGGTCATTGAAGGCAACGAAGTTTTCGGTGACACAAGTTCAGATTGCATTCTTGCAATCGCTCCGGCGCGCCCTTACCTCCGGTGAATTTTCTTTTGACCGTGAAGAAGTCAGGACTGAGTGTAAGAATAAAAACAGCTATGACAACACGAACTTCAAAGTGAATTTTCAGAACAATCAAAAGTACTTTTCAGGGTTGGATAGGGAAGGCTTGGTCTCTCTCACCGATGAAGGAATGAAGGCTCTCGCCAAGACTGTGACTGAGCTCGCAGGTGTCGGTGATGCCAAATAAACAGGTTCTGCTGGCGTCTCTCAGGGATTTGCAGGAGGGGTTGACCAATATATCGAGAGCCATTCAGGTCACGAAAACCGTCTTGCTGGCCCCTGCAATTTTCGGTCAAGAGGTGGATGAGGCCGTTCGAGTCTGGGCGGAGCGCATCGACAAAGAGATTATCAAATTTGGAGTAGACAAAGCCGTCTCTGCCAGGTACCGGGATAGTTTGCGCGAACTCCATTCGCTTAGTAGCAAAAGGAATCAGAGGAAAAGCCACCAGCGAGTCATCAAGGAGTTGTTGGCGGACTTTCACTCAGACCTAGTCCAACCAGTGATGTTCCACGGCGGCGCGGACCCAAGTGAAGCAATCAAGCAAATAATTGCTGACATCCCTTACCCAGACCAAGAGGGATACCTTGAGGAGGCCTTGCGCTGCATAGAGGCTGACTGCAAGCGTGCAACGGCTGTGTTGGGTTGGTCCGCAGCGATGCACCACCTGCACACAAAGATTGAGGAATTGGGTTTCGACACCTTCAACACAGCATCCGCTGGCCTAGCCAAAAGGGGGGTCGGTTCAAACACTTCAAGGGCACGGCTCCCCTTGAGTCAATCAGTGACTTAAGAGAAATGCCGGACAGGGTCATCCTGACGATTCTGGATGGTATGGAACTTTTGGAAAGCAACCAACGGCAGAGACTGGAATCTTGTCTGGACATGCGGATACAAGCGAGTCATCCGGGGGATGCTGATATCACGATGCCGAACTTGGAGTCGTTCTTCTCGGACCTTTCAACGTTGGTCTTCAAGAATCCTAAACTTGCGGTCTAGATTCAAAAAAGGGTGCCGGGAATCATTTCTTACTCATTTGAGTCATTAAATAGAGTGGTTGGAAGTTTTACGTTCAGCTTCACCCCTTTCGTTCCAACTGGTTGATTTCACGCAGGATGGCTGAAATCAGCCACTCGTCTGCCCGCAACTTTTCGTTGCGATCCGAGTTTGAGTGAGTAGGCGCTTCAGAAGAAACCGAAACCTGAAGGACCTCATGCTACTGGCGAATCGCAACCTCGAATCGTAACCGCGAATCGCTGAGGGGAAGAAAGGGAGTTTCATCATGAAATACCTGAGATACGTTGCACTGCTTGCTTTACTGACGTTGCCGCTCGCTTACTCGCAGGCTCAGGTCAGAGTCGGAGTGGGCATCGGCTATGGCGGCTATGTGGCGGGGCCGCCGGTCTGCGCTTACGGCTACTACCCCGACTCTCCGTATGGTTGCGCACCCTATGGCTACTACGGCCCGAGCTGGTTCGCGAACGGGATCTTTATCGGCGCAGGACCCTGGTACCACGGCTGGGGACATCCCTATTACGGACGCGGCTACGGACGCGGCTTTGAGGGACGCGGTTTCGTCGGACGCGGCTACGAGGGGCGCGGCTATGCGGGACGCGGTTTTGCGGGACGCGGTACGGAGTCTCGGCGCGGCTTCGAAGGACGCGGTCCGGGCGCAGGCTTCCGCGGAGGATCTCGCGGAGGGGGCCACGGGCACCGCTAACCAATTTGCAGCGGAAATTGTGATGTGATCGGGTCAGAAGTGATCGGGTCATCTCACCATCGGGTCATCGGGCCATCTAAGTTCAAAGGCCTTTGACTTTAAATGACCCGATGGCCCGATCACCCGATGACCCGATCAATATGAATACGAACGGCTGGCAGGACCAATCTGCCAGCCGTTTTTCTTTCGTGATATCATCCTCCGCGTGCTGGGCGGACGCAGCAACGAGCAGTGGATCGCGCAATACGGTTCCAGTCATCAGCATCCGGTGAACCGCGTGTGTCACACGCTGGGCATTCCGACCATCCTGCTCTCGGGCGCACTTTTTATCGCCAGCATCTTTTTCCACCGCCTGTGGCTGTACGCGCTGGCGCTGTTCCTCATCGGTTGGATTTTCCAATTCATCGGCCACGCCTTCGAAGGCAAGCCTCCGGAATTTTTTCACGACTGGCGTTTTCTGTTCGTCGGCGTCCGCTGGTGGTGGGCTAAAATCCACGGCAAAGCCTGATCGGTCGGCGGGGGAGTGAGATCGGCAAGCGCTGGCGGCCTTTGCCCGCCGGGACGGACGAATGCGCCCGTCCCTACGCGAGACAACTACGCTGCTAGGCGCTGCAAAATCTCCTTGCCCAGCTTCTGCGCCTCGCCGAAGGATTTCTGGTATTCGAGGAATATCCGATTCAGTTCGAGCGACTGGTCGGCGGTGAGCTTGCGGCGCAACATCATATCGCGCACGTGGACGGGGTTGGGCAGGGTCGCGTCTTCGGTCAGTTCTTCCAGGGCGGTTGCGGGATTGTAGTGGTACATGGACTTGATTCTAGCGCGGCGGGTGAAATTTCTCAGCCCAGCGTGGTTTCGACATTGGTGGTTCCGCGGCGGTGGTTCAGCGGCCAGCGGCCTTTTTGGCGGCTAATTCCTGCAAACGAAGATTCAAGCTTCTTTGGTGAATGACCCGCCCCAGCACCATCTCTACCGCGGACGCCAGGCGATCGGAGCTTTGGTCGAGTCCCAGACTGGATTTTTCGAAAAACGCGGCCGCGCCATCGTGGAGAAGTTTCTCTTCGTTCTTCTGCGAAAGACTGGTCAGCACGATGACCGGAATGTGCAGGGTGGCCGGATTTGCTTTCAGAGCTTTCAGGACTTCCGGACCGCTGAGCTTAGGCAGCAGCATATCCAGCAGAATGATGTCGGGAAGTTTCTGATAGGCGACTTTCAGCGCTTCCTCGCCGTCGGCGGCGGTGCAGACCTCATAGCCCGCCCTGGACAAGGCGCGCTGATTGGCCAGCCGGAGAAATTTGCTGTCCTCAACCAGCAACACCTTGTAGGAGTTCACAGCCACACGCGGCCCTCTGCTGGGTTCATCGGCGGGGGG
>CZLA01000093.1_pt1 | contig 11699 bp, 6 predicted proteins | sample 1122381 | NCBI WGS metagenome assembly CZLA01 (sample SAMEA3539301, study PRJEB10725) | soil metagenome | biome: tundra; feature: field; material: soil | place: USA | collected 2010-05 | depth 0.15 m
AGCCGCGCCCCAATCCCGCTGCGGTTCGATTTCGTCCCGATCGTCCGCACCTTGATCCAGTTGTTTCCCGTCTGCGAATCGCAGCGCACCAGTTGCGGATAGTCGTTGACCGGGTTCACCACCATATCGACATCGCCGTCATTGTCGAAGTCTCCGAAAGCGCAGCCACGCGCCGCGAGCGGCTCGGAAATTCCCGGGCCCGCTTGCAGAGAAACATCTTCAAACCGCCCGTTGCGCAGGTTGCGATAGAGCAGTTTGCGCTGCGCATAGGCCGCTTCGGTCTTGAGTTGTTCCACTTCCGGGTAGACGTGGCCGTTGCAGATCAGAATGTCGGCCCAGCCGTCATTGTCGAAATCGAAAAACCCGCAGCCCCAGCCCAGAAATTGCGTGTGCGCGCCCAGGCCCGCCGTAAACGTAGCGTCTTCAAAAGTCGCTCCGCCAAGATTGTGATAGAGCGAAGGCGTGTCTCCCGCGAAGTTGGTCTTCATCAAGTCGAGGTTCCCGTCCAGATCGTAGTCGGCAGCCGAAGTCCCCATCCCGGCCTGCGGCTTGCCATCGGGACTCAACGCACAACCCGCTTCCAACGCAATGTCTACGAATTTTCCGTTCTTCTTGTTTTGATAAAGGGCGCTGGCGGTGGAATCGTTGGCCACATAGATGTCGGGCCATCCGTCATTGTCGAAATCGGCGGTGAGCACGCCGAGGCCGTAGGTGCCATTGGCGCTGAAAATGCCCGCGCTCTCGGAAACATCCGCGAACGTGCCATCGCCTTTGTTGTGATAAAGAAGGTTCTTTCCGCCATTCAATCCCGGCGGCCCGCAGGCCACCATGACGCCCTTGTAGAGGCACGGCCCCGACTCCGGCACGGGCGCGGTCTTCAAGTCCATTTCAATGTAATTGGCGACGAACAGATCAAGCCGCCCGTCGCGGTCATAGTCCACGAAAGCGCAACCCGTGTTCCAGTGGTTGCCGGAGCCCGCCACCCCCGCCTTCTCGCTGACGTCGGTGAACGTGCCGTCGCCGTTATTGTGATACAGCACATTCTTTCCGAAGTAACTGACGAACAAATCGTCCCATCCGTCGTTGTCGTAGTCGCCCACGCAAACGGCCTGGCCCCAGCCCGAGTGTGCCACTCCCGCCTTCAGCGTGACATCGGTAAAGGTGCCGTCGCGATTGTTCTTAAACAGATGGGAGACTGGTTCCTGTCCCGCCGGAAACCCCTCGAGCCTCGTCCCGTTGACGAGGAAAATATCGAGCCATCCGTCGTTGTCGTAGTCGTAAAACGCGACGCCACAACCGGTCGTCTCCAGTAGATATTTGTTCTTGTGCTCGCCGCCGAAGATCGTCTTGGCGTTCAATCCCGCGGCGCGCCCGACGTCCACGAAACTTACTCCGAGCGGAGTGCCCGCTTTCAGGGGCTCAAACGGGGGTGGCGCGGCCGGCGCGGATTGCGCCCCCAGCGGACGCGCCAGCCCGAGAACGCTTTCCAGCGACAGGACAACGGTCGACCGGCTCAGTGACTTCAGAAGTTCGCGACGCGAAAAAGACAAGAGGGAATACCCGGGAATCAGCTCGTGCTGGACTGTGCTCCTAAATTCTTATAGTTTGTGGCTGCACACTTTGCAAGCTGGCGTTGTCGGCTCTCTGTTTAAAATGAAGGCCTCATCGCATCCGCGCAACGTTGACAAATGAAAAACACTCGCGCTCTTTCGGCTCGTCTGGCTGCTCGTCTTGCGGTTTTTGCCGGCATAGTCCTGCTGGACTTTCTCTGGGTCGCGACGCCGTCGGCTCTTGCCCAGCAGTCGCCGCCATCTCTCGAACTCTCCCGCCCCGTCCGCTCCTGGGAATTTCTTCCGGTGGTCGGAATGCGCGCCGGACTGTTCGGCAGCGAAAGTGGAGTAATGGAAGCCTGGGTTTATCCCCTGAAGATCTTTCGCGACTTCCACCTCACCTTCCATGTGGATGGACGCGCTCTGCCCGCTGAGAGCTTGTCTCGCACCCTGATCGTCCACCCGGAATCGGCAACGCTCGTCTACTCGGGCGACAATTTTTCCGTGCGGGAAACGCTTTTCGTTCCAGTCCACGAGCCCGGCGCCGTAATTCTGCTCGAGGTCGAGACCGAACAGCCGCTAGAGATCGAGGCCGGTTTCGTCGGCGACTTTCAACTCGAGTGGCCCGCCGCCGTAGGAGGAACATTTCTCAACTGGGACGAAGCGCAGCACGCGTTTGTGTTTGGCGAAGAGCACAAGAAGTTCTTCGCCTTGGCCGGGTCACCCTCCGCTTCCAGCGTCCAACTCGCTTATCAAACGAATTACTCTTCGCGCGACGAGAGTTCCATGCGTCTCGGCGTCACCAGTAAGGGGACAGCGAGCAAGATGATTGTTCTTGCCGCCTCCACCGAGGGACTCGCCGATGCCGAGACTAACTATCATCGACTAACGACTTCCTATCTCGAGCTATTACGAGAATCCGCCCAGTACTACCGCGACTATCTCAACCGCACGCTGAACCTCACGCTCCCCGACGCACAGCTCCAGCAGGCCTACGACTGGTCGCGCATCAGCACCGTCCAGGGATTGGTCACCAATCCCTATCTGGGTACCGGGCTGGTCGCGGGATACAGAACGTCGGGCACCAGCCAGCGTCCCGGCTTTGCCTGGTTCTTCGGCCGTGACTCCTTCTGGACTTCTTTCGCGCTCAACTCCATCGGCGACTTTGCCACCACTCGCACCGCCCTCGAGTTCGTCTCCAAGTTTCAGCGCGAGGACGGCAAGATCCCGCACGAAATTTCGCAAGGCGCAAGTTTCGTGGATTGGTTCAAGGACTATCCTTACGGCTACGCCTCCGCCGACGCCACGCCGCTCTACCTCATCGCGACCAACGATTATGTTGTGAGCAGCGGAGACGTTGAGTTTGCAAGCCAGAAATGGGACAGCCTGTGGAAGGCGTATCAGTTCATGCGTTCCACCTACGACCCGCAGAACTTTCCTCAGAACTTTGGATTCGGCCACGGGTGGGTCGAAGGCGGCCCGCTGCTTCCCGTAAAGACCGAGTTTTACCAGAGCGGCCTCGGCCTGGAGGCTCTGCGCGCGCTCGCCAGCCTCGCCAAACTCGTGGGCAAAGATGACACCAGCAAAGACCTGCAAGATGCTTTTGATCGCCAGAAGCCGGCGTTTAATCGGACTTTCTGGTCTCCGGAGAAGAAAGCGTTTGCCTTCGCCCTCGATCAGCAGAATCGCCGCGTGGACGAACTCTCGGTTCTGGCCACGGTCCCCATGTGGTTCGGCGTCACCGACGAAGACAAGTCCCAGGCCACAATTCAACAACTAGCCGACGCCGACCTTCAGACCGACTGGGGTACACGGATTATTTCCAACCGCTCTCCCGTATACGACGGCAGCGGCTACCACTTCGGCTCGGTGTGGCCGCTGTTCACCGGATGGGCTTCGGTGGGCGAGTATCGCTATCATCAGCCGTTCCCCGCTTACTCCAATCTCCGGTCCAACGCCCTGCTTGCCCTCGATGGATCGCTCGGTCACGTCACCGAGGTGCTCTCTGGCGATTACTATCAGCCGCTCTCGACCAGCTCTCCGCACCAAATCTGGTCGGCGGCCATGGTTGTCAGCCCAATTTTGCGCGGGATGCTTGGCCTCGAGACCGATGCTCACAGCCACACTATAACTCTGGCCCCGCACCTGCCCGCTGATTGGAAATCGTTCGCGCTCGATAACCTACGCGTCGGTTCAGCCAGCATAGCCCTCATCTACCAAAGAGCACCCGGACTCTTGACGCTGGAAGTAAAGCGCACCGGGCCGGATTGCACGCTCGATTTTTCCCCGGCGTTCAGCCTGCGAACCAGCGTGGCCGCGGTCGAACTGAATGGCCGCAGTCTGCCGTTCCACGTGGTCGCCAGCGCCAGCGATCAGCACGTCGCTATAAGATTCCCGCTGACCCAGACGACCAGCACACTTCGCATTCGCCTGAAGAATGATTTCGGCGTCAGCCTATCAAATGAACTACCCGCACTCGGCAGCGGCAGCCAGGGTTTGCGCCTGCTCTCGGAAAACTGGAATCCCGCCCGCACCGAACTTACGTTGGGCCTCTCCGGACTCGCCGGCAAAACTTACGAGCTGTCCATCTGGAATCCTTCGCAGATTGCCGGTTTGCAGGGAGGAAGGCTTGTAAAGAATGTCGATCAAGCGACATTGGTGGTAAGCTTTCCGCCGGCGAATCCAGAATCGTATGTCCACCAAAACGTCGTGCTGAGTTTTGCAGGGGTAAGATGAGGAATCGAGTCTTGTGATTTGACGTGTTGAGCTTTTGAAGGAGACATATTTTTATGACGAAGCGGTTCTTTCCGATTCTTTCGTTCCTGCTGGTCCTCTGCTGCTCACTCCCGATCGTCGCCCAAACGAAATCGACCGACGCCGAAGGCCACCAGTGGTGGCAGCACGCTGTTTTCTACGAGATCTATCCCCGCAGCTACGCCGACAGCAACAATGACGGCATTGGCGATCTGAAAGGCATTACCTCGAAGATGGGCTACCTGCACGACCTGGGCGTCGATTCCATCTGGATCAGCCCGTGTTTTCCATCGCCGCAGGTGGACTTCGGTTACGACGTCTCCGACTACGAGAACATCGATCCCATGTACGGGACGCTGGACGATTTCGACCACATGGTGGCCGAAGGAAAGAAACACAAGGTCAGCATCGTTCTTGATTTCGTCGTGAACCACAGTTCCGACAAGCACGCGTGGTTTGTCGATTCCAGGTCGTCGAAGACGGCAGCGCATCGCGACTGGTATATCTGGCGCGACGGCAAGGGGCCGGGACAGCCGCCAAACAACTGGATTTCAATTTTTGGCGGCTCCGCGTGGAAGCTCGACCCCGCCACCGGCCAGTACTACTATCATTTTTTCTATGCCGAGCAGCCCGATCTGAACTGGCGAAATCCCGCCGTCGAGAAGGCCATGCTCGATACCACCCGCTGGTGGTACAAGCGCGGCGTTGCCGGTTTCCGCTTGGATGCAGTGGATACGATGTTTGAAGATCCGGACCTGCACGATAATCCGGTGCTGCCCGGCACCAACAAGCAGGGTGATCCGAACCTGGAGAACAAGTACAACGACAAGTTCCCGGAGGTGCATGACGTCTTGCAGAAGTTGCGCAAAGTCGCCGACGAGTCCGGCGCCGTGCTGATCGGCGAGACCTGGACCTCCGATATCAACGAGCTTAAGCAGTACTACGGAGACAAGGGCAACGAGCTACAGATGCCCATGGACTTCATGTTCACGACCGTGAACCAACTCTCTCCGCCGGAATTCCGCCGCCAGGTTGCGCAGGTCGATGCGGCCGGCGGTTGGCCGGTATTTGTAATCAGCAATCACGATATCGTCCGCTCTTACAACCGCTACGGCGACGGCAAGAATAACGACGCCATTGCCAAGCTCATGGGCGCCTTTTACCTCACTCTGCGCGGTTCGGCGATCATGTATTACGGCGAAGAGCTGGGCATGGAGAATAACGATCCGAAGCGCAAAGAAGACGTGAAGGACCCGATTGGCCGCACCGGCTGGCCGCAAGAGATTGGACGCGATGGCGAGCGTACACCCATGCAGTGGAACACGGAAAAGAATGCGGGATTCAGCACGGCCAACCCATGGCTTCCCGTGCCGCCGAGTTACAAGACCCACAATGTCGCCACCGAATTGAACGATCCCAATTCGGTGTTGAACCTGTACAAGAAAGTCCTGGCCCTGCGCCACAGCAATGAGGCGCTGCTCGAAGGTAGCTACACGGCACTGAACGAAGGCGATGCCAATGTCATGTCTTATCTCCGCAGCTACAAGGGAAAGGCCGTACTGGTGGCGCTGAACATGTCAGCCTCGCCCCAGAAGGCAACCTTCAACCTCGCCGACAAGGGTTTTGCCTCCGCCAAATTGAAGAGCCTGGTGGCGACACCGCATTCCTCCGCAAAAAACACCGAAGTGAAGCTGGAACCCTTCGGAGTCTTCATCGCGGAGGTGACGAAGTAATCACCGCTCTGGAGGCGTTGGTGTTCCCGGTTCAAAGCCGTGAACCATGGCCAGAATCGGACCAACGATTCAAGAATGAAGCACGTAGTTCGAAGCAACGTCGCGAAAAGCAGCCAACTGTTTCGTCCGGGTGAGCTCGTCCCAACCCAGTTCTGAAGCCATCAAGTCCGCGACGGCGGGCGCCATGGCGAGGGCCGCGCGCGCATTCAAGAAGAGCGCACGTGTGCGCCTGGCGAGCGTGTCTTCCACGGTGCGGGCCATTTCGTGCCGCGCCGCCCAAATCACCTCCGCTCTCAGGTAGGGGAGCGCCGCATGCAGCGGTTCTCCGAGCCCAGCGTCCGTCTCGATGAGCTTGCGAATCTCGTGCGCATCCGAACCATAGACCGCCAGCGAGCCGAACTGTTTCGCCGCTTCTTCTTTCGCAACGTCGTGGAAGCCGTGGATGTGCAGGTGGTGCGTCACGCATGGCTTTTCCGGCAACTGCGCCAGCGTCGCCGCCTGATCGACGCAATCCTCAGCCATATGCCGGTACGTCGTCCATTTTCCGCCGCAGATGGTGACCAAGCCGGAGCGATCGATGTGGATGACGTGATCGCGCGACAGTGCCGCCGTCCTGACCACGCCGCTGGCCGCGCCCGCAGCGCCGACCAGCGGACGGATGCCGGCGAATACGCTCAACACATCGTCGCGCGTGGGTGCCGTCGTCAAGTATTGTCCGGCGGTTGCGAGGATGAATTCGATTTCCTGCTCCGTGGCGACGGGCTCAAGCGTGGCGGCTGCAATGGGCGTGTCGGTGGTTCCGACCAGCGTGTGGCCGTGCCACGGAATCGCGAATAATACGCGGCCATCGCTGGTGTGGGGAACCATGACCGCGCTTTCCCCCTGCAGGAAGCTCGCTGCGAAGACCAGATGAATGCCCTGGCTGGGGACGATCATGGGCGCCGCGGACGGCTCTGCCTTAATTCGAAGCAGGTCGCTGAAAGCGCCGGTGGCGTTGACTACAACTTTGGCGGCGGCGCGAAATTCGTTGCCGGTTTCTACGTCACGCGCGCTGACGCCGTCCACAAATCCCTGCGCGTCCTTCGTCAGTCCCGTGACTTCGGCATAGTTCAGCAACGTGGCGCCCTGCTCGAAAGCGGTGGCCACCATGTGGATGAGCAGCCGGGCGTCGTCGAATTGTCCATCGTAATAAACTGCGCCGCCGCGCAGGCCTTCGGTCTTGAGTGTCGGCAGATGTTCGAGCGTCTCTTCTCTGGAAAGAATGCGCGAGGTTCCAAATCCGTACTTACCGGATAGCAACTGATAGAGCTTCAAGCCGAGACCGTAGAACGGAGCCTCCCACCAGTCATAATTCGGCACGACGAACGCGAGATCGTGCACCAGGTGGGGCGCGTTTTGCAGAAGCAGTCCACGCTCTTTGAGCGCTTCCATGACGAGGCCGATATTGCCCTGCTCGAGATAACGCACGCCGCCGTGTGCCAGCTTGGTGCTGCGGCTGGAAGTGCCCTTACCGAAGTCGCTCTGCTCCAGCAGCAGCACATCGTAGCCGCGTGCGGCCGCGTCGATCGCGACGCCAACACCAGTCGCTCCGCCGCCCACGACAATCATGTCCCAGGGTTTCGGATGCGCTTCGATGCGGCGCCACATGTCGGTTCGATTCATAGCTGCACTTTTTGCAGTGGAGTGCCGGGCGTCCCCCACCGGCAAGACGGTCGAGACGCCCGTTTTTCCATCACATGTCACTGTATGAGCTTGATAATTGCAGCGCCGATGCCGCCCGCGATCAACGGCCCGATGATCGGCACCAGCGCGTATCCCCAATCTGAATTCCCCTTGCCGCTGATCGGCAGGGTGGCGTGGGCCAGGCGCGGACCAAAGTCGCGAGCGGGGTTCATCGCGTATCCGGTCGGTCCGCCGAGACTCAGGCCCAGCGCCCACACCAGCACGCCCCACAACCACGGGCCGAATCCCGCCGGAAGTCCGGTAGAGGACACGGCCTTGCTCCCAAAACTGAAGCCGACAACGATCAGGCAGGTGGTGGCAATAATTTCCGTCAACAGATTTGCAGGAAGGTTGCGGATGGCCGGTGCGGTGCAAAAGATCGCCAACTTCGCGTCCGCGTCGGGCGTCACTTTCCAGTGCGCGAGGTAGGTCATCCAGACCAGACTGGCGCCGGCGAAAGCTCCCAGGATTTGCGCGCTCCAGAAAAGGACGACGCTCGACCAGTTTCCCGTTAGCAGGGCGACGGTCAAAGTAATCGCCGGATTAATTTGGGCACCCGGGCTGCCGAACGCGATGGCTGTAAAGATGCCCGCGACCACGGCCATTCCCCATCCCGTTGCGATGACGATCCAGCCGGAGTTTTCGCCTTTCGATTTCTTCAGGAGAACATTGGCGACGACGCCGTCGCCCAGCAAGATCAGCACCAGCGTACCCATGAATTCGCCTAGAAATGGCCCATGCATCGTGTTAAGTTCCTTCCTCAATTCTCCCGATGGAGAGCCGGGCGTCCCCGCCCGGCCGCCGTGCTCACGACTCTGCCCAAGTCCGGATGGGCGAGCGAAAAGCCCGTCCCTCCACCTACCGCGATTCCACCCAGTCGAACGAACGCGTCACCGCCTTTTTCCAAAAACGATAAAGCCGCGCGCGAGATTCTTCCTCCATCTTCGGTTCCCACCGTTGATCGACGGCCCAGTTGGCGGCGAGTTCGTCGGTATCCTGGAAGAAGCCGACTGCCAGTCCGGCGGCATAGGCTGCGCCAAGAGCAGTGGTCTCCTTCACCGTGGGACGCACTACCGGCTTCGCCAAAATGTCCGCCTGGAATTGCATCAGCAGATCGTTCATCACCATTCCACCATCAGTGCGCAGCACGTCGAGCGTAATGCCGGAGTCCTTGGCCATGGCATCGACCACTTCGCGCACCTGGAACGCGGTGGCCTCGAGCACGGCGCGGGCAATGTGCCCTTTGTTCACGTAGCGCGTCAAGCCGGCAATCACGCCGCGTGCGTCGTCCTTCCAATAGGGCGCGTACAAGCCGGAGAACGCGGGAACGAAGTAGACGCCGCCGTTGTCACTTACGGTTCGGGCGAGCGCCTCAATGTCCGAACTCTTTTCAATGAGCCCGAGATTGTCGCGGAGCCACTGCACCAGCGCGCCCGTAATGGCGATGCTTCCTTCCAGCGCATAGCATGCCGGCTTGGTGCCGAACTTATACGCCAGCGTGGTCAGCAGACCGAAATTTGAGAGCACCGCCTTTTCCCCAGTATTCATCAGCATGAAGCAGCCGGTGCCGTAAGTGTTCTTCGCTTCTCCCGGCTGGAAGCAGGCTTGGCCAACCAGAGCAGCTTGCTGATCGCCGAGATCGCCGGCGATCGCAACTCCCGCAACGGACGGCAGTTGCGCGGCGCCATACACTTCGCTGCTCGAAACAATCTTCGGCAGCATCTGGATCGGAATGCCGAAGTCTTTCAAGATTTCCCGATCCCACTGCAGCGTGTTGAGGTTCATCAGTTGGGTGCGGCTGGCGTTGGTCACGTCGGTGACGTGGACACCTCCGTGCGGTCCACCGGCGAGATGCCAGATCAGAAAAGTATCGATATTGCCAAACAGCAGATCGCCGGCTTCAGCTTGTGCGCGTGCGCCCGCAATCTCTTCGAGAATCCAGCGAATCTTGAGGCCGCTGAAATAGGTGGCGAGTGGAAGTCCGGTCTGGGCGCGATAACGGTCCTGTCCGCCACGCGCAGCGAACTCGGCTACGGCGGGAGCAACGCGCGTGTCTTGCCAGACGATGGCGTTGTAAACGGGCTTCCCACTCTTCTTGTGCCAGACGAGCGTCGTCTCGCGCTGGTTCGTGATCCCGATCGCGGCCAGATCTTCCGGCCGCAGCCCGCGTGCTTCCATTGCTTCCTGGATGACACCATCCGTGCGGCGCCAGATTTCCTCGGGATCGTGCTCCACCCATCCCGGTTGGGGATAGATCTGCCCGTGCTCTTTTTGAGCCGTGCTCACGATGCGTCCCGAGCGGTCGAATACGATGAAGCGCGAGCTGGTCGTGCCCTGATCAATTGCACCGATGTAGCTTGCCATCGTAGTCTTCCCCCCTTAAAGGATGTGCGGCAAATATGTGCAGCGGGCCGCCCGGGAAATCACACGTCCCTGAGAGGATTTACGCAGAAAGCCAAACTTTTTTCGCTAGCCCGCTAAGTTCCCCCTTTTAAATCTGCGCCTGTTCGCCACATGACTATAGACGGCAAGTTATCAGGATTACAGGAGTTAGTCACCATTGAGATGGGGATTCACGTTTCGGCAACTTCTCCTGTAACCACCGCATAGCACAAACGTGGCCTATGTCGCGAAACGGGTTCGTGGCATCTTACACAACAACAGATGTGGGGTTTGCGGTTTCCGGCAAACCAGGAACGTGGGGTTCCGATGAAGAGTCTGGGTAAGGTTATACGGTCTGTGCAAGCCTTCGGCCGCGAACTGTCCCGCCGGTCGAATGCGGCTGAAGCGACGCGTATGCCCGCGATTGGTGTCGCCCTTGGTGGAGGCTTTGCCCGCGGCATCGCGCACATTGGGGTTCTCAAAGTCCTCGAAGAAGAAGGCATTCCGATTCGCATGGTTGCAGGCACCAGTGTAGGCGCAATCATGGGTGCCGCATATTGCAGCGGACTCACGATCGCGGAACTGGAAGACCTCGCCCACAAAGTTCGCTTCACGACCTTCGCGCGCTGGACGCTCTCGCGCTACGGCTTTGCCACGACCGACCGCATGGTTTCGTTCCTCGCGCGCACTTTGAAGGTGCAGACATTTGAAGAAATGCGGATTCCTCTGGGCGTGACGGCCACCGACTTCAACACCGGCAAGGGCGCCGTCTTTACCTCCGGCTCGATCGTCGATCCGGTGCGGGCGAGTTGCGCGTATCCGGGAATGTTCCTGCCAGTAGAGATTCGAGGGAGCTGGTTGGTTGACGGCATGCTCTCCTATCCCGTGCCGTCGATTCCTCTGCGCGAAATGGGCGCGGAACGCGTGCTGGCGGTGCACCTGAAAGGGCAGTGGTCGAAGACCACCGCGCCCCGGCATTACTTTGACGTGATCGGGCAATCGTTCGCCATTGCGCAGGAAGTGATGAGTCCGGTATGGAAAAGCGCGGCCGACGTTGTGATCGAGCCCGATGTCGCGGGCTTCGATTATGACGACTTCAAACGTGCTGGCGAATTGATCCGCGTAGGCGAACTGGCCATGCGCCGCGCCCTGCCCCAGGTGCGCAAATGGCTAGAAGTTCCTTTAGAGGCAGGTGTCCCCGTGAAAGCGCCGGCGCTGGTTGCAAGGCCCGTGCCTATGCCAGCGGACTGAAACCGGGAGCCGATCGCGTTGCCAGTGGAATCGCAGGCATTGTCTCGGGCGTGCACACGCCGGTGTTCGCGAAACCGCCTCGAAAGCTCCGAAGCATCGTGTTGATCGCGTGACATTTTCACTTTTTTCACTTTGTAATTAAGAGGCCCGGGCACTCGATCTGGCGCATGCTTATCTGTACGATAACGCCGTGGCAATTTACGAGGGGAAGGGTTCACTAGAGCGTTTCTCGTATTAGTGTATAGTGATCTTGGCGAGAGATCCGCGACAAATACAACCTATGGGAAAAGCGTATTCCGACGATCTT
>CZLA01000142.1_pt1 | contig 11639 bp, 11 predicted proteins | sample 1122381 | NCBI WGS metagenome assembly CZLA01 (sample SAMEA3539301, study PRJEB10725) | soil metagenome | biome: tundra; feature: field; material: soil | place: USA | collected 2010-05 | depth 0.15 m
TCAGGCGCAGAGACCGACCTTGAGTGTCCCATTGTCAAGAAAAACGCTATTCAAATCCCATAGCTAACCGCGTCCGCCGCAAACGCCAGCGGCTTCCTCCTTGCCTCCTCATCGAAAACGCCTCGGGTCCAACTCATCTTCTTCCTGGCAACTTTTGTGCCGAGGCGTTTCCGATCAAGGCTAGCGACTACTCGGAAACTGAGCGATTACCCGACTTTTTCGTTCGACGGCAAGAAATTCACCGGGTTGTAACCTGCTCCGTGACGCCGCGAATTATGCTTTGGCTGGGAGTGTGTGCCACACTCTGGGTCAGTACTACTCGCGTCCACCAGAGCGAATTCGGCATCCAACGAAGTAGGGCGATTTTGCCTATGAGTACAGCCAGCGTAAAGAAACCTCCGCCTGAGCCCTCGTACTCCGACTTGGTGCGGCGAACCGTGGAAGCCTGCGAACTTGCCCGCGAGGCTGCGGCCATCGCGGCCGAGGGCATTGCCACTGGATCCATGTCGCGCCTGAACGCCATCCGGCAGTGCGAAAGAGAACTCGATGCCATTGATGTGGAAGTGGACACCGGTGTGACCTCGACGATCACCCGCGTCCCGGAGGCCGAAACCCGGCAACTGCTCGCGTGTATGAAAGTCATGATCGGGCTGGAACGCATCGGGGACCTGCTCTTGAGCTTTGCCACCAGCGCGCAGGCTGCGGGAGGCCGCATCGACGCGCAGGATTGTCGCGACTTGACGCAGATGGCTACGGTGCTGGAAAAGATGCTGGCCGATGTTGGCCAGTCGTTTTCCCAGAAGGACGTCAAGAAAGCCATCGACGTGCTCCGCGCCGATGCCGAGATGGATCGCCTGCGCAATATCATCTTCCTGCGCCACATCGAGAATCCGGAAAACGTCACGCACCACTCCAGCTTGCAGGTTATCTTCATGACGCAGTCTCTCGAACGCGCCGGCGACCATGCCAAGAACCTGGCCGAAGAAGTTTGCCACTTTGTCAGCGGACGCAGCATCCGCCACCTGCTCATGGCCTACGACAAGCCAAAAGAACAGATGTTTATCGACTGGCTGCGGCACAAAGACGAAAAGACGCAGTAACTTCCGCACCGCCGGGTAGCGGCCTAAACCGTTCACCACCAAGGACACGAAGGTCCACGAAGGCGGCAATTCCCTGAGGGGTTCCTTTCTTCTACTTGCGTCCTGGCGGTTCATAAATTTGCGTCACTGGTCATACCTTGCAGCCCTTGACAGCCGGAGTCTCCAAGGCGAGACTCGGTTGAGCCCTTTCGGTGCACAGTTTTGTGGTTCTGTGGGCGTTCTTGTTTGCCGAAATGTGGCGTGGCCATCAACTCCATGCACGGATCCGTCCAACCCGATGATCGATTTCCGTCCGCGAGCAACGAAGACATGATCGCGGCCGCGAATCGATCCTCCTCGGTTGGATCAGTCGGTTCGGCCGGCGACAACTCCAATGGCAGCCGGCTCCTTGGAGAAACGGAACTGGACTCCGCGCTCCAGTTGTTGGTGGAACGCGCGCAGTACATCACCGGTGCGACCGGGACCGCCCTCGCTCTGCCCCAGGGCGAGGAGATGGTTTGCCGGGCGAGCGCTGGTTCTTCAGCGCCCGCAGTGGGGGCGCGCCTGCAGGTTCGTTCTGGCTTGACCGGCGAAAGCATTTCCCGCCGGCAGTTGCTGCGCTGTGACAACGCGGAAACCGATCCGCGCGTGAACCTGGAAGCTTGCCGGGGGCTGGGCATCGCCTCCATCGTCGTTCTGCCGCTGCTGCGGCGTAACGGCGAGGTTCGCGGCCTGTTCGAACTATTTTCGGATCACCCCTACGCTTTTGAGGAGCGCGATCTCGTCGCACTCGAGCGCATGGCCGACCTCACGCTGACCGCCCTCGATCTGGCCGAGCAGCGCCAGACTTTCACGCCCGCGCCAGCGCCCAGGCGAGAACCGGAAGAGCCGGTTGAATCTCCGACCGCAAGCAGCCCGCGACCGGCTTCCGCGATTCCCGTGCAAGCGGAGGTTGCTGAGCCCCCAGTCCTCCCCGCGGAATTGCCGGTAATCTCGTCCTCGTCGCCAGTAACAACGCCCGCGCTCGCGCCCGCTTCCGTGCCCGAGGCCATGCTGCGCGTGCAAAAATGTGCCTCCTGCGGGTTCCCGGTTTCGGAGGGGAGAACGCTCTGCCTGGATTGCGAGAAAAAGGAAAGCGATAAGAAGAATTTCGAAAAGAAGCAACGGGAGCAGGAACAAGGCCGGATCGAGCAGGAAACAATCAAGCAACAATCGACCGAGCAACCAACAATCAAGCCGGGCGAACCGGAGAAGGACACGCCGCCGGACTCGTCGGCGCCAGGGGAATTCGTGCCAGCCTTCCTCGCAAACGCAGTGCCCGCGCAAGAATCGTGGCTGGCCAACCACGTCAATCTGTTGGCGATCGTCGTCCTGATTCTGGGCATCCTGGTCGCCGTGGTGGTGTTTCGATAATCACAAATGCGCTCGCGGGTGCCTGTTTTCCTTGACAAATTGCCGGCGCAAGCCATACTCTGCGCTTAATCCTTGTTCCAAACATACAGGTGCCCAAGCATGAAGAATGTGTACGAGGTCTTACGGCAGAAGGAACTTGAACTGACCAGGCTGGAAAAAGAAGTTGAGGCCTTGCGGGTCGCCGCCCCACTGCTTTCGGAAGAAAAAGAGCAAATGGCGGAAGCGCCCAAGCCGAGCTTAACTGCCGCCCCGCCGCCACAGCCGGTTCGGATTCCGCCGGTGGTTGCCGCCCAGAGTGGAAGTGCCCCGGCACGCGTCGCCGGCTGGGAAGATGCGGCCAAGCGCTGGCCGTAAGCCAGTTGGTGGGGTGCGGTAGAAGCGGGGCTTGCCCCGTCTGCGCGTCATTTTAATTGGCAACTGAGATTAGCAACTGAAATAGCCCAGGATCGACCCTCGCTCTTGGGCTATTATTTTTCTCGCGCCGCTGGCGCTTTCAGCTCGGCAGTTTTCAGTCCAGCGCGGTGAACGCCAGCGCCAACAGCGTCTTCTGCTCCACATCGTGCGCTTTTGCCGAGCCGGTCGCCGGACTTGCACTCCCGGAACGTTTCACCGAATGCACTGGCCGCCCATTTGCGATGTGCCGTAAGCGCGGCAGCATGTAGAAAAGCGCACCCATGTTGGACGGCTCTTCCTGTACCCACACAATATCTCGCGCTGCCCCATGACGCTCCAGTTCCGCCGTCAGTTCCGCCTCCGGGAACGGGTACATCTGCTCGAGGAAGACGATGGCGGTGCTCATGTCGTTGTCCTTTCGCTTCTGGCGTTCGGTGCGAAGTTCGTGTCCGATTTTTCCGGTGCAGATCAGAATCCGCTTGGCATCCTGCGCTTCCGTGTCCGGAATCACCGGCAGAAACTGCTGATGCGTTAGATCTTCCAGCGGAGACAGTGCATCCGGATGGCGCAACATGCTCTTCGGCGTGAATACAATCAGGGGCTTCCTCCACTTGCGCAGCGCCTGCCGCCGCAGGAGGTGGAAATACTGTCCTGCATTCGAGGGCTGACAAATCTGGATATTGTCGCGCGCCGCCAGTTGCAAGAATCGCTCGATGCGCGCGCTCGAATGCTCCGGACCCTGTCCTTCGTAGCCGTGGGGCAGCAACAGCACAAGTCCTGACAGCAGATTCCACTTGTCCTCGCCCGCACATACAAACTGGTCGATCACTGCCTGCGCCACGTTGGCAAAATCGCCAAACTGCGCTTCCCACAGCACCAGCGCCTCGGGATAATCGCGGCTGTAGCCGTATTCAAACCCCATGACGCCAGCTTCCGAAAGCGCCGAGTTGTAGATGTCGCACGCCGCCTGGCCGGGCGCAATGTGGCGCAGCGGAACGTACTCCGTCTCATCCTCAATATCCAGCAGTACCGAGTGCCGCTGATTGAAGGTGGCGCGCCGCGAGTCCTGACCGCTCAGGCGCACCGGAATCCCCTGCTTCCCCAGCCTAGGTTTAACCAGGCTCGCGAACGCCAGCGCTTCCGCCATGCCGTAATCGAGTGGCTTCTTTCCCGTCCCCATCTCGACGCGTTGCTCCAGCAACTTCTTCACCTTGGGATGGATGTGGAAGCCCTCTGGATATGTGGTCAAACGCTCGGTGAGTTCCAACAACTCTTCGCGCGCGACGCCCGTGGGCTGCTCGTAATCCGGTTTATAGCGGCCTCCGAAATAATCGTCCCAGTACTTTGGCAGATCGCGCATGAGCTGCTTCTTGGTGAACTGCGTTGCGCTTTTCTGGGCGGCTTCGTATTCGCTCTTGACTGCTCCTACTCGCTCCGCAACATTTTCGATGCCAATTTGTTTGGCGTAAATCTGATACAGCGGCGGATGCTGTTTGATCGCCTTATACATCAGCGGCTGCGTCACCGTGGGATCGTCGACCTCGCTGTGCCCATGGCGCCGGTAGCCGATCAGGTCCACGACCACGTCGGTGCCGAATTTGTAGCGATACTCGGTGGCGATGCGCGCGATCCGCATTACGGCATCCACGTCTTCACCGTTCACGTGAAAGATCGGGATCGCCTGGCGCCGCGCCAGTTGCGCGGAGAAGCGCGAGGAGTGCTCGTCCCGGGCATTGGTGGTGAATCCGATCAGATTGTTGACGATTACGTGGATCGTTCCGCCCACGGTGTAGCCGCCGAGGTCCGCATAATTCAGCGTCTCCGCCGTGATGCCTTGCCCTGCAAACGCGGCGTCGCCGTGCACCAGCAGCGGCAGATATTTTGCCTTGCCGCCTTCGCCGGTGCGGTCCTGCTTGGCACGAGTGCGTCCTACCGTCACCGGATCCACCGCTTCAAGGTGGCTGGGATTCGACGCCAGGTGGATGTGAATTTTCTTTCCGCTCCGGGTGATGTACTCACCGGTCGCACCCATGTGATACTTCACGTCGCCCGACCCCAATACGCTGCGCGGATCCACGTCCTCAAATTCCGCAAACACCTGCTCCGGCGGGCGCCTGGCTAAATGAATAATGACGTTTAGCCGGCCGCGATGACTCATGCCCATGACAAGCTCGACCGCGCCGCGCTCGCCGGCCACGTCGAGAACTGCATCCATCGCCGGCAACAAAGACGTGTTGCCTTCGAGGGAGAATCGTTTGTTGCCCAGATAGCGCTGCTGCAGGGTCTGCTCAAACAGGTCGGCGCGCACCAGCAGGTCCAGCGCGCGGTCTTGGTCGATGTCGACGGCAGCCGGTGCCGCCTCGGTGCGGTCTTCGATCTGCTGCTGGATCCAGCGCCGCCGCTCCGGGTCGGCTATGTGCATGAACTCCATGCCTACGCTTCCGCAATAAATGCGCCGTGCTTCCCGCGCCCACTCGTTGTCGATCTCGAGGTCGGGATGCGGTTGCGGGGGCAGCAGGCCGAGCGGGTTCAGTTCGGCCTCCAGATATCCAAATTGGCGGAACAGGCCAAACACACGTTCTCGTTCGTAGTTTTGATTGCTGGGGGTAGCAGCGTCCCCGCGAGTATTCCGGGTTGAAGTCGCCATAAGAGGTCTTCTATAGAATAACGGATGAGCCGCCCGGTGTGTCGCGGGTCACAGCCAGAAGCTCTTCCCCCGATTATTCTGAAGCAGAGGAATACTTCCATGACGCATCGTCCCGACACGGCCAAGCCCGGAACCCCTGTCATTCTCGGCGTTCCATTCGACGCTAACTCTTCCTGGTTGCGTGGAGCAGCCGGAGCGCCGCCCATTATCCGCGTGGCCTTCAATTCCATTTCGGCGAACTCGTGGACAGAAACCGGCGTCGACCTTGGCGCCGAAGGTACGCTCTGCGATGCCGGCGATTTGAAATTCACCTTCGATGAACCGTTTGCCGCCATCGAAAAGAAAGTCGGAGAATTGCTGGACAAAGGCTTGCGTCCAGTCTGCCTCGGCGGCGACCACTCGATCACCCTGCCGATCGTCCGCGCCTTCGGCAAGCACAGTCCCGGGCTGACTATCCTCCACTTCGACGCTCACCCCGACCTTTACGACGAACTCGAGGGCAATCGCTTATCTCACGCTTGTCCATTTGCACGCATCATGGAAGAGGGCGCGGCCAAGCGCTTGATCCAGATCGGCATTCGGACGGCGACTGGGCATCAACGCGAGCAGGCTAAGAAATTCGGCGTAGAAGTCATCGAAATGCGCCACTTGCCCGTGCTCGACCGCATGAAAGTCGACGGCCCCGTCTACATCTCGTTCGACATGGATGCGCTCGATCCCGCGTTTGCCCCTGGTATTTCGCATCGCGAGCCCGGAGGCATGTCCACTAGAGAAGCCCTGGCGCACATTCAAGCCATCACCGGGAAAATCGCGGGCGCCGACATCGTGGAATATAATCCTGCGCAAGACAGCACCCAAATTACCGCCACCGTCGCTGCCAAGTTGCTCAAAGAAATTCTGGGGAAGATGATTTTGAATTGAAGTTTTAGTGAAGCCGCGGATCGAATTGCCGGAATCGCTGCGCTGGTTCGGGGGGCTGTGGAATAATGGCTGATAAATCCATGGCCAATTCGCAGGAAAAAGAAGCAGCCGGCCGCGCCGCCGCCAAGCTGGTGCGTGAAGGCGACGTCGTCGGATTGGGCACCGGCTCAACCGCCTACTTCACGGTCATAGCTCTGGGCGAGCGCGTGAAAGCGGGCCTGAAAATCATCGGAATCCCAACTTCCATCGCTACCGCCGACCTTGCGCGGGCTGTCGGCATTCCGTTGACCACGCTTGATGAACATCCGGAAATCGACATCACTATCGACGGCGCCGACGAGGTCGATCCCATGCTCAACCTGATCAAAGGCGGCGGCGGTGCGCTGCTGCGCGAGAAGGTGGTCGCGTCGGCATCCAAAAAGATGGTCGTGGTCGCGGACGCGGCAAAGATGGTTCCCGTGCTCGGCAAGTTTCCTTTGCCGGTCGAGATCATTTCGTTTGCCCGGACTGTGATCGAAAAAAAAATTGCCAGTCTGGGCGCGACGATTAAACTGCGCATGAGGCCGGACGGCCAGCCCTTCGTCACCGACAATGGCAATCAGATTCTCGACTGCAGCTTCGGAAAGATCGAAGATCCGTCGGCGCTGGCGCTGGCTCTGAACAGTACTCCGGGCATCGTCGAACACGGCCTCTTCATCGGACTCGCGAAGCTGGTGGTCGTCGGTCGGGGGACATTCGTCGAGGAGATTCGGTCAAAACATACTCGGCGGAAGCGCGTTCAACCGAAACGGGCGCGAACAAAGCGTTCGAGCCGGAAGCCGCAGCGCGCCAAGCCATAACTCTACTTGGTTTGTGGCGGCAACAGTGTCGAGTATGTAAACGCGACGTCCTTCCTCGGCTGACCCCTACGATCCACGATCTCGAGGGAGACCTTGCGCAGTTTGCTAGGTCGGACGGGTGTTTCCAAGCGTAGCGTATAAAAACCGTTCACCTGAACATTGAGCGCCTGCGTGTAGAGTTCGATTTTTTCCCGAGTGCGGGCGTCATACTCATACTCGAAATCCCAGGAGGGCAGGAACGACGCGCCGGCCGCGCGACCCGCAACACCAAAGACGAAACCTCCAGTGGCGCGGGCGATATCCATAACAGAATCTTTTCCCGCCCGTTCCTCTTCGGTCAACGGCGACTCAGCCAACAAGAACACAAAGAGTCGGATTCCGGACCTTAGCAGTAGTTCCATAGCTTTCGTTTCCGAGATGTGGCTGCTATTGTCGCCTCCATCGGTGATGACGTAAATCGAGTCCCCAGGGAGGGTCGGTCCCAGGAGTCTGGTCGCGGCAAGCACTGCGTCGTATAGCGCTGTCCTTCCCTTGACGTCGGCTCGCTGAGTTGGTCCCTTCTTCAACCACGCTGCCATGGAACCTCTGCTCTGTGAGAAGTCGAACGCGTCATGGACCTGAAACGAAAAAGTAAGCAGTGCCAGATTCACGTCGGCGGGACTCTCCGCAATCAGATCTTCGATCGCCTCGCGCGCGATCTGCCACTTCCTGTTCTTTTCAGTTCCACCAGCCATGCTACCGCTCATATCGAGAAGGACGACGATCCGTCGCGGAGCGAGATTGTAGTGGGCCTCTACAACCGCAGCCGGGTGACCGTTCACTTTGACTCGAAAATCATCTATCGGCAGGTCTCGAACTGCGTTGTCGTGTCGATCCAGCACATTGACCAGCAACGAGGAAGCCGGCTGCTTCGGAGCGGATTGCGCAGGAGCCAGGAGCGCGCAGGCTAAGAGGGCGCCGGCGAACACAAAGGATATCTTCGTCATGTTCGATCATGCCTCACGGAGGGGTTACAGTCTACAAAAGGAGAGTTCGGGTGTTCTGTGATGAATCTTAGGCCGAGCTATCCTCTCACAATCTCCCGCAACGCCCCGAGCAGTCGCTCCACTTCCTCCATCGTGTTGTAATGCACCAGCCCGATGCGCAGAAATCCTCCCAGGCGTTCGACGTCCAATTGTTCGGTGAGGTTCAGGGCATAGTAGTTTCCGTCCCACGTGAAGAAGCCGCGCTCGCCGAGTTTCGTTGCCAGTTGCAGCGGCGTGTGGCCTTCGATGCGGACCACGAATGTCGCGCAACGATTCTCGATGCGCCGAGGGTCGCTAATGCCGTAGAGCTTCAATCCGGGGATCGCGACCAAGCCTGCGATCATCTTCTCCATCATCTTGCGCTCGTGCTGATGGATTGCGCCGTGCGCGGCGACGATGGCCTCGCGCCGGCTCAGGACCGAGACGCTGTGGTGCTCCTGCGGTAGAGACGCGTCTTGCAGCGTCTCAGACGGGGCGAGCCCCGTCTCTACACGGCGGCCGAGTTCTTCCCAGTAATCCACGCAGGCTTTGATTCCCGCGATGCACTCGTGGTTTAGCGTCCCCCATTCCCAGCAGTTGGGAATGTTGTCGCTGTTGGGGCGGACTTTATACGGATGGAGCCTCTTCAGGTGCTCGCGCTTGCCGTAGAGGACGCCCATGTGCGGACCGAAGAACTTGTAAGTCGAGCAGACCAGAAAATCGCAGTCGAGGGTGCGCACGTCAATCGGGCCGTGCGGAGCGTAGTGCACGGCGTCGATGTAACTCAGTGCTCCCGCTTGCCGCGCCAGTCGCACCACTTCTGCGACGTTGTTGATCGTGCCCACCGCATTCGACGCATATCCGACTGCCACCAGCCGGGTACGCTCCCCGATCTTCGCGGCGAGATCGGTCATGTCGAGCGTGCAATCGGCCTCGTTGAACTTCACCGTGCGGATCACCACGCCTTTTTCTTCCAGCGCTTTCCACGGCGAGAAGTTCGCATCGTGGTCGAGCAGCGTGAGCACGATTTCGTCGCCGGGCCCGAGTTCGCGCCCGAGGGCGCGGCTCATGGCAAAAGTCAACGTCGTCATGTTCGGGCCGAAAACGATTTCATCCGCGTCGCAGTTCAAGAAATCGCCCATCGCCGACCGCGCGTCCGCGATCATGCGGTCGGTGTTGCGGCTGGTGTAGTAAGCGCCTCCGGTGTTGGCGTTGTTGCGCGTCAGATAATCCGCGGTGGCGTCGATCACGCGCTGCGGCACCTGCGTGCCGCCCGGGCCGTCTAGAAAAACGGCGGGATGTCCGCCGACGGTTTGCGCGAGCGCCGGGAACTGCGCGCGCACCCACGTGAGGTCGAGCGCGGTCGATGAAGTAGCCCGTTCTGCGATTGGCATGCAGACATTCTAATTCGGGGGACCGGGGATTGGTGGCGCGGTCCTGCGCCAGGGGGGAACTCGGCGGCTGCGACGCGGTTTAACAGGCTGCGGGAAAAGTTGGTATCCGCCGCCCGGCCCCTGAAGGGGCGTTTGATTTTGAGGGGCTTACGGTATTGCTAAAGCGACATCCTGATACGAAGCGACACGAGGCCGGCTTTTTCAGCGGCGCGATATTACGCAGCGCGTTCGGGAGGATTCGGGTGCTTGCCCTTTCCTTTGTTGGCGGCGTCCAGCCGGATGCGCGTGACTCGCGTCGTTTCCTGCACCAAATCGTCGGTGGCGAGCGTTCCGTCTCCCGCCATCACTGAACCGGCAGCTAGGGCAAAGCGCAACGCGTCCGCCTGGTCGTCAAAATACAGAATGACTTGTTCCGACATAAATTGCTTCTCCCTGAGTCTCACTTCGCAGAGCCCGCATTTAGCAGGCACACTGAGAAAGATCAAATTAGGACGCAGGTGGCGCTGCGACAGACGAGTGCCGATGATAACTGCAATTCCAATTCCACTGATTGTCGGGGAATGCGGTTGCGGCTGATAGTGCTTTTGTTGGTTCTCGCGCCGGCCTACGCTCAGTGCGAGGCGAAATCCTAACCACAGAGGACACAGAGGAGCACAGGGGAAAGGGCCCTTGGGTGGCACCTCTGTGGCACCCTGGGCCCTCTGTGGTCCAAGTTTCTTTCTTGTATCATTGCCCGGTTGTCAGCAACGCGGAGGTAGCAAATGGTAGCTGTGCTGATTCTGAGTTTTTTCATTTGGTGGGCGTCTCCAATGCCGCCCGCGGGCCAGCCTGAGCATGCTGCCGCCCCTCGAAGAGCAGCCAGTCTTGCGAGCGACCCTTACGCGCCCCTCCGTCTCTACGACGGGAAATGGGATTTGGTCCCCGCCAGCGCCGACAAGCCCGGCGAACCGGTACACATGGAAGACCTTTGCGCGAAGGCGGGGGAGTTTTTCGTCTGCAATTAGTTTGTGAATGGCAAAACCATGGCACTCGTAATCTTCCTGCCATCGCATCCCCTGGAGAATGGCGGTTATGTCTACCGCAATCAGGCTCTCCGCGTGGAGGGTGACAACTCTGGTGCCTGGAGCAAAGTGGAAATTGTCGGAGATCGCTGGGTCTATTCGAGCGATGAGACCGACAAGGGGAAGAAGACTTACTGGCAAACTATTAACGTCTTTTCCGGACCCGACAAAATTCACTTTGAAGTGCAGCGGTCCGAAGATGGGGTGAAGTGGGCAACCACGATGAGCGGCGACGAGGCCCGCGCGAAGTGAACCAACGGAATGGCGTTGTATAACGCCGCGCGCTGACCGCTCAGATCGGGCTCCATTTCTGACGGGCACTCTTCTCCGTTGAGGGCGGTGCGGTTGAAACCGTGCTGCCCTTTCTTGCTTCCCTTCAAATCCAGCCGAATTCAGTGACTCGAATTCGTGGGCAAGAAATAGACAAAAACAGTACGTGGGCATGACAACCGTTGTCGGCGACTGGTTCAAGCTGGGAACTCTGGAGTTCACCGACATGTGGAAGCGGAGATCTTTTCTTGCCATCGTCACTCGGGCTGTCGCGCTCTTCGTGATGGCCAGTGTTGTACTCGAATCCTCGTCGCTGGGAAGGACGGTTGCAGGTGGGAACTACGAGTCCACGAGTTCCGTGCCGACGAGCGTCAGCGGTCAGAGTTGGCTTACGCACCTGGGCCGGTCGTTCGACGAAACCAGCATGGGCAAGACGGGACGACTGGGGCCGCCCACGGCCACGCCGCAAGCGGAATTGGTTCGCTGGCAATTGGGATTGGCTCCTGAGCCCGCGAATGAAATTGTGACTCTGCACGGATCGGACCTGTACCGCATGAATTGCCGCGGATGCCACGGCGAGGAGGGACTGGGCGCGCCCCCAGAAATCAACTCGGTCAT
>CZLA01000150.1_pt1 | contig 11460 bp, 11 predicted proteins | sample 1122381 | NCBI WGS metagenome assembly CZLA01 (sample SAMEA3539301, study PRJEB10725) | soil metagenome | biome: tundra; feature: field; material: soil | place: USA | collected 2010-05 | depth 0.15 m
ATCTTCATTCCCGCAGCTACCACAGCGGCCGCTACAGCGTGAAGCAGGAAAAAGGCGTCCACGCCTTCCACCAGATGTATCGTGAGCTCATGCCTGGGTAGCTGAATTTCTTTTTCGGGGCATTCCCGCTAACGGGCTGAGAACTGAGAACTGACAACTGCCTTTCTCAGCTTCGCTTCAGCAGCAGACACGTCATGTCATCGTGCTGCGGAGTGTTCCCCACGAACCGATCCAATTCCTCAAGCAGGCTGCGCAGTAGTTGTGCGGGAGTGGACCCCGACTCGCGATCCACCAGTCGTATCAATTTCGGTTCGTCGTATTCCTCATTTTTCTGATTGACCGCTTCGACGACCCCGTCGGTAAAAATCACCAGCCATTCTCCGTCCTCCAGTCGGGTCGTTCCGATCTGGTAAGGCGAGTCCGCAAAAATTCCGATCGGGATGCCTCCCGACTCCAGCCGCTCCACCGCGCCCGATTTCCTACGTAAAATCGGAACGTTATGCCCGGCGTTGATATAAGCCACGTCGCCGGTTGCCGGATCTAGTTCGGCAAAAAAAGCGGTGGTGAAGCGAACTCCGCCCATGCTGTTCGAACAGGCATAGTGGTTCACGCCGGCCACCAACTCCGCCAGCGTGACCCCGCTCGTCGATACCGTCCGCAGACTCGCTTGGAAAGTCGCCATCAGCATCGCCGCCGGAATGCTCTTTCCCGCTACGTCGGCTACCACAAAGAGAATGCGGTCGTCGCTCGGCGTCCGGCCCGGACGCAGAATCACATCGTAGTAATCGCCCGCCACCGTGTTTGCCGGACGCGTCGCATAAGCGATCTGGTAGCCCGGAATCTGCAGCGGCGCTCCCGGCAATAACCAAGCCTGAATGTCTTTGGCGATTTCCAGGTCGCGCTTCATTACCACCCGATCGGCCAATTCCAGCAGCAGGACGACGAACATCAATAGCCCGCCCCAGAAATGCAAATCCAGTCCTTGGACCTCGACATGTTTGTCGCCGTTGGTGTAAGTAAGCCCGCCGCCAGGAAAGAAGAGCAGAATCAGCGCCAGCAGCAGCAGCACCCGGCGCGCCGGGGTCAGTTTTTCCAGGATCGCCCAGAACAGCGCCTTCATGATATGCCAGGCTCGCCGCACCAGAGACGGTTCCGCCGGCAGATTCTCCAGCCCTGCCGAGTAGAGCCGGTAGCTTGATCGCGCGTCTTTCTCAAACTGCGCCCAGAGCTGTTTCAGCTCCAGCCCCTCGCTCACCCGATGCCAGAACTGCCGGGCATTGCCCTTCAATCGGGATCGTGGCGGAACCGTTTGCTGAGGGGAGGCCATGGCGGAGCAATCATTATAGGCTGGCGTCAGTCGTTGTCTTGCGGCAAGGCCGACTGAAACGCGCTTCGGCGTCCCGTGACCACAGGATTGTCTCGACGGCTGACCTGAGATTGCCAGTGGAGCGCCGGGCGTCCCCGCCCGGCCACGACAATGTTGGCGCACGGCAGGACGGGCGAGACGCCCGTCGCTCCATCGTATGACTGATCACAAGATCACCGCGCTAGTACCTCTGAGTGCACTGTCAACGGCCAGAAGCAGACTCATCAGGCGCTCGTCGAATAGAATATATTCACCATGCGCAAAGCCCTTCCCTTATTCCTGATCGCCGCCTGCCTCCTGACGGCCTGCGGCAAGTCCAAGTCTTCCACCGCTTCGGCCAACGCCCCTGGCGCCGCCAGTTCGCCCAACGATCCCGTGCAGAAGAAACTCCAGGAACTCGCCGGCAGCGGCGCCACCAACTGCGGTTTTTTCAAGTCGCAGGTTAGAACCGAGTTGGACGCCGCCAGCAAGTGCGTGGTGGACGCCGCCAAAGCCAAGACTCCGTTTTATGTGGAGTACGAATTGCCCGGCATGAACGTCGCCGTGGCCGGCAATGCTCAGGGCAAGCTGTATTCGGTGCAGTCCCAAGAGGGCGGCGCAGGATTGGCGAGTGCCGATTGTCCCGCCGAACTCCGTGTCGCGCCCAGCGGCCGTGTGACCTGCTATGCCCCGGGCACATTCCCGATGGGCGCGGGCGCCGGTTCCCACTCCAACATGCCGATCCCGCCGATGATGAAGACGGGGACAGGAAGTCCGCACGGCGCAGCCGGTGCCCTACCACCCGGACACCCACAGCCTAAACCGGAGCAGAAACCGCCAGCCCAGTAGAGACGCGACTGCCGCGTCTTACCGCGGCGCGCGAGCTGCCGTGTCTAAGGGTGCTCACCTTGTTCCGGCAGCAGCCCCGGCGGCGGCGCCGGAATCGCGATATCCAGTTTGTTCACCGTCCCGAGTCCCGACAACGGTTTGTCGAATTCGCTCACCTTGCCCACCACCAACACCGCCATCTGTTCGCGATGGATGTACTTCGCCGCCACCCGCGCCACATCTTCTTTCGTCACTTTCTCGATCTCTCTCTGAAAGTTCTCCAGAAAATCCAGCGGGTAGCCGTAAAACTCGTAAGCCATCTTCTCCTGCAAAACCTTCGCCGGTGAATCGAAACGGAACACAAAAGAATTCAAAATCGCATCCTTGGCGCGCTTGATTTCCTCATCATCGATGGGACGCTTCGCGAGGTCGGCAATCTCCTCATCCAGCGCCTGAATCGATTCGATCGTCGTCTTGCTCTTCGTGCTCATCATCAGCCGCAGCATTCCCGGATGATCCCATCCCGAACCCACTCCACCGCCGACCGCGTAGGCGAGGCCCTTTGTGGTTCGAATGTCGCCAAACAGCCGCGACGAAAATCCTCCCCCAAACGCCTCGTTCAATACCGACACCGCAAAGTAATCCGGGCTCTTGCGCGTGATGCCCAGCGCAACCATTTGAATATTGCTTTGATTCACGTCGGTCTTGTCGACCTGGTAGTATCCCGGTTTCGCGGGCTCCGGCTTGATCTCCGCATCCTTCGCCGCCTGACCCCGTGGCCATGACGCAAACGCCTCGCGCAGACGAGCTTCCATCTTCGCCGAATCAAAGTCGCCGGCCACGCCCAGAATGATGTTGTTCGGGTGCACGTGCTTGCCGTGCCACTCGACCAGATCCTGCCGCGTGATCGCCGCCACCGTCGCATACTCCGCGACCCGCGCATACGGATTGTTCGCCCCGTACGCCAGTTTCGCCGCTTCCCGTCCCGCAATCTGTCCAGGATCGTCGTTGCGCCGCGAGATTGCGTCGTACATCCCTTTCTGCGCAATTTCAATCTTGTCGGCGCGGAACTCCGGATTCTTCAGCACATCCTCGAACACACGAAACACGTCGTCGAAATCTTCCTTCAGACACGACCAACTCACCGTCGTCGAGTCGCCGCTGGCGCCGGTCTCAACCTTCGCCGCGCGCTGTTCCAGATAGTCGTCCAGTTGATCGCCGGTCTGCGTCTTGGTCCCACCCGTGCGCCACACTTCGCCATAAATATCGGTCAGACCCATCTTGCTGCCAGGAACCGAGCGCTCGCCGCCGCGAATCCGAGCCGTACCGTCAATGGTCGGCAACTCGTGGTCTTCCTGAAGAAAAACCACCATGCCATTCGGCAACTCGATCCGCTTCGGCTGCGCTGGATGAAACGCCGGTAATTTCGGAACCGGTATCTGCTGCCAGGTTTGCTGAGGAGTCTGCGTCTGCGCCCACAGTTGCACATTGCCGCCGAAGACGCCAATCGACAGGACGAGAGCGAGGAAGAAAAAGAATGCGCGCTTCACTGGCCACCTCCTTGCGGTCCAGCGCCTGTTCCCGGAGGCCCCCCCGCAAACTCGATAATTCCCACCGTCCGGTTATCCGGCACAAATGTTTGATTCGCCACCCGCCGTATGTCCGCCTTAGTAACTTTCTCAATCCGGTCAACCGAGCGGAACAACTCCCGCCAGTCGTCATAGCGCGCCTGATTCAATCCCAGCGCGAACGCCAGCCCTTCATTCGATCCCAGCGACCGGATCAGATTCGCCTTGGCTCGCGTCTTGATCATCTTCAACTCTTCATCCGAAATGTCTTCCTTCTTCAGCCGTTCAATCTCCGCATGAATCGCCTCCGCCATCTCCTGTGGCTTATGCCCTGGAATCGGCAACGCGTAAAACGCGAACAGATGCGGATATTTATTTCCCGGGTATCCGGTGACTCCGGCCGAGTCCGATGCGATTTGCTTGTCGCGGACCAGCGCTCGGTAAAGACGCGACGTGCGTCCATTCGACATCAGATCGGCGATGGCTTCGTAGACCTGGTTATCCGGACTGCGGTAGTCGGGACGGTGATAGCCTTCGAGATAAATCGGCTGCGATTGCTCGCGCAGCACGACGGTCCGTTCGGAATTCTGCGCCGGTTCGGTGGTCGTCGCTGTATCCGGTTTGGGACGCGCCGGAATTCGCGAGAAGTATTTCTCGACAATCGGCATCGTTTCTGAAGCTTTTACGTCTCCAACCACGGTGACCACCATGTTCGAAGGCACGTAGTACTTATCGAAGAAATTCAATGCATCGGTTGCCGAAAAGGAATTCAAGTCCGAAATCCAGCCGATCGTCGGCCGGTGATAGGGATGCGCCGCGAACGCCTCCTCGGTGAATTGCTCGAACAGTCGACCCTGGGGATTGCTGTCCGTGCTCATGCGGCGCTCTTCGATCACCACGTTGCGCTCTTTGTAAAACTGCCGCATCACGGGATGTATGAAACGCTCGGATTCGAGATAGGCCCACAATTCCAGCCGGTTGACGGGAAACGAATAGTGGTAGGCGGTTTCGTCGAGATCGGTGAAGGCATTCATGCCCTCGCCGCCTTCGCTTTCGACGATCTTGCCGAACTCGTTGTTGTAAGGCGCAGAGAACTTGTCGGCGGCCGCAATCGCATCCTTCCACGTTTGCTCAAGCTGCTTCAGCTTCGGTTCGTCGCGCCCCACCGGCAAGTCGCGCTCGGCAAGGTAGGCGGCATAAGTCTCTTCAACTTTCGCCAGCGCTACCTTTTCACCGGCATAGTCGCGCGTCCCAATCGTGTTCGTTCCCTTGAACGCCATGTGCTCGAACATGTGCGCCAGGCCTGTCTTGCCCATCGGATCCTGCACCGAGCCCGCATCCACATGCGTGAAGAACGAAAACACCGGAGCCTCTGGCCGCTCGCAGATAATGATCGTGAGGCCGTTGGCGAGCTTCTTCACCGTGGTCCGCTTCTCAAACGAAGCCACATCCTGCCCCTGTGCCAGCGCGCAGAGCACGAAACACACAACCATTGTTTGTATAGAAGTGATGCGGAATTTCATCCTGCCTCCACAACGGAACGCTAGAGCTTTTCTCATAAGTGGTTCGGGAAAATGGTTCCGTGTAGGGCACGGCTTCAGCCGTGCCGCTCAGCGCCACTGTAGATGTGGGCTTTAGCCCCTGAGGGCCGGAGATCACGCTCGAGAATCATTTACGAGACCCGTTCCAAGAATTCGAAGTTACGTGGAGGCAGGGAAGGTTGTCAAACGAGCGGCATCCGGAAAATACCGCCGCTGAAAGTAAAGCGCGACGTTGACCAGCATAATCATCACCGGTACTTCGACCAGCGGCCCGATCACGGCAGCGAATGCCGCCCCGGAGTTAATGCCGAAAACAGAAACGGCCACGGCAATCGCCAGTTCAAAGTTGTTCGACGCCGCGGTCAACGAGAGCGTGGCCGTCTTCGAATAGTCCGCGCCGAGTTTCTTCCCCATATAAAACGACACCAGGAACATCACCACGAAGTAGATCAGCAGTGGCGCCGCGATCCGCAGAACGTCGAGCGGGAGCCGAACAATATAAGCGCCCTTAAGCGAGAACATCACCACAATCGTGAACAGCAAAGCGATCAGCGTGAGCGGGCTGACGCGAGGAACGAAAATCCGCTCATACCACTCGCGTCCGCGAATCCGCAGCAGCAGCGTCCGAGTTACGAACCCAGCCAGAAAAGGAATGCCAAGATAAATAAAGACACTCTTCGCGATTTCCGCGATTGAAACATGGACGATCGCGCCCTGGAGCCCGAGTCTGGCGGGAAGAACCGTGATGAAGAGCCAGGCATAAGGCGAGAAGAAAAATACCTGAAACAGGGAATTGAAGGCCACCAGGCCCGCAGCATATTGGGTATCGCCGCTGGCCAGTTCGTTCCACACGATGACCATCGCAATACAGCGAGCCAGCCCGATCATGATGAGTCCAGCCATATATTCGGGATAGCCGCGCAAAAACACGACGGCCAACGCAAACATCAGGATCGGACCGACCACCCAGTTCTGAATGAGAGACAGGCCCAGCACCCGTGTGTTGCGAAAGACCTCGTGCAGTTCCTCGTACCGCACCTTGGTGAAGGGCGGGTACATCATCACGATGAGTCCCACCGCAATCGGAATCGAAGTCGTACCGACGCTGAAGCGATTCAGGAACGACACGATTCCCGGCACTCGCCATCCCAGTGCGACGCCGATGACCATGGCGGCAAAAATCCACGCGGTGAGGTAACGGTCGAAAAAACTGAGTCGGCGCGATGTCTTCATTAGGCGAGAGAAACTCCAAATTCCGTAGAGACGGGGCTTGCCCGTCTCCCGTGCGCACCCGCACGGTTTTCAAAGTCTTCCTTGGTGGTACTTTGTGTCCTTAGTGGTGAATGATCTTGCGTCGGGCGTGCCCGTCATTGCCGCCCAATGCGATCCACTTCTTTCTTCAGCGCCAACCGATCCAGCGCCGCCAGAGGAAGAGCGAGAAAAAGACTGATGCGCCGGTCGAGAATAAAAAACGCGTCGCGGAACGCCCGCTCGATTTCCGCCGCGTCTCCGTGCACGGCGGCAGGATCTGGAACTCCCCAATGCGCCGTCATCGGCTGTCCCGGCCACAGCGGACAGGTTTCTTTGGCGGCGTTGTCGCAGACCGTGAACACGAAATGCAGCTCGGGAGCGCCCGGATGTCCGAATTCGTCCCAGTTCTTACTCCGCAGGCCCGTCATGGACATGCGAGCCGTCCCCAATTGCTTCAGAGCTTCAGGACGCACTGTCCCCGAAGGATGACTCCCAGCGCTGAAAGCGGTGAAGGCAGGCTTTCCCTTGTGGTTGAGAATCGCTTCCGCCATGATGGACCGCGCCGAGTTCCCAGTGCACAAGAACAGAACGTTGTAGTGACCTTCCATGCCCAATCTCCAATTCATCCTCCGTAGAGACGCGGCTTGCCGCGTCTCCCGCGGATCAGCTGCAGCACGTGGGGCCGCAGCACGCGGCCGACGCTTTCGGTTTCACCGCGCGCACGAAGGCGCTCATGAACTTCTCATCGACCTGCGCCGCGATCGCATCCACGTCAATCCCAGACGAGGAAAGAAATTCGCGGGCCTCAGCAACCCGATAGATGCGCGTCGGTTCAATCTCGATTTGCTCAAAACCGGCAGCCGAGAGTTTGCCGCGATATTCGTTTTCCTCCAGAGCGCCGGCGATGCAACCGACCCACAACAGCACACTCTGACGGACCTCGGGCGCGATTTCGCCGCGCGTGACCACGTCGGAAACCGCAAACCGTCCGCCCGGCTTCAGCACGCGGAAGGCCTCACGCAGCACGCGGTCTTTGTCAGCGGAAAGATTGATCACACAGTTGGAAATGATGACATCGACCGTGTTGTCGGGCAGCGGAATGCTTTCAATCTCGCCCTTCAGAAATTCGACGTTCTCCGCACCCGCCTTGCGCTTGTTCTCATTCGCCAGCGCCAACATTTCGTCCGTCATATCGAGGCCATAAGCTTTGCCGGCGGGCCCCACACGCTTAGCAGACAGCAACACGTCAATGCCGCCGCCCGACCCCAGATCGAGCACGGTTTCGCCGGGGGTCAGTTGCGCCAGCGCCGTTGGGTTGCCACACCCGAGCGAAGCCAGCATCGCCTTTTCGGGGATCTGCCCGGCCTGCGATGCGTCATAAAGATTCGAGGTGATTGGATCGCAGAATTCCCTGGCCGTCGTTGCTCCACAGCAACTGCTGCCGCCGCTTGTAACTCGCAACGCGGCTTGTCCGTATTTCTCTTTTACGACTTCCTTGATATCCACATCGACATTTGTATCGGGCATGATGGCTTCTCCTATTTGCAGAATTGGATGAGGTCTTGTGGCTTCAACGCCTTGTTCCGGGTGCAGCACTCGGCATAGAGAAACTGCAGAATTTCGCGCAGCGCTTCCGTGTTGGCGGTGTAACGCAAAAACGTCCCCTTGCGTTCGACCCGCACCAGGTCTTCATTCTTGAGTTTGTCGAGATGGTGAGAAAGCGTGGAGCCGGGAATCTCAAGCTCGTCCTGGATCTCGCTGACCACCAACCCCTCGGGGTGCGCGGAGAGCAGCAATTGCATAATGCGCAGCCGCGGCTCGGTTCCCATGGCCGAAAACATGTCCGCATAGCGGGCGACGCGTTCGCTATTCTGTTGAACCTTACTGGCGGCGCTAACCATGATTCGATAATACTAGAAATACGGAGCCAACGTCAATATGCCCCGTAGAGACGCGGCTTGCCGCGTCTGCGGCGGGTCGACTCTTGCCAGGGCCGACTATACTGGAAGCCGTTTGAAGTCATAGCTCGCCGCTCATGTCCACTCCCACTATCGTCGAAGTGCAGGGCCGCAAGCTGAAGCTCACGAATCTTGAAAAAGTTCTCTATCCAGCCGCCGGGTTCACCAAAGGGCAGGTGGTGGATTTCTACGTCCGCGTTGCACCCGTGCTGGTGCCGCATCTTGCGGGACGGCCGCTCACCATGAAGCGCTATCCAGAAGGCGTGGACCAGGAATATTTCTTCGAAAAGAATGCCCCCATGCATCGGCCCGACTGGGTGAATACAGCGCCCGTCTGGAGCGAGAGCAACCACCGCACTATCCACTTCATTCTCGGCAACGATTTGCCCACGCTGGTGTGGATCGCGAATCTCGCGTCGATCGAACTACACCCATCACTCTCCTTGGCCGCCGATATTGCTACGCCGACCATGATTGTTTTTGATCTCGACCCCGGACCTCCTGCGAACATTGTGCAGTGCGCGCAGGTCGGCTTATGGGTGCGCGAGATCTTCGATCACTTCGGGATGCAGAGTTTCCCCAAAACCTCCGGATCGAAAGGGTTGCAGATTTATGTCCCGTTGAATACGAAGACCAGCTACGAGCAAACGAAGTCGTTTGCCTACGCAGTCGCGCGTCTGCTCGAGCAGGAGCATCCCGACCTGGTTGTCTCGGATATGAAAAAGGCGGTGCGCACGAATAAGGTGTTCGTAGACTGGAGCCAGAACGACCAGCACAAGACGACGATCTCGATTTATTCTCTGCGCGCACGCGAGCATCCCACGGTCTCAACGCCAGTCACCTGGGACGAAGTCGAACAGGCACTGAAGAAAAAAAATGCATCGCGCCTGGTGTTCGAAGCGAAAGACGTGCTCGCGCGGGTGGAGAAGATGGGCGACCTGTTCGCGCCCGTGCAGAAACTGAAACAAGCCCTGCCGCAGTTGGCGGGACTGGCTGCCACACCGGAGAACGAAGACGAAAGCATCAGCATCACCGCCCAGGCCCACGCGCGACCGCGCGCGGAGAAGAAGGCGAAGACGAAAGGGAAGTCAGCCGCCAGCAAGCGTCGCGAGATATAATCCCGAATCGCGCTTGACAGCGCACAGCAGTCAAACCTTATGTCGCGTCTCTACGTTGGCACCTCCGGATGGGCTTATCCAACATGGAAGCCCGCTTTCTATCCGGAGAAGCTTGCGCAGAAGAAATTCCTGAACTTCTACGCCTCGAAACTGAACGCCGTCGAAGTCAACTACACCTTCCGCCAGTTGGTAAAAGAGACGACGGTCCAGAATTGGATTGCCGAAACGCCCGAGCATTTTCGCTTCACCATCAAGGCGCATCAGGTGCTCACGCACATCAAGCGCTTGAAGAGCGCGGAAGAATTTCTGACGCGCTTTCTCGGCACGCTCGAAGGTTTGGAACGCACCCAGCGATTGGGCCCGCTGCTGTTTCAGTTACCCCCAAATTTCAAAGCGGATCAAGCCGTCCTTTCCGAGTTCTTGAAAATCTTGCCGCGAAGCGTGCGCGTTGCGTTTGAGTTCCGCCACGAATCCTGGTTCACCGACGCAACGTGGGGCACGCTGCGCGAGCGCAACATCGCGCTCTGCGTAGCTGAGACCGAAGAGCGTGACACTCCCGGCGTGGTCACCGCCGACTTTGCTTACTACCGCTACCGCAAACCCAACTACACGGCAGAAGAACGCCAAACCATGGTCGCGCGCAATCGTGAACACCTTGCAGCGGGGCGCGATGTCTTCGCCTACTTCAAGCATGAGGAGACGCCGGAAGGCGTGCTATATGCGGTGGATTTGCTGAACGCCAACCGCAATGTGAAACCGGACGCGTGAAAAATCCGCAAGGATCTCAAACTGACACGTTCTCACAATGTCCGCAGCAAGATTGCCGACGGAGGCGCAGATCGATGATGACCGAAAAGTCTGCTGTCTTGTTTCTCGCCGTGTCTCTCGTCGCTGCCGCTGTTCCTGCCGCTTCTCAGACCGCATGCTTGGCGGGCACAATTCTCGATAGCGACGGTCCTCCAATCGCCCAAATGCATGTCTTGGCCAGCGAAACGACTCGCGCTTTCTTCCGCGTAACCACCACGGATGAAAGCGGCCACTTCACGTTCGCCGACCTTATCCCCGGCACCTATGACATCACCACGCGCAACCCGGATCTCGGATATCCGGACAGTGGTGACGTTCTTTTCACAGGCACTTTGGATCGTCTGCTTGTGCCGGTCAAGGCCTCCGAACAGTGTGCTCCGCTGACCATCCACCGCACGCGCGCCGGAAAACTCCGCATCAAGTTGATCGACCCATCGACCGGGCAAACGATCCTCGAGCCGCAAGCGAACTTCCGGTGGGCTGGCCACGAAGGCTGGGACGGAATTTCCCTTTTCCACGACATCCTTCTAGTGCCGACTTCCCGTTCGCTCGAAGTGCATCTCGGAGCCAAAGGCTACCAGCCCGCGGACATTGTTCAGGTGACCCCGTTACAGCCCGGAGAAGAACGAACGCTGGTGCTGAGCCTGCGACCGGTGGGCGTCGGATGTCTCTCCGGGGTCGTGATGGACGCCGCTGGCAAGCCCGTCGCTGGAATCACGGTGCAGCCCCTCCTGCAAAACGATGACCTCAACGCCAAGATTCCGCTTCATACTCAGACGGACGAACGCGGCAGGTTCGAGATGAGCGACCTGCATCCCGGAGTCTATGACATATTTGTGAATGGCCAAGATAAAGGCTACGACGGCTTTTCTACCATGAAGACTTACGCTCACTACCCGCAGGCCAACGTGCTACCGTCCACATCCTGCGCCGAGATAAAAGTAGGCCTAACACCTCCGCAAGCCAGGTTGAAGGTCCAGGTCGTTGACGCAGTCACTCAGCGGCCCGTGGCGAATTTCAAGTATCGTGTGCTGTCCACCACCC
>CZLA01000124.1_pt1 | contig 11142 bp, 9 predicted proteins | sample 1122381 | NCBI WGS metagenome assembly CZLA01 (sample SAMEA3539301, study PRJEB10725) | soil metagenome | biome: tundra; feature: field; material: soil | place: USA | collected 2010-05 | depth 0.15 m
ATTACTACGACACATACGCAGGAAAAGTCCGCGCGCTCAAAACGAGTGATTTAAACGAGGCCGCGAAAGAAGTGGTGCGCCCGGATAACCTGATCTGGATCGTAGTGGGCGATCGCGCGAAGATCGAACCCGGTGTGCGAGAACTGGGACTTGGCGAGTTCCGTTTGATGGACACCGACGGGAAAGTGCAGTAGCGGTTTGATACTGGTGGCGGCGGTAGGACTCGAACCTACGACCTACGGATTATGAGACCGTCGCTCTAACCACCTGAGCTACACCGCCAATCCGGAAATACGCGGAAGGATAACAGGGACAGCCCGGATATGGGCACAGAATCCCGCAGACGCGGGTGGACGCGTCCCTGCTTCATTCTAAAAGTGTATGGAATGGAGTGTCAAACCGCACGGCTACGAGCGAAACATGCGAAACTGAGCGCATGAAAGTGATTGCTGTGATTCCGGCTCGGCTGGCTTCGACGCGCCTTCCTCGGAAGATGCTGCGCGAGATTGCTGGGGTTCCGTTGCTCGCGTGGGTGTATCGGGGAGTGCGTAGGTGTTCTTCGGTCGAGCAAGTTATTGTCGCTACCGATTCAGATGAAATCATGCGGTTCTGCGAGCGGCAGGGGTTTGTCGCGCGCATGACTTCGGCGGCGCATCGGTCGGGCACGGAGCGGGTGCATGAGGTCTCGGCCACGATTCCGGCGGATGTTTATTTGAATGTTCAGGGCGATGAGCCGCTGACTCGCCCCGAGCACATGGAGAGCTTGATCGCGGTGATGCGAGGGGCGGGGGTCGAGGTGGGGACGCTGAAGACTGCGGCGGCGGCGATTGACGTCGACAACCCTAGCGCGGTGAAGGTAGTGACGGATGCGGCAGGGTGGGCGCTGTATTTTTCTCGGGCGACGATTCCGCATGACCGCGATGGCTCGAAGCCGCAATACTACAAACATCTTGGGTTGTATGGCTATCGCAAGGACGCTTTGGATAAGTTCGTGCTTTGGCCGGAGTCGTCGCTGGAACGCAGCGAGCGGCTGGAGCAGTTGAGGTTTCTTGAGAACGGAGTTCCGATCTACGTGGGAGAAACGCCGTTCGACACGGTGGGCGTGGACACGGAAGAGGATGTACGGCGGGTGGAGGAGATTCTGCGGCTAGGGCACGCTCAACACTAGCGGCGGAGGAGAGAGCGAAACGCGGACAGGAGCGTCCGCGCCACACGTTACTGTGAATTCTAGTGCGACTTCGCCCAGGCTTCGGCGGCGGCTACTCTTTTTGTGATTGCGGGATGCGAATGGAGAAGCCACTCGACCCAGCGGGATGGGGTTTTTTCGGCTAGATTCTGCTCGGCCAACTTATTCATCGCCGAGATGAAGGGTTCGACGCTGGCCACGGACTCGAAGCAATAGCGGTCAGCCTGCCGCTCGTTGAAGCGCGAGTAGGCGTTGAGCGCGGGCATCAGCAGGAACGAAAGCACGGTGGAGACCAGAATCAGCAGCGGCAGATCGGCGAAATCGGACATGGTCTCGAACATATTGCGGCGCTCTACCGCGAAGTGGAGAACTTCGTTGGCCAGCCAGAAACCGAATAACGTGATTCCTGCCTGCACGAAAATACTTTTCAGAATGTGACGATGAACGTGATGGCCTAGTTCATGGGCGAGCACGGCTTCGATTTCGTCGTCGGAATAGTTGTCGAGTAAAGTGTCGGCGAGAATGATGCGGCGGGTCGCGCCGAGTCCGGTCAGCGCGGCGTTGGCTTTTTTGCTCTTCTCGGAGAGATGCCACTTGTAGACGCCGCGAACGCGAGTGCCGGCACGCTCGCTTAGAACGATCAGACGGCGCTTGAGTTCCTCGTTTTCGAGCGGCTCGAACTTGTAAAAAATCGGAAACAACACAACCGGCGCTAGTTGCGCGAGCAGAACCATGAGTCCGAGAAAGACCGCCCATGCGATCACCCACCAGTATTGCGGGCTCTGGCGCATGAGCTTGTATAGCAATTCCGCCACAACCGTGGCTACAACCAGGCCGATCAGCAGGCTTTTGAATTCGTCCCAAAGCCAGGAGCGGAAGCGCTGATTGGACAAATTATAGCGATGATCGAGGCGGAAGCCGTAGTAATCGAACGGAGTTCCCAGCACTTTGCTGATCAGCATTAGCATCAGGACGTAGAGGAAGACGGCGAAAGAGTAGTTCTGCGACGCACCACGTTCTGCCAGATCGCGCATCCATCCGGTCCATCCGGTGGCCAGGAGCACGACGAGCAAGCCGAAGCCGATCGCAAAATCGGCGATGCCCAGCCACCGCTTGATGCGGTTGTAGCGGCGCGATTCCGGAGAATCGGCGAGCACCGGTGTGATTTCTTTTGTGACCATTGTGCTGAGATTGACACTATCCTATCGCGTTCTGAGGCTGGGTAGACGCGAAAGTGCGGGAAACAGCCGTCAGGTATCAGCTTTCAGCTTTCAGTTCTCGGCTCTCCAATTGGGAATTCGCGAAAGAGGGCCGCGTTTAGTTTTGCCGCACGAATCTTTCGCCGCTTTCAAGAATTTCTTCGACCAGTTCGGGCGTGGCCGCTTCCACATAGCAGCGCAGCATATCTTCGGTGCCGGAGGCTCGGAACAATACCCAGGCGTCGGCGCCGTTGCCGTGCTTGGGAGCGTCGAGGTAGAACTTCACGCCGTCGCGATTCTCTTTGCGCAGGATGGAATACGCGCCGAGCTTCGTCGTCTGCGGGTCGGCGGCGCGCCGGATTGCGCCATTCTTGATCTCATCGGAAATGTGCAGATCGCGCCGGCCGTAATAATGCCCGCCAAATTCACGCTGCAAGTCGGCAACCAACTGGCCGAGCGGCTTCTTCTCTTCCGCCATAACGTTCGCCAGCAGGAGCGCGTTGAGAATGCCATCGCGCTCGGGAAGAAAGCGGCCGTATCCGATGCCGCCAGACTCTTCTCCGCCGATCAGGATTTCATGGTCCATCATTAGATCGGCAATGTACTTGAAGCCGATGTTGCACTCGTACAGCTTGCGACCATACTTGGCGGCGATGCGGTCCATCATTCCTGTGGTGTTAAAAGCGCGCACCACATCACCCGGCCACTTCTTGTAAACCAGCAACCAGTTCAGCAGAACGCACATACACTTGTGCGAATCGACGAAGCTGCCGTCTTCAGCCACGGCGCCAATGCGGTCGGCATCGCCATCGGTTACCAGGCCGGCGTGGCATTTTTCTTTCACCACGGTTTCCTGCAACAGCGCGACGTGCGGCAGAATGGGTTCGGGATTGATGCCCGGAAATAGTGGGTTCGCTTCCTGACGAATGGCCACATAGCGAATTTCGTGCTTATCAAAGATGCCCGGCAAGACTCCGCGGCCGGAACCGTACATGGAATCGATGGCGAACTTGAAATTCGCGCGGCGGATGAGATCGAGATCGGCGAACTGGGAAACGGCTTCAATGTAGGCGGGCTTTAGATCCACCTCTTCGATTTTGGCTTCGTCCATTTTCGGCTCGCGCCCGCCGGGCATGGCGCCTGCGGCTAGTTCGTCTTCGATGACCTTCATGATCGCGGGTGTGGCCGAGCCTCCAAACTTGGCTTTGAACTTCACGCCATTCCAGTTCCACGGATTGTGGCTGGAGGTGACCATGACGCCGCCGGCGGCGCCCAACTTCTTGACGTTGTAGGAAACCGCGGGCGTGGGAGTGTAGTCGTTGGCCAGACGCACGGGGATACCGGCTGCGGCGATTACTTCAGCGACGGCGCGAGCGGCTCGGTCGGAAAGGAAGCGCGTGTCATAGCCGATGATTATGCCGTGCGTGGGATCTTCGTGTTTGAGGACGTAGCTGGCGATTGCCCCAGCCACGCCGCGCACGTTGTCGAAAGTAAAATCGTCGGCGATTAGGCCGCGCCAGCCGTCGGTTCCAAATTTGATCTGGGTCATGAGTGTTCGTCGTCTGTCGTTAGTCGCTAGTCGTTCGCGGTCCGTCGTTTCGCGATTCGCCAACGACTAGCGACCAACGACCAGCGACTCCCTTTCACACCAATTTCTTGAGCTTCTTTTCATCGAGATGCTTCACTACTTTGCCGACATCCTGCGACTGGTCAAGCGTGGTGATGAGGAGGGCGTCTTCGGTCTCGACAATCACCAGGCCGCTTACGCCGACCAAGGCAACAAATTTGCCAGGCGCGTGAACATAGTTATTTCTTGCGTTCATAATGAAACTGCCGTCCGCTGAGACCAGGCTTCCGTCGCTCGGTTTCGTCTTCGCCACGTGATGTTCATGGAGCGCGGTCCAGGAACCGAGGTCGTTCCATCCGAAGTCGGAGGGCAGACAGAAGATGCGCGACTGGGCTTCTCCCTTGGCGGAACGAGGCTCTAGGACGGCATAGTCGATGCTGATGTTTTCACACTTCGGGTAGAGCTTGAGAAACGTGTCGGCGAATTTGCGCGTACCATAGGCGGCGGCAATTTTTTCGAGCAGCGGCGCGGTGTTGGGAAGATGCTCGCGCAAGGCGTTCGCTAGCGTATCGGCGCGCCAGAGAAACATGCCGCTGTTCCAGAAGTAATTGCCCGCTTCGAGGAACTGCCGGGCCGAGGCGAGATCTGGCTTTTCGGTGAAGCGCCGGACGCGCAGGGAACTCTGGTGATCGGGAGCGCCAGCCTCTATGTATCCGTAACCGGTTTCGGGGCGCGTCGGGCGGATGCCGAGGACAACGATGTTTTCTCCCGCGGCGGCGATCTCGATTCCTTGGGTTAGAGTCGCGCGGTATTGGGCGGGATCGGCGATGACGTGGTCGGAGGGAAACAGGCCGAGCACCGCATCGGGATCGTGACGCAGCAAAAGAAATGCGGCCAGGCCGATGGCGGGGGCGGTGTTCCGTCCGGCAGGCTCGGCGATAATTTGCTTTGCTGGCAGCTTCGGAAGCTGACGCAGGATGGCGGGGCGCAGATCGTCATTGGTGATGATCCAGAAACGGCTGGGCGCGGCCATGGGCGCGAGGCGCGCTACGGTCTGCTGCAGCATAGTCTGCTTGCCGTCGAGCGCAAGCAGTTGCTTGGCGCGGCGCTTGCGGCTCAGCGGCCAGAAGCGCGTGCCTCGGCCGCCTGCGAGGATTACGGGATAGAAGTGAGGGTTCGCTTTCACGGTCGTTGCAAGCCTAACATCTGCGTGGGGCGCGGCGAAAGGCTTCACCACAGGGGGCACAGAGGTACACAGAGGAAAGCGGGACACAGCGGATTTTGATCTGCCCTGTGTACCTCTGTGCCCCTGTGGTGGAGGGTTTCGGTTCACATCCGAGTGGCGGGCTCGGGCACGGTCCCGCTCGGCACGCTGGCTTTCAGGAATTCGACTGCCCACTGCGGCCGGACCATGAAACTTTGGACAGCGGCCGGGATCACGACCGCGTCGCCTTTGGCCAGCGTCACCGGATCGCGGCCTTGCACCTCGACAACTCCGCAGCCTTCCACTGCTACCAGAATCTGCACGGATGTTTTGCCTGCGGCGTTATTCTCAGACTCCGCGGTTGAAAATACATGCGGCTCCTTCAATTCAAACAGGTCTACCGTGAAGTAGGGTGCGACGATCATGGACGACTGACGGCTCTTGCCGCCGTGAATGCTGACCGGCGCGGGGCGGATCACTTTGCCGGAGGCGGTGCGCTCTTTGACCGACGCAAGGCCGCGCTCCAGATGCAGCGGGCGCGGGCGTCCGTAGTCGTAGAGACGATATGTGGTATCGGACTGTTGCTGCGTCTCCACGATGACAGACCCTGGTCCGAGCGTATGCACCGTGCCGCCAGCTACGTAAATCATTTCGCCCTGGTAGACGTTGATCCAGTTGAGCAAGTCTTCGGCGCGATTTTCTTGGATGCTTTGCTCGAATTGAGCCACCGTAACGCCGGGCTTCAGACCTAGCGCGATCTGCGATCCGGGCTTGGCGTGGGCCACGTACCAGCATTCGGTTTTGCCCCAGGGCTCGCCGAAGTGTTGCGCGGTCTTGTCGTCGGGATGCACCTGGACGGAGAGTTTGTCCTCGGGAAACAAGAACTTCAGCAGCAACGGAAAGCGTTGCGGGTCGCGCGCGGCTGTGCCTACGAATTCGGCGCCAAATTCTTTGCTCAGGTCGGCGAGTGTACGTTTCGCTAGCGGGCCGTTTGCGACTACACAGTTGTCGCCGGTTAGCCAGGCTTCTCCGATGCGTTCGTTGAATTTGTGGTTGGGATAGATCGCGGAAAGATCGAGCGTGCCCCAGGGACGCGGGTCGAAGGCGGGCGACATCAGGAGTGGATAGAGTTGGGTCATTTGATCGAGCAGCGTAGTTAGAAGCTTAAAAAAAAGGCAGGGGCGCTTGGAATTGTACGGGTTTCGGAGCTGCCTCATTTTAAGCTTTGAAAATGTCGGGTTTGAATATCGCGCACACTATGAACAGAACCCCAAATAAAATCGCCAATGGTCCGAATGCCATTCCGCCCCACCAGTTCCGATAGAAGAGATAACCGTGTCGGAGCGGAGCAAGACCGAGCCCGATCGCGGTAACCCCAAGGGCGATGAAAATAACGCGGTTCAATGGTCGCTTTGGATCTGGGTTAAACATTTTGGCCTAAAAAAGTGCGGCAACAAATTTACAGTCCGCCAAAGAACTTCCGCATACGCTCCAATCCACGGTCGAGTTCGGCCATCGATGTGGCGTAGGAAACGCGAATGTGTTCCTTGGTGCCGAAGCCTTCTCCGGGAACCGTGGCGACGTGCACCTCGCGCAGCAGTTTGCCGGCGATGTCGGAGGCTGAGTTCATCCCACTACGCCCAAAAAATGCCGAAACATTGGGGTAAGCATAGAACGCTCCTTCCGGCAGCGTGCATTTCACTCCGGGTATGGAGCGCAATCCCTCCACCACGTGATCGCGCAGCTTGATGTAATCCGCGCGCATTTCTTCGACGCACTGTTGCGAGCCTTTGAGCGCGGCTACCGCGGCTTTCTGCACGATCGAGGTCGGGTTCGACGTGGACTGGCTCTGCAACTTCTGCACGGCGGTGATGATGGGCGCGGGACCTAACGTAAAACCTAGACGCCAGCCGGTCATGGCATAGGTCTTCGAGAGCGACCCGACTACCATAAAGCGGTCGCGGAACTCGCGCAACGAACCTACGGAGAAGCGCTTGCCGCTGTAATTCAGATATACGTAGCATTCGTCGGAAATTACCCAGATGCCGCGCTGGTGGGCCAGTTTGACGACTGCGGTCATGTCTTCCGGGCTCATCACGGCTCCGGAGGGATTGGAGGGGGAATTCAGAATGATGAGCTTGGTCTTCGGCGTCACGAGCTTTGCGACCATATCGGCGGTGACGCGAAAGCCCTGCGATTCGTCACTCTGCAGAAGCACGCAGGTGCCGCCGGCGTAGCGCACCATGTCCTTGAATGAGACCCAGTAAGGGACAGGAAGGATGACCTCGTCGCCATGGTCTACTAGCACAGAGATAACGTTGAAGAGCGCGTGCTTGCCGCCTACTGAGGCTGCGGCTTCTTCGCGACGGTAGTCGGAGTCAAAGTCCACAGCATGACGGTGGACGATGGCGTCCTTCAGTTCAGTGGTGCCGCCGACCGCGGTGTACTTCGAAAAATTCGCCTTGATGGCGGCGATGGCGGCGTCCTTGATGTGCTGCGGCGTGGAGAAGTGGGGCTCGCCGGCGCCGAAATCCACAACATCAATTCCCTGCTGACGCAGTTTGTCAGCCTCGGCCACGACCGCCATGGTGGCGGAGGGCTCGATGCGGTTGATGCGTTCGGTCAGGCGGACGGGGTGGGTGACGGGTGCCACGACTGTGCTCATAATGTTCTTGCTGTCCTTATAACTTCTTTTTTCTGGATTTGCTCTTGCCCTCGGAAGGCGTCTTGCCCGCGGGCTGCTCGCCGTTCTCGAATTTGTGCGCCACGTCCATTTTCTCACGAACCTTCTGCTCGACAAGTTCCGGCACCAGGCAATCGATCGATCCGCCGAGTTGGGCGACTTCGCGCACCAGACGCGAGCTCAGGTACGAATATTTTTCGGCGGGCATCATGAACACCGTCTCCAGACCGGGCTGGAGTTTGCGATTCATCAGCGCCATCTGGAGCTCGTACTCGTAGTCGCTGATGGCGCGAATGCCGCGCAGGATGACCCTGGCCTCGACCCGCAACGCGTAGTCCACGGTAAGGCCGTCAAACGTGTCGACCGAGACGTTGTCAAAGTCCGCGGTCATCGCCTCCAGCATCTTGCGGCGGTCGGCGACGCTGAAGAGCGGGTCTTTCTCGGGATTGCGGAGAATGGCGACGACCAGTTCGTCGAAGATCTGGCTGCCGCGCTCGATGAGATCGAGATGGCCGTTGGTGGGAGGATCGAACGATCCGGGATAGATAGCTTTGATGCGCTTCACAGGGGCCTCGGTTCGAAGACAAGGTCGAAGAAAGGAGGATTGTATGCGGGGGGAAGCGGGAATGGCAATCGGAAGGGGGATCTAGGTGGAGTAATGGAGAGCCGGGCGTCCCCGCCCGGCAGACGGGCGAGACGCCCGTCTCTCCATCGATTAGCTCAGTTGCGTTCGCGTCGGTTTACCGTCTTGCGGCCGGAACTTTCGCTGCTTCTGGTAACGCCGACGGCATGGTCGTGACCCGTCCCTGCGTACCGGTAGCTTGCGCTGGAACGGCAGTTGGAGCCGGAGCGGCTGCGGTCAGCCCAAGAGCTTTGCGCACTTCGGCATCGAGCTTGGCCATCGTGTCTTTATTTTCTTTCAGGAAGGCACGGGCATTCTCGCGTCCCTGGCCGATGCGCTCGCCTTTGTAGCTGAACCACGAGCCCGATTTCTCCAGGATATTGCTATTCACCGCGATATCGAGCAGGTCGCCTTCACGGGAGATGCCCTCGCCGTATAAAATGTCGAACTCAGCTTCGCGAAAGGGCGCCGCCACTTTATTTTTCACGATCTTGACTCGGGTGCGCGAGCCGGTGACTACGTCTCCTTCTTTAATGGCCGCAATGCGGCGGATATCGATGCGCACCGACGAATAGAACTTCAGCGCGCGCCCGCCCGTCGTGGTCTCAGGATTGCCGAACATGACCCCAATTTTTTCGCGAATCTGGTTGATGAAGATCAGGCTGGTGCGTGACTTGGCTACAGTTCCGGTCAGTTTGCGCAAGGCCTGCGACATCAGGCGGGCCTGCAATCCCATGTGGCTGTCACCCATTTCGCCGTCGAGTTCTGCCTTGGGGACGAGCGCGGCTACCGAGTCCACCACCAGCACGTCAATGGCGTTCGAGCGCACCAGCGCCTCCACGATTTCGAGCGCCTGCTCGCCATAGTCAGGTTGCGAGACCAGCAGATTGTCGACGTCCACTCCCAATTTCTTGGCATAGCCGGGATCGAGCGCGTGTTCGGCATCGACGAACGCCGCCAAGCCGCCAGCCTTTTGCGCCTCGGCAATCACCTGCAAGGCAATGGTCGTTTTGCCGGAAGACTCCGGGCCGAAGATTTCGACAACGCGGCCGCGGGGCACTCCGCCGACGCCCAGCGCGGCATCGAACGAAATCGCGCCCGTGGAAATCACCGCGATAGGGACGATGGCTTCTTTCGACCCCAGCCGCATGATGGACCCTTTGCCAAACTGCTTCTCAATTTGTGCGAATGCGAGATCGATTGCTTTGGTGCGCTCGTTATTGCGCTCAGTGCTGCGATCTTCTAATCGGCTACGCTCGTCGGCCATAATGGCTGCTCCTCGTTTATGAATCTGGAATCTGAGCCTACACCCGCGGGCTGGAGCGTGAAGTGTTGGCTGTCACATCAGTTTGGGTCAGTTTAGCACGAAGCGAATAAAAGGCGAAGCGAGAAGAAGTTGACGCGGATGGTTCCGGGACCGCCGCGCGCTACCTGGCATCACTGACAAAAGTCTTTACCACAGGCGGGGACACAGAGGAACACGGGGGAATCCTGAAGCGAGTCTTCCTTTGCGCTCCTCTGTGCCCTCTATGGTAAGGATTTTCTTGCTAGACTGCCCTCATGCCCGAAGACATCCAGAATGGCGGCATCTCCGAACGAGGCCCAGCCGTTGGAGGGCCGTCGCTGTATCTCGTTGCCACGCCCATCGGCAACCTTGAAGACATCACCCTGCGCGCTCTGCGGGTGCTCAAAGAGGTTGACCTGATTGCCTGCGAGGACACGCGGCAGACGCTGAAGCTGCTCAACCATTATGGCATCCAGACGCGATTGGTCAGCTATCACGAGCACAACGAGATGACCAAAGCCGCCGAACTGGTCGTCGACCTCGAAGGCGGCGCCAAGATCGCGCTCGTCACCGACGCAGGCATGCCCGGCATCTCCGACCCGGGATTCCGGCTGATCGCGCTCGCCATCCGGCATCATGTGCCGGTGGTGCCGATTCCTGGGGCGTCGGCATTTCTGGCCGCGCTCGTCGCCAGCGGGCTGCCTACCGATTCGTTCCGTTTCAGCGGCTTTCTTCCCTCCAAGTCGGGACAGCGCCGCAAGCTGCTGGAAAGCATCAAAGACTCTCCGCGGACGCTGGTGTTCTACGAGGCGCCGCACCGGCTGCTGGAGACGCTGGCGGATGTGGTCGAGGTTCTAGGGAACGACCGCCACGTCGTGGTCGCACGCGAGGTGACGAAGCTGCATGAAGAATTTTTGCGCGGACGGGTGTCAGAAATTCTTGAACAGCTCAAAGCCCGCGGAGACGTCAAAGGCGAAATCACTCTCCTCATCGCTAAGGCCGAGGAGGGAGCGGCTGCGGCTGTATCCGAGACGGTAAGCGTCGCCCAGCGCGTGCGCGAAATCATGGCCGAAGAGAATGCCGATGAAAAGGCCGCGCTGAAGAAAGTTGCTAAAGAGCGCGGGATCGGGAAGAGCGAGGCGTACCGGGAGTGGCAGCAAACAAGGTAGGCGCACGAACCTACGCATCGCCACGAACCACGTAGCCCCGGACGCCCTCGTCCGGGGAGCCGAGCGGATCTCGGCTGGGGTTGGCGCTTCTCTGGCGAAAATCTCACACGGCGGATGTCCACGCGTCACCGACAGCGATCAATCCGTCCCTTAGTCTCGACTAAGTAGGCACCAGTCCTTCCGTCTAGCTTCGCTCGATGGGGCGGACGAGGGGTTCCGCCCCTACG
>CZLA01000187.1_pt1 | contig 11089 bp, 10 predicted proteins | sample 1122381 | NCBI WGS metagenome assembly CZLA01 (sample SAMEA3539301, study PRJEB10725) | soil metagenome | biome: tundra; feature: field; material: soil | place: USA | collected 2010-05 | depth 0.15 m
TAGACTTCGCGACGCACCAGATCGTAGAGCGGCGTGGATCGGGTCAGAATCGTTCCCGCTCCCAAAACCGCGCGGGCGCGGACCAGCGTGCCTTCGTACACTCCGCAATTGCCACCGATCAACACATCGTCTTCGATGATCACAGGGGCGGCGTTGACGGGTTCCAGCACGCCTCCGATCTGCGCCGCGGCGCTCAGGTGCACACGTTTGCCGATCTGCGCGCACGAGCCGACCAGGGCGTGCGAGTCGATCATCGAACCTTCACCGACGTAGGCGCCGACGTTGATGAACATGGGAGGCATGCAAACGACCGACGGCGCAACATAGGCACCTTCGCGGATGGAAGATCCACCCGGCACCAGGCGAACACGATCGGCGACGGTTAGACGACGGGCCGGGAAGGTGTCCTTGTCGATAAAGGAGAGCACGTCTCCGTCCGACATTTGTTGTAATTCGCCAAGACGGAAGCCGAGCAGGATGCCTTGCTTCACCCAGGCATTGACGACCCAGCGTCCGTCGACTTTCTCGGCGGCGCGAACCTCGCCGCGGGTCAGAGCCGCGCGGAAGTCGAAAAAAACGGGACGAGCTTCGTCCAGGTTGCCGATCGTTTCTCGCGCCGATAAGCGTTCAATGGCTAACTTCAGAGTGGATAATGAATCTGGCATAGGCAGGTAGAGAAACCAAAGGCTAACGGCTAAATGCTAAGCGCTGCTCTTACGCCACGCACTTGCATTCGCTGCGGATCAGCACCCCGGGCATCTGATGGGTTGCCTCGCGCGCCTCGGCGAGATTGCTATAGGGTCCGTGCCAGCGCGAATGATTGGGATCGTGGCCGGCGGGGCGTCCTTTGCCGGAACTGCACTGTCCGCAGGAGGCGCGGTGCAGCATCGCTTTGTGCGGTCCGGCTGCCCAGTTTTCGTAAACATAGAATTCGGCGGCAGGGGCTGGCGGAGCCGCGGGCCGGGTTATCAATCCCGCGTCAGTTGCGATCTTCTGCAGCTTCGATCGTGTGTCGCGGCGCATGGGAAGCAAGGGCAGGCGATAGACCTCTTCGATCTTGCCCATCATCGCAAGGGCGGCCTTCACCGGCAGCGGACTCGATTCGATGAAGTTCCCCAGCATCAACGGAAGATATTTGCGGTGGATCGTGCGCGCTGTGTGCCAGTCGTTGTTCAGAGCGGCGCGCGTCATTTCCGCCATCTCGCGCGGAATTTCGTTGGACGCAACCGAGATGATGCCCACGCCGCCGAGCGCGATCACCGGCAAAGTAACGGCATCGTCGCCGGAGAAGACCACAAAACTCTCGGGCACGGAGTTCAGCACCTCGGCGATCTGCGTCATGTTACCGCTGGCTTCCTTGACGCCCGCGATATTCGGAACCTCGGTCAACCGCGTCAAGGTCGCGGGTTCGAGATTGGCGGAGGTGCGGCCGGGCACGTTATAGACGATGACGGGTTTGTCGACCGCTTCGGCGATGGCGCGGAAGTGCCGGTATTGGCCTTCCTGCGTCGGCTTGTTGTAGTAGGGCGAAGCGGTGAGGATGGCGTTGACGCCGGGCCGCGCCGCCACTTCCTTCGCTTTTGCTACGGCTTCCTGCGTCGAGTTGGAGGTGGCGCCGGCGACGATCGGCACGCGTCCGGCGGCGACTTCGATGGTCAGGTCGATGACGCGCAGCCACTCATCATGCGTGAGCGTGGGAGTTTCTCCCGTGGTGCCGCACGGAATCAGGAAGTCGATGCCCGATTCGACCTGCCAGGCGACCAGATTGCGCAATGCGTTTTCGTCGACAGCACCGTCCTGAGAGAACGGTGTAACGAGAGCAGTACCACATCCTCGCAGTTGCATGGCTCAAGCATAACTCTTATCGCAAGCGCTTGCATTTGCTAAACGCGATCCTGGCTGAGAGTTGAAATCCGTACAAACACGCCGTGTTTTGTTGGACGGTGCAGGTGCGAGTCTTCTTGAAAAACGAGCCGGGATTGGCGCACTAGAGTTCTCGCCAGACGTTGCGGAACTCGAAGAACCCGGTTTTTGCGGCCAGCCACTCGGCGGCCCGCACGGCGCCTTCCGCGTATCCCTGGCGCGACTTGGCGTCGTGGCACAAGTAGATTCGATCGCCGGCGGAATTGAAGACCACTTCATGCATTCCGACTGCGTCCCCCTCGCGAAAGGAGACGATCTCGACTTCCCGGCCCCCAGACTCGCGCACTATTTTCTGGATCGTGATCGCCGTTCCCGAAGGCGCGTCCTTTTTTTGCGCGTGATGACGCTCGAAGATCTGACCCGAGTAATCGTATTTCAGCGCGGCCCCGGCAGTTGCGACAATCCCAAAGAACAGGTTTACGCCAATGGAAAAATTCGATCCGTAAAGGAAGCCCGTCTTTGCGGAGAGAACCATTTCGCGCAATCGCGGCAAATGCTCGTACCAGCCAGTAGTTCCAACCACGAGGTTCTTCTTCGCGAGGATGCAAGCCTCAGCGTTGGCGACGACGGCCGCGGGCGTGGTGAAGTCGATGACCGCATCGATGCTCGCGAGCGAATCGGAAGTAAGAGCGCCAGCGCCGGCGTTTTCGGCAGCGGAGAGAACCCGCAGGTGATGCCGCCGCGCGCGCGCCACCTCCGCAACCAGCGATCCTGTTTTACCGCGGCCGAGAATCAGAAGATTCATCGTGAAACCTAAACGCAGAGAGCGCGGAGTTCTCGCAGAGAAAATCTTGGAACACAAACGTTTGCCCGTTCTAGGTCTTCTCCGGGTCCTCTGCGTTGAAAAGAACTTACGCGAACACTTCCGGATCTGCCTCCGCGAAAAATGCATGGTGCAAACGCCGGACCACCTCGGCCGCGTCGTCTTCCTCGATCACGAAGGTCAGATTGATTTCGGAAGCGCCCTGCGAAATCATTCGGATCTTTACATCCTCAAGAATGCCGAAGACCTTGGCGGCGATTCCGGGTGTGTCCCGCAAATTCTCGCCCACCAGACAGACGATCGCTTTTCGCCCCTCGTACTTCACGTCCGCGAGCTCCGCCAGATCGGCAGCCAGCGCCGGGATGGCTTCGTTGGTCTCGGCCGTCACCGAGACGCTGACTTCGGAAGTGGAAACCACGTCCACCGCCACTTCGTGCTTATCGAAGGCCTCAAAGATGGACTTCAAGTATCCGCGAACCAGCAGACGGCGCGGCGCGGCGACCTCAACCAGCGTGATCTTTTTCTTGAGTGCGATGGCCTTGAAAATATTCGTACACTGCGGGGCGCGCGCCGTGACCTTCGTCCCTTCGCAGGTCGGGTTCAGCGAGTTCAGGACGTAGACCGGAATGTTTTGCTGAATCGCAGGCAGCACGGTTGCCGGATGCAGAACCTTAGCGCCGAAGTAAGCCAGTTCGGCGGCTTCATCAAAGCTGATGACCTTGATGCGGCGGGCATCGGGACAAAGGCGGGGGTCGGTGGTCATCATGCCGTCAACGTCGGTCCAGATTTCAATGCGTTCGGCGTTGAGGCCCGCGCCAAAAATAGCCGCGGAAAAATCCGACCCTCCTCGGCCGATGGTGGTGGTGATACCGGCGCGATTGGAACCGATGAACCCGCCCATCACCGGAACCTTGCCGGCCTCGACCAGAGGCTGGACCCGCTTACGCAGGCGCTCGTTGGTTTCTTCCATCTGAGGAACCGCGCGGGTATAGCTGCTGTCGGTCAGCAGACATTGGCGCGAATCCACGTGCGCACCCGGCAATCCGCGGGCGACGAAAGCGGCCGCCACGATCTTGCTCGAGAGCACTTCGCCGAAAGAGGCAACGTAATCGTAAGTGCGAGGAGTGATTTCACCAACTGCGCCAATGCCGCGCAGCAACTCGTCCAGATCTTCGAAATCGGCGCCCAGGTCGCCGTGAAATTCAGTGAAGAGGGCAGTGCCGAGCAGTTCTCCGGCGGTGTCATAGTGGCGTTCGCGCAGGGCGCGCGCCATTTTGAGAGCGGTCTTGCGATCGCCGCCACCAGCCGCCTTTCCCATGGCAAGCAGGGAATCGGTGACTTTGGCCATGGCACTGACCACCACCACGGGACGGTCCGCCAGTCGGCCCTGGACGATGTGGGCGACGCGGTCAATCGCTTTTGCGTCTTGTACGGAAGTCCCGCCGAACTTCATGACGATCATGGGCGGGGGTGCTCCTTGCGCCCTGACGCATACTCACCACAGAGGCACAGAGGCACAGAGAAAGCCTTAAACAAAGAACTGAGTTCGTGATGACCGCTGATTGACGGAAGAAAGCTCCGTCTCAGCTGTTTCGATTTTTGATTGTCAAGACAGGGAAACGAGCAGACAAGATTTCGCTCTTCTCTGTGTCTCTGTGTCTCTATGGTGAAAACTGTACTCACCCTAGATACCCCTTCGCCTTGAGAAGTTCGGCATTCAACAGCGCCGCCCCGGCAGCGCCGCGAATGGTGTTGTGCGAGAGGACGGTAAACTTCCAGTCGAGGACGTTGCACTTGCGCAGGCGGCCGACCGCGGTGGCCATGCCTGCGCCGAGATCGCAGTCGAAGCGCGGTTGCGGACGGTCCGGGGCCGTCATGTACACGATCGGTTGCTCGGGTGCGCTCGGCAGACGCAATTGCTGGGGTTCGGCGCGAAAATCGTTCCACGCGGCGATGATCTCCTCGGGGCGCGCCTTCTGTTTCAGCCGAATCGCAACCGACTCGGTATGGCCGTCTTCCACGGCGACGCGATTGCATTGCGCGCTCATCGCGAACGGCGCAGGGTCGACGCGCGAACCGTTCAGCGTCCCCAGCAACTTTTGTGTCTCCTCTTCCATCTTCTCCTCTTCGTTAGCGATGTAAGGGATGACGTTGCCGAGAATATCGAGCGAAGGCACTCCGGGATACCCGGCGCCACTGACTGCCTGCATGGTGACCGCCATCACGGTCTCCAGAGTGAACGCACGATGCAGTGGAGCCAGCGCCAGCACCAGTCCAATGGCGGAGCAATTGGGATTGGTGACGACATAACCTCCCGACTTGGTACGCCACGATTGTTTTTCGATGAGCTGGATATGATCGCCGTTGACCTCGGGAATCACCAGCGGAACGTCGGCCTGCATGCGTAACGCGCTGGAGTTGGAAACGACCGCGCAACCGGCGTCGGCAAATTGCGGCTCCAGTTCGCGGGCGATCGCAGAGTCGAGCGCTGCGAAAATAATCTTCGGGGCGCCTCCAGGCGTGGCGGGCGCAACCGTCATCTTGGCGACGTTGGCGGGGATGGTGGTTTTCAAACGCCAGCGCGCGGCTTCGGCATAAGGCCGGCCTTCAGAACGATCGGAAGCGGCCAGCCATGCGACTTCGAACCACGGATGACGCTCCAGCATTTGAATGAATCGCTGGCCGACGATGCCGGTGGCACCGAGAATTCCTACCGGAAGCTTGTTCGACATGATCAGTGTGATTTTATACCAGCGAAATTTTGGCAGGGAATGCCGTCGCTGATCCACCGGCGAATTCGATGCGCGCGGGCGCTTATTTCTGCAGATTCAGGAATACGTCCCGTTGGCGACTGTCCGGCTCTCGAGCGCGGGTGTACGCTTTGCCCAGGAGTGACTATGTCCGAACTGCGTCAGAATTTTGCCACCAAGGAATGGGTTGTGATCGCCACCGAGCGCGCCCGCCGTCCCGAAGAAATGGCGCGCCACAACGAGCGGAAGCCGCTGGCATTGTTTGTCGCCAACTGCCCTTTTTGTCCGGGAAACGAGAAGCTGACTCCGCCAGAAGTTCTGCGGGTACCTACCTCGACGGATGTTCCATGGCATGCGCGCGTCGTGCCCAATAAGTTTGCGGCCCTTTTGCGCGAAGTGCAGCCGACACGCACGGTGCACCGGTCGCGCCGCGCGGTCAACGGCTTCGGGGTTCACGACGTGATCATTGAGACGCCCGATCACTCTCAGGTTATGGCCCTGATGTCCGATTCCTACGTGGCGGAAATCCTCCGCATCTATAAAACTCGTTACGATGAACTCAGCCTCGACCCACGCATCGCGCTGATTACGATCTTCAAAAATCATGGTATCGACGCCGGCACCAGCCTGGAACACCCGCACTCCCAGATCATTGCAACTCCGGTCATCTCGCTTCAGGTGCGCGAGCGCTTTCAACAGGCTTTGCGGCACTTTGACGACTATGGCGAGTGCATGTTCTGTCAGATGCTCGAAGAGGAGTTACAGGAACAAACCCGCATCGTCGCGGTTTCCGAGCACTTCGTGGCGCTCGAACCGTATGCTTCGCCGGCTCCGTTCTGCACCCACATTTATCCGCGGCGTCATATGGCCAGCTTCGGAGATGTGAGCGCTTCCGAGATGAACGATCTGGCGCGCACGTTGCGCTCGACCCTGGCCAAGCTTTACCACGGGCTGGCGGACCCCGATTTCAACTTTACGATTCGCAGTGCTCCCGCCGAGAGCATGGGCGTGAAATACTTTCACTGGTATCTGAGTGTAATTCCACGGCTGACGCGAGTGGCCGGATTTGAGCTGGGTTCGGGAATGTTCATCAACACGGTGCTGCCCGAAGCAGCGGCCGAGTTTCTGCGCAAGGTCGATGTGGAAACCTTGAAGAGCACAGTCACGGCCGCCAGGTCGTAGAGGCTTCTGGCGGCCGAATTCAGAGGGTCACGGGACTGCCCTATAGAGACGCGGCCTGCCGCGTCTTTTGCCGCGGAGTGAGACGGGGCAAGCCCCGTCTCTACCGGAATGTTCTAACTTCTTCCCCTGCCCAACTCCTGCGGGAATGAGTATTCGTTCAGCGGACCAAACTTGCGTTTTTCGGCATAGATGCGCCAGCGCCGCCAGACAATACGCAAACTGGCCATCACCGGGATGGAGAGATAGACGCCGAGTATTCCGGCGATTTCGCCGCCTGCGAGGATCCCAAACAAAGCCGCCAGCGGATGCAATTCCACGCTGACTCCCATGATGCGGGGAGAGATTACGTAGTCCTGCACCATTCGCCAGACCACCAAGAATAACAACAGGAGTGCCCAGTGCGGGTATCCCGATAGAATGGCCACGACCATCATGGCCACGCCTGCCAGCAGCGGTCCGACAACGGGGACAAATTCCAGCGCCCCTCCGGCGGTACCGAGCATCAGCGCGTACGGAACTCGCATCGCACCCAGAATTGAGGAGTAGGCCACCAGCGACAGCGCCGCTAGGGTCAACTGGGCGCGAATGAATTGGGCGAGCATCTGGTTCAGATCCTGGAGCACATCCTGCAAGAATTCACGCTGTGAACGCGACTGTACCAGCGCCACCAGCACTTCGTGGAAGTTGCCGCCATCCCGCAGAAAAAAAATGGCGAGAATCGGCACCAGAAACAGCACCCACACTTCTTGCGCTGCTTCGGCCGCGCGAACGCCAATGCGCTGCGCCAGGAGCGTAAGGTCTCCGCTGCGGCTGAGCAAGAAACCCTGAATGCGTTTCTGGGTGTCCACGCTCCAGCCACGCTCGTTTCCGATCCGTGCGGTAATCTGGCCGATCTGGCCGGAGAGCTGGCCGGCGTTGGCCTTATCTACAAGTCCGGGCAGTGATGCTCCCAGACGGGAGCCTTGTCGGGCAATCCGCGGGCCGACGAGAAAACCGAACAGACCCAGCGCAACGAGAAGCAGAAGGTAAATGACGGTGATCGCCCAGACGCGGCTGCGAACCAGTTTCGTTAACCGCCCCACGGCGGGATTGATGAGGTAGGCGAAAAAAATGGCGAACAGGAAGAGAATCAGCGTTCGCCGCGCCGCATAAAGAAAGCCCAGTCCCACGGCGAACAGGAAAGCTGTAAACAGAACGCGCGACGTGCGTGAATCAAGAATTGTCAAGAGTTATCCCAACCGGACTAGTTCCGCGTGCGAGCGACTTCTTCCTCTAGCGTCCACCCCTATCGTATCGCTTGGAATAGGGAGCAATCCACTTCCGAAAGGGGCTGACCTTCAGCAAGCTGTTTTGTTGGGCTCGCCCCGACTAGTCGCGGTCCACCTGGGTATTCTCGCCCGCAACCGCCATCCGCAGCACTTTGAATTGATCGTCGAGCCAGAGATGCCACGTCCCCGCGTCGTTCTTCAGTTCCACTTTAAGCAAATCCTGTTGCCCGCTTTTCAGAGTTACCTTTTCCCGCCCGATGAACTCCGCCGTGAGCGGCGCCGAAGTATGTTGGTGCGGGTTCAAGGTTCCAAACTGGGCGCGCTGTTTCGGCGTGCACTGCATTTGCCCTTTTTCCTGTTTGCAGGCCGCACTCAGAAACTTCCAAGCCAGCACTTCGCGGTGGACGAAAAAATAATCGTCCAGGATGCTGGTCGATGCCGGCAGCAGGTAAGGCTGTTCCCCTTCCTTCTCGGTGGGTCCAGCGGTCCACTTCTGCGTCAGAAAATCGGCATTCGGAAGCACCACCGATTCGGCTTTTCCCGGGCTCACTTCCTTCCACTCGTAGCGCCGGATTTCCCCGTTCGCGGTCAAACGCATTTCGGACGTTTGCACGGCCGGGGTGGGAGCATTCTCCGTCTTGAACTCGGACTGGATGACGCTGCCGTTGACCGTCTGATAGATCGAAAACGTCTCGGTTCCCACACGACGGCCATTCTGAAACACGCCGAAAGAACCGGAGTCGACGTTCTTCCCCTCGTGTTCCTTCTCCTTCTCTTTAGGCACGGGAGCGGCGCTCGCCAGCGACCCCACCGCCGCAATGCACCAAACCATCGCCATCACAAAAGCGAGCAGCCGATAAGACAACTTCACTGTGATTCTCCTGTTCCGAAATGAGTGGGGGGAATCTGCGACCGACCGGCGGCCTCGGTCCTTCCCCGAAACTGCAACCTACGCTCGATCTCAGCGCAAAGGGAGGCCAGATCCTTACCCGAGGTTACGACGGTCACACTCGCCTGGCGATAGAAGGGAAGGCGTTCCGCATAAAGGCGAGCGAACTGCTCCGGATCCCCTCGCAGCGGCCGTTCCACACCATCCGTCAGGCTCCGTTGCCAAAGCTCGTCGGCCGGCGCTTCCAGAAAAACCGATGGCCACGGCCGCAGCAATTCCCGGTTCCTTTCCTGAACGAAAGCTCCTCCGCCGAGCGCGACCACGGTGTTGCGTTTCAGAGATTCGGTCAGCAGATCGCCTAGCGCGCTGGTTTCGGCGAACCGAAACCCGGGCTCCCCTCGCTCCCGAAAAATCTCGGGAATGGTTTGCCGCTCCCGCCACTCAACGCGGGTATCCAGATCCACAAAATCCCAGTCCCAGCGCCGGGCAAGTTCCTGGCCCACGCTACTTTTGCCGGAAGCCATGAATCCAACAAGAAACACCGCGCGCAATTCCATGGCGCTCCCGGGCACGTAAAAGGGCAATGTTGTCAGCCCGAGGTCCGTGCCCATCTGCTCCCAATTTATTTTCTGTATTTCAGCGTTGCTTGAGGCGGATTCTACCACTGAAAGTGCGCAGCACCACTTCCGATGCTGCCTTGCCGACCGTGCCAAAGAAGGAACGTCCCACTTCCACGGGAAAGCGTGAGTGCAGGGATTGAAGAGGAAAGTCGTGCTGCACGCGGCCCAATACCGAGTGCGCTTTAAAATCGGCCGACACATCGGTGGGCACCAGGGCCTCGATATCACCGGTGTGGGTGGTGAACTTATAGTCCCCACTGGAACCGAAATCGCCATCGTAGAAAATCTTCCCGCTGCCTGAAGTCGCCTGCACCAGGGGTCCGGTGACCGACTTCAAACGCACATCGCCGCTGATGGACTCGATCTCGACGTGGCCGTTGCGGACATCGGTAAGCGTGATCGGCCCGCGCATCGTCCGGACGTGTACATGCCCATTCTCGCAGTTGCGAACATTCACCATGGCATCCGGACCCTCCAGGGTGAGGTCTCCCTGCAAATGCTCGGCCGACAGCGGGCCGGTCGAAGAATGGAGGCTGAGCGTAGCATCGGGGGGAATCAGCAGTTCGTAATCGACCTGGCCTGTGTCCTGGCTTGACCCGGGAAGAAGGTGGGACGCGATTTCAATTCGGTTGCCCGTCTGCTCCTGGTCGACCTCCACTTTGTCCGACATCAGCGTGACCATCACTACGACCTCGTCACTGCTGCCGGGCCTTACCGAGATCGCCCCGTACTGCGTATCTACGGAAACATTCGCGTTGGGACCCACCGTGAAACGGTATTCTTTCCGGGTCTCGGCGAGCGCCGCCGATGCCAGACAGGTTGCCAGAACGACAGTTACGACCGCGGTTTGTTGAAGACTCACCATAAAACTACGCCCCTGCGGCCGGGATCGCCGGTCCGCGCTTCCCCTACTGAATACGATCCAACGCGATTTGGTAAAGCAGTGCCTTTTGTTGATATGCATCCATCAAATGTTGCCGCGCGTCCAAGTCCCTCGGGTTCCGATCCACATAAGCTTGCGTTTCCCGTATGTCGGCATTCACCGCCTGCAACTGATTTTCATACGTGGTCCGCATGGAAGGCGCAAGCGTGGAAACCGCGCTCATAAACTGCTGATCTTCCAAACTCGGCGCCGATTCCAGCGCTTTTCCGGGAATCCTCGCGTTCTTAGCCGACTTCTGTGCCAGCTGTTGAGGAGCCGGGGCAGGTGCCGGAGTAACGGCAGGAGTTTCCGGAATCGACGATGTCACGGGAGCCGGGGAAGTCACCGGAGTTGCGGGGACTTGCTGCTTCGCCACTTGCGCTGCTGGCCGATGACTCACCACGTACGAGCCCGCCGCCAGCAAGGAAGCCGCGACGGGCGCCAGCCACCACGCGCTCCATCGCCGCAGTGAAGAAGTGGGGACAAGTATGGGCCGGGCGGGTGCGGATTCGGGTTCGCGTATCAGCCCTTCGGCCCGTAATTCAGCCGCAATTCGCACCCACACCCTCGGCGCCGGTTCTTCGGTTGCTGCCAGTTGCCGGGCTTCACTCGAGATCAACTTCAGCTCCGAGACCAGATCCGAGCAAGCCGGACAGGACTTTACATGCGCTTCAAAGTCAGATTGAAACGCATCGTCCGGAGCGCCGTCGAGGAGCTCCGGCAGAACTCGTTCTACCTCGGAACACGTCATAGCCAACTCTCTCCCCAATAC
>CZLA01000125.1_pt1 | contig 10907 bp, 8 predicted proteins | sample 1122381 | NCBI WGS metagenome assembly CZLA01 (sample SAMEA3539301, study PRJEB10725) | soil metagenome | biome: tundra; feature: field; material: soil | place: USA | collected 2010-05 | depth 0.15 m
GTTGATTATCTCATGGCGGGATGACTCACGTAGGTGGCGCCTTCCCACTCTGTAGAGACGGGGCTTGCCCCGTCTCCCGCCCGTGTCTTCGATCCGCTCCGAGGGAGACGCGGCCAGCCGCGTCTCTACGGGAGTTGTCCGCGCAACAACTCTTCTTTGGTCAGCAGTTGATTCATCGACCCGGAGCGGAATCCTTCCAGATCGAGAGTAACGAACTTGAATCCCAGTCCTTTGAACACGGCGGTGAACTCCTGGGCCATCTCGGCGGTCAAAGCCCGGGGGAGTTCTTCGCGGGCAATCTCAATGCGCACGATTTCCCCGTGATGGCGCACGCGGAATTGCCGGAACCCCAGGGCTCGCAGTGCGTCTTCGCCGCGCTCGATCGCACTCAGGGCTTCGGGCGTAACCGCGCGTCCGTATTCCAGGCGCGAGGAAAGACAGGCGGAGGCCGGCTTGTCCCATACCCGCAAATCCGCTTGACGAGCCAGTTCGCGGATTTCAGCTTTGTTCAGACCGGCTTCTAGCAGCGGGGCCAGCACCTGATGCTGGCGCGCGGCTTGCTGTCCGGGGCGAAAATCGCCTTCGTCGTCCGCGTTGACTCCGTAGGCGATCGCGTCAAATCCACGCGCTTCGCGGTAGCGCTCGAGGACGGTGAACAATTCGTCCTTGCAGTGAAAACAGCGCATGGCATCGTTGCGCACGTATGCGGGATTTTCCAGTTCCTCGGTTTCCACCACCTCGACCGGAATTTTGTGTTCGCGCGCAAAGGCGAGCGCGTCTTCGAGATGAGTCCGCGCCAGGCTGGCGGAATCGGCAATCACGGCGAGCATTTGGCCACCCAGCGCTTGATGCGCCTTCCAGGCAAGAAAAGCGGAGTCCACGCCGCCCGAGTAGGCCACGAGCAGGCGACCGCGGCTGGCGAGCATCTGACGGAGATATTCGGCTTTCTGATCGAGCACGGGCGTAGTCGGGGTGTTCATCATCCTCACAGCATTCTATCCGAGTGGCGAGGTGGCGAGCGGCGCTCGCCTGGACAGCCGAGGGCGGCTGTCCCTACGCGAGATTGTTGGGCTAGTAGAGCCGCTCCTGTCGTCTGAGGTTGCCGAATGCTCCCACGTTGGCCAGCGTAAACGAGAAGCGGTACTGATTTTCGTTGCGCACGGATCCCAGCGCAAAGCGGCGGTATTCGAGGTTCAGGCCACAGCAGTCCCAGTTGTAACTCGTCTGCGCCGTCGCGTACTGCAGAGAGCCGGTGTTCGCATCAAAACCGAAGCTGCTGGCGGCGCTCAGCCCGCGTTTGTTGAGCTGGCCGTAGCCAAACAACACGCGGAACTGGTGGAAATCGCGCAAGGTCTTTGCGGTTCCGAGCGAATTGTCGAGCACTCGCAGGAAGGCATCGCCTCCGCCTACGGTAAAAGGGCCGGCGTGGTAATTCACCAGGGCCGTACTGTTATTGATGCGGCCTCCATTGAGGTCGTAGTCGAGATCCCATTCGGTGTTGGTGCGCGGGCTGGTTTCGATACGCAGACGCGAAATGATGGGAGCGAAGTGCCGCGCCGAATCCAGGAACGCGATGCCGGTGAAATCCGCGGTCGTCGTGAATACGTACCGCTGCTGCACCAGCGGATTCAGCGCATTCCCAAACGTGGGATCGAAGAAATATTTCTGTCCCACCTCCCAACTCAGGATCTCCCGTGGGCCAGAGGCGCAGGGTTGGGCATCTGGGTTCGGAGGCAGTTCCCACGGAACCGCGCCCACTTGCGGGACTCCGCCGATGGTGAGCGTGCTCATGCCCTGAAGATCGCAATCTTTGACGTTGGGATCCAGGTGCTTGGCATAAAGACGGTTCACCAGCGAGTATTCGATTTCATTGGTGTTGGTCAGCACATCGGCGGCATCGAACCGCAGAATGTTCGCGAAGTTGTTCACACCGGTTACATAGTCGTAACGCATGCGCGGCTCTATCACGTGTTTCCATTTGCGGCCGAGCCAGGGACGATCGAAGACCTTTGACAACGCCGGCGGGCGCAGCTCGACCGAAGTTTCCAACGATTTGCGGTTAAGAGCGTCGTCGGAGGCTGTTCCCGTCGCCGCGGCCAATGCCGAATCAAAGCGCTGAGTGTAGAACGTGTCCCGCAAAGTAAGCGTGGGTCGCAACGACCATCCGCGCCATTGCACGGGCATTGCGAGCGAAAGCGCGAGATCGAACCTGCCCACCAGAGGAGCGGTGCGGAACCCAATCTGGCGCCGCTGCAAACCCTCGGCCGCGCTCTCAAACGACCAGTAGAACGGCGTATTTCCCAACTGCCGCTCTTCGCCAGAGAGGAAGAGACTTGGCGTATGCAGAACGCGAATCAGTTCGGTCTGCGTGAGCGTGGTGCAGCCCGCGTTCGTTTCCGTTGCCGGATTGCAGACTTCAAAGTTCTGGTAGCGCTCAGCCAGCGCGTTGAAGTGAAATCCGTTGGTCGTATTTGAAAGGAAGATCTGCGACCTGACTTCCGAATCGATCGCCTGCGTATACACGTCGGTGAAGGCGATGCGGAAAACGAACGAACTCAAATAATCGACATTCGCGACGCCGCGGAAGGTCCCGATGCGGCGCTCGGCAAGAAAACGCGCGTCCTCGCCACCTTGATTCTGCCGCGGACTGCCGATGCCGCGATCCACAACTCCCACGTAGTTGAAGAACACGTAAGAGGTCTCGCTCGGACGGGCGCGGAATTCTCCCCGTTGCGACCACCCGCGCTTCGAATAGTATTCACCGCCTACCGTGGCGTCCATGCTGCGATTGAAGACCCAGTACACCGATTCCCCGGCAATCTTTCCTTTGGTGGAGGAGTTACCGAAACTCGGAATCAGGATGCCGCTCTGGCGTTGCTGTTTCTGAACCGGATGCGTCACAAACGGAAAATAGAATATCGGCATGCCCATCAGCCGGAAGTCGCTGTGGTAGATCTTGGCGCTGCCATCTACCTCCACCGCAATCCGCCTGGCATTGAATTGCCACTTCGGATGCGGCAGGTCGCAGGTGGTGACCGTGCCCTGGCGCACCAGGTAATGGTCGGGCCCGTGCTTCTCGACAATTTTTCCGGTGAAGGCGAACGGATTGGAAGTGGCTAGCACGTAGCGGGATTTCCGCAGCTGCAGTCCCACCGTTCCGATCACGCTATAGAACGTTCCCGTCTGCGTGCGGATATTGTAGGTGCCGTGACTGGCCTCCACATGCTCGTCGTAAGGGCCGCCGTCCAGCGTGACGTGGCCTTCCACTTCGCTATCTCCCGTGTCTGCGTTGTAGGTGACTTGATCGGCGTGCAGGATGTAGGTGCGATAGTCGATTTCCACCGCTCCCCGCAGGTGGTAAACGGACCCCTCCTTCTCTTGTTGCACCGCCCGGATCGTAACCTCTTCTTCCATCTGGCCGGCAGCGGCGGTCGCTGGAACAGGAACGGCCGCCGGAGCAGCCACCGGCGCGCCGGCGGGGGGCAGCGTCTGGCTGGTTACTATCCCGGGAGCGAGAAGCAGATGACAGGCGAATGCTGCCGTGATAAAGATTCGATAGCGGGTGATCATTTGCGGGTGATCATTTGCGGGTGATCGTTAGCGAACGATCATTGCAAGCGCGCGTGTGCGCTCCGCCAGTCGGTCTGCTAACGGGAACGAACTGACCTTAGCACGCGAGCGGCAGGCGAAGCAAAGCTGCGTACTTTTGTGGTCTCCGCCATTCGTGCCTGGCCTGGCTCTGGCTGCTGGCATTCTTCGTGACTTGCCTACGATGAATTGATTCACGACCACCGGATTGATACCGGATTGATGGCGACTGGACAAATGGCGACCGGATTGACGAACTGCCCGACCGGCGGAGATCCCGCCACCGAAGGACGCTTCTGCGTCAGCGATGCGATTGAGCCCGCTCTTAGCTGCGCTGCCGCTGAAACTGCGCCCTCGGAACCGAACGGTTGCCCGAGTGTTGATCCGAATGCCTGGCGCACCGAGGTGGCCGCGCGCCTCGAACGCTATCGCACGCGACGCAAACCCCGGACTCCGCGCTATCCCTCACTGCTCCTGCCTTTTGATGCCCCCGAGAGCTGGTCCCGCCCTGCGCCGCCAACTGGATCGGTGGCAGTTGCGGCTGCGCCAGCACCAGCCGAGCAGAACTTTGCGTTCGACATAGATAAAGAACCGCAGCCCGTCGCAGGGGCAAGCCTCGCCGAACCGCGCCCGACATCGCAGCCAGCCCCGGAGCCGGACCCGGAGCCATCCGCCAAGGTGATCGAGTTTCCGCGTTCCGCCGCAATTCCGGTTTTTCGCCGCAGCGAACTGGCCGATCCCATCTTCGATCGGCCGCGCATAGTGGAAGCCCCCGAGACTCTGCCGCCGCCTCCCGCATTGGGTGGAATGCTGATGGAACCTGCCCAGCAAGAGCCGGCCGACAGGCGAGCCAGCGCCGACTTCCCCTGCGCGTCTGCATCCATTGCCCGGCGCGCGCTGGCGGCGCTCGTGGATGGCGCTGTCCTGGCAACGGCATTGGCCGTCTTCGCCGCAATTTTCTTTCGCCTGAATCCCATTCGCGGACCGCTCCCCGTGCTGGCCGTTGCGTTCGGCGTGGTCGCAGTCCTGCTCTGGATGGCGTACGAGTTCTTGTTTGTGGTGTACACCGGCTCGACTCCCGGACTGCGCGCCGCCCGGCTGGGGCTGGCAGCGTTTGACGGCTCTCCGCTCAATCGTCGCTTGCGCCGCTGGCGCGTGCTGGCGTCGTTCCTCTCCGCGTTTTCCGCTGGGCTCGGCTATCTGTGGTGTGCTCTTGACCAGGACGGATTCTGTTGGCACGACCGTATCACCCGCACCCACGTCCAATCGGCACCGCGAGCTCAATAGAACTGGTTCACAGTGATTCTGGCGAGATTGCGGCGTGCCGCAGGGAAGATCACCACCCTTCGTGGTCCTTCGTGCCCTTGGTGGTTCAAGCTTCTCCTCAACCTACACGACCAAGGGACTATCCCACCAGATTCTCCAGCGCCGTCCGCAACTCGCGAAAATGGAATGTGTATCCGCTGGCCCTGAGTTTTTCAGGCTCAACCCGCTGGCTGGCGAGCAACAACTCCCCGGCGGCCATCTTCCCGAAAGCCAGTCGCAGCGCAAACTCCGGCACCGGAAAGAATGCAGGGCGTCCCAAAACCGACCCCAACACTTTTGTAAACTCGGCATTGCGCACCGGATTCGGCGCCACCAGGTTCACCGGCCCGGAAAGCGACTCCGTGGCGATCGCGTGATGAATTGCCCCCACAATGTCGTCCACGTGAATCCAGCTCCACCACTGCTGCCCCGATCCGATCCGGCCGCCCAGCCCAAGTTTGAACGGCGTCAGCATGTTCCCGAGCGCTCCGCCCTTCGCGCTCAGCACCAGCCCAATCCGTATGTTCACCGTGTGGATGCCGGCCTCGGCTGCAATCCGGCTGGCGTCCTCCCACTCGCGGCAAACCTCGGGCAGAAATCCCCGCCCCGCCGGATTCTCTTCGCGCATAACTTCGTCGCCGCGATTCCCGTAGAACCCAACTGCCGATGCACACACCAACACACGCGGCTTCGCCTCACACTGCGCCAACGCTGTGGCCAGGTTCCGGGTTCCGAGCACGCGACTCTCGCGGATCGCCTTCTTCTTCCCTTCGGTCCAGCGCCCCACCACGCTCTCCCCCGCCAAGTGGACCACCGCATCGAACCCCGACACCGCAGCCGGTGCCACAGGAGCCAGAGGATCCCACGAAACCTGCCCCGCATCCTGAGCGTGTCCCCGCACCAGGCGCACAATCTGAGTCCCCTGAGGCTCAAACGAAGCCAGAAGCGCCGTCCCAATCGGCCCCGAAGCCCCACTCACAAGAATGCGGTCCACTCCGTATCTCCTTTTCGTACTCTACCAGCCCACATGCCTTTCTTTGTGAACTCGGCGTCTCGGCGGCCGTGGTGCAGTTTAAGCTGCCCCCGTATTCTTTGCAGTTACCGGCAATCCCGTTTTCAAAGAACTAACGGCACATCGCTTATGAAATGCTATTTAGAAGGACGCCCGTGGCGTCCAGAGGCGATCGTTGCTTTGAGTTGTGCAAGCGCCCTCGACATGATGGAATCGGATTCACCGGAGTCTGTCTCTTTCACGAGAACGGGTGGAACCCAGTCTTGTCTTGGTGTTCCATTCACGTGATATAGCTGCTCGGTCGCAAAGGCCACGTCAATCCCAGTTTGCGGTAGCCGGAAATCTGAGACGGCACCTGCAAGATGTGCCATGGGGGTTCCCATGACGACAGCCCGGCGCATGGCGTCAAAACCGATGGCCATTCCCTCGCCCATGCTGCCCGTCCAGTGATCCACCAGGATGACAACAGGGTCTTGATACGGGAATGGGCCACGCGGTGCGACCTGCTCGACCCAGTTTCGCTCTACGCCGGGCTGTCCGTAGTTTGGGACTCTGTGTCGCTGGTAGGGCAACATGGTCTGGACGAATCTTCCCATGATGCCGAGCGCTACCGAACTGTCGCCGCCGCTCGGGACGTCGCGCAGGTCCAGAATGAGGCCCTCCGTCGACCTAAGCTGCTCCAGTGCGGCGTCGAAGGCTGCGACGGTCTTCTGATCCCCGAGTGAATTGTTGAATCGAATAAGACCGACATTTCCCGGCAGAACTGTCGCGGAGAGAGCGCCGGGACTCCGGTCAAACTGACGCTCCAATTGGAGCATAATCAGTCGGCTGTGGCCGGCTTTGTCCATGATGGTGAGGTGACGGACCTCATCTGCTCTGCCGGTCAGGAGGGAGAGCAGCGCCCACTCGCGCGCTTTAGAACTGCGGTCTTCGACTTCGGGAGTGAGACGTTTGGCTAGGGCGGTTTCCAAGGAATCCGCACCGATCCTGGTCACACGGTCGCCTGGCAAAATGCCCGCACGTTCCGCCTCACTCCCACGGCGAACGGCGACGACCACCGCATCTTCTCCTCTAAGCTCGGCCCAGATGTCGGCAAAGGTTGGAACGGGAAGCCAGCGATGAGGGTTGCGGGAACGCACCTCGGCGTGGAAATCATGGAGCTCGTCCAGCGCGGACTCGAACACCGCTGCATAGGCTTCAGGAGAGTTGGCGGAATCGACAGCTGCACTATAACGGCGATCCCACGTCTCCCAAGGCTTTTCAGCCCGGTCAAGGTAGGCATAGTTGTCTCTGAAATCAAAGAGGAAGGTCTTGAAATCCTCTCGTCTCGTGGATTCTGAGAAATTCTGCGCCACCGTGCGCGTCGAACTAACGCATGTCAATGCCGTAAGAATAATGAGGAGCGAAACGGGGCCTGTTCGAGGAGAATTTCGTACCATTTCGCAATTCTTTCATACCTGGGAAGATTCGATTCTCGACGTAGCCTGAGGTTCGTTCTTCCCGAACTGCCTGCAAAGTGGCGTTTTCGGTGAGTTCGATGCTCACGCCGCCGCAGTCGGCCAAACTGCACCACTACCGTCTCGGCGCCGAAATAGCTTTCCGCTGCGCTAAAATCGATCATGGCGACGTTGCGTCAACAGATTGCGACCAACGTGCTCACGGTGACCCGCTTCCGCGAGCTGATGAAGAAGCTGCGCGAGAACCGTCCTAACGACGACCTCAACCTCGTCAAGAAAGCCTACGAATTCTCCCAAAAGCACCACGCCGGACAAACCCGCGCTTCCGGCGAGCCCTACCTCGTCCATCCGCTCGAAGTCGGCAACGTTCTCGCCGACATGAAAATGGATTCCGTTTCCATCGCCGCCGGACTCCTCCACGACTCCGTCGAAGACACCTCGGTCACCACGGTTGAAATCCGCCAGGAATTCGGCGAACAGGTTGCCCACATCGTCGAGGGCGTCACCAAGATCAGCAAAATTGATTTCTCTTCCCGAGAAGAAGCGCAAGCCGAGAACCTCCGCAAGATGATGCTGGCCATGGTCGACGACATCCGCGTCGTCCTCATCAAGCTCGCCGACCGCCTGCATAACATGCGCACCCTCGAGCATCTTGAACCCGAGCGCCAGCAGAAAATCGCCCGCGAGACACTCGAAATCTACGCCCCCATCGCGCACCGTCTCGGCATGGGCAAGATTCGCGGCGAACTCGAAGACCTCGGTTTTAAGTATCTCGATCCCATCGGATTCGAGCAGGTCCGCGTGGCCGTCGAGTCGCGTCGCAAAGAAGGAGCAGCCTTTATGGCGCGCGTTGAAGGCGTGCTGCGCGACGGCCTCAAGGAAGCTGGCATTACCGGCCGCGTCGAGAGCCGCGTCAAGCGCCTCTACAGCATCCACAGGAAGTTAATTCGCCAACGCATCAGCGTCGACCAGGTTTACGACCTCTACGCCATGCGCGTCATCACCAACTCGGTGCAGGACTGCTACGCCGTTCTCGGCATCATCCACAACCTCTGGCGCCCTGTGCCCGGACGTATCAAAGACTTCATCGCCATGCCGCGGCCCAATCTTTACCAGTCGCTGCACACCTCCGTCATCACCGAGACTGGCGAGACTTTCGAAATCCAGATCCGCACCGAAGAAATGCACAAGATGTGCGAGGAAGGCATCGCCGCCCACTGGAAATACAAAGACGGCGCCGTCTCCGCCGAAGACGAGCAGCGCCTGGCATGGCTCCGCCAGGTTGTCGAATGGCAGCGCGACGTTTCCGATCCCAACGAATTCCTCTCCACCCTGAAAGTCGATCTCTATCCCGAAGAGGTTTACACCTTCACGCCCAAGGGCAAAGTCCTGGTCCTGCCGCGCGAATCCACGCCCATCGACTTCGCCTACTCGATTCACACCGAGGTGGGCCACAGTTGCACCGGCGCCAAGGTCAACGGACGCATGGTCCCCCTCCGCCACAAGCTTCATTCCGGCGACATCGTCGAAGTCCTCACCCAGTCCGGACACAAGCCCAGCCGCGACTGGTTAGCCATCGTCAAGTCTTCGCGTGCCCGCAACAAAATCAAGCACTGGCTCAACGTCCACCAGCGCGAGCGCGCCATTGAAATCGGCAAGAAGCTGATCGAAAAAGAAGCGCGCAAATACCGCATCTCGCTGAAGGAAATCAAGGAAGCCGACCTGCAAAGAGCGGCCAGCGACTACGGCCTCGGCCGTTCCGACGATCTGATGGCCGGCATAGGCTACGGCAAGTACTCGGCTCGCCAGGTACTGGCAAAATTCGCTCCGGCTGGCGCTCAGCCCTTGCCAGACAGCGAAGAGCAGTCCACATCCAACAAGTTCACCAGCGCCGTGCGCCGAGTGTTTGGCGGCGACAGCAACGCCATCGTAGTCCGCGGATCGGGCGACCTGCTCGTCTATCGCGCCAAGTGCTGCAACCCCATTCGCGGCGAGTCCATCGTGGGCTACGTCACCCGAGGCAAAGGCGTTGCCGTCCACTCCGTCAACTGTCCCAATGTAACCAACCTTCTCTACGAACCCGAGCGCCGCATCGACGTACTCTGGGCCGGAGACAAAGACGGCCAGCCCATTTCCTATCCCGTAAAAATCACGCTGCTCTGTGACGACCGCTTCGGCATGTTGAAACAAATCACCGCCGTAATCAGCGACACCCACACCAACATCCGCAACATCGAAGCCCGCAGCCAGAACGGCCAAGCCAGCGTGGACGTAGTCCTGGAAATCGCCGACCTGAAACACCTCCAGAAAATCATGGACGGAGTGCGCCAAATCCCTGGAGTGCACGACGTGCAGAGGCTACAGAAGATCTAAAAGCCAGGATGCCATCGAAAAAACGCGGAGCAGAAGGTCTCTAAGCGGCTGGCGGATCACAAGAAGTTTCGGGCGCAGGGGAAACAGGTCAGACAATCTTGGGTGCTCCATTCATCGCGTCCTTTGCGATATGTGGATCCCGACATCCTTACTTCAGCGCGGCCAGAAGGGCGTCTGCCACGACCTTCTTCGTCTGCTCATCCATCTCTGATGACCCGCCTTTCAGGGCGGCCTCGCTGGCTAAATGCTTGGATTTGATCCCGATATAGATGGCGCTGTAGGCAGTTTCCCCGAGGTTTTCCACTTTGTGCTTGAAGGGCGGGAACCACCGGGGCTCGCCGGGCTTGGCATACACCTCTTGTGTCTTGCCATTTTCATCGGTGAACCGGAGATGCCCGGCCGTGAGAACGACGACCACGCCTCCCATATGCGCGTGCAGGCTCGACTTCTCATGCGGTCCATAGTGTACGTTCACCACCTGTACATACTCATTCTCAAAAGCCAGCCTGTAATGCTTGGGCTCGACCTTGGTGGGATCTTGCGCGAACGCCCCGGCACAGAAAAACAAGACTGCCAACGCGACGCAGAAGAGCCTGCTATAGACGAATTTCCTCATGACAGTCCTCGGGGTCCTTGCCTTGGAAGCTTTCGCAAATATTAACCCGATCTAATAATCGTCGACATAAGAAACCGTCAACCATGAAAACCAAAGTTTGGACGAACCTGGCAAGGAGACAACTGTGTTTCGAAGGCTCTACTGCAGCCGGAAGCGTTCATTCATCAGCCGCTGCAGCCGCGGACGGTAGAGAATATCGTAGGCAAGTTCTTTGTCCGGGAACATGCTGAGAGCGGCGCGGCGGGCATTCGCGGCCATCTCCGCCGCCTCTTCCAGCGTCAGATCGGGATCCTGGCTGATCACCGACATCACCATGCTCATCATCACTTGCAGGCGGCGCAGTCTTCGCGCCTCCTCCCTGCGCTCATCGTGTTCTCCGCCTGGTGGTTCGGCACTTTGCACTTCGATGCTGCCCCCGTGGTTATTGGATGTTGACCGCAGCCCTCGCGTTGCGCCCAGTCGCCATTGTGCCAACTTACGCCCACGAATCAAGCTTCCCTTGGCCGTACACCTTTGTGATCGGCAAGACAGGGGCACAGCGACTGCCGTAATCTGT
>CZLA01000132.1_pt1 | contig 10702 bp, 8 predicted proteins | sample 1122381 | NCBI WGS metagenome assembly CZLA01 (sample SAMEA3539301, study PRJEB10725) | soil metagenome | biome: tundra; feature: field; material: soil | place: USA | collected 2010-05 | depth 0.15 m
AATAGACTCAAGAGATTCGGTTTCCCTCCTCCCTTCCATCCAAGCTACGAGGTTCTGACTTTTGCCTCGGTGGGCTTACCCCCCACTGAACACATCAGCCTTTCTCTTTCTCTTTCTTTTTCTGGACATGCCGCAGCTCAATAGCCCCGCCCACCGGTGCCTCTGGTCTACGCTTCAAGAAACACCTCACGATGTCCCCCGCAAGACTCGAGGCCAGGATGGATTCGCTACTTCCTTTCCTGTAGGGCTCTTGCATCCCCTACAACATGCCGGTTTATCCCGGCGCACTCCGGTTTGCCCGTCAACCGACCGCAATCGGTAGCGAGCGGAGCTTTGCAAGGTGGCTGTTCTAGGGATTTCTCGACAGGTGTGCCTGTCACATTTCATCCGATAACTGCCAGAATTCCGGTATACTCCGCCCGTTCCACAGTCGGTCCGCCGGAGACGCCTGAATGGCCGTAGCTACCTCACACGCGAACGCGCCCGCCGCGGCCCAGCTTGGGGACCGGACGCGGCACCACATTGCCTTGCGGCTGCTGCCATTTCTTTTCACCCTTTACATCGTTAATTATGTCGACCGCACGAACGTGGCCTATGCCGCGATCGGAATGTCTCGCGACCTTGGATTCAGCGACCGCGTGTTTGGAATGGGAGCAGGCATTTTCTTCATCAGCTACGTGGCCTTGCAGATACCCGGCGCCTTGCTCGTCGAACGCTGGAGTGCGCGCCGGATGATTTGTGCGACCATGATCGCGTGGGGATCGCTGACGGCCCTGACCGCACTGGTGCACACTCCCGCTCAACTCTACCTGGCACGCTTTGTGTTAGGCGCGGCGGAGGCCGGTTTCTTCCCGGGGGTCATCGTCTATCTGAGCCACTGGTTCGTGCGCGAGGACCGCGCCAAGGCAACCAGCAACTTCATGGCGGCAATTCCGATGTCATTCGTTATTGGATCGCCAATCGCGGGCTGGATTCTCGGACACAGTTGGTTCGCCGTCGCGGGCTGGCGCTGGCTCTTCTTTCTGGAGGGCATGCCTGCCATCGTGCTGGGCATGGTTGCGTTTTTCTACCTTACGGACTGGCCGGGCGAAGCAACCTGGCTGGCTTCGGAGCGACGGCAATGGATTGAGCAAAAGCTGCAACAAGAAAAGCCTGTCGCCACAGAAGCGACCACACTGCGTCAGGCCCTCGGGTCTCGTACCATTCTGTTGCTGGCCGCGGGAACCTTTTTCAATTATCTTGCTACTTATACTTTCGTTTTCTGGTTCCCGACCATACTGAAACGACAATCGGGATTCTCGGATGTAAAGGTCGGCCTGCTCGGGGCCCTACCCTATCTGGTCCTTTTCATCGCCATGCAGGTCAATGGATATCTTTCCGACAAGAGTGGCGAAAGACGTTGGCACTCAGCGATCCCACTTTTCATCGCGGCCGCCGGACTTCTGGGCCTTGTCACTCAACCCCAGTCCATTCCGCTCTCCCTCGTATTGTTCACCATGGTGGCCATCGGCATGGCCTATCTCCCCGCCTTCTGGGCGATCCCGACCGAAATCCTGAGTCAGTCGGCCGCTGCGGTCGCAGTTGGAATGATCAATGCCGTTGGCAACGTTGCAGGCTTTGCCGGCCCTTACCTGTTCGGCTACCTGAACACTCGCACCGGATCATTTTCGTATGGACTGGCCGTGATGATGGTCTCGGCACTGGCCGGAGGATTGCTGATGCTGTGCGCTCCGAGGAGCGCGCGAGCGGTTGTCCGCTGAACCTGCCGCCGGGTGAACCGAAGCGCGTTTTGATTCCCCTTCACGCGCCAAACCAAACCGCTGGTAGAGAATGCACGTGCTCACCAGAAGCATCAGTACCTGATCATCGGCAACGCGTGCGCCCTCATCTATGGTGCGCAAGCTGTCGTCCAGAAGGCCGACGACTTGTCTCTGGTCGAAGTAAGGGATCAAGGAAAGAACCGGGCCGCGGAGGGTGTCTTGCAAGAAGGCAAGGAATCACTCTTGGATGGTCGGCAATCCGGAAGTTTGGGATTCCGACCCGAAATGCTGGCACGCCGGACGGGCGAGTCGCCCGTCCCTCCACAAGCTAATCAGCCCGCTAATTCTTCGCGGTCGGCGGCAATACTCCGTTCAGGCGCAGATACATTGCGGCTTCGGCGTAGTGGTCGGCCCAGTTGCTGGCTATCCCCAGGGCGAATCTGGCGCGCGAGAGTTGCTGGCCGCCCATGCCGCTGGCTGTTTCGCTCAGTTTCGAATCGTCCATTTTCGCCAGCGCGTCGGCGCAAAAATCGAACGACGCCTTGAGCGCGACGACTAATTTGTCTTTCGCGTCCGTGTCTTTCACTTCCTCGACCTTCGGGGCCGGCACGGCCGCGGCATTGCTGCACAGCCCGTAGTTCGCTTCGACCATGTGGGCGACCAGGTGTCCGAATGTCATCTGGTCGGCGCTGGGCTTGTAGTTGAACTTGTCGGCGGGCATGGCTTCGACGGCGGCGATGGTATTTTTCTGGCGGCCGGGCAGGATGTCGCGGAGCGCGCTGCTGACGGGGTTGGTTGGGGCGGGCGCTGCTTGTGCGATCACTGACGCGGCTAGTGCTAGCAAGGTTGGGAGCACGAGGGTTTTCTTCATTTTGATCCTCCGGGGGCGATGAGAAGCATAGCGCAAGCGCTGGGGCCTGCGCCAGCTAGACTCGATCCGCTCCGCTGACAAACAAAGTCAAAAGCCGCGGACAAGAGTGTCCGCGCCACACGCGAGTCTGCGCTATCCTAATAAAATGCACGCGCACGGCGGACACGGACATTCTCATGGGACAGGGCGGGTGCTGCGCTTCTCGCTGGCAGTCACCATGCTTTATGTCGTCCTGCTGGTGGTGGCGGGAATCCGTGCGCACTCGCTGGCTTTGCTTTCCGAGGCGGGACATAACCTCTCTGACTTTCTGGCGCTGCTGTTGTCGCTGGTCGCGGTCTATCTGGAGAGCCGGCCGCCGAGCTCCACCAAGACTTATGGGTACCGGCGCGCGGGAGTTCTGGCGGCGCTGGTGAATTCGCTGTCTTTGGTGGTGGTGTCGTTTTTTATTTTTTACGAGGCGTTTCAGCGGATCCAGCATCCCGAGCATGTGCGCGCCGGGGTGATGATTTGGGTAGCGGCGGCGGGCGTGCTGATGAATGGCGTGATCGCGCTGCTGTTGTGGCGTTCGGGGCGGGATGTGAATGTGCGGAGCGCGTTGCTGCATGAGGTTGGCGACACGCTCTCGACGGCGGCAGTCATCGTCGGCGGCTTTGCGATCCTGTGGACGGGACAATACTGGATCGACTCGGCGCTGTCGTTCGGCATTGGCGCGCTGATTCTGTGGTCGAGCTTTGGGATCGTGCGTGAGACGCTGAATATTTTGCTCGAGGGCACTCCGCGCGGAATGAGTCTGGAGGCGGTGGAATCGGCGATGCGGAAGATTGCGGGCGTGAGCGATGTGCACGATCTGCATCTGTGGAGCATTGGGTCGGAAAATCACGCGCTCTCCGCCCACGTGAAGATCGCGGACATGGCGACTTCGGAGAGCGATACGATTTTGCGGGAGATCAACGAGAAACTGGGGCAGGGATTTGGGATCCACCACACGACAATCCAGTTGGAACATGTGGTGTGCGATACGGCGCACGCATGCGTGATCGCGGTGCGGGATGAAGAGCGCGAGCACGACCATTCCGGGCACGACCACGCCCACTGAAGGCGGGAGCTTTCGCCAGTATCCGCGTTCTTGCGTATCTATTTGAAACAAAGCTGGTTACTTGGTCGCGCGTCGGCGAGTCGCGGGCTTCTGTGCTATCCTGATCGTTGGAGTCGTTCCTCCCTGAGTATCATCCAATGCCTATGCGACGTTGGCGGCAAATCTTGCGTTTTTTGACGGCGGTGCAGTTGCTCCCAGCTCTGGAGAGCGGCGAAGAAACACTCGTCGGCGGACAGGCGGTGCTGGAAGGCGTGATGATGCGTTCGCCGCACGCTTGGGGTATTGCCGTGCGCAAACCGTCGGGCGAGATTGTTACCCACAGCGAACCGCTGGAGCGTCCTTCAGAGCAGCATAAGTGGATGGGCTGGCCGGTGGTGCGTGGGGTGATGACGCTGGGACACGCGATGAAGCTGGGATTCCGCGCGCTGCGGTTTTCCGCCAACGCGGCGCTGGACGAAATGCCCGCGAACGATCAGGGCAAGAAAATGGAGATTACGGGCTGGATGGCGGGATTGAATATGGCATTCTCCATCGCCTTTTTCATCTTCATGTACAAGTACCTGCCGCTGCTGGCCACGACGGAACTCAAGAAAGTGAATCCGGTTTTCGGGCAGCAGTTCGTGTTTAATCTGGTGGACGGGCTGATCCGGATCGCGATGTTCCTGCTGTTTGTGTGGGGCGTTTCGCTGTGGAAGGACATTCGGCGCGTATACGAATACCACGGGGCCGAGCACAAGACGGTGTTTGCGTTCGAGAATGGCGATCCGCTGGAAACCGCGGCAGTGCAGAAGTATTCGACGTATCATCCGCGCTGCGGAACGAGCTTCCTGATGACGGTGATGATCATCTCGATGATCGTGTATATGCTAATTCCCGTACATACTTTCTGGGCTCGATTTGCGATTCGAATTGTGTTTCTGCCGTTGATCGCGGGCGTTTCCTACGAGATCATTCGCTTCGCCGCCAAGCATCGCGGCTCGTTGTTCGCGCTGATGACGGCGCCAGGACTGTGGCTGCAGCGGATTACGACTCAGCCTCCGGATGATCGCGAAGTCGAGTGCGCGATTATTGCTCTGGATGAAGCGATGAAGCTGGAACGGCTGCGCGGTGGCGAATTGGTGATTGCGTAGCGGTCGCTCGCTGTTCGTCGTTCGCTATTCGCCGCGCGGAATCATCGTGCTCTGGATTTCAGAAAACATCACAAAGTCATTGTTCACCCGTCGCTGCTGAGGTTGCCTTGGTTCGCTTAATCTGCGGATGGAGGCGGCACATGGCGACCAACTTCTCTTATCGAGATTTGCGCATTTGGCAGGAGGCGGTTGATTTGGCGCTTGTGATATATCGCACTACGTCTGAATTCCCGAAGCACGAACTCTACGGTCTGACGTCCCAGATGCGCCGCGCCGCGGTTTCGATTTCGAGTAATATAGCCGAGGGCAAGGGCCATAGTTCGGACGGCGATTTTGGCCGTTTCCTCTTCCACGCGAGGGGTTCGCTCCTTGAGCTTCAGACGCAGATCGTGATTGCAAGGGGTTTAGAGTATCTGACGCAGGAACAAGCTGCGAGTCTAACGCACGACACCGACAATCTTGGCCGCGGATTAAATGGACTGATACAAGCAGTCCGCGTAAAACGAGGCCCTGCCAGGGCTGCGGCGAATAGCGAACGACGAACACCGAACGACGAATAGCAGCACCCACGACCATGTTTGAACGCTTAGACCAAATCGAAGTGCGCTACGAAGAACTGACGCGAGCGCTGTTGTCGCCGGATATCACCAACGATTCGGCGAGATACCAGAAGACTGCCAAGGCGCATAGCGAAGTCGCGGGGATCGTCGAGAAGTATCGCGAGTACAAGGATTTGAAGCGCGGCATCGCCGAGAGCCGGGCCGTGCTGGTGGATGAGACCGACCCCGAGATGCGGGCCTACGCCGAAGAGGAACTGGCGAAGCTCGATGCGCGCATCGTGACCGTGGAAGAAGACCTCAAGGTGCTGCTGCTGCCGAAGGATCCGAACGATGAGAAGAACGTCGTCCTGGAAATTCGCGCCGGGACCGGTGGCGATGAGGCGACATTGTTCGTGGCGGAAGTCTTCCGCATGTACAACCGCTATGCCGAGACGCAGAAGTGGAAGGTGGAAGTGCTCTCCACGTCGGAGTCGGGCGTGGGCGGGTTGAAGGAAGTGATCGCGCTGATCGAGGGCGACCGCGTTTTTTCCCGGCTGAAATATGAAAGCGGCGTGCACCGCGTGCAGCGCGTGCCCGCAACCGAACAGCAAGGGCGAGTGCACACCTCGGCGATCACGGTGGCAGTGCTGCCGGAAGCCGAAGAAGTGGACGTCAAGATCGAAGCCAAGGATCTGCGCATCGACACGTTCTGTTCGTCTGGGCCTGGCGGGCAGTCGGTGAATACAACGTATTCGGCGGTGCGGATCACGCACATTCCGACGAATACGGTGGTGAGCTGTCAGGACGAGAAGTCGCAAATCAAGAACCGCGAAAAAGGCATGCGCGTGCTGCGTTCGCGGCTCTATGAAGTCGAGATGCAGAAACAGCAGGACGCGCTGGCGAAAGAACGCAAGCAGATGGTGGGGTCGGGCGATCGCTCGGAGAAAATCCGCACCTACAATTTTCCGCAGAACCGGCTCACGGATCATCGCATCGGCTTCACCATCCACCAGCTCGAGCAGGTGATGGACGGGAAGCTGCAGCCGATTATCGACGCACTGATTACGCATTATCAGGCGGAGAAGATGAAGGGGGATAACGCGGCGGGTGCGCTTAGCTTGGTGTGAGGCAGTCGTTGGTCGCTCGCGGGGTAGTGGTGGGTCATGTTTTCGTGTGACTCTTCAATTTTGTCCTCTTTGTTTTTTCTCCGTGTCTCTGTGTCTCCGTGGTGAAATAAGGATGTGCAATTAAAACAAGCCCTCAATTCAGCAATCGAGCGGCTGACTTCTGCTCGTGTTCCTTCTCCGCGTATGAATGCGGAACTGCTCATCATGTTCACGCTCGACTGCGATCGGGCGTATCTCTATGCGCACCCTGAGCGAGAGCTCACCTCCGACGAAACTCGGCGCTATGACGAAGCGCTTGCTCGGCGCGCTTCGGGCGTTCCGGCGCAGTACATCACGGGGCACCAGGAATTCTGGGGGCTGGACTTTATCGTGTCGCCGGCGGTGCTGATTCCTCGTCCGGAGACGGAACATTTGGTGGAGGCAGTGCTGGAGTTGGTCTCGCCGGCTGATTCGAAGCGAGGTCAAGAGCAAAAGCAAGAGCAAAAGCAAAGGCCTCGGACAGGAGTGTCCGCGCCACACGAGCTATCTCTACACAATTTGCGCATTGTCGATGTGGGAACCGGGTCGGGGGCGATTGCGCTTGCTCTGGCTAAGGAGCTGCCCTCTGCGGAAATCCATGCGACCGATATTTCTCCTGCGGCGCTGGAGGTCGCTCGCGCCAATGCGGCGCGGCTTGAACTTACTTCGCGAATCGATTTTCAACTTACCGATTTGCTGAGCGGCTTTGCTCCGACTTCATTTGACATCGTGGTTTCTAATCCTCCTTACGTGGGGGATTCGGAGGAAGAGTCAGTGCAGCTTGAAGTGCGCAAGTTCGAGCCGCGGAATGCGGTGTTTGCGGGGCCGACGGGTCTGGAAGTGATCGAGCGGTTGATTCCGCAGGCGCGCGCGGCGCTCGGTCCCGGGGGATGGCTGGTGTTCGAGATCAGTGGGACGATCATGGAGCGCGTGCGGGGCCTGATGTCGAGCTGGGAAGAGGTTCAGATCAGGAACGATCTGCAAGGGATCGCGCGGGTGGCGATGGCGAGAAAGACCAATCCGTAGCAGGGGCTGCTAGTGGAGAGACGGGCCTCCCGCCGGGCAGGACGGTGAGACCCCCGTCCCTCCTGTCACGCATTAGAACGTCACCCGCACGCCAAGTTGCGCAGCGAACGGAATTCCGACGGTGGTGCCGGGGCCGAAAAAATCTCCCAATCCGCCCTCGGGTATCTCGAGCTGCTTCAGGCTGGTGATGGGGATATACAGGCTTGGGGTGCAATTTGGATCGCCGCAAATATCGGTGACATTGGTGACACCGGTAAGAGGATCCGGCTGCATCTGGGGCGCGGGAACCGGCAACTGGGCTACATTGGCTGCGAAGTTCGCGCCGGGATTGTTGCGGTTGAAGAGGTTGAAGAACTCGACGAACGGGTCAATCCGCCAGCGCTCGCCGATCTTGAACGGGCGCGTGATGCGCAGATCCGACTGGATGTAAGGCGTGCCTCGGAATTCGTCGAGGCTGGTGGGCAGTCCTTTCACGTAAATCCGGTCGGTGTTGTTCAGGTTCGTGATGGTAATGGGTCGCGCGCTTTCCACCTGGGTGATGGTGCTCAATTCGAAACCGCCGGGGATGTAAACCGTACCGGCAAGCACGAAGCGATGGCGAACGTCTTCGCCGGACGGGCCGTAATCGCCGCGCCGGAAAGCGTTCAGCGGATCGCAGACGCCATTCACATAGTCAAAGAGTTCGCCGAGCAGGCAGCCCCAGGTCTGGGCCTTGGCAAGCGTGTAGTGCGCGGTGAGGCTGAACCGGCGGCCGACGTTGCCTTGCACGCCCAACATGAGAGCGTTGTAGCTGGAGCGATTGTCGGAGCGGAAGATGGTGACATCCGTATAAGGATAGGCGCGATAGGCGTGGTTTCCCTGTTCGTGGATATAGTCGGCGCTCACAATCCAGTGCTCGTCGAAAGCGTGCTGCACGCCCCCGGTCATATGGATGGCGTAGGGCGTCTTGTAATTGGGATCGATGAGCGATGGTGGCGCGACGGTATTCCGATTCACCGCCTGCAAAGCCGTTGCCCAACCGCCCTGCGCGAGATCGTTATAGAACAAGCCAAATCCCGCGCGAATCACGGTTTTCTCGCTGCCGCCGGGCGAGTAGGCGATTCCGAGGCGGGGAGCGATCTGCTTGCGATCGTCATGCGGAACTGCTGCGGGATAGCCCCACTCCGTGAGCAGCTTTGGGAACGACCGATTTGCAGCCTGGCTTTTTCCGGAAGCGGTGAATAACCCGAAAGTCGTTTGATAGCGCAGGCCGTAATTGATCGTCAGGTGATGCGAAGCGCGCCAGGAATCCTCAGCGTAGAACGCGAGCCGCTGAACGTTCTGCGAAAAGCCGCCGTTGCCGCCTGGAGTGAAGTTGCAAGTCGAGCCATCCGCTGGAACACCGGCAGCGCACTGCGGGCTGAAGTAGAAAGTGCCTGGATTTTGCGCGTAAACGTCCGGGTTGCTTGCATATTGGATGAAAGTCTCATCCGTCGCCGCAAACGCGCCACTGAGCACCGGTTCATGAATGAAGTTAATTCCGAACTTGAGCGAATGATCGCCGGTAGCCCGGCTGAGGTCGTAGCGCACCTGGTACTTGTCCTGATTGCGCAGGTCCGGAAAAAGAGTGATAGGAGTGGCAAACTGGTTGTCGCCAAAGGTTTCGAAGCCGGAAACGGTCAAGGCAGTCGAGCTGAATGGAAACGCCAGCGCAAAACCAAGATTCGAATTGCGCGTCTGGGTGAGGTGCAACAGGCTGGCATCGAGAACCAAAGTGCCGAGCCAGGTCGAACTGAAAGCGTAAGTATTGCTGAGCACCGTGTTCCAGTAGTTGTTGTGCGTGGTTAATCCGGTGGAGGGCAGCGTGGCCTGCTGCACCAGGGCGTTGCGCGTTAGGTAGCTGTCTTGCGAGGTGCGGAGGAACCACTGCGACTTCGAAGACTGCGCCCAGTCAAAACGCAGTGAACTGATGTAGTCGCGGAAAGGGACGGGAACATTTTGCGGGACGGCGATAAAAGGGACGCCAGGAATCAGGCCAGCGGCGGCCAACTGCGCCAGCGCGTTAAACTCCGCTGTGCTGTTGGGGCTATAGGCAATGCTGGCATTTTCGTGGACGTGTTCGAACGAGGCGAAGGCCCAGACTCTATCTTTTGCGAGCGGCCCGCCGAGCGTGCCCACGTAGTTCTGGCGAGAGAACGGCTGCTTGGGATTGGGTGCTGGATTCTCGATCGGGAAGCGAGCATTGAGCGCTGCGGCACGCTCGTAGAAAGCGGCGTCTCCATGCCAAAGATTGGTGCCGTGCTTGGTGGTGATCACGACCGACCCGGCCGTGGTCCCGCCGGTGTCGGCGTCTTCGTTCGCCGTGCGCACGGCAAATTCCTGAATGCCATCGGTCGAAAAGTTCTGCAGGAAGCCGCCGATCCAGTCGTCGGAGTTGTCGGCGCCGTCGACGGAGAGCTCGTTGTTCAGGCCGGAGCTTCCGCCGGTGGAGACAGCAGTAATGCGCGCCTTAGTGGGATCGGAAGGTTCGACGGGCTCGGTTCCGGGTACGAGGTAAGCGATATTGGCGAAGCTGCGGGCCGCGAGCGGAAGAGTTTCCAGGTCGCGACTGCTGACCACGCCCTGATGCACGGCACTCGCCGTGTCAATCGATTCGGTCGTGATCGACGAAGCAGTCCCCTGCACTTTCACCGTTTCGCGCCCGCTTTCCGGTTTGAGCGTGACGGCGATGTCGCGCACTGTGCTGACGGCGACGTCTACATCGGCAGTGGCTTCGGAAAAACCTTTGGCGGTCACGGTTACGGCATAAGAGCCGGGCAATAGGCCGTCGATGCGGAATTCCCCCCGCGCATCTACCGTGGTCTCGCGGGTGATGGAAGATCCGTTGGACAGGACGACGATTCGAGCGCCCGCCACGCGCGCCGCGCTCGCGTCCTGGACCTCTCCACGAAGTGCGCCGTTCGGATTCTGCGCGCGCAGGAGCGAAGGGGCAGCGACGAAGATCATGACTAGAATCGGGAGGATCGCGGCACAGATTGGCGAAGTCGATCGGCGCATCCTGGAGATTGAAAACGTAGCGAGCATGAAAAGACCCATCCGGCGAACGAAGGAATTTGCCGCTGTACAGACTGCTAAGGGGAATCGGCCTGCGCGGCG
>CZLA01000006.1_pt1 | contig 10647 bp, 9 predicted proteins | sample 1122381 | NCBI WGS metagenome assembly CZLA01 (sample SAMEA3539301, study PRJEB10725) | soil metagenome | biome: tundra; feature: field; material: soil | place: USA | collected 2010-05 | depth 0.15 m
GCTTCCTTCTTATCAGGTTGTGCTGTGGAAACAAGAGAGTTTCGGGGTACTCCGTCTGCTTCAAATCGAGTTTTTCCGCAGCCTGCTAGGCGTGGTCGCAGTGCTGCTGGGCAATGGTGACGGAACTTTTCAAACCGCGGTGAGCTACAACTCGGGAGGATACCGCGATTCCTCATTGTCTGTCGCCGATTTAAATCAAGATGGCAAGCCGGATCTGATCGTCGCCAACCTGTGTGCGAAGGCCGATAGTTGTGACCAAGGCGCGATCGGCGTTTTGCTGGGAAATGGCGACGGTACTTTCCAGCCTGCAAAAAGTTACAGTTCGGGCGGCGGTCCTGTTTCGATAGCGGTGGGAGATGTGAATCTGGACGGCAGGCCGGATCTGGCGGTAGTGAACGGCTATCCAGGCAACGTTGCTGTTCTGTTAGGGAACGGTGACGGCACCTTCCAGACGCCGCGGACCTACATTCCCGGAGGGCGCAATCCATCGGCGATTGCGATCGGAGACGTGAACGGGGATGGTAAGCCCGACCTGGTTGTGACCGATATCTGTCTGGATAGCGGCTGTATGCTGGGTGCCGTGGCCGTTCTGCTGGGCAACGGTGACGGCACGTTCCTGACGGCAGGGACTTACAGTTCGGGTAGTTATTATCCTACTTCGACAGCTCTGGCTGACATTGATGGCGACGGTAGACTCGACGCGCTAGTAATCGGTGAACGCTTTGGCTATGGTCTGAAAACGGCTGGAATGGTGGGTGTGCTCCGTGGTAACGGCGATGGGACATTCCAGCCAGTCCAGTCCTATCTTTCGGGTGGACCACAGGTCCTCTCGATTGCAATCGGAGACCTGAACGAAGATCATAGACCCGACGTTGTTGTGGCCAACTGGTGCCTTCCCAAGACGCCGTGCAAGATCCAGAATGGTCCGATGGGCTCAGTCGGCGTGCTGACGGGAATGTTCGGCACTACGACCAGCCTAAGTTCCAACTCCAATCCGTCCACTCACGGTCGAAAAGTGACCTTTACGGCGGCGGTGGCGTCCGCCGGACCAATGCCAACCGGCAGGGTGAAGTTCACGGACGGCACAAAGGGGGTAGGGACGGTCGCTTTGAAAGATGGTGCAGCCAGGCTCAGCAGCGCTTCGCTCGCCATTGGGAATCACGCGATCATGGCGCACTACTTGGGGGATAATGCCAACGCGGGAAGTACTTCCCCTGTTCTGAACCAGTTGGTGCAGTAGCCGCCGCCTGGTTCGGAGGCCTTCTCAATCGTCATGTTACTTTTTTCCGAAATGAAACGGTCATGGCGGACATCTCGGCGACAGCGGTCCGTTTCGCGCCGGTGAAATCAAGGGAGTCCGGCAGAATAGCGGTCAGCCGATCCGATGTTCGCCGCCGGCTTCTTCTTCGTTCCGCGAGTCGACGGCGGTTCTCGGGAGCAGACATCGCATGGAGGCGATCAGCGACGCTTGTCTATGAGCCGTGTCCTTTTCTAGCTCGAATCGCGCCGGCCATTTCTCGCCAGCGCCATCGTGAGGCCCATCTACCGATCGACGAGTGGGATTTGTTCAACGCTTTGGCCAACCGCCCGGACACTGCGTTGCTCCCCAATTCGCAGTAAACGCCGATTGTCCGAGATCAGGCAGTTTCAGGACCGTCTTCGGAGTCCTTTTACGTCTGCTTTTCGTCAGGGAAACGGTCTCCGTTAGTCAAATACGTCTGTCGTCGGTCACCGTCATTACCGCCCTGCAGGATAGGTACCGCGAATTCGGCTTGTCGTAAGCTCTGCTAGCGATTGCGGGGGGATGACGGGCTACCCGGAAGTAATTGTTGTAATCAGCGATTTCACTAACAACCCGTCCTGAGTGAAATATCCTAGGGTCCGCCAACCGGGGTCGTGGCCTGCTGCTTGGCAAACTCGAACGTGCAGGGGCGGCCTACGATGCCGAGGCCTTCGTCCCGGGTGCCTGTGCCCTCGGTCTCTTTGAATTGGGCCTTGATGTTGTAGCTGTAATCCTCGCCCTTGCGGGCGAAGACTCCACGGGCATATTTTCTGGAGGCAACTATGCCGGTGGCAGACAGCTTGGCGCTGCCGTTCTCCTTGATCTTGCCTTCGATCAGCAGGTAGCCGGGCTCCCCCGCCGTGCCGTGCTCTCCGCGAAAGTTGCTGTTCTGGATGACGCTCGGAAACTGCCAGGTGTAGCCCTCGGTGCTCCCTTTTGCCTGGCAGGTGAACTTCGTGAACCAATTGCCGTCGAAGCGCTCCCCTGCACTCGATTGGGCCATGGCATCGCTGCTGCCCAGCAGGATGAGTACAACCAAAACAAAACCAAGTTTGTACATGCGACCTCCGTGGATAACCGCCGCCTGTGCGACGAGCCAACCCCGGAGTTTCACATTGCGATCTGCGTTCTGTCGGTGAGCTATGACACACGAGAAGGTGATAACTGAGGTATTGGTCATGCTGCTGGCTGCGTTGGTATATAGCGGGGAATGCCATCGAAGCGACTTGTCCCGGTTCCCGCTACGACGATTGTCGTTATCGGCGATTGCACTAAACCGCAAGCCCCTGGGATCGTTTCTGGATTGCGAACAATCCAGGCGTTGGACAAGGCTCAGGTGAACAGGGCCGCCACGGGCACCGCGCTGTGTTCTCGGCCGATGACGACGATGCCGGAATCGGTCACGTGCCATCCCCGCGCGCGGTCGGCATCGAGATCGTAGCCGACTCGGGTGTCCGCCGGAATACGGACGTTCTTATCCAGGATGGCGCGGCGCACCTTGGCGCGGCGCCCGATGTCGCAGTTGTCCATGATCACGCAGCCTTCGACCAGGGCGCCGGTGTGGACGCGGACGCCGCGTCCGAGAACGGACTTGCGCACCACGCCGCCGGAAAGAATGCATCCGCCAGATACGATGCTGTCGAGGGCCTGGCCACGGCGGTCGGCCTCGTCAAAGGCGAACTTGGCGGGCGGATCGGGGTAGCTGGCACTGCGCAGCGGCCACTGACGATTGAAGAGGTTGAGCTCGGGCTTGATGTTGTTCAAGTCCATGTTGGCTTCGTAGTAGGCATCGATGGTGCCGACATCGCGCCAGTAAGGGATGGCGTCTTCGGCCTCACCGGGGATGCGGTTGGTCTCGAAGTTGTAGGCATAGATGGGGGCGTGGCCAGCGAGCTTGGGCAGGATGTCCCTGCCGAAATCATGAAGACTGTTGGGGTCCTTCGCGTCGGCGTTGAGTAGATCCACAAGTGTGCGCGTCGAGAAGATGTAGTTGCCCATCGAGGCGTAGACCCGGCTGGGATCGCTGGGCATGGTGGGCGCGTTGGGGTTCTTTTCGTGAAAGGCCACGATGCGTCCCTCTTCGTCGGCCTCAACGACGCCGAATTCGGCGGCGTACTCTCGGGCGAAGGGGTTGGCGGCGACGGTCACTTCCGCGCGCCTGGCCAGGTGGAAATCGATCATGCTGGCGATGTTCATGCGGTAGATGTGGTCGCCACCGAAAATCGCCACCACGTGCGGATCGGACTGCTCGATGAGGTTGATGTTCTGAAAGATGGCGTCGGCCGTTCCCTGGTACCAGGCTTCGTTCTCCGAACGCATCTGGGCCGGCACGTTGATGATGAACTGGCTCTTCAGCATTCCGCTGAACTGCCATCCCTCGCTCAGATGCTGGAGCAACGACTGGCTGCGGAACTGGGTGAGCACGTAGATCGAGTAGATTCCGGAATTGATGAAATTGCTGAGGACGAAATCGATGATCCGGTATTTGCCTCCGAAGGGAACCGCAGGCTTGGCGCGTTCCCGCGTGAGGGGAAAGAGCCGGGTTCCTTTACCCCCGGCGAGTACGATGCCCAACACCCGCGTGTGCAAGGCTCCTTCCACGGCGAAGGCGGATTCTCGTTCGGGGATCGTATTCTCAGGCAATCAGCACTCCCAAAATAGCTCTCCGGCACGATGGTATCAGAGGTCGCGGCGGGGTTCTCAACTGTTGAGAACAGCCACAGGAGATTACACCAACTACCGGGTTGCTGGTGTAATGGGGATTTCTCGACAGTTAAGGATCACCCGTTGAAAACGTGACTCTACCAAGCGTCTACTGCCGGATGAAATCCCTGAAGTGTTCAAAATTGTACAGCCTTGCCAAGGTTGGGTGGCGTACAAGCGGAACTAGCGGGTCCAAAACAATGGATTTCCGCTTAAAGGAGAAATACATGCAGCGACTGCACCGGTATCTAGGTTCGCTTCTGCTGGGTGCGGCTCTGATTGCGCCCGTGGGCATCCAGGCCAAGGATAAGAAACAAAACTGCCCTAACAATGGATACTACGACAGCGACCATAAGGATTGTCATGCCTGGGACGACCACGAAGGCCGTGCCTACCAATCCTGGGAGGAGGCTCAGCACAAAACACATCGGGAATTCTCCAAGCTGAAGGGTAACGAACAGTCGGAATACTGGAAGTGGCGCCACGAACATCCGGATGATGACAAGGACCGCCACTAGCTCTTCCTCGCGGTAGACTGCTATTCTGACGCCGTCGTCCGCACGTGCGGCACAATGCTGAACCTTCGTCCAAAGCACTTTGAAATTGCTGGCGTCGATACTATATCGGCTTACGATTTGATTGCCATTCGTGGGGACTGGCAGTAACTGACCCAACTTGCTCCCAAGGAAGCAGCAGGACCACTGCCTCAGCCGCACTATGCTCCGAAAATCGACAACTTGAACAGGGTAAACGGCGAAAACCAGGCGATAGCGCTTACTGAGAGTCTTTGGTGAAATTTGCTAGCGATGAGGTGGGAAAGCCGGTTAGCTATCCTTGCGGTAGAGGAGGTCGCGCATCGCCCGTCTGCGAGCTTCGTTCGCTTCCATCAGAGCTTTGCGTTCGTCGGCGTCCATGCCTGGCTTCGTGATGGGGGCCGCGTTTTCGGGTTCGCTGCACGCCGGGCAGCGGTTGGCAAAGCCGGGCTTATCCGGCTTCAGCTCGAACGGTTCCGAGCAGACGGTGCACACTTTGATCGGAAATACCATCGAGCTATCATGATACAACTGACACGCAAATCTCCCGGCCGTGCCCTTCCCGAGACCTGAAAACTCAGAATTTCAGGCAGCGCTAGACGGGGCAAGCCCCGTCTCTACACGAGCCCCCACCGATTTTTGAAACCAGTTCTGTCTGCTATTCGCCGCCCCTCGCCATCTCCACGGCGCGGAGCACGGCTCGGGCCTTGTTCTCTGTCTCTTCGAATTCACGCTGCGGATCGGAATCGGCTACGATTCCCGCGCCGGCTTGCAGGTAGGCTTGCTTGCCTTTCATGACCACGGTCCGGATCGCGATGCACGAATCGAGATTGCCCACGAAATCGGCATAGAGAACCGCCCCGCCATACACGCCTCGGCGCGTGGGCTCGAGTTCTTCGATGATCTGCATGGCGCGGACTTTGGGTGCGCCGCTTAGGGTTCCGGCGGGGAAGCAGGCGGCGAAGGCGTCCATGGCATTCAGTTCGGGACGCAGGCGGCCTTCGAGCGCCGAGACCAGATGCATCACGTGCGAGTAGCGCTCGACGTACATCAGGTCGCGAACTTTTACCGAGCCGTACTCGCTGACGCGGCCGAGGTCGTTGCGGCCCAGGTCGACCAGCATTACGTGCTCGGCGCGTTCTTTCTCGTCGGCCAGCATTTTCTTTTCGAGCGCGGCGTCTTCGGCTTCGTCGCGGCCCCGGGGATGGGTTCCGGCAATGGGACGGTATTCGAGCTTGCGTCCGGTGGCACGCACCAGCATTTCGGGAGACGAGCCCAGCACGTGCATGCCTGCGGAGCTTGTCTTGCCTCCGTTGCGGCCGGCGCCGAAGCGCAGGAGAAACATATAGGGCGACGGGTTCACCGCTCGCAGAGCGCGATAGAGATCGAGCGGCGCGACTCCGGGCTCGAAATCCCAGCGCTGCGAAAGTACCACCTGGAAAATGTCGCCGGCGGCGATGTACTCCTTGGCGCGTCTTACGCTTTCCAGGAACTTCGGCTTCGGAGTGCGCGCCCGCGTCTTCAACATTGGGGGCGCCATCCTTGCCATTGCGGCCGCCTTGCGCCAATATGCCGGTTTCCATCCCGCAACGAGTTTTTTCTCGATGCGTGCGATGTCCTTCACGGCGCGCTCGTAGGCAGCCTTGGGCGGTTCGCGGGTTACGTCCGCCGACGCCACAATGTGGATCTGGTGGCGCAGGTGATCGAAGGCCAGAACGCGGTCGAAAAACATCAACACGCAGTCGGGAACGTCGAGGTCATCGGCAGCGTGCTCTCCGATGTTCTCGAGGCGCCGCACGATGTCATACGCGCAATAGCCGACCGCGCCGGCGGTGAACGGCGGCAAACCTTCCATCGTCGCCGGGCGATGCTGCTGCAGAAGTTCCTTGATGACGTCGAAAACATTTCCCGTGCGCCGCTCGACTTTCTTCGAGCGTCCACGTTCGATTCTGATTTCGGAGCCGCGCGATTCCAGCCGCAAAAACGGGCGCACTCCTAGAAATGTGTAGCGGCCAATTTTTTCTCCGCCTTCGACGGACTCGAGGAGGAAGGCGTCGGGCTCTCCGTCGGCCACGGCAAGAAAGGCGGAAACAGGAGTCAGTAGGTCGGCGGAAATCGACTTCGCGACCGGAACCAGCGTGGCGCCGCGCGATAGGCGGGCGAATGCTTTGTAGTCAGGACGGATCATGAATCTCTAGCATCGCATGAACTAGTGTGCTGAGTCATAACGGTCATTCTCAAGGAACGCGAATGAGTTCACGTGATAAACGGAAGGCTGCTCAGCCAACTCAGCACTTCTTTGCGATCCTCCTGCGACGTTGGCGCTTGAAAAACGAATTCCTGGCCGTAGCCTTGGTGCATCACATTGCAGTGCCGTTCTTCTTCGCGTTTCTCCCATGTCGGATTCTTTCTCCCGATGTGGGATAGTTTTTGGTAGAAGAACATGGGAAGCATCCATTTGCTTCGTGGTGACTTAGGACTTCGGTCAGTCAATCGCAGTGGATGCCCAAAGTCCTCGCAATCAAATGAAGTGAAGGTTCCATACCCGGGAATATCCGGCCAAAATGTTAGGTGCTTTCGAGGTGTATAGATCGTGTTGTTCTGTTTCGCCATGCTACGACGCTGCTGATCGGCCTTAACCAAGAATGACGGGATTCCGTGAGGGTGTTGGTTCCACTTCGGGTCTGGAGCATTTATTCTTTCGACGTCCCCGAGTTGTAGCCATGAATGAATAACGTGAAACTTGCTGCTTCCAACGTATTCCCACTTGAGTTCGTCTCTGTTGAACTTCGCCGGTCTGAAGTAACCGAAGAAGAGAAATAAATCATTGGGTTCTTGTTCCCGCTCCTTCCCGACGCCACATTCCTCTAAATGTGTCTGCGCGTTGCCGCATTGGCCAAATGCCGGCTGGAACGCTGAACGGGGGACATTCGAACTTCGCAGGTCAGGATCAAGATGAACCTCGCAATCGGCGAGGACTTTATTCCCGGACAGATCACTCACTAACGGACCAACCCCGCTGCTTCCATCCGGGAATAGCATGTCGGCGTAGGTTATGTTAGTCCCACAATCTGGAATAGGAAGACTAAAGAGCTGGTTACTACCCTCCAGTATTGGGCTCGCGAAACCACCAGCTGCAGCGTCCACTCCCTTTCGGCTAAGGATGATTCGTCGTGGCAGGTTGACCTCAGGCATGCGACTCCATTCTCATAGGTGGCCCTTCGGCTCCATTCTACCCATTTGCGGTTGCGTTACTTGGCATCCTTGCCGACGAATGCTTTAACCGCTTCCGCCACCGTGATCATTAGCGTCAAGGGATCCACCGGGGAGGCAATGAATCCGCAATCTTCATAGAACTGGCGTGCGCGCTCTGAAATCGCGTGCACCAGGAGGGCGCGGACGCCAGCAATATCCGCAGCCTGCAACGTGCGCAATACAGCGTCGCGCAGCAGACCCGGACCGATTTTTTTACCCTGAAAATCTCTGTCGATCGCCAGCCGGCCGATGATCATGACCGGCACTGGATCGGGCATGTTGCGTTTGACCCGGCCCGGCGCTTCCCCATGCGCGACGGCGCCCACTGCCAGGGCATAATAGCCGACCACGCGCGGGCCGGCGCAAACGACGTACGTCCGCGAAGCGCCGCTTTCCTCATTGGGCAGCGCCCGCCGTCGCAGCCAATCGTCAAGCGCAGGCTCTCCGCAATCGAATTCCGAGAGATCGTGATCCGCGCGCAGCTTCTCGGGGGCGGTTAGCGGTTGCTCGCGCTGGGGCACTCTTATTGCTCCCAGGGCGGTTTCACTTTCAGCAGCCGCCGCAGCCTTGCGTTGCTTGCCGGAGGCTTGTCCAGCATGGACGTGAAGCGCTTAAATTCTTCGCTCGACAAAGCGAAATACCGGCGGTCGAGCAAGACGGCTTCCGCTTCCCGGCACGCCGTTTCGAGCATGAAGTCCGACCGGTTCCGGCCCAGCGCATCCGCCGCCCGGTCGATCAGCGCTTTCTGGCGCCGACTGGCGCGGAGGTTGATGGTTTCGTCGCGGTTTCTTCTGGTCTTTGTTCCTGTCGCCGGCATCGGCCGCCCCTTCATGTATACACAATGAGTGTACATTAATGTGCGCACGTTGTAAATACGGATTACATCTTGGCAAGGTTCCAAGTGCATCCACCACAAAGGGCACGAAGGTACAGGAAGGGGTGGGTCCCGATGTTCACTTTGTGCGCCCGATAGGTGCTCATTTCGGACGCTGCCCGTGTTTCTTTCCCCCGTCGCTTGCCTAGCCTGCTGGCCAGCAATATACTTTGCGAGGCTTACCCGTGCTTTGGGGCGGCAATCGTAATCGCAATCATGCGGAGACTTTATGACGACAGTGGACCTCGAGCAGGAAACTAATCCCTGGCAGGCGCAAGCAGCCCGCTTCGACCTGGCCGCGCATAAGCTGAACCTTGACGAAGGACTGTGGAAGGTTCTACGGAGTCCGAGCCGCGAAATTATTGTGCATATTCCGGTGATGCTGGATAACGGGCACCTGGAGGTCTTTACCGGATTCCGGGTGCAGCACTCAATCGCGCGCGGGCCGGCCAAGGGCGGACTGCGCTATGCGCCCGACGTGAACCTCGACGAAGTGCGCGCGCTGGCGAGCTGGATGACGTGGAAGTGCGCGGTGGTAAACATTCCGTTTGGTGGCGCCAAGGGCGGCATCATCTGCGATCCGCACAAAATGTCGCAGGGGGAGTTGGAGCGCATGACGCGGCGCTACACGGCGGAGCTGTTCGATTTCATAGGGCCGGAGAAGGACGTCCCCGCTCCCGACGTGAACACCAACGAGCAGACCATGGCCTGGATCATGGACACCTATTCCATGCACGCGCGCCAGACCGTGACCGCGGTCGTCACCGGCAAGCCGATCAACATTGGCGGGTCGCGCGGGCGGCGCGAGGCTACGGGCCGCGGCGTCCTCATGGTTTGTGAGCAGGCGATCAAGAAACTGCGCCTGAATCGCGATACCACCCGCGTCATTGTGCAGGGCTTTGGCAACGTCGGCTCGAACGCTGCCCGCCTGATGGCGGAAGCTGGATACAAGGTCATCGGCATCGTCGAGGTCGGCGGTGGCCTGTATAAGAAGGACGGCATCGATATGGAAGCGCTGTGGGAATTCCGCCAGCGCAATGGCGCCATTCATGGCTTCCCGGGCGCGGAGAAGTACGATCCGGCCGAACTTTTGCTGGTCGATTGCGACATCCTGATTCCGGCGGCGACCGAAAACGTGATCACCAGCCAAAATGCGGACCGGGTGAAGTGCAAGATTCTGGCAGAGGGTGCGAATGGTCCTACGACCGCGGCCGCCGACGATATTCTCTCCGCGAAAAAAGTCTTCGTGATTCCCGACATTCTGGCCAACGCCGGCGGCGTGACTACTTCTTACTTCGAGTGGGTGCAGGACCGCCAGGGCTACTTCTGGAAGGAGTCGGAAGTCAACGAGCGTCTGGGGGACATTATGATTACGGCGTTCGATGATGTGGTCCGGTACGCTGAAACTCACGGCGTGAACAACCGGATCGCGGCCTATATGCTGGCGATCGACCGCGTGGCGTACACCATCCGCCAGCGCGGAATCTATGCCTAGCCATATTTGCGGGGCCTCCGGCCGGAGGCCCCTATAGTTCCGGTTGACCCCCAGTCCCTCGCGGTGTAATCATGCTGGGGCATATCCGCACTATCTCGGTTGTTGCAGATAGGTGACCTAGGATTGATTCGTAAAAAGGATTGATTCGTAAAAAAACGGGGCATGACGCCTCTTAATCTCGCGAGGAAATAATGAAGCACTCCCAACGCAAACTTACTCTGTGGTTGCTCGCTTTCTGTGTGATGCTTACGGTGGCCATTGCTCCTGCGGTGGCAAAGCCGCAGGCGACGACCGACACCAAATCCGACACCACCACTAAGAAGTCCAAAAAGAAGGCCAAGAAGGAAAAGGCCGCAGCCGAAGAAAAAGCTGCTGCTGCGGACACGACTGCTGCCAGCGACACGACCTCTACGAAGAAGTCGCGGAAGAGCAAGAAGGCGGCAGAAGCGGCAGACAGCGCTTCGAAACCGGCTGCTGCCGACGCCGCTGCGCCCGCCGACACGAC
>CZLA01000207.1_pt1 | contig 10491 bp, 9 predicted proteins | sample 1122381 | NCBI WGS metagenome assembly CZLA01 (sample SAMEA3539301, study PRJEB10725) | soil metagenome | biome: tundra; feature: field; material: soil | place: USA | collected 2010-05 | depth 0.15 m
CAGTGGACAGGTTTCATCGAGTGGGATGTCGGGCACTTTCTTGCCCTGATCCAGCCGCCGCGTCGTCTTGCAATCGGGATAGCCGGTGCAGGCCATGAACTGGCCGAAGCGCCCGCGCTTCAGGACCATGACGCGGCCACAGTTTTCGCAGTATTCCTCTTGCGCCGTCTCCTGCAGATCGGCTGAGTCGAGGTCGGGCAGATTGATGGGATTTTCTTTGGTGAACTTGCAGGTGTCGGGATTTTCCTTGTCGTAGGTGCTGCACGCGTAGAACGATCCGTGCTTGCCCCACTTGATGACCAGCGGCGCGCCGCAGAGTTCGCACTTCTCGTCCGTGGGCTTCTCCATACGCTTGATGTTTTCCATGTGCTTCTCGGCGTATCGGAGATCCTTGGCGAACTTCTGATAAAACTCGGTGAGCGCGTCGTGCCCCGTCTGCTTGCCTTCTTCAATCTCGTCGAGCTCTTCTTCCAGGCGCGCGGTGTATTGGAAGTCAAAAATATCCTTGAAGTTCTCGACCAGCAGATCGGTGACGACCAGGCCAATTTCGGTGGGGATGAACTTGCCACCGACTTTTTGCGCGTACTGCCGCTCCTGGATGGTGCTGAGAATGGTCGCGTAGGTCGAAGGCCGTCCAATGCCGCGCTCTTCGAGTTCTTTCACCAGCGAAGCTTCGTTGAAGCGCGGAGGCGGCTCGGTGAAATGCTGCTCGGGAAGCAGTGACTTCAGCGTCAGTTTCTGCCCGGCCTCGAGCGGTGGAAGCTTGTGCTTTAGCTCCTCGTCCTCTTCGTCCTTGCTGTCTTTGGACTCTTCGTAGACCTTGAGGAAGCCGTCGAACTTCGGCACGGAGCCGGTGACGCGGAACTGGAAGACATCGCTTCCGGACTTGGCGTCAATGTCGACGGTGGTCTGATCGAACACGGCGGGATTCATCTGCGAGGCGACGAAGCGCTGCCAGATCAGTTTGTAAACCTTGAATTCGTCTTCCTGTAGATATTTCTTTACCAAGTCGGGATGGCGCACCGCCGAAGTCGGGCGAATGGCCTCGTGCGCCGCCTGCGCTTCTTTCTTCTCCTTATATGTATTGGGAGAAGCGGGTAGATACTGGGCCCCGTACTCGCTGGTGATGTACTCGCGGACCTCGGTGATGGCCTCGGCGGAAACGCGGGTGGAATCGGTACGCATGTAGGTGATGAGGCCGACCAGTCCCTCGTCGCCGAGTTCGACACCTTCGTAGAGGCGCTGCGCGATCATCATGGTGCGCTTCACGCTGAAGCGCAGCTTGCGCGAGGAATCCTGTTGCAGCTTGCTGGTGGTGAAGGGCGGAGTGGCATTGCGCCGCCGCTCTTTCTTTTCCGCTGAGCGGACTACCCAATCGGCATTTTCGAGCGCTAGGCGGATTTTTTCGGCGTCCTCACCGTTGGTGATTTCGACTTTCTCGTCGCCCTTGCCGAGGAAGCGGGCGTCGAATGCCGGAGGCTTAGCGGCAACGAGATTGGCGTCGAGGGTCCAGTATTCTCTTTTCTCGAAGCCTTTAATTTCGCGTTCGCGGTCGACAATCAAACGCAGCGCGACGGTCTGAACCCGTCCGGCGGAAAGACCGCGGCGCACTTTATCCCATAAAAGAGGAGAGACCTGGTAGCCGACAAGGCGATCGAGCACACGGCGAGTCTGCTGCGCGTCGACCAGATTGCGGTCGATGTCGCGGGGATGCTCGAAAGCGGCTTTGACGGCGCGCTGCGTAATTTCATTGAAGGTAACGCGGCGGATGCGGGCGCCCTCGCCGATGTCGTCCGTCTTCTTCTTGGCCGCCTTCTTCCCCTTCTTAGTCTTCTTGCTCGAATCTTCGCCAAGTTCGTCGGCAAGATGGGCGGCGATGGCTTCGCCTTCGCGGTCGGGGTCAGGCGCGAGGTAGATGTGGTCGGCCGAGAGGGCCAACTTTTTCAGCTTGGCCAGGACCTTTTCTTTTCCGGGGATGACGACGTATTCGGTTTCGAAATCGTTTTCGACGTCGACCCCCAGGCTGCTCTTGGGCAGGTCTTTCACGTGACCGTAAGAAGCATCGACCGTGAATCCCTTGCCCAGATATTTCTGGATAGTTTTCGCCTTAGCGGGCGATTCGACAATAACTAGACCTTTGGACAATGGTTCCTCAGTTTGGCGGTAATGGAATTGAAACTAGCACGAATTGGCGGATTGCAACAACCCGTTCTCAGTTTTCAGTTTTCAGTTGTCAGTTAACGGCTTTCACTTTCTGCATCAGGGACGACAGCATTCGCTTTACCTCAACTGCTTGTGTTGCAAGCCTCTCGTATTCCGGATTCCTCAAATAGTCGAGGTCGTGGGCAAGCAGAAGTTGGTACTCAAGTTCGCTTGCCGACCCCATCGCAATCTGTAGAAAGCGCGCCATCTCTGCACTACCCTTTCTACAGCAGCCCTCCGCTATATTCATCCCGATCGATGAAGAGGCACGCCGCATCTGACTTACCAGACCGTAAATTTCTTCACGAGGAAAAGTCTTGCTGGATGCATAGATATCTAAAGTCAGCCGGTGCGACTTCTCCCAAACTCGAAGACTGCGGAAACTTTGCACGAGCCCCTCCGGTTTGACTGAAAACTGATAACGGACAACTGAGAGCTAAAAGCTTTTCACAAAATTCTTCCCCGGCAACTGCCGCACCTTCCCATTCAGTTCCAGCCCGAACAGCGCGGCAAAGATTTCCGACGACGACATTTCGTTTTCCAGCAATTCGACTAGCTCATCAATGTGCGTGGATTCATCGGCCTTGAGCAACCTGAGGATCTTTTTCTCGTGGGGCGCGGTCACCTCGTCCGGGAATAGAGATGCGGTTTCCGGTTCGGGAGATTCATTCTGCTGCATGGCGCTGAGCGCCGCCTGGACGTCGGCGGGCAGCTCTTCCCACACGTCTTCCCAGGTGGCGACGAGTTTTGCGCCCTGCTTGATCAGCGTGTTCGGGCCCCAGGAATTCTTGTTGGTCACGTTGCCGGGGACAGCGTAAACATCACGGTTCTGTTCGAGAGCCAGGCGCGAGGTGATGCGCGTGCCGCTGTATTCCGCGGCTTCGACGACCAATACGCCCGCGGACATTCCGCTGATGATCCGGTTGCGAATGGGAAAATTTTGCGGCGTCGGCGGGGTTCCCACTGGGAACTCGGTGATCAGCGCGCCACCGAGAGCGACGATCTGTTCGGCGAGCCGCGTGTTTTCCTTGGGGTACATCACGTCGATTCCGGTGCCGAGGACGGCTACGTTTTACCCTTGGCGGCGATCGCGCCGCGATGCGACATGGTATCGATGCCGCGAGCCATGCCGCTGATAATCACCAGGCCGCGAGTGGCGAGGTCGGTGGAGAGGCGTTCGGCCATGCCGCTGCCGTAGGGCGTGGGATGACGCGTTCCGACCATGGCAATGCCGGGTTGCGCCAGCACTTCGACGCTCCCCTTCACGAACAGGACTACCGGCGGATCGTAAATTTCCTTCAGCCGTGACGGGTATTCGGGATCGCTGAGCGAAATAATCTTGGCGCCCGCCTCGACCGTCCTCGCGCATTCCTGCTGCGCCAGTTCCATCGACTTGCCCGTGACAATCGATTGCGCGGAAACGGCGCGCATCCCCGTGGCTTCGAGTTCGGTCAGGCTGGCCTGGAAGACGCGCTCGGCGGTGCCATACTGCTCAATCAATTTCTTGATGCGCGACGGACCGAGTCCCTGGGTCAGCGACAGCGCGAGCCAGTAGGTGGCCTGGTAAGAAGCGGGGTTCGGGGCGGAGACGGCAATATTCGACATATTGAGTGACCGGAAACGCTGGGCTGCGAGCTTCGAGCGACCGAATGGCTCGTAGCGCCTAGCTCGCAGCTTTCTTGCCCGGCAACTCAGGATTAGCCCACTGAACAAAACGCTGTCAAGGATGGCGCGCACACCACTTTCGGTATAATTCGTAAAGTGATGAGCCGGTTAAAGATCTCGGCCATTTCCTACCTGAACACGGCACCTCTCATGTGGGATTTTGAGCACGGGGAGGCAGGCGCTGACTTCGATATTTCCTACACCATCCCGTCGGCCTGTGCCGAGGCGTTGCGTGCGGGAACGGCCGATATTGGCATCATTCCGGCTGCGGCTTATACCAAGGTGCCGGATCTCGTCATCATTCCCGACGTGGCGATTGCGGCGCGACGGGCGGTGCGGTCGATCCTGCTGGTGAGTAAAAAGCCGGTCGATCAGGGCTGGGAGCAGGTGCGCACCGTGGCGCTTGATACCTCTTCCATGACGTCGGTGGCTCTGGCCAAAATTCTGTTTGCGAAATGGCTGGGCGGAGCGCGCGACTATAAGCCGATGGCTCCCGATCTCGACGCCATGCTCGGCGCTTGCGACGCGGCCTTGCTTATCGGAGACCCCGCGCTGCAGGTGGACCGCACGCGCTACTTCACGCTCGATCTGGCGGAGGAGTGGGTGGCGCGCACGGGCAAGTCATTCGTTTTCGCCTTCTGGGCCATTCGCCAGCAGGCGCTTGAAGGACGAAGTGGTCCGGCGATCGCGGAGGCTTTCAAGAATTCGCGCGATCATGGGCTGTCACCGAAAACACTTGAAGCCATCGTGCAGGAGTGGGCGCCGCGCCTCCGCCTCACGGTCGAATTCGTGCGCGTCTACCTGACGCACAACATCCATTATTATCTCGACCCTCCGTGTCTGGAGGGGCTTGCGCTTTACTACCGGCTGGGGGCGGAAATCGGAGCGCTGCCGCCCGCGCCGGAGCTTCGTTTTGTTTCTAACTCATCGGACAACAAGGCACTTTGAGCACTCCTGGTGCAATTTTCATTTTTCGCCAACAAAATTGGGTGCGAGAGTTGCCGCCAAGCAGTCACTTCCAAGTTGGACACGCGTGAGAATTAAGCGTAGCCTTACAGGCGAGTGAGCAGTTCCTCTCCTCTTTCAGGTTCCCTGATCTAAGTCAGTTCATCTGAAGTACCTTCCTCTTAGTCCGCAGCACCCAGGAGATCCCCAATGATCGACTCCAAGGCTAATAAACAGCCTAAGTCAAAGATTGTCGTCGGCCCGAAAAGCTCTACTAGCAACGTGGCGATGAAGCCAGACACTCTCTCGTCCCACGATAGGACAAGAGAGCGTGCCTATGAGCTGTATGAAAAGCGCGGTCGTGAACCCGGCCAAGACGAACAGGACTGGCTCCGCGCCGAGCTGGAGATCGTCAAACGGGAGCGGTAATCAAGGAGCACATCCACCGCCACCCGTGGGTCTGTTAAGACTGGAGGATGGCCGTGGATTGCAAGATCTGTACGGATCTGGAACGAACTTTTGAATCCAGGCGTAGCAAGTACATCGAGGCCCGTTCCGCTGCATATTATCGGGTCAGCACGGAGCTTGCCGCCTACCAGAACGTCGAGATGGAACGCGCCAAGAGCGACTTGGAAGAACACCAGTTTGGTATGTCGCCTCATCCCCTAGAGTGAGACCGTCGGGCCCCAGGGCGTCGCGGACATCTCTCGACTCTAAGGCTGGGGCGGCAGGCTAAAGACATTGAACTGCGACTTGCCTGGAAGGCTTGAGCTTTACTATCGGCTGGGCGGGGAGGTTGGAGCGCTTCCGCGGGCCCCGGGACCGCGGTTTGTTTAGAGTCTCATCAGCTACTCGTGGCCCACGTCGTTTCAATCACTTGGGATGGTCGCAGCCCTCTTCGCGAACGCCTGCGTCTTTTTTCCTTCTACCCCCGTATGTATCGGTAGTATGAACGCGACTGCCTGCTATTTCGAGAACTCGATGGCGCAAGAAAGCACCGAGATCGCGCGTGGACTTCGACGCCGGGATCCCGACCTGCTCGACCGGCTGATCGAGCAGTACCAGCATCGCCTTCTCCGCTATCTCGTGTACTTGACCGGCCGCCGCGATTTGGCGGAAGACCTCTTCCAGGAAACGTGGATCCGCGTGCTCGAACGCGGGCACCAGTTCAACGACAAGTACGCATTCAGCACATGGCTCTTCGCGGTGGCGCGCAACCTGGCGATCGATCATATGCGCCGCAAGCAGCCCGCCAGCCTCGACGGCTTGCTGAATGACGACGACGCGCCACTCGATCTTCCCGCAACCGGACAGGCCTCGGCTTTTGATATGAGTCTGCGGCGTGAGCAAAACGAGCACATCGCGGCCGGCATGCAACATCTCCCCGCGGAATACCGTGAAGCGCTCGTGCTTCGATTTCAGGAAGGCATGTCTCTCGAAGAGATCGCCGGCGTGGCGCGGGTGCCGTTGGGCACAGTGAAATCCAGGATCTACCGCGGCCTGAGCGCACTCGAACCGTGGTTGAAAGGAGCGCCGCTGTGGACACCACTTTGAACAACGATGCGCATGAACGGGCACAGAAACTGATTGTGTTGGCCGGTCCCGAGGCGTTTTCCATCTCCGATCAGACCTGGCTGACCGCGCACCTGGAAGCCTGTGCCCCATGCCGCGCATTCGCCGAGAACGCCCGCGAGACGATTCATGGGTTGCGCGCGATCCCAATCGCTGCGGGGCGGAGTCTGGTCTCGACGACGCAGATGAGGGTGCGCCGCCGCGCCCTGGAATTGCAGCGCCATCGAGAGCGCCTGTGGCTGGTCTCGATCAGTTGTACGGTCGTGACCCTATGCGCGCTACTTAGCGCAGTCGCTCTGTGGCGTGGCTTTGAATGGTTAGGAGCGCGAGCCCAGTTGGCTTCATCGGTCTGGCAAGTAGGTTTCCTCGTCTTCTGTGTGATGCCGGCGCTGGTGGCGGGAATACTGCTGCTCGCCCGCGATACGCACCTGGCGGATCACACCGGTTCCTACGAGGGCTAATCGAACCGAGAACCAGATTCTTGTGGAACGCAATTAGGAGATTTGAAATGGCAAACAAAAATCAAACTTCCACGCGCTTCAAGGACGAGATCCGCATCATTTCGCCCTGGGCCTCCTTCCTAGCCGTCACGGTCCTCCTGGCGATGGTTGTGTTCTTTGTGGTCGTCGTCGGCAGGGATCACGATGCACCTCCACTTGCGCTTCGGTGCCTGCTGGGAGTCGTCGCGGGAACGCTGCTCGCCTGCTACATCGTGCTGATTGGCTACGTAAACCGGGATGCGGGGCGGCGCAGGATGAGCCGCCTGGGTTGGACACTCATTGCAATCTTTGTCCCCAACGGGCTGGGGATCGTCCTCTATTTCATTCTGCGCAAACCGCGCGCCGCCAACTGTCCGCAATGTGATGCCGAGGTCGAGCCGGGCTTCAGCTTCTGTCCCCGCTGCCGCAACCGCCTGCAGCCCGCCTGCCCACACTGCCAGCACAGCATAGACCCTGGCGACAAGTTCTGCCCGTACTGCGGTGGGGCCCTGGATGCTTCTGTTATTTCCCCTTAGGGAAGTTCTGATTAAGTCTCTGGGGTGCTCCGTGCACCCCTGTGTACCCTGTGGTTTATGCTTTTTGCCGATACTTCATCAGAGTTTCCTTAGCCGGGTGGCACAAGCTTTTTGACATTGCATCTCCTAAACCGCAACTATGTTCCAATAAGGAAGATGCCCTTGCTCGCGATCCTCCTGCTCGCGTCGAAAAAGAGCACGGTGCGATGGCTGATCCATCTCGGCGGGCCCAGCCTGATTTTGATGGGGCTCGTTGACAACTCGGTCATCCCTCTGCCGGGTGGCACCGACATCGTCACCATTCTGCTGGCCGCCCACCATCCCAACTTGTGGGTCTACTACGCCATCATGGCAACGGCGGGAGCCCTCGTCGGCGGCTACCTCACCTACCGCATGGCTCGCAAAGGCGGCAAAGAAACTCTGGAGAAAAGGTTCTCGAAGAAGAAGGTCAACAAGATCTACTCGATTTTTGAACGCTGGGGCTTCGCTTCGGTCGCGATCTCCGCTCTGCTTCCGCCGCCGTTTCCCATCGTGCCCATGCTTTTGGCGGCGGGCGCTATGCAGTATCCCACCAGGAAGTTTCTGACCGCTCTGGCCGTGGGACGCGGCATCCGGTTCACCATCCTGGCTTATCTCGGGGTCCGCTACGGGCGCCACATCGTAAAGTTTTTCGCGCAATACTATTGGCCCGTGCTTATCGTTCTGCTCGCGTTCTCGGTGCTGGGCGGTCTGTACGGCCTGTTCGAGTACAAACGCCGGCAGAAATCCAGCGGACAGGGAACTCCACGCCTGCGCTCGCAACCTCGCAGCGGGGCGGCCTAGGACGCTGCGGAAAGAATCGTGTCGTCGGCCTTAGCTCGTTCAGCAGCAAAAACGAAAATGCCCTGGCCTGAGCATCCGGCACCTGCGGCTTTTCCATTTCACCCTCTCCCCATATACAATTTTGCAGCCATGATAAAGCGCAGGTTGTATGCGAATCCCCAACCTCTGGTCTCGAACGCACGCTTCAACATTTTTCTGCCTACGATTTGCTTGCTCGCGATGTTCGCTTCCGCAACCGCGCGCGCGAATGCAGCCGAAACCACCAGCAGCGCCTCGAATGTGCCTGGCGTCTACACGCCGGCAGCGGATGCCAAGGCCGTCGTCATCCACGGCAACGCGCGCTTCACTGTCCTGACTCCGCAATTGATCCGTATGGAGTGGGCAGCCGACGGTAAGTTTGAAGACCACGCCTCGCTCGTCTTCCTGAACCGGCGGCTGCCGGTGCCAACATTCACCGCCAAGGAAGGCGCTCCGGGAGATTTCACCATCCAAACCGATGCCCTCGAACTGAACTATCGACCAGAGCCAAACTCCGATGGCAAATTCACCGCCGACAATCTGGAAATCAAGTTCACCCTGAACGGCCAACTGATCCAGTGGCATCCCGGCGTCGCCGACACCGGGAATCTGATGGGCACGACGCGCACTCTCGACGAAGCCCTCGGCAGCAAGACGAAAGAGCCGATCGGGCCGGGCCTGCTCTCGCGCGAGGGCTGGACCGTGGTGGACGACTCCACTCGTCCGCTGTTCGACTCGGCCGACTTTAGCTTCATTGGCGGTGAGGCTAGCGCGTGGCCCTGGGTGATGCAGCGCCCGGCAGGCGATCGCCAGGACTGGTATTTCTTTGGCTACGGCCACGATTACAAGCAGGCGCTCTTCGACAACACCAAAATTGCCGGACGCATTCCACTGCCTCCGCGCTTCGCTTTCGGCGCGTGGTGGTCGCGCTACTGGGCCTACAGCGACCAGGAATTCGACGACCTGGTGCATGGCTTCCGCAGCAACGATGTCCCGCTCGATGTGCTGGTCATCGACATGGATTGGCATCCGACCTTCGGGCCCAGCGGCACCGCACATCCGCTCGACCAGTCCGGCCACTCCAAGGGTTGGAGCGGCTACAGTTGGAACAAGCTGCTGTTTCCCGATGCCACCGAGTTCCTGAAAAATATTCACGATGAGGGGCTCAAGACCACGCTCAATATGCATCCGGCGTCGGGTGTGCAGACGTGGGAAGACGCTTACCCGGCGGTGGCGCGGGCCATGGGCATCGATCCCGCGAGCGAGAAGTACGTGGCCTTCGACATCACCAACAAGAAGTTCGCGACGAACTACATGAACCTTTTGCATCGTCCGCTGGAGAAGCAGGGCATCGACTTCTGGTGGCTCGACTGGCAGCAGGAAGCCAACACCAACATGCCCGGCATCAACCCCACCTGGTGGCTCAACTACGTGCACTTCACCGACCAGGAGCGCGAGGGGAAGCGTCCGCTTCTGTTCCATCGCTGGGGAGGCCTGGGCAATCATCGCTACCAGATCGGTTTCTCGGGCGACACGATTTCGGTATGGGAGTCGCTGGCCTTCCAGCCCTGGTTCACTGCAACCGCTGCCAACGTCGGTTACGCCTATTGGAGCCACGATATCGGCGGCCATATGCCGGGCGCGGTCGAGCCCGAACTCTACCTCCGCTGGCTGCAGTTCGGCGCTTTCAGTCCCATCCTGCGCACTCATACCACCAAGAACCCGAATTCGGAGCGCCGCATCTGGGCCTATCCGGAACCGTACTCCGACATTATGCGCAGCACCTATCACCTGCGCTATGCGCTGCTGCCCTACGTCTACACGGAGGCTCGCCGCACTTACGATAGCGGCGTAGCGTTCCTGCATCCGCTGTACTACGACTGGCCGGATGCGGACGAGGCCTACAGCAACAAAAGTGAATATGTCTTTGGGCAGCAGATGATAGTGGATCCGGTGGTCACTCCGTCCGACAAGATCACAGGCCTGGTAAACCAGTCCGTGTGGCTGCCGCCGGGCGAGTGGATCGAGTGGCAGACGGGCGCGCACCTCAAGGGGCCAGCCACTCGGGAGCGCAACTTTTCGATTCGGCAGACGCCCGTCTATGTGCGCTCTGGCGCAATTGTGCCCGAAGCGCCGCCCATGCAGTACTCGAACCAGAAACCCCTGGACCCGCTCGTCGTAAATATTTTTCCGCTCGCGGATGAACAGAGCTCAACCTACAGCCTCTACGAAGATGCTGGCGACTCGCGCGC
>CZLA01000152.1_pt2 | contig 10360 bp, 7 predicted proteins | sample 1122381 | NCBI WGS metagenome assembly CZLA01 (sample SAMEA3539301, study PRJEB10725) | soil metagenome | biome: tundra; feature: field; material: soil | place: USA | collected 2010-05 | depth 0.15 m
ATTGTTCGAAGTCGCCGACCAGGGCACGATTTTTCTAGATGAGATCGGCGAGATGACCATGCCCATGCAGGTGAAACTGCTGCGCGTCCTGCAGGAGCGCACCGTGCGTCCCGTGGGCGGCACCAGCGAGATTCCGGTGGACGTTCGCGTCATTGCCGCCACCAACCGCAATCTCGACCGCCAGGTCACCGAGGGCACGTTCCGCGAGGATCTCTACTATCGCCTGAACGTCATTCCCATCCGCGTGCCCGACTTGCGCGAGCGCCGCGAAGACGTTCCGCTGCTGGCCAATCACTTCCTGAAAAAATACGCGCCCGGGGCCGGAAAGAGCATTCACGGCGTCGAAGCCGCGTCGCTCGAAGCTCTGACTGGTTACGACTGGCCGGGCAACGTCCGGCAACTTGAGAACACGATTGAACGGGCGGTGGCGCTCGAATCGACGAGCGAACTCCACGTCGAGTTGCCGGCGGAGCGTCCAAAGGCTCGCGCCGTAGCCGCCGGGGCCGAAACCGCCATGAATACGACCGTTGCCGCGGGCTCGGTGCTGCCCGAGGGCGTGAACATGGAGAACTACGTGGCGCAGATCGAGCGCTCGCTGCTGCAGTCCGCTCTGGGACAAACCAACGGCGTGCAGGTCAGGGCCGCCGATGTGCTTGGCATCTCCTACCGCTCGTTTCGGCACCTGATGAAGAAGTACGAGCTCTAAAACTTAGCTTTCAGCCGTCAGCTTTCAGCATCGGTTCGTATCAAGGTCTCCCTATGCGAATAAGCGAAGAACTGGAACGCTGTTGATCTTGTTCTGCGGCGCATGTGTTCTAGCCATGGTGCCCCGGGCTGCATCTCTCGGAAAAGCCCTGATTTTATTTCGGCACCACGATCCGAACCGTCCCAAGTCCATTACAAAACCGGCAGCGTTCGCCCTCCATGAGCTTTCCCGAACCAGAGCACTCAAGGCATTTGACTGCGATCTGGAATGCGGCGTTGGTAGTGTCAGGCACGTTGCCGGGAGTTACCTTTATGACCTCGGCCCGGTGATGCTTCCGCAACCACGATGCCAGTTTTCCTTCAATCCGTTCGCGGTCTGCAACCCCGATTCGCGCCGACAGGGACGGCCACCAATCTGGAATGCAGTCGTAACAGACGAACTGTTCGCACTCGAAGAGCGCGCCGGGGTCGGCGCAGCGGAAGAATTGTCTGCACTGGAAACAGCGTTTGATACCGAGCAAAGCCAAAGCGCCGATCAAATCGTTCAGATCGTGCTCGACTCGTGCCAGGGTCGCAAACAGAGAGTTTTCTGTTGGATCATGCGCTCCTACCTGTGAAAGCCCATTCCCTAGTTCCTGTTGCATTTGCTACCTCCTTCGGATGTCTTCTCGCCAGTCAAGCTGCCTCGTGCTGCTCCCGACCTTTCACTCACATGCAACGAAATCCCACGAGCGCCGACCCCGCTTTCAGGCGGAATCTCTACTTGCCGCAGACTGGCTGGTGGCGCTGCTGACAAAGCCGGTAAACCTGCGCGCCAACTCGGCAATGCGGTCTGGTTGCCGCATCTGGATAGCTTCCATGGGGATCAACTCTGCACCGATGCCGAGCGCAATGGCACCCGCCAGAATGAAGCTAGACGCCGTCTGCTGATTGACTCCGCCGGCGGCGATCAGGGGCACATTTGGAAACATGGCCTTCAAAGCCCGGATGTAGCTGGCTCCGCCGACTTGCCCGCAGGGAACAACTTTCAAAAAGTCGGGCCCCAGTTTCCAGGCGGTGACGATCTCGGTCGGAGTAAGCACGCCGGGGAAGATGATGATGTTGTTGTTCACCGCAAAGTTCACGGTCTCAAAATCAAGCCCGTCACTTGTCAGGAATTTGGCCCCGGCATCCAAACAGCGGCGCGCCGTTTCCACATCCGAGACACCCCCTGCGCCGACAATCACTTCGGGGGCGTTCTGTACAAGGTGCGAGATCACTTTGTGCGCATCGGGCACGGTTACGGTGACCTCCACTATGGGAATCCCGCCTCGGGACACTGCCTCTGCGGCGAAAAGAGCGTCTTCGGTGGAAGACACACGAACAGCCGGAATAATTCCAACTTCCTCGATCCGGCTTCGCACCTCTTGCTTGTTCACAGAGCTGTCTCCTTCGGCGAATCGTCACGGGTTGACCAATCAGGGCAGATCTCTCACGCCCACCGCTTCTCGAAGTTGTTCGAGCGCCAGCAAGTACGAGGCCAGCGCTTGCCGGTAGGCAAGCTGAGTGGCTCGATAGCTGCGTTCGGCGTCAAGAAAATCCAGCAAGCTGGCGGCGCCGCGCTGGTACGCATACTGGCTGATTTCCCGGTCTTTCTGGGCAACATCGAGATAGCCTGAGCGATAGAGCATGACCACCTTGTCGTTCGTCCGCAGACCCTCATAGGCATCACGCACATCGGTGAGGGCCTGACCATTTGTCGCTTTTTCCTGTTCTTGCGCCTGGGTAATGGCGTAGCGCGACCGGGCGATTTCACCCTGGTTGCGGTTAAAGATGGGGAGCGGAATGCTCCCGTAGAACGTAGCGGTGTTGATTGCGTTGACGTGCGAGTAGTTGGCCTGAACCGTAACATCTGGTTTGGCAACTGCTCTTTGCAGTTCGTATTGACTGCTGGCCGCGGTTACACCTTGTTGGGCCGCGCGCAGGTCAGGCCGGTTCTGCAAGGCCTTCAATTGCAGGTCTTCGAGATTGCCCTTCAGGGGCTGATAATCGAACGGTCCGGTCACATCGTAGTCGGCGGAAATGGATTCGTACCCGAGCAGCTGGCGCAAATCAGAGAGCGCCTGGACTCTGGCGAGTTGCGCCTGCTGCACGTCGGTTTCGAACTGCAGCAGCTGGAGCTTGATCTTTAAGTAATCGTCCTCACTGATCGCGCCTGCTTTGTAGCGGACCTCGCCAAGGTCTACGGTCTGCTGGAAGCTCTTCCGGTCCTGCTCCGCGAGTTCAAGCGTCGATTCGGCGAGTTGCACGTTGACGAACAGCGAGGCAACGCTGAAGGTGAGGGTGCGCTCGTTGTCGGCCACGAGCGAGCGTGTCTGCGCGGTGATATCTTTCGCCGCCTGCAAGCGGTGTTGCCGCTTCTTGCCGCGCTCGATCAGGTAGCCAAGGCCCAGGTCGGCCTCGGTTGAGTCGTGGAGATACTGGCTGTTTTGCGAGGATGGCGAGAAAAGAGGCAGGTACTCCCAGTCGGTAAACAGCGTGGGATTGGGACGCAGATTGGCCGTCGTCTCCTCGGCCTGGCTTTGCTGAATGGTCGTGCGCGCGGCCAGGAGGCTGTGGTTGTGTGCATGCGCCATCTGAATGGCTTCGTCGAGTGCGATCCTGACGGTCCCCTGCGTTTGTGCGCCAGCCGCCTGCGCGAACAGTATCCATAACAGCACGATCCCGCCGAGCCCATGGGGATGCGCTCCTCTTTGCCGAGAGTACAAGGTCTTAGCTCTCAAACGACTCCTCCGGTTCCGGGAGCTTATCCCCATCGCTCGCCACCCAAACATACAAGGTCGGTATGAGAACCAGACTCATCGCCAGCGCGGCAATCAAGCCGCCTACGATGACAATCGCAAATGGCCGTTGCGAGTCAGAACCAATGGCGTGGGATAGGGCTGCGGGAACCAGCCCGAAAGTAGCCACCAGCATGGTCATCATGATGGGGCGGAGCCTGAGGACCGCCCCCTCGATCGCTGCCTCCACGATCGTGTAGCCGCGGGCGCGGAGTTGGTTGATGTATTCCAGCATGATCACGCCGGTTTGAACCGAGACGCCGAACAGAGCCAGGAAGCCCACTCCCGAGGAGACGCTAAAATGAGTGCCCGTAAGCAGTAACGCCAGCAACCCACCGATTGGAGCCATGGTCACGACGGCAAGAATGAGGAGAGCCCATTTTGCCGAGCGAAACATGGTATAGAGAGTGATGAAAATGACCAGAATCGTAATCGGCAACACGATCAGCAGACGCCGGGATGATCGCTGCTGGCTTTCATATTCGCCCGCCCACTCCAGGTGATAGCCTGGGGGAAACTTTACCTTCTTACTGATCTGGTCTATGGCTTCTTCGACGGTGCTTCCCAGATCCCGTTCGCGAACGCTGAACGTCACTGCCAAGTAGCGGGTATTTCCCTCCCGGTAGATGTCGTACGCACCATCGCGAACCTCGACGTGGGTTAGCTGCGCCAAAGAGACGCGCTCTCCCGAGGGGGAGAGCAGACGAATATCATCGATGGCCTCCTTCGTATTGCGATAGGGTTCCTGATAACGCACTACCAGGTCGTATCGCTGCTCCCCCTGAAGCACCTGGCTCACCGCTTTCCCCCCCACGGCGGTTTCAATCGCGTCTTGGATGTCGACCACATTGATTCCAAACCGGGCGGCTTGCTGGCGGTCGATGGTGAAATTGAGATTCGGCTGACCAATCACGCGAAAGAGTTTGAGATCCTTGATGCCGGGGACGCGCGCCATCACGCCGGTAACTTCCGCGCCCTTTTCTTCAAGAAGCTTCAAGTCATTCCCAAAAATCTTGACTGCGAGTTGCCCTTTTGTGCCGCTCACCGTCTCGCCTACGTTGTCTTCAATGGGCTGCGAGAAGTTCCAGACGGCCCCTGGAAGTTTTCCGATCTCGCGATTCATGGCGGCGATTAGTTCTTCTTTGTCCTCGTGAAAGACCGGTCTCCATTCCTCCTTGGGCTTTAAGTCGACGAAATATTCAGTGTTGCCAAATCCCCCGGTGTCGGTTCCGTCATCGGGCCGCCCAACTTCGGATACGACTTGGGTCACTTCTGGGAACGATGCAAAACTCAGGCGCGCCTGGGTGGTGAAACGGGTGCCTTCCGTAAGACTCGTGCTCGGCGCCAGCGTGCCACGCGCCCAGATTGCACCTTCGTCCAGATGCGGCAAGAATTCTGAACCAATGACTCCGCTGAAAGTCAGAACCAGCGCCACCCCGAGGGCAGCTAATCCGACGCCGATGGTAACCGAACGATGCCCGACGGCCCAGCGCAACCGCTTCCGATAGCGGTCGGTCAGAAAAGCCATGACCGGGTTGTGCCACTCTCGAATTCCGCCGCGAAAGAGCTGGCTGCTCAGGACGGGTGCAATCAGCATGGAGAACGTGAGGGCGCCCAGAAGAGCGAAGGCCACAGTCCAGGCCATGGGCCTAAACAAACGGCCCTCCACTCGCTGCAGCGTGAAGATCGGCATGTACGCGGTAATGATGATGGTGATGGCGTAGAACACCGGGCGCTGGACTTCATGGGCGGCCTCGCGAATGGCTTGGGCGGGTGTCTTCACGGTCATCGTGACGGGCCCGGAAGTGGAGGAAGCGTTTTGCCGGCGGTCCATGTGGCGGACGATGTTTTCCACCATGACCACGGCACCGTCCACGACCATTCCAAAATCCAGTGCGCCCAGCGATAGGAGATTGGCGGGAATTTTGCTTAAGTCGAGACAAATTGAAGCGAAGAGCAAAGAGAACGGAATCGTGAGAGCAACGATAAAAGCAGCACGAGCGTTGCCGAGAAACAGGAAAAGGATGATGGTCACCAGAATCATCCCTTCGAGCAGGTTGTGCTCCACCGTATGCAGTGTGTAATGCAGAAGGTCACTGCGATCCAGCATGGGAACAACCTTCACTCCAGGAGGCAGGATGTGGTCGTTGAGCTCTTTCACCTTCGCATGAATCGCCGCCAGCGTTGGTTCTTCGTCCGAATTCTTGCGCAGCAAGACCACGCCTTGGATGACATCGTCTTCGTCGACGATATGGCCGTCGGCGCGGTGGATCGCCTTGGCCATGTGTCCCAATCGAATCCTTGGACCCTGCGTCACCTCCGCTATGTCCTTGACCCGAAGAGCCGTCCCAGCTTTTGTTGTAAGTACAGTCTGCTCAATGTCTTTCACATTGCCGAAAAGTCCGAGGGTACGGACATTCATCTGCTGCAAGCCCGTCTCCACAAAGCTGCCGCCGGCATTCACGTTATTACTGGCCAATTGCTGCTCCACCTGGCCAATACTCAATCCGTAGGACACGAGCTTGTTGGGGTCGACGCGCACCTGATACTCGCGCGCCGTGCCTCCAAAGTCGGAAACGTCAACCACATTCAGGACAGACTTGAATTCCTTCTGAAGAGTCCAGTCTTGGATGGACCGTAACTCCATGAGGTCATACTTAGGGTTTGTACTTCTCAGCGTGTACCAGTAGATCTGGCCAACCAAGCCCCAGTCCGTGCCCATTTGTGGTTGTAGACCTTCTGGCAACGCGACCTGAGAGAGCCTTTCGAGGACCCTCTGCCGATTCCAGTCGTTGTCTGAACTGTCGTCGAAAATGAGCAACACAAAGGAAAGACCAAAAATGGATTCAGACCGAAGATGCGAAAGATGAGAGATCCCGTTCATCTGAATCTCGACCGGAATCGTAACCTGCTGTTCCACTTCCTCCGCGGACCGGCCTGGCCACTGCGTAATGACCGTTACATAGTTATCCCCGATGTCGGGATAGGCTTCCACCGGCAGGTTGTGAAAGGAGAGTACCCCCCAAGCGAGCAAGAGGACGGCAATCGTCAGCATCACAAACCGGTTGTTCAGCGCAAAGTCGACCAGAGTTCGAATCATCCGCCACTCCTGGCTGAATGTTGTGCCGGTAACCCTTCGCTCATTGGTCGACCTCGTGCTCCAAGACCAATGCGTTCGTCACCACCTGCTGTCCGGGTTGCAGCCCGGACACAATCTCCTGCATGTGGTCCGAAGCCACTCCTCCACTTACAACTTCCACACGGCGGAACTTCTTGTCCTTGGTTGGCACATAGACCCAATCGCGGTCGTGGAGATGCAATATCGCGGTGGCCGGAACTTCGGTGTGAGTCTCCTTCTTCTGGCTGCGGAACGTCGCGGTTGCGAACATTCCGATGCGCATGATCCCGGGATTGGGCACCTCGATGCGGACTTTGGCCGTCCGAATACTCGGATCGAGAATCGCGCCAATATTGCCGATCCGGCCTGCGATCGTCTTGCCCGGATACGCGTTCAAGGTGATGGCAGCCGCGTCGCCGACTTGGACGTTTGGGAGATCGTTTTCGTACACATCGCAAACAACCCAGACGTAGGACAGGTCGGAAATCGTGAAAGGGTTCGAACCGAGCGCCTGCACCCCCGCGGCATTTGTGACTTGTTGGTCGGTGATCACTCCCGAGACCGGAGCGTAGATGTTTACAGCGCCGTTCGGCTTAGCAGGGTCGTTGCCCAGCAGTCGCAGATGTTCTTCCGTGGTTTCGAGATCGACCTTGGCCTTATCTTCCGTGTCCTGGGCGACCTGAAGATCGTTCAACGCGATGGCACCGTGGTCGTAGAGTCCTTTGGAGCGTTCCAGTTGGGTGCGTGCCAGAATCTCATCGACGGCGGCTTTCCGGTAATCGGAGAAGCCGTTGGAGACATCGTCGCTTCGAATGCTGAGTAGCAACTGGCCCTTTTTCACCGTGTCGCCCAAGCGCGCGTGAATCCCCACCACGCGGCCGGAAGCGAGAGAAATGACGGGAACGTTCCGGGAAATATCAGGGCTCACCGTACCCGTGACAACCAACTTCGAAGCGGTGACCAGCGCAGTCGCCGCCGTGACGGGAAACTGCTCTGGATGGTCTACGGTCGAGAGGCTGAGGTCTAAGTCGGAAACGACATTGGCCGGCGGTGGCGCTTCCGCCGCCGCATCTCCATTCGCTTTGCTACAGGCGCCAAGCGGCAGCAGTGCCAGGATAGAGATCAGAATAAGACCGACTTCGAGCCCCTTGTTCTTCATGAGTAAGATTCAATTCGCGGTAGCCAAGCGTTCTGCTTCCGTTGAGCACTGGCACTGAGCAGAATTGCGGAGCAGTGTTCGGACTGGATCAAGATCCGGAACGCTGCCCCCAATTCAGGCCTGCATCGTCATCTCCCAACAGGAGAGCCGAGATATGTCAAGACTAGAACTTGACCATGATGGCCATCCTGATACTCGGTTCATCCTTTCGTAGGTCCGGGGTCCAAAGACCGCCGTGCGAACCGCAGCCAGTTCCCGTCGGGTCGGGAGTATTGTCCATGCAGACGAATTGGCCGGGAAAACCGTTGTTGCCACCCGGAGGAGTAATCCCGCCTCGGCCCGTGAAATAGTTCTGATCCGCGTGACGATAGCCGTACTCCCATCGGAAAGTAATGTACTGTTTGGGCATCCAATCGAAGGTCGCCGAAGCATCCCATGCTTTGAATGGGAGGCCGGGGCTCTCCGGGAAGTAGGGCGATCCGGAGACCGCGTCCGCTCCATTGATCGGGGGCAGCAGCGCCAAATAGCGCCCTGGATTGTTCAGAACACCACCACCAAGCGTCAATCCGAACACATCCTTCTTGAACCAGAAGCGGTTGTAGAGCATCCAGCCCAGGAAGGCTTGCTTGTAGGCAGTGATCTGCCCCTCGGACTTCTTGTTTCCAAAGCAAGCCGCTCCTCCACCGTATTCACATCCTGCATCCGCCGTAAAAGAGAAAGCCATCTTGTCGAGGGTGTTATTTGGTTTGTCGTAGTATTTGATCTCGACGCTGTCATCGGTGTGGATGCGTGAGCGGGCGCCGTTAAGGCCTAGCGTGTCCTCACCCATTCCATAGTTATTGAAGACCAGCGAGAGCCACGGCTTCGGGCGGTACAAAATCTGCCCTCCGAGGCCCGGCCGGTTGCCGAACCTGCCATAGGATTGCCATCCGTTGATGATCCACGGCTCAATCTTCAGTTTGTCGGTAGGGAACCACTGGATTCGGAGGCCATTGAAAAACCAGGGCGTGTTAGATGACACATAAGACGGTTGGTAAGCCCAGTTATCAAAGTTATAGTAGCTGAAGAGCCCGATGTAGGAGACGAAGATTCCCGCATCGACGTTGAGCCCATGGTTTACGTTGAAGTGGTATCCGCCCCAAGCTTCAGAAAAATACTTGTACGCGCCACGGAGGTCCCATTGCCCGCGGCCAACGCTGGCGTCGTTCCGCGGAGTCGTGACTGCAAACATTCCTCCCATGGTCAAGACCCGGCCGCGAACGTTGTCGTGATGGAAGTCGCCCCCGAAGCTGATCTGCTCCAACTGGATTTCGTTCGAACGGAAAATCTCGGTCGATCCGCCCAGCGAGTCATCCTTGGGATGGTTGAGGCTGCTCACAAAGTGAGTATCGAATCTAACTTCAGGAGTGAAGAATTTCGAATCCCACACCGCGTCTTTGTTGCGCGCGTTGCCGTTCAGCCAGGTCCAGTCGGCAAACGCAAAGGGCACCGTCGGCTCTGGCTTTTCGGGCTTGGCCGCCGAGGAGTCGCTCGACGTTTGCGCCACGGTTGCCCCAGCCAGTGCCGCCGCCGGCAAGGCTTCAGCTATGTTTGCGGGGGTTCCCGCCGCCGGAGTTGCCTCCGTCGCCACCGCACGGCTTTTCAGTTCCGCTAGTTGCGCACCGATCTGCTCCATGCGCGCTTTCATAGCCGCAAGCTCTTTCTCGAGCGCGAGCGCCACTCCCGGCTCCGCCACCGGCGGCGATGGGCTTGGTGCAGTACTCGCAGTCGTGCCCGTAGCGGCCACCGGTCCTGTGGACAGTGGCTGCGCAGGCTCGTGCAATTCAGCCACCTTGGTCTGAGTCTGAGCTTGAGGTTGCGCTTGGGCCTGCGCATAACAACGCGAGCCTTGGGCAAATGCCAGGCCCAAAACAAACATCGAGAGGAACATCGCACCCGCTGCGGCTGTGCGCGGCAGAAGTCTCATAGTTTTCACGTCTCCATTTCTTTCCGGTTCGAAATCACTCCTCGTCTCACTGCATGAACGCCGCGTAATGAAAGCACTTGTGAATTCGCTCATTTCCCTCCCTACATAGAGCCACGGTCACGCACCTTAGTTTCTGACTGTCATCTCTTTATTGCTTTTCTGGATCTGGCACGATCTCATTCGATACCCAAACCCGCAAGGATTTCGTAAAGAGCGCATAAAATATTCATTAAGAGTTGAAAGGCTAAATTGTGGGTTGCCAATTCGGTTTGGGACGAACCCGCTAACCGACGAGTCAGCAGGCAGGAGATTCCTGTGTGATGTAGACCAAGATAGGCTCACGCACCGAAAGCCGCGCAACCTAGCCAAAGGCGGAGCGAGTTGCGTGCTATGGCTTAAAGCGCCAGCCGGTTGCCGCTTACCGCTTGGATCGAAGCTGCCAATGCCGTTTCCGCCAGAGCCCAGGCTTTGGTGGATGCAGTTGGGCTGCGAAACAGCCCGAATCGAACCTCGGGAAGCACAGGCAGGCTGGAGCACTTGACCTCACCGATCCCGGTATCGCGGACAGTTTCCGGTAGCAGCGCTGACATCCC
>CZLA01000030.1_pt1 | contig 10345 bp, 8 predicted proteins | sample 1122381 | NCBI WGS metagenome assembly CZLA01 (sample SAMEA3539301, study PRJEB10725) | soil metagenome | biome: tundra; feature: field; material: soil | place: USA | collected 2010-05 | depth 0.15 m
GTGAGGCGATTGAGCGCACCGGGATAGTCGGGCAGGTGGACGCGCAGGCGCACCAGGCGTCCGTCTTTGACGAGGCCGCGCTCGATAATGCGGGAGAGCAGCGTCACGTCGATGTTTCCGCCGCACACCAGCACGGCAACTTTTTTCCCGACCAGTGACAGCTTGTGATTGACCACGGCCGCAACCGCTGCCGCGCCCGCACCCTCGGCCAGAGTTTTTTCGCGCTCCAGCAGCAGCAGGATGGCGTTGGCGATTTCTTCTTCTTCGACGGTAACGATGTCGTCCACATACTTCTGAACCAGCGGCAGCGTGCGGTCACCGGCGCGCCGGACAGCGATGCCATCGGCGATGGTGGAGGCCGCTTTGAGCGTCACGGGCTTGCCTTCGGCGACGGCGACTTTCATGGATGGCAGGCGCGAGGGCTGAACTCCGAAAACCTGAATTTTAGGATTCGATTCTTTCAGGGCGCAGGCGATGCCGCCAATCAGTCCTCCACCGCCGATCGGGACGACGACGGCTTCGAGGTCGGGATGCTGCTCAATGAGCTCCAGGCCGATAGTGCCCTGCCCGGCGATGACCGCGTCGTCATCGAAAGCGTGCACGAAGGTGAGGTGCTCAGCCTGACTTCGGCGCACCGACTCTTCGAAAGCTTCGTCGTAGTTGGCGCCGTGCAGAACCACATCGGCGCCGTAGCCGCGCGTCGCCGAAACCTTGATGAGCGGCGTGGTCAGAGGCATGCAAATCTGGGCGCGGATACCGAGCTTGCCAGCGTGGTAGGCCACTCCCTGGGCATGATTTCCGGCGGAGGCCGCAATCACGCCCTGAGCGCGTTCTTCGCTGCTGAGCGAGAGTAATTTGTTCAGCGCGCCCCGCTCTTTGAAAGAGCCGGTCCGCTGCAGGTTATCGAGCTTCAAATAGACCTGGTTGGCGGTGGACTCGGAAAACGTTTCCGAACGCGCGCACGGCGAAAGATAGATGGCGCCGCGAATGCGGCGCAGGGCTGACTGGATGTCGTTGAGCGTGATCATTTTCTGACTGCGAATGCCAACGCAAAGGATGGCAACATCTTACCTGAACGCAAACGAAGCAGAGGTAGAGACGCGGCTTGCCGCGGCGCCGCAGTCGGGCGAAGGAGACGGGGCAAGCCCCGTTTCACAGCCCCAGAGAAACGAAGGGACCACGAGTAACCGGTCCGAGTACACCTTCCGTAATGGCACTTTCGGACAGGGACTAGGTCCTTCCGAAACCTATGCAGCCGTCAAAAGGCACGTCAGAATGGGGTTTTAGAGGAGTTCATCCCCTGGGACTCATGACTACATCGCCCGCTACCGTTCTCGCCCCCATCCCCGTCCATCGTAAGACGGCGGCACGCGTCGCGCTATTTGACCTGAACGAGACTTCCGCACAACTGATCACGGAGTGTTTCCGGCAATTTGGAATCGAGACGGTTTCGATTGCGCGCGAACACGCGGATCGACTGCAACGCGAAAAGTTCGAGGCCTGCGTGTTGTCCCTGGAAGAAACCGCCGGCAGCATCATCGAGTTGGCGCGAGGATCGGCTTCCAACAGCCGCCTCATCATTTACGGGCTGGGCGGAACCGCGCAGGATGCCATGCGCTATTCGAAGTTGTGCCTCAACGCGGTGTTTCACGAGCCGTTGGAGCGGTCGGCAGCGATGAAGCTGGTGCGCTCGACTCGAATGCTCGTACTCCACGAATTCCGCCGCTACGTGCGTATCCCGGTGATGACGGAGGTTGGAATCGTGTTGGCCGACGGTGGCCGGATGACCGCCACCAGCCAAGAGATCAGTTCAGGAGGGATGTCACTCAAAGGCAATCACGTGCCCGAACAAGGCAGTCTGGTCGAGGTGTCGTTTTCATTGCTGACCCTGCCGCGCGTCTGGGTGCGTGGGAACGTTACGTGGAAAAAACCCAACAAGAGCTTCGGGATTCGCTTTGACGCGACCGACGAGCGGCGGCAGCGGCTGAAGGAGTGGATCGTGGCGTATCTGGAAGCGTAGGTAAACCGCTTTCAGCTCTCAGCCGTCAGCTTTCAGTTAAACCCTTCCTTCCCGGCTACAATATCGGCGTGAGTTCTTCTTCCGCCGCGGTCGAGCCTGAGTCTGCGTCCGTTTTGGACTCCCGCCGATTCTCATTACGACAAAGAATTCTTTTGTGGCTCATCAGCTGGGCAAGCTATCTGGCGATTTCGCTGATCGGTCCAACGCTCCGCTATTCAATCTCGTGGGAAGAGGCGCCTTCGCCGCCGGACGCGACTTACGAAAAACCGGTGATCTACTCCTTCTGGCACCGCGCCGTGTTCGCCAGCGCGTGGTTGTGGAGAAAGACCGGGATTGCGGTGATGGTGAGCCGCAGCTTCGACGGGGAATACATCGCGCGGACCATCGAAAAACTTGGCTTCGTTGCCGTGCGAGGATCGAGCAGCCGCGGCGGCGCGACGGCCCTGCTCGGCTTGAAAAACCAGTTGGAACAGGGCAACCTGGTTGCGTTTACGATTGACGGTCCGCGCGGCCCGAAATATGTGGCCAAGCCGGGCCCGGTGCTGTTGTCGCGCGCCAGTGCGTTGCCGATGGCGGCGTTCTACGTGGCACTCAGCGATACGTGGGTGCTGAACACATGGGATGCGCTGATGATCCCGAAACCATTTTCGAAGGCGCTGGTGCGCTTCAGCGCCAAAGTGCAGGTTCCCGCCGAAGCCTCCGATGCAGAGATGGACCCGCAGAGGGCGGAGTTTCACGCGCAGTTGCAGGCGGCGCTCGAACGCGTCACCAGGTTTGCTGAGGAGAATGTTGCGCGAGTGGGATCGGCGGAGTTTCCTGTCATCAAGAGGTAGCAAATGGAGAGTCGGTGCGTCCCCGCCCGGCCGCCCGACTGGACGGGCGAGACGCCTGTCGCTCCAACGTCTTCTCCACCTGGCGTTTGACTTTAGGTTGGAGTGCCCGGTAGATTTGCGGGGCTGCTGTTTTTGTTCTTTCTCAAAATTAGGTTCGCGCATGATCGTAGGCCGGCGACACGCCGGCGCCATGGGAAGCGGGTGCAAATCCCGCGCTGCCGCGCAACTGTAAGCGAGGAAATCGCAATCGGCCACTGGGGTATCTGAAAAAGACAACCTGGGAAGGCCGGTTGTAGTAGCCGGATGTTGGGCCCAAGCTCATTCGAGCGAATGCTCACATCCTGACTCGCGAAGCCAGGAAACCGGCGTGAACCGTCCCCACAACCCTTTCGCGTGACAAAGGAGACGTGCATGCGGTTTTCTCGTGGTTTCGCTAGTGTCTTTTTCCTGTTGGCCCTCGTTCTGGTGTCCAGCGCCTCGGCTGAAATCAAAATCAAAGTTGTCGACCCGCAAGATGCCGCCGTCGCGGGCGCGCAGGTGCAGTTGCTCAAACTGGGAAACGTCCCCACCGCCCTGCAAAACACGTCCGCCGAAGGGCGGGTGACTTTTCGCGAGGCGGCAGCAACGACTTATCGTGTTCAAGTGTTGGCTCCGGGCTTCGCGGCAGAGACGGTGAACCTTTCCCCAACCGCTGACGTCATCACGATCAAGCTCCGCGTGGCGACGGCGGCGGAAACCGTCGTGGTAACCGCGACCCGTACTCCAGTTCCCAGCCAGGCCGCGGGCGCCGACGTGGACAGTCTCAGCAGCGGGCAGTTGGAAGTGATGCAATCGGTGGCCGCGAACGACGCCATGCGTTTCCTGCCGGGCGCGGTCGTGAATACTTCGGGGCAACGCGGCGGACTCTCTTCTCTCTTTGTTCGTGGCGGCGAGTCCCGTTACAACAAAGTGATTGTCGATGGCGTGGCCATCAACGAACCCGGGGGCACGTTTGACTTTGGCACCCTGCCGCTGGGGCAAGCGGATCGCCTGGAATTTGTGCGGGGCGCGCAAAGCACTCTGTACGGCTCCGACGCCATGACCAGTGTGGTGCAGGTGTGGACGCGTTCGGGGAGTGCGCCGGTGCCGGAACTGCGCTTGGGTGCGGATGGGGGAAATTTCGGGACGGCTAACGGCTTCGCATCTCTGGCGGGCGCGTACCGTCGCTTCGACTACAACTTTTTCGGCAACCAGTTCAACACCATGGGGCAGGGGGTCAACAATGCGCATTCCGATTCTTTGCAGGGCGCGAACGTTGGCGTCGCGCTGAGCGACGAAATTGCACTGCGGGTGCGGATACGGCACTCCAACAGCCATACGGGAATTCCCGGCGAATGGAATTTTAATGGCGTGGGCTTCGTTCCTCCCCTGCCGGTCGGGGACGCGCAACTCAACAACTTGCTGGGCAGTGCTGAAATCGCAATCACCGCTCCGTCAGGCTGGCAGCATCGCCTCACCGCATTCGATTACCGCTACCGCTATAACGACTTCAGCCCCGGGGGAAATATCTACAACTATCCCTCACATGAAGCCGACCACATCAATCGCGTGGGATTTGAATACCAGGGCGATTACTCCGAGCGCACCTGGGCACATACGACCCTGGGCTACCGGATTGAGAACGAAAACGGTTTTGTGGGCAACGTGGACTATGGCCAAACCCATGGCCAGCGCCTGAATAACGACTTGTACATCCAACAGCAGGTCACCCTTGGCCGATTAACGGCCATCGCCGGCGGACGCTTCGTTCACGACAGCGCGTTTGGAAGCACGGGCGTACCGCGAGTGGCGCTCACTCTGCTAGCACTTCGAGGCGGCGAAGTTGTCTCAGGAACGCGGCTGCGATTTTCTTATGCCACCGGATTCAAAGAGCCGCGGCTGGAAGAGACTTTCAACGGAATCCCGCACAATCCCTATAACCTGCCCAACCCGGGCCTGAAGCCGGAGCGGGTGCGGGCTTTCGAAGTGGGACTGCAACAGAACTTCTTTGGCGGTAAATATGTTTTGACCGCCACGTATTTTAACAACTTGTTCCACGATCAGATCAACTATGTGAGCGAGAATCTGCCGCCGAACTACCCTGGCATGTACGTCAACGTGAATCAGGCCTTCGCGCAGGGAGCGGAAATCGAGCTCCAGGGCCGGATACGACCGCGGTTGATGGCCACTGCTGCATATACCTACACATCCTCAGAATATTTGGACAATCCCAATCCATTCGATGTCGTCTTCAACCCGGGGATGCCGTTGCTTCGCCGACCCAAACATTCCGGTACCTTGTCGTTGAATTATCTAGGGCCGCGCTGGGGGGCGAACGTGGGGGCGAGCGCCGTGGGCCGCCGGTCGGATTCTGATTTTGTCGACACTCTTGTCGGCCACGCCGCCGGTTACGCGCGCGTCGATCTGGGCGGGTGGTATGCGATCAGTTCGCGGATTACGGTGTACGCGAATGTCGAGAACGCGTTCAACGATCACTACAACGAAGTGGTGGGATATCCCGCGCTGACGGCGAACTTTCGCGCGGGCGTGAGGTTTCGGATCGGAGGAGAGTAGAAACACTGCATCATCGGGCAGCTCTTCCCGCGGGATGTTTGCTTCGCGTTTCGGTCGAGGAAATGGTCCCGTCCACGCGGATCAGGAGGTCCGCGCCACCCGTAACTAACGCTTATGCCCGCTTGTACCGATAGATACCTCGTAGGGCTGGGCTTCGTCCGGCCCCGGTCTTCATGCTTAAGATTCTGATCGCCGACGACTCTCGCTTCCAAAGACAATTGCTGGCCTCGCTCTTGAGTTCGACGGACTTTGAGCCTCTCTTTGCCGTGGACGCGCTCCAGGCATGGATGGCTGCGCTGCGTTCTGCTCCGCAGTTGATTTTGCTCGATATCAACATGCCCGGCGGTACCGGTATCGAGGTGCTTAAACGGCTGAGGATGTCCACCAAGACCCAGCACATTCCGGTAATCGTCATCAGCGGAGAAGAGAATTCCGAGACCGAACCGACGGTGCGGAGTCTGGGAGCGGCGGACTTTCTGCGCAAACCGGTGGACGAAGAACAGCTTTGCGCTGCAGTGGATCGCGCACTACACCCCACCCCCCTGACCGCCAAGCAGTGACCGCCAACGATGGGTCCAGATCCTCAATTCGGGAATCAGATCCGGAAATGGTGATGGCCTGCAAACAGCGCTTGCCCGGCTAGCGATGGCTGCCGGCCGTCTGTTTCGACTCGTCGTTGGACTCGAGTTCTTCGGATTGAAGATCATCGGTCGCCACCGGCCTGCGGGGCGGGGCGGGGGTCGCTCCACCGTTGTAGCGGTGGCGTACCTCGTGGAGTTTCTCCACTTCTTTTTCACCGAGCGGTTGCTCGTTGCCGAGCAGGTGCGTGACCAGCGCGATCTTCGCGAAGTGCTCTACGGTTTCCATTTTCATGTAGGCACTCTCGAGCGAGGAGCCAAACGTCACGACCCCGTGATTCGCCATCAGGATGGCGTCATGGTGCGGAATCAGGGGTTCGAGAGCGTCGGTCAGTTCGGGCGTGCCCGGCGTGCCGTAGCGCGCCAGCGGGATCGAGCCCAGACCGACGACCACCTCGCATACCAGCGGCCGGTTCAGATCGTAACCGGAAGCGGCAAACCCGGTAGCGGTCGGCGGGTGCGCGTGGACGATGCCATGCACGTCGGGTCGCAGGCGATAAATCAGCAGGTGCATGCCAATCTCGCTCGAAACTCTGCGCTTACCGGCGAGGCGCTTTCCGTCCATATCCACAATCACCATGTCGGAAGCGCGCATCCTGCCCTTGCTTAAGCAGGTGGGAGTCACCAGCAGGCGGTTTTCGTCGAGACGGACCGACAGGTTCCCATCCGTGGCGGCAACAAAACCGTTTCCGTGCAGCAGGCGGCCGAACTGCACAATCGCAAGACGATTTTGGCGGTCGCTAGCCATTTAAACCCTGCGCGGCCATGGTACAGCACGCCTCGTAAAAGTTACAACCACTAGAAGGGCAAAATATGTAAAAAATGGATGACGAATTCCCGGCAGTCACAGCGGCGGCTTCGAGTTTGTGATCGAACCCTATAATCTCCTCGATGCTTGTCACCGACTTCCAGTATGATTTGCCGCCCGAACGGATTGCGCAGGAACCATTGGCGGACCGCGCTGGATCGCGCCTATTGCACTTGAATCGGCCCAATTTGAATCGGCTTACTGGGAGTTGGCAGGATCGGATGTTTCGTGAGTTCCCCGACTTGCTGCGGTCAGACGACCTGCTGGTCCTGAACAATACTCGAGTGTTCCCGGCCCGGCTCTACGGCCACCGGAGCGGACAGCGCGCCCAGTCCCTGAGTCCGCAGAATCCGGCGGCACGAGATTTTCTCCACGGACGGATCGAAGTTCTGCTAACCCGCCAGGCGACTCACAATCCGAATGAGTGGGAGTGCCTGGTGCGGCCCGGCCGAAAGATCGGGATCGGGGAAAAGCTTTACTTTGCCGGCCCCCCCGGCACCCCGCACGAACTGGAAGCCGAGGTCACGGAGCGCGGCAGTTTTGGGGAGCGGCGCATCCGCTTCGCCCCGGTCGCAGATTTCTTTGCCCGCGTCGAACGCATTGGACACGTGCCGCTTCCGCCCTACATTCACCGCGCCGCCGCCACCGATAACTGGACGGCGGACCGGGATAGAGAGCGCTACCAGACGGTATACGCCCAGGCGCGGGGATCGGTCGCAGCGCCGACGGCCGGTCTGCACTTCACCCCGGAGATACTGCAGCGGATTCGTGGACGCGGGATTGAAAGTGCCGAGATCACGCTGCACGTCGGGCTGGGCACCTTTCAGCCGGTTCGAGTAGAAAAAGTGGAAGACCACAAGCTGCACCGGGAGTGGTACGAGATTCCAGTGGAGGCGGCGCGGGTGATCAACCTGGCAAAAGCCGAGGGGCGGCGCGTAGTAGCCGTGGGCACAACCACGGTCCGCACGCTGGAATACGCCGCGGGGCTTTCTGAAGAACAAGCCGGCGAAAGTCGCATAGAAGCCGGACGCGGCGAGGCGGAAGCGTTCATCTATCCGGGCTATCGCTTTCGCATCATAGACGCACTGCTGACGAACTTTCATCTGCCCCAATCTACCCTGCTGATGCTGGTGTGCGCGCTGGGCGGAAAGGACTTGGTGATGAGTGCTTACCAGCATGCGGTCGAGGCGGGGTACCGGTTCTACTCTTATGGGGATTGCATGTTCGTGGAGTAGCGATCTACCGACGCACGCTCCGCGTTCCAAAGCTATGTAAACTTATTCCAGGTTGATCCAGATACCTATGCATTGCCGCCTCGCCACGATTGCAGTCGTTGCTCTGGCCCTAAGCTTCACGGCGCAAGCGCAAAGCAAGGCTGCGCCAGTCGCGAAGCCCACTGCCAAGCCTGCCCCGGCCCAAAACGAAGACACCCAGCTCTACCGCAACTCCACTTTCGGATTTCGCTATCAGATTCCTTACGGCTTTGTCGATCGCACCAAGCAGATGCTAGAGGGAAATGAGTCAGGCAAAGCAGAAGTCTTGCTCGCGGTTTTCGAACGTCCTCCCGAGGCCACGGGAGACACCATCAACTCCGCGGTTGTGATCGCGTCCGAAAATGCAGCGTCCTATCCCGGCCTCAAGAAAGCCGAAGACTACCTCGGCCCGCTCACCGAACTAACGACGGCCAAAGGCTTCAAGCCCGAAGGCGAACCGTACGCGCTGGAAGTTGAGTCGCGGCAACTGCTGCGCGCCGATTTCATCAAGCCGCTCAGCGATAAACTCACCATGCGCCAGTGCACCCTGGTCCTGCTCGCGAAGGGTCAGATCGTCTCGTTCACTTTTATCGCCGGCAGCGAAGATGAACTCGACGACCTGATGGACGGCCTCCATTTCGGCCCCGCAAAATCCACCAACCCCTAGCAGATCGCGAAACGGATATCTGATTCCCGTGGAGACGCGGCTTGCCGCGTCTCCGCACGCAGTGAGATGGGGCAAGCCCCGTCTCTACAGACAGAAGCAAGGGGCTCCAACCCACGTCCTTAAGGGCAACAAAAACCGCGGTTTATGCTCTCGATTCCAGCCTCAAAATGAGCGTCTTTTGTGTTAAAATACACGAAGCTCAGGTGATCGCTAAATAGCAGAAAATTCAATAAGTTGAGCTTATCCGAGCACTCCCGGAATCGTCCCTCCAGCCAGGTATCCGTTCCGGCTTTTTTCACGGAGAAGAATGGCCACCAAAGAATTGCAAGCCGAACTCCTTGACGCGAAGAACAACGACGCGAAGAACAAGTCCGCCAAGGCGCCCAACGGAGACTATAACGCCGACTCAATCAAAGTCCTCGGCGGCATGGAAGCGGTGCGCAAACGGCCCGCCATGTACATCGGCTCGACCGGCGAACTTGGTCTTCATCACCTGGTCTACGAAGTCGTGGATAACTCGGTCGACGAGGCGCTCGCCGGTCACGCCGACAAGATTGAAGTTACGATCCACCTCGATAACTCCATCACCGTAGTCGATAACGGACGCGGCATCCCGGTCGATAACATGGACATCGATGGCGAAAGAATTCCTGCCGCGCAAGTCGTCATGACCACGCTGCACGCGGGCGGCAAGTTCGACAGCAACTCCTACAAGGTTTCTGGAGGACTGCACGGCGTCGGCGTTAGCTGCGTCAACGCGCTCAGCGAAGAGCTCGATCTGGAAATCTGGCGCGACGGTTTCACCTGGGAGCAGACTTACTCGAAGGGCGAGCCCACCAGCAAACTGAGAAAGACCGGCGCCGCCAAAATAAAGACAGGCACCAAGGTTCATTTCGTACCCGACAAATCTATTTTCACTACCACCCTCGAGTACAACTTCGACACGCTCTCGCAGCGCTTGCGCGAACTCGCGTTTCTCAATAAGGGCCTGATCATCACGCTCACCGACGAGCGGCAGACCGACTCGAAGACCAGCGAAGCCAAGCGCGCCGAGTTTAAGTACAACGGTGGCATTTCCGAATTTATCAAGCACCTGAACCGCGGCAAGCAGACGCTTCACGACAAACCGATCTATATGGAAGCCGACAAGGACGAGGTGCACATCGAAATCGCTCTCCAGTACAACGATGCCTACTCGGAGTCCGTTTTCAGCTTTGCCAATAACATCAACACCGTCGATGGCGGCACGCATCTCTCCGGCTTCCGCACCTCGCTGACCCGCACCATTAACTCGGCTGGCCAGCAGATGGGCCTGTTCAAAGACGTGAAAGAAAACCTTACCGGAGACGACGTCCGCGAAGGTCTGGTAGCCGTGATCAGCGTGAAGCTGCCGCAGCCGCAGTTTGAAGGTCAAACCAAGGGCAAGCTGAATTCCGACATAGCAGGAATCGTGCAGGCCGTGGTCAACGAAAAGCTGGGCGCATTCTTCGAGCAGAACACCGCCGTAGCCCGCAAGATCATCAACAAAGCCATC
>CZLA01000166.1_pt1 | contig 10168 bp, 7 predicted proteins | sample 1122381 | NCBI WGS metagenome assembly CZLA01 (sample SAMEA3539301, study PRJEB10725) | soil metagenome | biome: tundra; feature: field; material: soil | place: USA | collected 2010-05 | depth 0.15 m
ATAGGCGGCCTCGCCCTCCAGCGCTATGCGAAACTCGAAGCAGCGCATCAGGTCGGCGATGCCACCGATTGGGGCTAGCCGCAGGAACTCTCGACCTGGTTGCCGCTGAACAAACGTTCCCGCCCCGCGTCGGGTCACAACCACTCCGTCAGCATGCAACCGGGAAAGGGCCTCCCGGATGACGGGACGGGACACGGAATGACTCTTGGCGAGTTGATCCTCGGAAGGCAGCCGGTCGCCAATCGCACACTCTCCCGAAACAATCTGCTCCAGGATCTGCTCGTAGATTCGATCGGCAAAACGCGACACTGGTTCCATGGCCGATGATTTCTTGCCAGACGGTGATAGAGACGACCGCGGCGGTTTTCGTAGATCGTGCTTACTGCTCGGCATGGCCCTCATAGGCTTTATAGACCTACCCGCGATAACCGCTAATTGCAAGCCCACAGAGAGTCCAGCCGGAGGATTACTGGGTTCCGAAGTGCCAGCACGTGCGGATGAATTGGACGGGTGTTCATGGACAACACGCCCGTCGATGTTTGAACTTAGCTTCTGAGGTTGTCGATGCATGTTGGACAACCATCGTGGATCATCATACATTCTTCCTCACCATACAGCTAAAACACTGCAGGTGATGGGTCATTAACTTGTAAGACAAGCAGGAAAAAGGTATTTATATTCGGACTCACGTTAAGCAACTAGCGCGACGGATGCCTTCGGCGCGTACTCCTCCCGGATCATGAACAGGTAAGACAATACGCCCGCCAGCAGCACGACCAGAATCGCGATCATTGGAGCTTCGTAGCTGCCTGTCTTCTGCAAAAGGTAGCCAGTAAGAATGGGCGCCACGATGCCCGCCATACTCGCCGCACAGTTCTGAATCCCGGAGATCCGCCCGATGGCTGCGCCCGGGATCAGCGTTTGGGTAAGCGCCCAGTAGTTGGCCGTTGCCAGGCCTAGGCCCGACAGCGACACCACCGCAAAGACCAACGCTGTCTGCAGCGACGTTGCTCGTGCGCCTATTAATTCGGTGCAGGCGATTGCGAAGCCGGCGATGGTGAACCACTTTCGTACCGACACCGGGTTGTAGCCACGTCCAATCAGTCGGTCTGCCGCCCATCCTGCCAGCGTTGCCACAAGGGCCATGCCGCCGAAACTGAAGAACGAGTAGAACCCCATCTTTGCCAGAGAGAGATGACGCCTCTCGATGAAATAGGCCGGCATCCAGGTCATGCAAAAGTAAACGAAATACATATAGCTGAACGACGCGATAATTGTGCCCCAAATGACGGGACTGGCCATGATCCTGCCGAATGGAATCTGCCTCTGCCCATCCTTTTTCACCGCTGCCGCTTCCAATTGCCGGTCGTCGTTCTTGACCAAAAGCAGCCAGGGCGCAAGCCATATCAGGCCACCCAATCCGATCAACACGAACATCACCCGCCAGTCATAGATCCCGATGAGCCAAGCGGCGAGGGGAGTTCCGATCGCTGGCCCGATCTTCGTGCCCGTCATGTAAAGACCGATCGCCAAGCCACGCTCTTTCTCCGCGAAGTGGTAGCGTATCCAGCGGTAGCTCGCGGGGGGCACAACCGCCTGACCAACACCCAAAAGAACCTGCACCATGATCAACTGCGGGATCGACCGCGTCAGGGCCGTACTCGCCGACGCCAGGCACCACAGCGCGAAGCCCAGAAAATACGGCCACTTGACGCCGTACCGGTCTACGACCCAGCCTGCTCCGATCTGAAGCACAGCATAAGTCCAGAAGAACGCCGAGTTCAGCACGCCCCGATCCGTGATGGAGAGATGGAAGGTACGGATGAACTCGGGTAGCGCCAGCGGAACCGCCAAGGCGGAACGCGACACGTAGGCGATGATCATGCCCAGGCTAAGCACGCCGATGATCGCCCAGCGAACCGAGGGAGCCTCGCCTCCGACAGACTTCAGCGGGGTAGTTGCACTCGTCATAAGGACGCCGATGTCACTGATTCGATCCGCTGGCTGGGGCAAAGTAACACCGCTACCCCTCCGAAGACACCAACTGGATCAGCGCCCGTATGTAGCCGAACGCGAAGGCAAACGCCTTCCTTCCCCCGGTGTAGTCGCCAGGATCGCCAGGAATGCTCGGCAAGTGATCAGGCATGATCATGCCGTCGTAACCAACCTCTTTGTAGACGCGCATGGCCTGGATCATATTCACGTCGCCTTCGTCGGGAAAGGCTTCACGGAAATTGAGGAAGCCGCCCTTGATATTTCGGAAGTGAACGTTGAACATCTTGTGCCTCTGGCCGAAGTAGCGGATGACGTCAAAAATTTCCTCGCCCGGCTTCTGCAGCATCTCGGAGATGGTCCCTTGGCAGAAGTTCAGGCCATGGTAGGGGCTGGAAGCGATTTCGACGAAGTGCTTCAAGCCCTCTACGCTGCTCAGGACGCACTCGACGCCGCGGAATCCCTGGCCCCGCGGCATCCCGGGATCTTGTGGATGGCAAGCCAACCTAACCTTGTACTCCTCGGCCACCGGGACGACGCGCTTCAGAAAGTAGGTGATGTTCTCCCAGCTCATCTCTGCGGTAATGCGGCCTGCTTCGGTCAGGGGTGGATCCTGCTTGGCTTTGTCATACACGAAACTGTTGCACATGGCGCTGCCTCGCCCCTTGACCGGCTCAGTGCGCACGATGCCCAGGTAGCACATGTTGTACTTTAAGGCAGGAATCCCGGCTTTGCTCGCGTTGCGGATCATCTGGCAGATGTCATCGATCTCCCGGTCGCGCTCCGGGCTCTTCCCCAGCAGGATGTTCGGATTTTCCGCCTTGGTGATGTAGACCGAACTCATGGGCAAGGGCAGTATGTCGAGCCGGATACCGAAGGACTCCACCCGTTCCCGGATCTTGGTCAGTCCCTCGACCGACCAGTTTTCGTCCATGTGATGGGAAGGCAGCGAGCCGCAGATATGGTCCACTCCGACCGCCGAGAAAAATTGCAGATCTTCGTCGGACGTGCGCTCCTGCATGCCGGCCTTCATCAACGCCTTCGTGCCCGGCTTCTTCTGCGCGGTGTCGGCGGCGGGCGCGGGCAGGGCCGTGCTCGCGGCCAAGGCTGCACTCGCCGCGAGGAATCTCCTTCTATTCATGAGTGTCTCCGACACTGGAACCGATGTCTTGGCACCAAAGAAAGTAATGGCGCAAGAGGCGCGCCCCCACTTGGGGAAGCCGCCCCTCGCGGCTTCCCCTCTTGCGCATACTATAGCCCCCTCAGCTACCAGACGAACTTCAGGGCGAACTGAATATCCCGAGAGTCCGTCACCGTGGACCCGAGGCTGCCAGCGCCGCCAAGGGGGAGCCCAGTCCCATCGAAAAGTGCGTTGCTGTTTGCGGGAGCCTGGAAGCTGGGGTGATTTGCCACGTTAAAGAATTCAGCTCGGAATTGGATGTTGAATTTTTCCGAGATTCTCCTCACTGGCATATTCTTGAACACAGAAAAGTCGAGATTCAGCAATCCTGGTCCTATGATGATGTTTCGTCCGGCATTGCCTCTGAGATTTGCGCAGATCGGAAACGGAAACGCTATACCAGAGAGGTCCGGCAACAGAGTCGTCTTATCGCAATTGGCGTTGTAGAAGGTCTGGGCCGCGGCCGTGGACGGAAGGGTCGGCATAGAGAAGCACTGAGTTTTGATGTAGTTGTTGACGTTCCCAGGATTTACCAGCGACTTGCAACCTGGGCCGGTCAAGCGATCGGGGAAAGCAAACGGGTCTTGGCTGTTTTGATAATTGACTCCGGTCAGGGGAGTAACCGGCATGCCGTCGTGGGCGGTGAAGATGCCACCCAATTCCCACCCGCCCAGTAGCCAGGACGCGACGCCGGAAGACTTTGGGCCGGGCACTTGCCACGTCGTGCTAAGCGAGAGGGTTTTGCCTATGTTGTAGTCGGAAACTGCCTTTGTCAATCTATAGTCGTACCAGTGCAAGCTGGACAGGGAATTTCCAAAGGAGTCGGCGCCTACGCCTGCCGAATTGTTGTCGAGGCTCTTCCCCCAGGTGAATGAGCCTTGCATCTGCACGCCGTGGTTCATGCGTTTCGTGACGGAGGTCACCAAGGCATTATAAGAAGAGTTCGCATTCCACCAGAGACTCCGGATTCCGCCGCCAAAATTCGTATTGAGCGGCGGGTTTGTCCCGCCTGCCGGTTCTGTGGGAAAGAGCCATCCGTATTGTGTCAGCGTGGGCAGTGTCATGTTGGCGTCGTCGACTCGAAACTGCTGATGAACGCCGTGAGAGCCGACGAAGCCCACCAGGAAAGCGAGGTTGGTCGTGATCTGGCGTTGCACGTTGATGTTCCATTGCATCACGTAATTGCGATGGGGATGCGGATCGATGAAGGTGGCACTGAGGGAACTGGGGCTATTCAGCAAGGAGTAGGCCCCGCCGTAGAACGTGCCGTCCAACCCCGAGTTGGTGCCCCCGAGCAGGTAGAAGGGCGCCGGTCGATATTGCAAAAACACAAACTGGTACGGGAGCGGGAGCACGTCGAACATGCCCGCACCGGCGCGAACGACCGTTTTGCCGTTGCGGAACGGGTCCCACACCAGACCGACACGAGGTTCAAAATTGTGCAGCGTCGGATTCGAGAACAGTGGCGCGACACCTTTACAGAACGCGTTGGCCACTCCGCAATAGGGCTGGGTATCGGTGAGGTTATGCAGGCTGGAGAACTTGCCGTTTGTTTCGGTCGGAACCGTCGCCATCTCGTATCGCAAGCCCACATTCAGAGTCAGGTTCGTCCGCAGACGCCAGTCGTCCTGGATATAGACTCCGAAGATAGTCTGGCGCACATTGCGCGGCGTCGCTGCACCCAGCGCGGAACTGAAAGCATCAGGTTTGTTCGTCAGGAATTTCTCCAGACTGGTAAAATTCCAATTGCCTGCCGCGTTTCCGAATGACGTCACCCCGTTGTGCAATCGCTCCACCGCGACTCCAAACTTGATGGAGTGCGTATTGTGGGTAAGAAATGCATCGTCGTAGATCTGGAATGATTTCCAGTCGTTCAGGAAATGGTCAAGGGAGCCAACTCCGCCGTTGAAGTTTGCATATCCTGTGATATTGACGCGGGCTGCGTTCATGCCCGGCGTGGAGGCCAACGACTTATCGGCTGCCGCCGGGTTGATCGCCGAGATGCCGTTATTATCGAATGCGCCCACCACACTGTAGCCGAAACGCACCGAGTTCAACAATGCATTAGAAAACGAATGCGTTTCTTCGACAATGACCGCCTTGCGGTTGATGTGATGCCCATTTAGCACCTGGTCCAGACCGTCAGGGGTCGAGAAGGTCGCGTCGTCGCGGAAGAAAGTCCCAAAAATGCTGTCTCGATCGGAAAACTTATGGTCGGCGCGAACGGTGAAGAAGTCCTCGTGCGTTATCTGCTGCCCGGCAAAGGCGAATTGACCGGTGTCACCACTTTGAGCACTGGCTGGGGCGTGGGGCCAGAAGGCCAGATACTGGGCGGCGGCTGGATCCACAGTAACCGTGCCGGTGGTTAGCAGACCTTTCCGTGCGTTATCCGACGGGACGGTGACGCGCTGCGAAACCCCTTTCGATTGCCGGATACCCTCATAGTCGCCAAAGACAAATGTGTGGTCTTTCACGATGGGGCCGCCAGCCGAACCGCCGAATTGATTACGCCGGAAGGGCGATTTTATGGGGTTGCCATCAGCATCGACGTCGAAGTAGCCGCGCCCATCGAGCGCGCTGTTGCGCAAAAATTCGAAGGCGCTGCCGTGAAAGCCATTGGTGCCCGATCGAGTAATCGCGTTGACGACTCCGCCGGACGTGCGTCCATAGTCCGCCGAGTAGTTGGTGGTAATCACCGAAAACTCCTGAATTGCGTCCACGCCCAGGGACACTCCGAGCACGCTCCCGGGTGCGCCGTTAGCGAAATCAACGACGCTGACGCCGTCCAGCCGGTAATTATTCTGCACCGGCTTGCCGCCGCTGATCGAGATCTGGGCTCCGAAGCCGCGCTCGCCGCGGTCCGCGCCGGCAGCCGCGTTGAATGCGCTCTCTACGCGCGTGACACCCGGCTGAAGATTGGACAGGTCGGTCCAGCTGCGTCCGTTGAGAGGCAGCTCGCGAACGGTAGTCGAATTCACCACGGCGCTGATGTCGGAGGACGACGTTTGCACGACGGGGGCTTCTTCCGTGACTTCGACTTTTTCAGTCACCGCTCCAACCCGCATGGTGAAGTTTATGGTCGACTGTCCGCCGACCGTCAGCGTGACACCCTTCCGCACCTCGGTCGCAAACCCGGGCGCTGAAATTGCGATCTCGTACGTTCCCGGCAATAAGTTCGGTGCGGTATAGAACCCACTGGCGTCAGTCGCAGTATCTCGGCTGACACCGGTCGCTAGGTTTTCAATGGCCACCTTCGCACCCACTAAAGGTGCGCCGGATGTGTCGTTCACCGTGCCCGAAAGGGACGCGCCCGAGACTTGTGCCTGAATCGGAGCCGGCGTGACGATGACCCAGACCAAGAGCACCAACATCGCAAGGCCGGTCTTGAACGTTCCCAACATGCGGACTCTCATGTGCATTCTCCTTCGAGCCGTAGCCAATTTGCGAACACGGTAGTCTGGATGCGAAAGGTTGTCAAGCAAATTATTTAGTTGTCATACAGGACAGAGACGGATGCGGTCAGCTACCGCACGTGGTTTGGCGAACGGAAGACGGGCCGCGTTCATCCTCCAACAAGAGAAACGAGTCGTTGTTTGCACTGCGCGGCCAGCTTTTCGGCGCCTTTGGCGAGAATCCCGACGTCACTGCCCACCGCCACAAACGTGAAGCCCAGCTCAAGGTAACGCGCCGCCTCGGTGGGATCCGGGGTCAAGATGCCTGCGGGTTTGCCCGCTGCTCGGCTGCGAGCGCATCCATCGGCAATGGCAGCCTGAACCTCTGGATGGCCAGGATTGGCCAGGTGACCAAGCGCGGCGGCAAGGTCGGCAGGCCCGATGAAGATTCCGTCAACGCCCTCAACCGAGGCGATGGCCTCGATTTCAGCAAGAGCCTTGCGCGTCTCCACCTGAACCAGCACGCACGTGCTTTCGTGAGCTGTTTGATGATAGTTGGCGACTCTGCCGTAGAGATTCGCTCGCGGCGCGACCGACACGCCCCGAATCCCGCGTGGAGGATAGCGCGTTGCTGCGACCGCTAGCCGGGCCTCTTCGGCATTCTGCACGAACGGTATCAGAAGGGACCGCCCCCCCACGTCCAGCACGCGCTTGATCAATACCGCGTCGTTCCAGGCGCAACGCACCACTGGCTCCGCCGTTCCTCTCACCATCGCCTGCAACTGCGACAGCACTCCCGGAACTTCGTTGGGGGCGTGCTCCGTATCGATGACGATCCAGTCAAAGCCGGAACCCGAGATGATCTCAGCGGCAATATTGCTGCAAAGAGCGCTCCACAGCCCAATCTGGCGCTTCCCATCGAGCAAAGCGGCTTTGAAGGCATTCGGCGGCAGAACAGCTGACTTGTGGGACATTGTGTCTTCTCCAGTACTGCACTTATCGCTTCACCTCAACCCCGGCCATATCCTCGTAGTACCGCACTAAGGTACCGTGATCCAAATCGCCCATGCCTTTGACTTTCAGCGTCAGGAGCATTTCCATAACGGCCGCCGTGAGAGGGAGCGGGACACCGAGTTCATGGGAAGTGTCCAAAACATTTGCGAGATCCTTGATGTGCAGGTTGATGCGAAAGCCGGGATTGAACTTTCGGTCCATAACCAGAGGCGCCTTGGCGTCCAGCACTGTGCTGCCCGCCAGCCCACCCCGAATCGCCTGATAGACCAATTCCGGCTCCACGCCGGCCTTGCTGGCCAGCACCAGCGCCTCGGACATGGCCGCGATGTTGATCGCCACAATAATTTGGTTGGCGAGCTTGGTGATATTGCCCGCTCCAATATCGCCGGTACGCACTACCGATCCCGCCATCGCCTTCATGACGTCATAACACCGATCGAAGATTTCCTTCTTCCCTCCGACCATTACAGAAAGCGTGCCCTCAATGGCCTTGGGCTGCCCGCCGCTCACCGGCGCATCGAGCATTTCCACGCCTTGTGCCACAAGTCGTTCCGCAATCTGCCGGCTGACCAGCGGAGCGATCGAGCTCATATCGACAAGAATGGATCCGGCCTTGGCGCCCTCGATCACGCCTCTCTCTCCCAGTACCACCTCCTTCACTTGCGGAGAATTAGGCAGCATGGTGATTACAATCGGGACCTGCTCTGCGACCGCTCTTGGACTGTCCGCAGCCTTCGCGCCGGCAGCCACGACCTCGTCGAGGTTCTTCTTGTTTGTGTCGAGGGCGACTACCTCATACCCTGCTTTCAGAAGGTTTTTGCTCATGGGCTTGCCCATGATTCCCAACCCGATGAATCCTATCTTTTTGAATTCGTTCGAACCTGACATTTCTTCAATCCTTCCTCTGTTGGCGGCCGGGTTAGCTTATTGAACCTTATAGACCAAAACCTCGGCAGGGGCTTCTTTTCGCGCAGGAACGAGCGCAATGTACTGTTCTAGTTCAGGAACCAGACGGGCCGTAGCCGCGCCGGGAGCCGACACGATTTTTCCGACTAGTTCATAACGGTCAGCTCCGGACTCGTGATAGACGTAGATCGAACCATCGCCGTCGCCGCACGCCACGTAGATACGCATGCTTGCTGGATCAAAAGCAATATCGTCTACGCCTCCGGCAATCGGAAGAGTTTGCAGTTCCTTGCCGGTATTGAGGTCAAACACGATCAGTTGACCTCCGCGGCAAGCCACAAACATCCGGTGGCTCGACTCGTCGAGGGCCATAACCGTGTTCCCCTTACCCATCGTTACCGGCCAGGTGGCGAGCGCGACTAGCTTAGACCGGTCCAGAACCTCGATTTGATTCTTCGCGCGGTTGTTAACAAATAGCCGAGTGCCCGAGTTCTCGACAGCCATGCCTTCGAGTTCTTCCCCTTCTATCTTGATGTCTTTTCCCTTTTGGATTCCGGTCGTATCAATGACTGTGATATCGGAATAGGAGTGATGAGCAGCCTCTCCTCCATTGACTACGAAAAGCTCTTTACTGGCAGAGTCGTAAGTAATCGGGTCGGCATCCACGAGCAGTGCGATGGTATTAAGGAGACGAAAGTTCGTAGCATCGAACACTCGCAGTGCTCCTCCACCGTCGGAAACGTAGATCTTGTTCAATTCCGCTCGATAGAGAACCGCGCGCGGCACTTCAACTGGAGTGACGCGATGAACAACTTCACCTTTTGCAAAATCAAATACCACCACCGCTTTGTCGTCTACCGCGGTTGCGAACAGCCGATTATGCTTGGCGTCCACTGCGAAATGGTCGAAATGCCCTTTGATGGTGCCCGGCAGCTTGAAACGATGCACAAGTTGAAGTGGTGGCGCTTGTTGAGCAGCACAATTCCCGGGAGAGGAGGGATTGATCAAAGAACCGACGTTTAAGAAGATACCTGCAACTATTGATATGCGGATTAGGCTGCGCATTCTGCTCCTTCCCTCGGTGCTGGCGATTCGCAGTGCAGGGCTGACAACACTGAGAACGATCCGGCAAGGTCAAGATTTCGGACAACCAGTCAGCCACAGCGGCAACCCGAAGTGGAAACAGCCCGCGAAGGGGCAATGTAGCCCAGGCAACTGAATATGTCAAGCAAATCACATGACATGTATTACATCTTTTGTTCAATGCTCTCATGGAAGACCACGAAATGAGCGAAACCTGCGTGTTCTGGTTGCGCACGGTAACGTCTGCGGCGGGTTGGCGACCTCGGTCGCGCGTCTTAGTGGCGCCCGACAACAACGATCATAAAGGTCCCGGGCTTGGCCACCGGACGGCCGGTTGCTCCCGGTTTCTGTTCCTCAAATTCAGAAGTGGGCAAGTAAACTCGATGCGTCTCGGGGTCAATGTCCATCGTCTTGGCACCGACTGGAGTAGTCACTGTTTGCACGATTTCGAACTTGCCGGACGCACTTTCGCCTGCAATGTGAAGCTTGCCGTCTCGGCAGCTCGCGAACGCCTGGTGACCGTCGAACTTCGTAGCATCCACGCCTTCGCCGATCGGCAGATCCGCGAGCACCTTGCCGTCGTCCGCGCTCATCACAATCA
>CZLA01000004.1_pt1 | contig 10068 bp, 9 predicted proteins | sample 1122381 | NCBI WGS metagenome assembly CZLA01 (sample SAMEA3539301, study PRJEB10725) | soil metagenome | biome: tundra; feature: field; material: soil | place: USA | collected 2010-05 | depth 0.15 m
GTCCAGCATCGGCATATTCCTGCAACTCGCTGCAGGCAACCAGGTGCAGCGGTCTTTGCGTTGGCTTCTTGTAATTCAGGTACACGTAATCCGTGTCGGTAGAAATGACGAACTGGTCCACTCCCAGACGCGATGCCAGCAGCGCTGAAGCGCGGTCCTTGTCGATCACCGCTTCGACACCCTGCAAGCTCCCCTCCCGCCATGCCACGGGGATGCCACCACCTCCGCAGGCGATGACCAGTACGTTCCGTTCCATCAGATCGCGGATGATTTCGAGTTCCATGATGTCCAGCGGCTCGGGCGAAGGCACTACCCGCCGGTAGCCGCGCGCCGCATCTTCCACGATTTCCCAGCTTAACAGGCGTTTGCGTTCCTCGGCATCGGCGCGAGAGTAGAACGGGCCAATCGGTTTGGTCGGACGCCTCATGGCCGGATCGTCCAGCGAGACCACAACCTGCGTCAGCACCGTCGCCACCGGCACCTGCAAACCCGCAAGCCGAAGTTCCGTATTGAGGGATTGCTGCAAAAGGTAGCCGATTTCGCCCTGCGTCGAGGCATCACAGACATCCAGCGGTTGTCCAGGAACCTGGCTTGCTGCCCGTTCCGAGCGCAAGAGTGCCGCTCCTACCTGCGGCCCGTTGCCGTGGGTGAGAACAACGCGGTGGCCGTCGCGGACCAGCTTGACGACTTCTGCCGCCGTGTGTCGCGCGTTCACCAACTGCTCCGCGATGGTGCCTTTTTGGCCAGCGTGAATCAGCGAGTTCCCGCCTACCGCCAGCAGCATGGTCTTCATGGCTTCCTGTTAGGCGTGCACCAGTTCCGGCACGGTTACCGGACGCACCAGCCCTACCGGGACGTCCTTCATCAGTTCCAGCATGATCGCCTTTTGGACATGCAGCCGGTTTTCCGCCTGCTGGAAGACAACCGAGCGCGGCGAATCAATCACGTCGTTGGTCACTTCCTCACCGCGATGTGCTGGCAGGCAGTGCATAAAGATGGCATCACTCTTAGCGCAGGCGAAAAGCTCCGCATTCACCTGATAGCTCCAGAAATTCTTGAGCCGCCGGGACGCTTCGGCCTCCTGCCCCATGCTCGTCCACACATCGGTGTAAACCACATCTGCCGCCGCAACCGCTTCTTTGGCATCGTCCGTGATCTGGCAGCTTCCTCCCGTCTTTCGAGCTCGCTCCGAGGCCCAGGCGATTGCATCCGCTTTGGGCTCATGGCCCGGAGGGGTTGCCACCACCACATTCGCGCCGAGTTGGGCGCCCGCGAACAGCAGCGAGTGCGCGACGTTGTTTCCATCACCGACGTATGCGACTTTCAAACCCTCGAGCCTTCCTTTGACCTCCCACATGGTGAGGAAGTCCGCCATCGCCTGGCAGGGATGGCTGTAGTCGGTCAGCCCGTTGATGATCGGAATCCCGGCATACTCCGCCATCTGTTCAACCACCGAGTGCCCGAAGGTCCGAATCATGATGCCCTGCACCATGCGCTCCAGATTCTTCGCCACGTCATACACCGATTCGCGCTTGCCGAGGTTGATCTCCGCCGGAGAGAGGTAGATTGAAAACCCGCCCAGTTGCTGGATGCCGACATCAAAAGTCACCCGCGTTCGCAACGAAGGCTTTTCGAAAACCATGGCCAGAGTTTTTCCTCTGAGCGCTTCGCTGTAGACATCCGGGTAGGCTTTGATCTGCCGGCCCAGCAGTAAAAGGTCCTGAATCTCCTGCGGAGAGAAATCTCTGATCGAAACAAAATCTTTAGCGTTCATCGTCCCACCCCCGCCGGCACTTCAATCTGCGCCAGGATCTCAGCTATACCTGGATGCGTCAGCTCTTCCACTTCATACGTAACCCGCAAGCTGGGTTTGTTGATCTTGATGACTCGCGCCAGGTCGATGGGCGTGGCGATCAAAACCAAGTCGCAGGGCACGCTGTTGATCGTCTCTTCCAGTTCATGCCGTTGCATCACGCTGTAGCCCATCGCCGGCAGAAGATGGACCATGTGTGGATAGCGGTCAAACGTGCCGCGAATGGAACCGACAGCAAAAGGTTTCGGGCACACCAACTCGGCCGCTCCCCATTGCCGCGCAGCCACGACACCGGCGCCGTATGGCATTTCACCATGGGTCAAGGTCGGACCATCTTCCACCACCAGCACGCGCTTCCCTTTCACCAGTTCCGGCGTAGGCGCGGAGACCCGGCAAGCGGTTTCGAGAATTCTCGCTGTGGGATTGCTTGCGTGAATGTTGTGCCGGACGGTCTCGACATCATGCCGCGCCGCCGTATCCACTTTGTTGATGACGACAACATCGGCGCGCCGCAGGTTCACTTCTCCCGGAAAATACGACAATTCATGTCCAGGGCGGAGCGGATCGGCCACCACGATTTCCAGATCGGACTTGTAGAACGGAGTATCGTTGTTCCCTCCATCCCACAGAATGATGTCTGCTTCCTTCTCCGCCTGGCGCAGAATTTTCTCGTAGTCGACGCCTGCATACACAACCGTTCCCTGCCGGATATGCGGTTCGTACTCTTCGCGCTCTTCGATGGTGCATTGCTGGAAATCCAGATCGTCGACGGTGGCAAAGCGCTGTACCGCCTGCACCACCAGGTCGCCGTAGGGCATGGGATGGCGGATCACAACCGGTTTCCAACCCTGGCGCCGTAGTTCGGAGGCCACCAGTCTCGACAGCGGACTCTTGCCGCAGCCGGTTCGCACCGCGCAAATGGAAACCACTGGCACTGACGACTTGAGTTGAGTACGATCGGTCCCCAACAACCAGAAGTCCGCTCCGGCAGCCACGACGCGCGACGCCAGATGCATCAGGTTCTGGTGCGAGATATCGCTGTAGGCGAATACCACCGCATCCACCCGCTCGTCGGTAATCAGTTTTTCCAAGTCCTTCTCTTCAAAAATCGGTATCCCGTCTGGATACTGCCGACTGCCAGCTAGCTCCGCCGGGTATCGTCGGTTGGAAATGTCGGGGATCTGCGTGGCGGTGAAGGCAACGACCTGGTAATCAGGGTTGTTGCGAAAGATTACGTTGAAATTATGAAAGTCCCTGCCCGCCGCACCTAAAATGAGGATTCTTTTCATGGCTTTTCTCCCTGCCGGACCTACTCTTACCTTGGTATGTTCTCGCGCGGCGGCAACGGTGGCTGTGTTGCGGATCACCACCGCGTGTGATCTCCGCGAATGCAAGCTTTCATGACGTGACCAGCGTCACATAACTCACTGAAAAATAAGGTCGTAATCTACTTCGAATGGGGGGCCTATCCTCGACCCCGGGGAAGGAGAGAGTATGAAAACAGCAGCGTTGGGAAGGGATGCGGTCATGATGCTCAGCCACAGATTCGTCCGCCTCATTGACGACCGCTCTGACGCCCTCGCCAGCGGCCTCCTGCACAAGGTTCAGCGGTCCGCCCATACCGAGCCTTCCACAAGGTTCCGCCCGACGAACTGAAGCAGCGAGTCTACGAAATCTATCGCCATCTGGGGTGAGTGGTTGCTGGACAAGAGTGAGAGCGACATTGAGCAGCGCTACACTAAGGATTGGCACGCGCCGCGCCGAACAGGGTGTGCCGCTAAGCTGGCGATCATTTTGACCAAACACAATCTCTGGGAGTTCATTCTCGATGAGTCGTATCCGGACCGCCCAGTAGAGGTCTTCGGAAAGCAGGAATTATTGCAGTTGCTCGACCAGTTCTTCGATCTGGCAATTCACTCCGCCGCCGTAGGCTACGAATGGGCCGCGGAAGCGAATGCCAGAGCAGACAATAAGGCACGGAGAGTCTGACGGTCGAGAGCACCCGCAAGGATCCAAAACCGCCTGGTCATTGCGTTCCTGCGCTCGGATATCGTGTTTTCAGGAACCACAGCGGATTCACCAGGCCACAGCCAAAGAGCTACGCCCCGAACTGAATGCCTCTCCGCTCGCGCCCCAGCGCCACCACCACCGCCGCCAGCGTGAACACCACCAACGCAGTCAGAGCCATGGCATTTGCGTAACTGATATGCTGCGCGAGAATCGCTTCCACATAACCGACCGAGCCAGCTAAAAGCACGCCGCACTGGTAAGCGAATCCGGGAAGGAATCCGCGCACCGAGTCGGGCGACAATTCCGAGAGGTGCGCCGGAATAATGCCCCACGCTCCCTGCACCATGAACTGAATCAGGAAAGCTCCAACGACCAGCAGCGTGAGAGAAGGCGCATAAGCCCAAAGAGGAACCACCGCGACCGCGCAGACGAGTGCGGTGACCATCGCCCGGCGCCGTCCGAAGCGATCAGACAAAAAGCCGACCAGCAGGCCTCCGAGAATCGCTCCCACCATTGAGATCGCAGTGATCACCGCGCGCTGCGTCGGCCTCATGCCCCACTGGCGTTGCAGGAACGTCGGGAACATGTCCTGCGTGCCGTGCGAGGCAAAGTTCATCATCATCATTAATAGGGTCAAATAGAGAAACAGTTTCCAGTGCGAACATATCTCGCGGCCCAGATTGCTCCAACTCGACTGGCGAGTCTTCTGCCACACTTCCGATTCTTTCACCCGGAAACGGACGAAAAGCCCCAGCAGCGCGGGCAACCCTCCGATAAAAAACATCGGCCGCCATCCCCAGCGCGGAAAAACAAAGTAGAAACAAACGGCCGCCAGCAGGTAGCCCAGAGCGTATCCCTGCTGCAACATCCCGGAAAGAAACCCGCGTAGTCGGGGCGGAACTTTTTCCATCGCCAGCGAAGCGCCTACGCCCCACTCTCCGCCCATGCCGATACCGAACAACGCCCGCAGCACCAGAAAGGTAGTGAAACTATGCGCGAACCCAGTGAGCACCTCGACCACGGAGTAGAAGACGAGGTCAATCATCAAGGGGATGCGACGCCCGTAGCGATCGGCGATCAATCCAAAGATGAACGCGCCCACCGGACGAAATGCGAGGGTAAGCGTGATGGAGAGAGCAATTTCCGCGTCAGACCGGTGAAACTCCTGAGCGATGGCGGTCAGCGAGAAAACGACCAGGAAAAAATCGAAAGCATCAAGCGTCCACCCAAGGAAGCCGGCAAGCACCGCGGGGCCATGGCCATCCTTGGCCGGAGGAGTGGCTGGCGGAGTAGCCGGCGAGGTGGTCTTCTGCGTCACGCATTCCTCTGGAACACTGGAAACCGCTGGGCGCTCAAGGTTTCTCCTTTTTTTGCCACGGCGACCACTATAAACGAATTCAGCAACCGCACAGGCTGCCATCGGGGATTTTCTGGATTCGGTTACACTCGGGAGGTTTGATCAATCTCCGCAACAGCATGGAGTGATCGGCACCGGCGGTGAGTGCAGCTTGTCAGTTCGCGAACGCGGGCAGAATCGTCCCATGACAACTGCCCAGTCCGATGCGACGGAACCCGTCTCGTTCGCCGTATCCACGGAGGATGATTTCGTCTCCATCTTCCAGAAATTTCCTCTGCTCTCCCGTCGGGAGCGTTACCGGATCCTTGCCGCGCGAAGTTAACTCCAACAGACATCCGCGCGCGGTTTTGTCCGCGCCCGACACAGTTCCGCTCGCCAGCAAATCGCCAGCCCGCAGATTGCAGCCATTGCTCGCATGATGCGTAAGCATCTGCGCCATCGTCCAGTACATGTCGCGAAAGTTGCTGCGGCCCAAAACCACGGGAGCGATGCCGGCCACCCGCATTCGAGGCGTCGACAAAGAAACTTCGAGCCACAAATCGAGCCCCCCACGCTCCTGGTCGCTCTCGTCGAAAAGGTAAGGCAGCGGCGCCGGATCGCCTTCCGCGCGCGCAAAAGCAGGGGTGCGAAACGGAGCCAGCGCTTCCATCGTCACCACCCAGGGCGAAAGCGAAGTCGCAAAACTCTTCCCGAGAAAAGGTCCCAGCGGCTGATACTCCCAAGCCTGAATGTCGCGCGCCGACCAGTCATTCACCAGGCAGATGCCAAGAATATGTTCTTCCGCCTCGCCGATTGGAATGGTTTCTCCCAGTTTGTTTCCAGCGCTCACGAAGAAGCCTACTTCCAGTTCGTAATCGAGCGCCGCAGTCGGCCCGAATTTCGGAGCCGCGTCGCCCTCGCGCGTCTGTCCGCAAGGACGCCGGATCGGCGTTCCCGTCACAACCAGCGACGACGCACGCCCGTGATAGCCAATTGGAACGTATTTGTAATTCGGCAGCAGCGGATTGTCGGGTCGAAATAACTTTCCGACATTGGTGGCGTGGAAGATCGATGCGTAGAAATCTGTGTACTCCGGCCTCTCCGTGGGCGTGAGCATCTCAACATCGGTCTGTGCGAGGAGGTGTCGGGATGCGAATTCTCGATCGGAGGCAGATGCGTCCTGCCGCAACAGGGCGTGAATTCGACGGCGCAAGGCGCGTCGTCGACCGGTTCCGACCGCCATCAACAGTCCCATAGCACCGAAGGAGCAGAAACTCGCCGCCGAACGCAGACTCTCGTCAAAAATCTCTTTCGTTCCGTGCATTCCGCCGAGGTCAAGAACGCGGTCTCCAATCGCGACTCCCACGGTCCCGTCCGGCTCCCCGTCGCGTCGCAAAAACCTGCCGAAGGGCAAATTCTGGATGGGGAAATCGGTGTCCGCAACGTTGGCGGATTCCACCCAACTCCGCACACTAGCATCGTGAGTCTCGTCGAGAAGAGGTTTCATATGAGGAGCAGAGCCCGCAAGTCATCGATAGGCTCGGTAAATGAGCAGGACCCAAACGAAATTGAGAAGTCCCGGCGCGCCAGAAATAGATCGCACGTGTCGAGTCGGTGCTCGCGCCACGAAACTCCCTCCGCGTCAAAGCGGAAGGCGGAAGGCAATTCCTCCTTGAGCACATCGACCGCCAGAGCAGCATCCATTCCCCGGCGGAGAAACGCTGCCGCTAAGAAGACGTTTAGAAAACCATGCATCATTCCCGCCGGACTGTCGGGTTGATACGTAAACCGGTGAACCGAGCGCACCGGGTGGTGAAGTCCCGCGGTCGCCTTGAACGGCATATCGGCCGACACGCACAGGCGAAGAAACTCAACCACCGCCTCAGGTGGAGGAAATTTGTCAGCAGTCTCGCCACCCGTCCGAATCTTCAATCTTCGCCCTCGGCAGTCTTCCACGGCGGCAATGGTTTCGCGTAAGCGGCCAGAGAGTGGCAATTCGAAGTACGCAGTAAGTTCATGCGGAATAAGCGCATCCAGCAGGCGCACTTCGTCAGGACTCGACGCCTTTGCTTCGACTGAATCGATCACAGCCTTGATCCCTGAATTCAAGGCTGCGCGCCTAACGTTGAACTTGTGAATGTGATCCACATCGGCGGAGGGATCGGCTCCCAGCAGGACAGATAAATCCCATTGCACAGAGTCGGTGCCGGTATTCGACAGCGCGCCAACCGCCTCTTCGAACTCGATCAGGCGCGCCGCCGGAACGATAAAGCGTCCAAGAACCCAGCTATATTCCGACCGCGAGTAGACAGCGTAGTTGGTGACAGCGGCGCGCATGTTCAGCGATGCCGGCGGGAACAGCCCCGCGTAGTCGATCAGGCGCTCCACAAGGTATTCAATCGCCGAGTTCCCGAAAGCTTTGGCCGTCTGCGACATTGGAAGACTCATGCCATTAGCGAGCGGAGTTCTTGAACTTCTTCCGCAGCCCCTGCCAGCACTCGAAGTACTGATGATCAAGCTGCGAAGTCTCCAGCGCAAACTTCGTCGGCTGGCACACAAACCGAGTCTCGAACATGAACGCCAAGGTGTCGCCAAGATAGAGCGGCTTCAATTCCGCCTGGCTCGCCCTCTCAAATGTTTCGGCGTCGGGCCCGTGACCCGCCATGCAATTGTGCAGGCTGGCGCCGCCGGGCACGAATCCTTCCGCCTTGGCATCATACTCACCGCGAATCAGCCCCATAAACTCATTCATGAAGTTGCGATGGAACCACGGCGGACGAAACGTGTGCTCGGCAACCATCCATCGCGGCGGGAAAATGACAAAGTCAACATTGGCCGTTCCCGGAATTTCTGAAGGCGAAGTCAGCACCGTGTAAATCGACGGGTCGGGATGGTCGAAGCTCACCGTGTTCATGCAATTGAAATTCGCCAGATCATATTTATAAGGCGCGTAGTTCCCGTGCCACGCAACGACGTTCAGCGGCGAGTGATCGATCGCCGCCGCCCACAGCCTTCCCTGAAACTTGGTCACAATCCGGAAATCGCCTTCTCGATCTTCAAACGCTGCCACCGGAGCCAAAAAGTCGCGCGGATTCGCCAGTCCGTTCGCGCCAATCGGTCCCAAATCCGGTAGACGAAGCAACGCGCCATAGTTCTCGCAGATGTAGCCGCGCGCCTCTTTCTCCAGAAGCTCGACGCGAAAACGAATTCCCCGTTGAATCACTGCAATCTCGCCCGGACCGGCTTCGAGAATACCCATCTCCGTGCGCAGCAGCATCCGTCCCGTCTGCGGCACGATCAGCATTTCCCCATCGGCGTTGTAGAAAAAACGATCCGTCATCGAGGTGTTGGCAACGTAGATGTGAATCGCAACGCCCGCATGAGTATGCGTGTTGCCATTGCCTACCATGGTAATCAGGCCGTCGACGAAGTCGGTGCGCTGTGCAGGCGCTGGAACCGGAATCGGAGTCCAACGCAATTGGTTCGGCGGCGTTGGCACCTCGTCAAAAGGCGCGCTGCGCAACATGTTCGGGCTGATCGCTTCGAAGGGCTTGTGCGCTACCGACGGCCGCATGCGGTAAAGCCATGTCCGCCGATTGACCACGCGCGGCGCGGTGAACGCCGTGCCGCTCAACTGCTCCGCGTACAAACCATGCGCCACTTTCTGCGGAGAATTCTGCCCGCGCGGCAACACCCCTTCTACCGCCTCGCTGGCAAACTCGTTGCCGAATCCCGACTGGTAACACAACTCAGTTTTCCCCGGCGTCTTCCTTTTCGCGCTCGTCACTATTCTCGGGTTAGACATTCCCTAAAGATTCCCTCGTCGCGCCTGTTCCAGTTCGATCGATTTAAACAACGCCTTGAAATTCCCTTTGCCGAATCCACGGCTGCCTTTGCGCTGAATGACTTCGAAGAACACGGTCGGCCGATCCTCCACCGGCTTCGAGAAAATCTGCAGCAGGTAGCCTTCCTCGTCGCGGTCCACAAGTATACCGAGGGAGCGCAGTTCTGCCAGGGATTCTTCCACCGGCCCCACCCGCGCCGTCAGCGCGTCATAGTAAGCGTCAGGCACGCGAAGAAAGTCGAGCCCGTTGCGCTGCAGTTTCGCCACTGTGTACACAACATCTTTGCATTGCAGCGCGATGTGCTGCGCCCCCGCTCCTCCGTAGGCCTCGATGTATTCCTGTATCTGGCTCTTATTGCGCGCGGCGGCCGGTTCGTTGATCGGAAACTTCACCGCGTGCGATTCGTCCGACATCACGATGCTCATCAACGCGCTGTACTCGGTCGAAATATCCTTGTCGTCAAACGTAATGTAACGATGGAATCCGAAGACGCGCGTATAGTAATCCGCCCAGTACTGCATTTTGCCGAGTTCCACATTCCCTACGATGTGGTCAACCCGCAGAATGCCGCAATCGTCCCCCGCCAACGGCGCCGCCACGAACCCCGGCAGAAACGGCCCCTTGTAATCCTTATATGAGATCAGCGAGTGGATCGTGTCGCCATAGGTGTGGACCGCGGCGCGGCGAATGGCGCCGTGTTCATCCTTAACGTCGTGCGGTTCCTCGGCCGGTTGAGCTCCGCGACGGACTGCTTCGGCAAACGCCTCGTCCGCGTCCTCCACTTCCAACCCAATATCACGAACGCCATCGCCATGCTTCCGAATATGATCCGCGGCGAAATCGTCCGGTGTCATGGGCGTGGTCAGAATGAAGTTCGCTTTGCCCTGACTCATCGCATAAGAAGCCCGCTGACGCTGCCCTGTTTCCAGCCCGCTGTAAGCTACCTGCGAAAAACCGAATCCCTTGCGATAGAAATACGCCGCCTGCCGGGCGTTACCGACCCAGAATTCAACGTGGTGAATGCGTTTCAGCTTGAGTGGATTCTCCATCCGCTTCTTCTCCCG
>CZLA01000130.1_pt1 | contig 9795 bp, 8 predicted proteins | sample 1122381 | NCBI WGS metagenome assembly CZLA01 (sample SAMEA3539301, study PRJEB10725) | soil metagenome | biome: tundra; feature: field; material: soil | place: USA | collected 2010-05 | depth 0.15 m
TTGGAGCGGGAGACGGGATTTGAACCCGCGACTTCGACCTTGGCAAGGTCGCACTCTACCACTGAGTTACTCCCGCCCGACTTTATGAGTATAAACGACGGCGTCCCGAGGGAGCAAACATGCCTCCTGGACGGGCAAAACGATCGGTAAAACGACGCGTAAAACCGCGGGTGGATTCCCCTGCACGCGCATAATCCTTTCACAGTATTGACCCATCCGCCTGCGTCCCTATAATCGCTCGACTTCATTGTGGGTGAAGTTCTCTTCGGGCAATCCTGATACGTGGGAGCAGATCAATGCGAGCATTTTGTGCGCTGTTGTGTCTTCTAGGGCTGGTAGTGCCGGCATTCGGTCAGAGCAATTACGCGGTGGTCACCGGAACGGTCAGAGATTCGCAGTCGCTTCCGGTCGTCGGAGCCAAGGTTCACTTCAAGGCCCTGAGCACAGGTGCGGATCGCGTGATCTCCACCAACGACCGAGGACTATTCTCCGCTCCCGCGCTTCCGCCCGACGACTATGAAATGACCACGGAGGCGACGGGCTTTACCGCGGTGCAGCAGTCCTTGCATCTCGAGGTCGGGGAGAAGCTCGCCATTGAAGTCGGGCTCAAAGTCGGCACCGTGAAAGAAGGCGTGCAGGTGAGCGCGGCGGCCGATGTTTTGCGGACCACCGATGCCAGCGTCGGCGAGGTCGTGGAACGGAAATCGGTCCAGGAGCTTCCGCTGAATGGCCGTATGTTGGTGGATCTTGTCCTGACGGTGCCGGGCGCGCACGTGGGTTTTGGCGCACAGACCGGGGAGACGAATCCATTGTATTGGCGGCCAGGACAGCGATCGGCCATCGTGATTGGGGGAAATCGTCCGAATGCCAACTTCTTCTTGCTGGATGGCGCGACCAATACGGACCCGACGTTCAACACGCAGAATCTGAGCCCGTCTCCCGATGCCGTCATGGAGTTCCAGGTCGAAACCAGCAGCTACACCGCCGACATGGGCGGAGCGGGCGGCGGACAGATCAATATCGTGACCCGCGGCGGGACCAATCAGTATCACGGAACCGCGTATGAATTCCTGCGCAACGGCGCCATGGATGCGACCACGTTTGCGTCGATGGGAAACAATCACCTCGTCCAAAACAATTTTGGCGCCTCGTTTGGAGGACCACTGCTCGGAAGAGACAAGAAAACCTTTTTTTTCCTGAACTATGAGGGGTTACGGCTGGCGCAGGCAGATGCGCAGACCCTGACCGTCCCGACCGCAAAGGAAATCGGCGGCGACTTCAGCATGAGCAATGCGAAGATCTATGACCCCACGACTGCTGTGCCGAACCCGAATTACGATCCCACCAAGCCCACCGGGCCCAACAACTATCCATATACGCGCAGCCAGTTCCCCAACAACCGGATTCCGTCGGACCGGATCAATCAGCCACTGGAAACGTTCCTGATGCGGTATCTGCCGATGCCGAATATGACGATGGGGACCGGTTCGGGAGTGGATTCCAATAACTATCTCGACATCCGTAACGAGAATCACAGGCAGGATCAGGGCACGGCGCGCGTGGACCACGTGTTCGAGAAAAACGACACCGTGTTCGGGCGTTACTCGGTGGGCTCTGAACGCGGGTTTTCGCCGAGCAGCGGAATGACGACAACTACGGAAAACCTCCCCGGCTTCGGTGTGAATTTCGACAATCTGTCGCAGCAAGCGGTGGCCACCTGGAACCACGCCTTCTCCGGCACCAAGTTGAACACGGTTTCGCTTGCGTTTTCGCGTCTCTCGATGGACCGGACATCGCAGAACGATGGCGTGAATAACATCGTGGCGCAGCTTGGCATTCAGGGCGTAGGCTTCGGCGGTCCGGGCGCGTGGGGTGCTCCCTGGTTTGCGGCTCAAGGCTATACCGGTATCGGAGACACCTTCGCGGCTACTCCCATGCACGCCTGGGACACGACGGCGGAACTGCGAGACACACTTGCGTGGCAGCACGGCCGGCACGGAATAAAGTTCGGCGGAGATTTTCGCCGTTACATCTGGCCCATGTGGGGTTTCTTCCAAAACCGCGGCTATTACCAATACACCAACGGCTACTCCACGGAATTCGGATTCAACGACGGCAGCGGAAATGGATTCGCCAGCCTGCTCCTGAGCCTGCCGGCGGTAAAACAGCGCCAAGCCGGTGTTCCGCAGATGAACCTGCGCAATTGGGGCTATGATGCATTCGCCGAAGACACTTGGCAGGTCACCTCGACCACGACCGTAAACATCGGGCTGCGGTATGAATACACAAGCCCGCTCTACGACCGTCGGAACACAAACTCGAATTTAATATTCCAGGGCGGCGTGCCCGAGGTCTTCATCGGCGGCGAGCAAGGCTATCCGAAGGGGTTGCTGTATTCGAACAAACACAACTTCGCGCCGCGCGTTGGAATCGCGAAGAACCTGCCTCGGTTCGGAATCGTGTTCCACGCCGCCTACGGCATTTTCTTTACGCCCGTGGACGAGAACACGTGGTGCAACCAGCGGCATAACGTGCCCTATGTCTTTCCCGAAACGCAGCAGGCCGACAATTTCACGCCGCCCGCGGCCCTGTTCACCAGCGGACTCAATTTCGGCACGCCGGTCTTGGGAAATGGCACGCTGAAACCAACCACTGTGAGCTTCACCGCATTCGATCCCAACGCGCCCGCCCAGTACGTGCAGCAGTGGAACACCCAGTTGGAAAAGAGCTTCAGCGGCAACACGACGCTGGCCGTCGGTTATTTGGGCGCGCGCGGCTTTCACCTGCAACGGGCTCACCTGATCAACAACGCTCCTCCCGGGCCGGGCCCCATCGGCCCGCGGAGGCCCTTTAAGACGCTTACCTTTGTGAACGGCACGGTGTTGACGCCGAGCAGCGATCCCGACGCGATTATCCAGAGCCAGACTTTTCCGGTGAGCACCATCAACCGCCTGGAAGATACGGCGCAGAGTTGGTATGACGCGGGCTACGTGAATGTCCGCAGAAGGTTTTCCCACGGGCTCAGCTTTCTGGCGAACTACACCTTTGCCAAGACCTTGACCAATGCGCCCGACTTCCGCTCTGCCATGGACGAGGCCGCGATCCCGCAGAACAACAGCGACCTCGCGGCGGAAAAAGGTCCGGGTTGCGATGTGCGGCACCGCTTTGCGCTGAGCAGCGTGCTCGACATTCCCGCCTATGCGGGTGCCGCTTGGACTCGGATACTGACCGAGCACTGGCATTTTACGACCATCTACCAGGCGCAATCCGGGATGCCTCTTACCATTTCGGTGTTTGGAGACACCGCGAATTCCGGCACGGTGCTGGGAGAGAACCCCATTCGCGCCAACGTCACCGGCAAGCCCGTTTTTGGTCCAGGCACGCGGACGGCCAGCATGTGGTTCAACCCCGCAGCCTTCGCGGCCCCACCCGCGTTCACGTTTGGCAATGCCGGACGGAACTCGGTGTACGGTCCTTCCATGCAGACTCTCGACTTCGCGCTGGCCCGCACCTTCCGTCTCACCGAGAAGACCACCTTCCAGTTCCGGGGCGAGGCCTTCAATGCGATGAACAAGGTCAACCTCGGCACCCCCAATCGCTACTTCAATACTCCACAGTTCGGAACGATCACGATGGCCATGACGCCTGGGCGGGAAATTCAGTTGAGTGCGAGGGTGTCGTTCTGAGGGCGCGGATGTTGTTCTGCGGCGACAGGCTCAATGCTTCGCTCCCGCCTGCGTCTGGTTGGCAGCGGCCGTAATCTGGTTGCGTACGTCCCAAAGATCCTTGTAGAGCCAGCTTTCCATGCGCTTTTGCAGCACTTCCACGGGCGTTCCCATGGTGCCGACCACGTGGCCTCCGATGATGCGTTCGGCGAGCTTGAGATGGTGGAAGCGGAACAGTTGCATGCGTTCGTCGAAATCCAGCAGGCGTTCGGCGGCATCGTGCAGGCCGAAGAACTCTTCGTGACGGCGATAGAGTTCGCCAATGGTGAGGCCGGCGCGGCTGAGTTGCTCGTGAAAGGCGTGACCGAGGCGCGGGCCAATGTGGAGCAGCGAAAGGAATCCGGGAGAGTCGAGGCCGCTGCCGTGTCCAAGTCCGGCGCGAATCATGTGGTAATCGTAAGGAGTAATGGTCTCCAGGATATGCAGCAGCCCGATGGGAGGCTCGAGCAGCGAGATGGCGCGGCGGATGAGGCGCGTGGTGTTGCCATAGTCGGCATGCTCAAGCGCTTCGAGCGCCCTGCCAAGTTCGAAAGCTGCCCCCTTCATGAGCAATTCCGAGCTCTGGTGCACGACCATGAAGGTCATTTCATCTTTGTGCAGCAGTTCCGCGGGCGACTTTTGCAGGGCGAGCAAATCGTCGGTGCGCAGGTAGCGCTCGTAGTCGGTTGCGCCCTTTCCGGGAAGAATCGGTTTGGTGAACTCGTCGCGATGTGCCATCGAAATCCTGTCCGTCCGGAGTGTACGTGAGATTCGTATCAGGGCATGCCTTCAGGCATGTACAAGTGAATTCGCATCAATGCGCCTTCAGGCGCTGGATTTCTAAGTTCGAGTTTCACCACAGGCTCCTACGCGTCGTCAGGACTGCAAGTGTGCCGCCGGATGGTGCGGCGCCCACTGCGGATCTTCATCGGGCGTGACGATCTCGCCGTCGCGCATGTGGACGATGCGGTCGCCATACTCGGCGGCCTCGGGATTGTGCGTAATCATCAGCACGGTCTGCCCCAAATCCTTGTTCGACTGGCGCAGCATGTTGAGGACGATGCCCGAGCTTTTCGAATCCAGGTTGCCGGTGGGTTCGTCGGCAAGCACGATAGCGGGCCGGTTGATCAGAGCCCGTGCCAGCGCGACGCGCTGCTGTTCGCCGCCGGAAAGCTCGTTCGGCCGATGCTCCAGACGCTGGGCGATGCCGAGCATCTCGGTGATCTTTTTCAGGAACGCGGGATCGGGCATGGCCTTGCCGGCGATGTCGGCCGCGATCTCGATATTCGAGCGCGCGCTGAGCGTAGGCAGAAGATTGAATTTCTGGAAAACGAATCCGATCTTGCTTTTGCGCAACCGTGTCCGTTCCCCGTCGGAAAGCGTGGCAAAATCCACGCCGTCAATGGTGACGCTTCCCCCGTCGGCGCGAGTCAGTCCACCGAGCAAATAAAAAAGCGTGGACTTGCCGCTGCCCGAAGGCCCCACGATGGTGACGAACTCTCCCTTTTGCACGCTGAAGGAGACACCGCGCAGGGCGGGCACATCCACCTTGCCAACGCGGTAGGTTTTGCGCAGTTCTCTGGCTTCAATGAAGGCCGACATCCTGTGAAAACGATACCACACGAATGGGGCAAAGTTCGGCAGGGCTTGGTAGTGGGCCAGTTTCACGATGTAACCCACAAAACCCTGAACCACCAAGGACATGAAGTATCACGAAGGTTTTTGTCTCATGCGGTTCCTTCGTGTACCTTCGTGGCCTTGGTGGTTAACGGTTTCGCAAATTGACCCACTACCCAGGGCTCACGCTACGATCGCGTGCTGCGCATTCGCCGCATTCGGGCGAAGCTCCACGTGCCGCTTGGGTCCGCGCTTGCGCACCAGCAACAGGCGAATGCGTTCCAGCAGGTCCGCGGGTTCGTACATTCCCTTGGGCAGAAAAACATCGGCCATGGTTTCGCGCTCGTAGATTTTGGTGCGGCCGGAGATCAGAACGGCCGGCGTCTGCGGAGAAAGGTTTTTGATTTCTTCGATCAGCCGCGAACCATCCACGCCGGGCATGATCAGATCGGTGAGCACCAGGTCAACGCCGCCGCGACGGAAGGCTTCGAGGGCCAGTTCGCCGCTGTTGCACGCCAGCACGCGGTAGCCCCGCGTTTCCAGCAGAATCTTGCGAATCGAGAGTGATTGTTCGTTATCGTCCACACAGAGAATCGTTTTCTTGGGCTTCATTGAGCTAACCGGGAGACTGTCGTCACAAATTTATTTTTAATTTGCTTCCTGATTTCTATTTTGGGAATCGTGAGCGAGGAGAATGCTAAATAGATTCTTCTCTTCGGCAAAGTAGCGCGCTCGCCAATGGCACTCCGGTGCTTGGCAGGATCGTGCCATCGGCCTCGGAGCCGCGACTGTCGCAGGGTTTCGATCCTCTAGAGCGCGAGCTTAACTTCACCGCGAAGTACTTCTACACAATTTCCACCGACACGCACATTGACCACATGGTTATCCTGCCGATTCGATTGCCTCGTGGCGCGAACAAAAATGCAACTGCGACGGTGCATTTCGAGGCCAGCAACCGCGCTCGCGGCCCAATGCGTTACCATAATCCCTGCCGCAGCCTGCATGGCTCCGGTCGACGGGCTGGCCGCCAGTGGATATTCTATTCTCTACTAATATGGTAGGGTTTAAACACGCCAGGCATCCATCGATTTCGATCACACTACGCGAGGAACCAACATGTCTCTACGCATCAATTCCGAAGCTCCCAATTTCACCGCTGAAACCACGCAAGGCACCATCAACTTTCACGAATGGATCGGCAACGGCTATGCCATCCTGTTTTCGCACCCCAAGGATTTCACTCCCGTATGCACCACCGAACTCGGCTACATGGCCGGTCTGCAGCCGGAGTTTGCCAAGCGCAACACGAAAATTATCGGCCTGAGCGTCGACCCGGTGAGCAGTCACGGCAAGTGGGCCGCCGATATTGAAGAAACGCAGGGTCACAAGGTGAACTATCCAATGATCGGCGATCCCGAACTCAAGGTGGCCAAGCTCTATGACATGCTGCCCGCCGAATCAGGAACCACCAGCGAGGGCCGTACCGCGGCCGATAACGCCACGGTGCGCACGGTGTTCGTGGTTGGTCCGGACAAGAAGATCAAGCTCATGCTGATTTACCCGATGAGCAGCGGACGTAATTTCGACGAAGTGTTGCGCGTGCTCGATTCGATCCAGCTCACGGCCAAGCACAACGTGGCTACGCCCGTGAACTGGAAACCGGGCAATGACGTGATCATTCCGCCTTCGGTTTCCGACGAACAGGCGAAGCAGAAATATCCAGGCGGCTGGAAGACTCTGAAGCCTTATCTGCGAGTGGTGGCGCAGCCCAAATAGTTCGCGGCCTGTTCAAAACGAATTACGGAGGCGCGTGCCGCCCGATTGCAACCGGCGCGAAGCGGGGCTAGGATGACGCCATAAGGAGACAGCCATGAGCGAGCATCGTCTTGATCGGCAGAAAAACGATCAGCAGAAAAATGATCAGGAAAACGCCACCGCTTCCCGTCGCAATTTTCTCAAAACTACCGGCGCCGTGACCGCGGGAGCGCTGGCTGGAAGTCTGCTTCCCGAAACGGCGGCGGCAGCGGCTCCAGTCAATTCCAACGCCCCGTTTAATCCCGCCACCGCCGGCGCCATGCCCACTCGCAACCTCGGCCGCACCGGGCATCGTCCCGGCATCTTCAGCCTCGGTGGACAAGCTTCCATCGAGCAGCCTCACAACGAAGCCGTAGCCGTGCCCATCATCGAGCGCGCCCTTGACCTCGGCGTCAACTATGTGGATACCGCCGCGATGTATGGCGGCAAAGAGCGCTGGAGCCAGCGCTACTTCGGCCAGGTGATGAAGCATCGCCGCAGCCAGGTATACCTCGCCAGCAAGACGCATGACCGCACCCGCGACGGCTCGCTCAAACTGCTGGAAGAATCGCTCAAGTTGCTCAACACCGACCATCTCGACGCCTGGCAGCTTCATCACATCGACAGCAAAGAAGATGTCGAACAAATTTTCGGCAAAGGCGGCGCCCTCGAAGCCCTCCTCCACGCCCGCGAACAGAAAATGGTTCGCTACCTCGGCGTCACCGGTCACTCCGATCCCGAAGTGTTGATGGAGTGCCTCCGCCGCTTCGACTTCGATCAGATCCTGATGGCCGTCAACGCCGCCGACTCGCACCACCGCAGCTTTCAAGAAAAACTGCTGCCCATGGCCGTCGACAAACAGATGGGCATCATCGGCATGAAGATTCCCGCCCGCGGCCGCATCCTAAGTTCCTGGCAGCCCAACAAGAGCCACGACTCGGGCTGGAACCAGCCGGCTCCGAAACCCGGCGTGCTGGCGATGAAGGAAGCGCTTTATTTCACCCTCAGCCTGCCGGTGAGCACGGTCATCATCGGATGCGATTCCATTGCCCAACTCGAAGAGAACGTGCAACTCGCGCGCGACTTCACACCGCTCAGCCAGACCCAGATGGCCGGCCTGACCGGACGCACCGAGCCTATTGCCAAGCAGGCGCTCTTCTTCAGGAACTGGGCGTAAGCGTGTCGCGGTGCAGATTGCCGAGCCCCGTGCAGCCCTCCTTTTTTTCGGGGTACCGACTTGTCTTCGTGGCTTTTTCGCTTATTTTCCCAAGCATTTTTACTCGTTGGTACCCCTACCCCCCCTCCCCCCGGTCTTCTGGAATCATGGAGTTAGCGGGAGTTTTTTCACCCGGTCTTTGAATCGAAAGGACTTATATCAAAGTATTCCGGAATAAGGACTTACGGGATTTCCCTGACTTAGTGGGCCCTCGTAGTGGGGTAAAGCGTGTCAAGTCCCCTTTTTCGGGTCGAATTATCGGTCTTCAAAGAACGCTGAGATGGGGACCCCGTCGTTCGGGACGGGCACACGCTTCGCTGCTCCGATCAGGGATCATTCTTTCATTGAGCGGATTAGGTGTCTGTGATCTGCATACGGAATTTCTGTGATGAAAAAGGGGGCGGTAATCCCAAGGGGGATGAGGCCGTGGAATCCCACCCTTCGCGAAAAAGCACGCGAAGGATGGGGCACTCACTTCAGGAATTGCGCTGACGGAAGGGCCGGTTACCCGCCTGGATAGGCACGACCGGTGACATCAACTGATGCTATAATTAGTGCCTGGAGAGTCTATGAGAACAACCGTTGCGCTGGATGACGATCTGGTCCGAGTGGCGCGGGAGTTTACCGGGGTGGCGGAGAAGACGGCGTTGCTTCGAGAAGCTCTCAAAGCCCTGATCGAGCGGGAAAGCGCGCGCAGGTTGGCCTGTCTGGGAGGCACCATGCCGAAATTAAAGAATATTCCACGCCGCAGGTTGGGACCGGCTTGATTCTCGCAGACACGTCGATATGGATCGAACACCTCCGCGCCGGAAACAAAGAACTGGGGAAGCAGCTTAGCCAAGGGCAGATTGTGATCCATCCGTTGATCATTGCGGAACTTGCTCTTGGATCGCTGCGGGAGCGGAGCAAAACGCTTGCGCTGCTGGATTTGTTACCCCAGGTGCGAGTGGCGCAGTTGAGCGAAGTGCGGCTGATGATTGAGGCGCGTCGTTTATACAACCTCGGCAACGGTCTCACCGACGCACATCTGATCGCCTCTGTCTTTATCAACCCATCCACACTTCTGTGGACAAGAGACAAGCGACTCCGCAAGGCTGCGGAAGATCTTGGTATTCACGCCAGTCTGCCTTAGAGAAGTTGAAGAAACAGCGGGAAACATCCCGTCCGCGGGTTTCCCCTTACCTGTCAACATCTGAAGGGGACTGGGAGTCGTGGTTGAAGATAGGAAGTCAAAATCCCCGCCCTGTCGCAGAAAACGCGACAAGGACGGGGCACCCTCGGGAGTTGAGATGGAGGCGAGGTCCGGGCCACCCGGCAGGCTTGGCAGTTATCGCACCGTACTCGCTCCCACGGCTTTTGGGATGAAAAGATCAGTGGGAAGTTTGAACCGAGTGCTCAATTTCCGCACTTGTTCTATGGTGAGATTCCGCTGTCCTGACAGGAACATCGAAACTGCGCTTTCCG
>CZLA01000077.1_pt1 | contig 9700 bp, 8 predicted proteins | sample 1122381 | NCBI WGS metagenome assembly CZLA01 (sample SAMEA3539301, study PRJEB10725) | soil metagenome | biome: tundra; feature: field; material: soil | place: USA | collected 2010-05 | depth 0.15 m
CAGGTTCAGATCGCGCCTTCGAAAGTTATAAAATAGGCTCCCACTTCCGCCTCGATACCCAGGAAATTTCGGAGCAAAGAAGAATTTCGCTCACTCAACAACTCTCCGCTGCGGTATGCCCGAGTTGCAAGCCATAAGGATAGCCGTCGACCGGACCTAAGGTAGTGAACAAGCGTTCCAGATTAGCGGGAATGGACAGTGTACGACGGGAGCGGAGGCTAGATCGATGCCGCAACGTTCCCTCCGACACCAAGCGACTGTGACCCGTTGTTCGCGCGCCTGCTTCAGCGCTTTTCGCTGTTACGTTCGAGGACGCCTAGCCCAAGATCACGGCCCAACCTAAGCGTGTCACCCACGACCTCTAAAGCACTTACGCAGCCACCTAAGACCTGTTAAATCATTGTAAATACTCATTAACGCCACTCTGAAAAGGCTGGCGTCGGCGGTTCAACTCCGTCCCTGGCCACCATTATTCCAAAAGACTTGGGCGCTTTTCGCCCGCGTTCTTCAAGCCTAGGTACAGCCCAAGATAAATCACTGGATCGTGCCATTTCAGCGGCGCCGCAGGCTCCCCTCTCCTAATCGACATGTTCTCCCTCTTCGACGAAGCCGAGTTCCGGCGGTGGCAGTTTGTCGTCTTTATTGGCCCAAAAGACATACAGCGTGGGCAGCAGCACCACGCTAATGAAAAGTTCGACGATTAACCCGCCGACAATCACAATCGCGAAAGGCCGTTGCGAGTCGGAACCGATGTCGTGCGACAGGGCGGCGGGCAGAAGGCCCAGGGTGGCCACGAGCATCGTCATCATGATGGGCCGCAGCCGCAGGAGGGCGCCTTCCCGGGCAGCTTCGCGCGGGTTCATGCCGCGCGTGCGCAACTGGTTGATGTACTCCACCATGATGACTCCAATCTCGACCGACACACCGATGAGGGCTAGAAATCCCAGGCCGGACGACACCGAGAAATGCGTGCCGGTGAGCAGTAGGCTCAGGAATCCTCCCAGCGGCGAAAGCGCAACGACTGCGAGGATCAGGCCAACCCATTTCCAGGAGTCGAACGCAGAGTAGAGAATGAAGGACATGAGCAGGAGCGTGATGGGCACGATCACGCCGAGGCGGCGGTTGGCGCGCTGCTGGCTCTCGTATTCGCCGGTCCAATCCAGGTGATAGCCGTCCGGCAATTTCACTTTTTGCCGCACGTCGTCAATGGCCTGGCGCACCGTGCTGCCTAGGTCGCGTCCACGCACGCTGTACTTGATGGCGACGTAGCGTGAATTCCCTTCCCGATAAATATTCGACGCGCCGTCTTCCAGTTTGATCTGGCAGAGTTGGCCGAGTGACACGCGCTCACCCGAGGGCGCCAGTATCCGGACACTCGCCAAGTCTTCTATGGTCTTGCGGAACGGCGCTTGATAGCGGACGGTCAAATCGTAACGCTGCTCGCCAATCAGAATTTGGCTGACGGCCTTTCCGCCAACCGCGGTTTCGACCGCATCCTGCACGTCGCTGACGTTGATTCCAAAGCGGTCGGCGGCGGCGCGGTCCACAACCAAATTCACATTCGGCTGGCCCCGTACCTGAAAAGTTCCCAGGTCGGCCACGCCGGGGATTTTGCCCATCACGTCCTGAATCTGGTTGGCTCTGGCTTCGAGGACTTTCAAGTCGGACCCGAAAAGTTTCACGGCCAGTTCACCCTTGACGCCGCTGACGGCTTCCTCGACGTTATCGGAAATCGGTTGAGAAAAATTCCAGTCCACGCCGGGAAACTTGTTCAACTCCGTGTCCATGGCAGCGATGAGGTCGTCCTTCGTTTTGAACTCCGAGCGCCACCTGGCCCGGGGCAGCAGGTCGACAAAGAATTCCGTGTTGTAGAAGCCGCTCGCATCACTGCCGTCATCGGGACGTCCCACCTGGCTCACAACCTGCTTGACTTCAGGAAATTTGGCCAGCGCCCGGCGTGCTTGTTTGGCAAGAGCCATCCCCGCTGTGGGACCCGTGCTCGGAGCCAGGGTGCCGCGCACCCAAATCGCACCTTCATCCAAATGAGGCAGGAACTCAGAACCGATCACGCCGCCGAAGCCTAGAAACAACATTACCGCGAACGCGGCGACACCCAGCCCCAACGTGAGCTTCATGTGGTCGAAGCACCAGTCAAGGCGGCGGCCGTAGTGATCCTGCAGCCAGTGAAATACGGGGTTGCGCCACTCTTTGATTTCGCCCTTGAAAAGCAGCGTGCACAGGACAGGCGCAATCAAGAGCGCAAAAAGCAAAGCTCCCAACAAGGCAAATGCGACGGTCCACGCCATTGGCCGGAACAGTCGCCCTTCCACCCGCTGGAGGGTGAAGATCGGAAGATAGGAAACGATGATGATGATGCGGGCAAAGAAAACCGGCCGCTGTACTTCGTGGGCCGCCGTGGCGATCATCTCAAGAAACGTCTTTTTGCCGCGCCCGTACTCGGCGTGGCGCAGAATATTTTCGATCATCACCACCGAGCCATCCACCACCATGCCGAAATCCAGCGCTCCGAGCGAGAGCAGGTTCGCCGGAATATGGCTCAGGTCCAGCAGAATGGCCGCAAAGAGCAATGCGAATGGAATCGTGATGGTCACGATCAACGCGCTGCGAACATTGCCTAGAAACAGAAACAGGATCAACGTGACCAGCAGGACTCCATCGGTGAGGTTGCGCAGCACGGTATGCGTCGTGTAGTGAACTAGGTCGCTGCGGTCGAGGTGTGGAACGAGCTTGACCCCGGCAGGCAACTGGTGTTCATTCAGTTGGGCGATCTTCACGTGCAGGGCGTCGAGCGTAGCATCGGCTTCCGCGCCCTTGCGCAGCAGAACGATTCCCTCCACTACGTCGTCGTCATTGATAACGGCGCCATCTTCGTGGCGAATGGTCTTGCCCAGTTGCCCGAGCCGCACTTTGGGCGCTTGCACCACCACTGCCAAGTCGCGGACGCGAACCGGCGTGCCGTTCTGCACCTTCACGACTGTGGCTGCGATGTCGTCCGTGGTTTGCATCAGGCCCACGGCGCGGACATTCAATGCCTGCTCACCGCGCTCGATGAAGCCTCCGCCGGCATTGGTGTTATTCGCGGCGAGCGCCTGTTCAACCTGGCTGAGTGACAACCCGTAAGAAACGAGTTTGCCGGGGTCGATCTGCACCTGGTATTCGCGAGTCGGCCCCCCGAAGGGATTCACGTCCACCACGTTGGGCACCGACTTCAGCTGGTTGACGACGTACCATTCGTTCAGTGTTTTCAGTTCCATCACGTCGTACTTCGGATTCGTGCTCTGCAGCGTGTAGAACATGATCTGGCCGGTCGGACTATAGTCCCGTCCCAGGCCAGGATTCGCACCGAGCGGCAGGGTGGCCAACTGCAACCGGTCTAGCACTTCCTGGCGGGCGTTGAACGTGGTTGTTTCGTCGTCGTAAATGATCGTAATCACCGAGAGTCCCGACAACGAGGTGGAACGCAAGTGAGTCATGTGCGCGACGCCGTTCAGGATCACTTCGAGCGGAACCGTGATCTGCTGTTCGACTTCCTCCGCCGCATGACCGGGCCATTGGGTAATGACCTGCGCATAGGTGTCGGCGACGTCCGGATAGGCCTCGATGGGCAGATTGTGGAACGAAATGATGCCCCAGACAAAGAGCACGACCGCAACGCTGAGCACCAGGATTCGATTGCGCAGAGCAAAGTCGATCAGATAACGGATCATTTCCCCTGCTCCGCGACTTCCGAGGAGAACTCTAAAGCGTTCCCTACCACTTGCTCTCCAGCTTTGAGTCCGTCTTGAATCGGTTGTATCCCGTCAGCGATTCCGCCCAGAGTGTGGACCTCTACTCGGCGAAACTGCTGCGCGCCGTCCTTCCGGAACGCCCAATCCTTGTCCTGCAACCTGATGATGGCCGTGGAGGGAACCACGATCCGGGATTGCGACTTGCGCGACCGGAATGTGGAGACGGCAAACATTCCGGGACGCAATGACCCGTCGCCATTCGCCAACACGATGCGCACTTTGGCCGAGCGCGTTGCGGGGTCGAGGACGCGGGAAATGTCGGCGACTTTGCCTCGGTAAGTCTTGTCGGGATAAGCATTCAGCCGGATCTCGGCTGTGTCGCCCAGATGCACCTCCCCGAGGTCGTTCTCGTAAACGTCGCACAGCACCCACACTTGGGTAAGGTCGGCGATGGTGAAAAGGTTGGGAGTGCTGTCGAGGCTCTTGATACCTTCGAATCCGGAGACATTTTGCTCGACGATGGTTCCCGAGAGGGGAGCGCGGAGTTCGAAATTGGAACTGGGATGAGCCGGATCGCCGCCTAATATACGAACGTGCTGTTCCGTATTCTGCACATCCACTTTGGCTTTCTCTTCGGTGTCCTCGGCTTGCTGCAAGTCTTTTTCCGCCAGCGCGCCGTGCGAGTAGAGCAACTGCGCCCGCTCCAGAGCCTTCTGCGCCAAGCGTTCGTCGGCCGCAGCTTTCTGGTAGTCGGAAAATGCCCCGGCGAGATCGGCGCTGCGAATGGAGAGCAACTCCTGCCCCTTCTTTACGTAGTCCCCCAATCGCACTTTAAGTTCGAGGACGCGCCCGGAGCCTAGCGAGGTCACGTGGATGGTGCGGTTGACGTCTGGAGTGACACTGCCATTGGCATTCAGCGTGGTTGGCAAGTCGCGGGTCTCCACCGTGGCCAGCTTAAAGAGATCGGGATGTTCCACGGTGTAGAGATTGGGATCAAGCGTGACCTCGGACTTAGTCGGAGCGGCTTTTGTGTCGTTGGAACAGGCGACACCGATGCCAGCGAGAAAGATCGCTCCACCGATGGCGGCAGCGCGAAGCAGTTGGGTGTTTTTCATTGCACCACCTCTCGACCGACGGCCATATTCAATTGCGCCGCAGCCGTCAAGTAAGAGCCGACCAGGTTTACGTAGTTGAGCTGCACGCTGCGGTACTCCGCCTGTACGTTCAGGAAATCGAGCAACGAAGCCCCACCGTGCTGATAAGAAAACAGAATCGCTTCCCGCACGCGCACGGACTGCTGCAGGTACTTCGCCTTGTACGGCCGCAACAGAGTCAGATTGCTGGCGAGCGTGACGTAGCTGGAGTCGACGTCGCTGAGCACCCCGGCTTCGGCGGCGTCGCGCAATCTCTCATTGCGCGCGATATCGAGTTTCGTGCGCAGCTTTTCTCCCTGGTTGCGGTCGAAGATGCGGAGGGGAATGCTGACGCTGATGCCGATCGTATTTACGCCAAACGGGTTGTTGTTGGAGGAGTTGTGCGTATACCATGCGCCCAAGGTCGGATCGGTTGCGCCGTTGGCAATCGCCAGTTTGTGATCGGTCTGGGCTTTGTCTACAGCTTCGACGGCTGCCTTCAAGTCCGGCCGAATGTCCAGTGCAGTCTTCCGGAACTCGTCTCGCGGCATAAGTTGGTCGTTGAAATCGAAGGGCCCGGTTACGTCAAACTGGTCCACGGGAGTCCGGGAATTCAACAGCGTGAGCAGTTGAATCTTTGCGGTCTCCAGATTCTCCTTGGCAGCCTGCAAATCCGATTCATACTGCACCCGCTGCAGTTCCAGTCGGTCGAGATCGATTTGAGCAATGTCGCCGGCGTCGAAGCGGTTCTTGCCGATCTCGAGCACGTGATCGTAATAGGCAAGATTGTCCTGCGCCAAATGGAGCACTGCCTTCGCCTGCAGCGTCGACACAAACGCGCCGCGTAAGTTGAAGAGCATGGTTCTTTCCATGTCGGCATGGCTCGACTCCGCGATCAGGGTCCCTTTCTTTGCGCTCTCCAGGCGTAACTCCCTTTTGTGCTGCCGTTCGTGCAGATAGTTGATGCTGGGCGACTCAAAAGCGCCCGCGAGAGGTCGCCAGTAGCTCTTAGAAGGAGCGGCATGGGTCCCTTCAACCGAGTGCGGAGCGATTTGGAACCCATCGGCCGACAGAGTGAACGTCGGGTTGGGACGAAGGTACGCGGTGATCTCCTGGGCCTTCGATTCGTCGATATTCACCTTGTCTGCCAGCAGAGTGGGGTTGCTCTGCTGGAACTGCTCGCGCACCTTCTCCCACGTCCACGGCTCCTGCGCGGCCGCGCTCCGCCCAAAACAGAGCAGGAGGGAAAGTGTGAGACAACGCAAATGGATCTTTCGCATTACACAACTCCGTAGTTCGGTCCGCGCTCCATGCAACTGTAGCTGCCGTCGCCGCGCTCCGCAGCGTATGGCGAAGGAACGGAGGCACGCAACAATAATCCGGTTTGGAATTTAGTGAGATTGCGCCGCTGATGACGGCGAATACAGGCCCAACAACTTAGGCTGTGGGAGGGGCCCGATCATTGATGGTGCCGGCTGGAGATTCCTGAAGAAGAACAGTTCGACACTCTGAAACCGGCCCACACGCTTCGGTATCGGGTAGCAAGGCAGCCAGGTGAACGAGTAGCAGCGGCCGCCCGCCGTCATAACTCCACGCTGGAGACTTGACGCCGGGCGACTGTTTGACGGCGCGCTTGGAGGGGCTGGATTCTTCAATCTCAGCACGTATGGGGTGCAGGTCATCCGTAGCCGAGACTACGGGAAACAGCAACGCCATCAGGCAACCCAGGAGAACAAACCATCGAAAATGAGATGGCTTCCCTGAACTCCGCGCGGCTGCCGATTGGCGCCGCCAGACAAGAACGGCCGGCAACGCCAACATCAACCATAGAACGTTGAGAAGTAATTCCATCTTGAGGTGCTAAATCAATCACGCTTCCGCAGTCGAAATTGTATCCGTAACCTTTGGGACATGTCGAATCGGTTACAGCCTGCGATGGTCACCATGGTCATGCCGCCCAACGACCCCGCGAGTTCAATGATGTTGAGTGCGGCCACTGCCACAAAGGTGGCCCGTATTACGCTGAAATTGGTCTGGCTTGTGATCGGCAGAGCACTGGTTCCATCGGACTTCATGACCCAAACATTCTGGGTATAAGGCTCCGACCCATTCGCCGCGTTGCTGCCATCTAAAGCACGACTTGAATTGAACGCGAGCTTCGTGCCGTCCGGTGACCATTGTGGGTACAAGCTGTCCGCAGCGTACGCAGTCAACTGCGTTAGGGGTGAATCCTTGGATCCGTCGGCATTGATCACCCAGATGTTGTAGGGATTTGAACTCATCGTGTCGCTGCCGTCCAGAGCGCGCTCCGAATAATAGGCAATCTTGGTCCCGTCAGCCGACCACGCGGGCGATCGACAGTCCATCTGCGAAGCAGTTAGCTTTGTCAGGGGTTTGGCCCCAGACCCATCAGCATTCATGACCCAGATATTCAATGTCCCGTAAATTCCGTTCGGATTATCGCTGCCGTCCAGGCAGCTCCCGAGCTAAATGCTATTTTGCTGCCGTCGCTCGAAAAAACGGGATTATTGGTTTCGCCTGGATAAGCGGCGGTCGTAAGTTGCGTGAGGGGCGTCGCACCGGAGCCGTCCGACTTTATTGCCCAGATATTGAAGACCCCATTATTGTCGGCATCCTGCCCATTTAAGGCGCGGTTCGAGCTGAACACAATCGTGGATGTGGGTCCGACAATGGTTTGACTGGCATTCCCGCCACATCCGGGACTTAGTAATAGCGCTAAGGTCAGGAGGCTGGTCAAGAACAACGCTGCGACAACACGAGGAGATTGCCGACGGGCAGACGTCAACATGAAGCACCTCACTGGTTTGGCGAGCTACGCATCTTGGATGCGGCGGATACTGTGGCAGATACCTGGATGGTACATTCTATCAATCCGGTATCAACAAAGGGTATGATCCCAGAAAGCCGAAGCGGAAGGGAACAAGGCGCGCATTCCGGGCTGGAAGCAGCAGTTGAAGAGGAAGTAAAGAATCTGATCCGCGAGCCACTCATCTAGAAATCGTGCGAAACGGCAAATCGACCGCAGTCATCACGACAGCGATTTTCATTGCGTTTGTGGCCCAATTCGTGGCCGCCCAGATAGCTTCTCCCACCGACGCACCGCCCGCGCTCGCCGTTCCTGAGGGCCTTCAACTTGTTCTCTCCGCGCGAGGCGTGGGATCGCAGATCTATACCTGCAGGGCCGGCACCGATAGCACCGTCAGTTGGACGCTCAAGGCTCCCCAGGCCGAACTGCGCCACCCCAACCACAACGACAAAGTGATCGGGCAGCACTTCGCCGGACCCACCTGGAAGCTCGACGACGGCAGCGAAGTCACCGGCAACGCCGCGGCGCACATTGATTCACCGGATGCCGGGTGCCCCGTCCTTTTCGCGTACTTTGCGAAAAAGGTGGGCGCTGGGGATCATTGGAGCACACGAGGTACAGCGGTGCTTCGGGAGTCAGGGAAAAGTCCTAGTGGAAACGACCGTGGAATCCCACCCTTCAAAAAACGAAGGGTGGGGCACCCCCTGGCAATGAAAACCTGAAATGAAATACCTCATCATTTACGAAAAGTCAGCTGCAAGCTGGGGCGCATACGCGCCCGACTTGCTTGGCCTTGGCGCAGCGGGCAAAACGCTCGACGAAGTGAAGGATCTCATCCGTGAGGCGGTTGAGTTTCACTTGGAAGGCATGCGCGCACACGGCGATCCCATTCCCGCGCCCAGCGCGATGACTGAATTCATTGCAATCTGAAAGTTCAATTGGACGGACCGGTACCAGTCCGTCGCCGCACCCGTGACGTGGAACAAATCCTCAAAGGTCGCCTGTGAGCAGTGGCCGACCTTCGCTCGGCTTGGACGGGCGAGGGCGCCCGTCGCTCCACTAGCGTTGCGCATTCGCCGCCCTCTGCGGAGTAAAATTGTCCCATGCGTGAAGTCGTAGTGGTTTCTTCCGTCCGCACTCCTGTGGGCCGCGCGTATAAAGGTACGCTGCGGGCTACGCGTCCTGATGAACTAGCGGCTATAGCGATCAAGGGCGCTCTCGATCGCGTGCCGCAACTTGATCCCAAAGAAATTGAAGACGTCATCCTGGGCTGTGCCATGCCCGAGGCCGAGCAGGGAATGAACGTGGCCCGCATTGCGTCGTTGCGCGCGGGGCTGCCGGTTGAAGTGTCGGCGGTGACCATCAATCGCTTCTGCTCGTCCGGCCTGCAGGCGATTGCCATGGCGGCCGAGCGCATCATGAGCGGCGCCGCCGAGGTGATGGTCGCGGGCGGCACCGAATCCATGTCGATGATCCCCATGGGCGGACACAAGATTTCGGTCAACCCGTGGCTGGTGGATCATTATCCCGATGCCTATCTCTCGATGGGCCTGACTGCGGAGCGAGTAGCGGCACGCTTCGGCATCACCCGCGAGCAATGTGACGAGTTTTCATTGCGCAGCCATCAGAAAGCGCTGGCGGCGATCGCAGCGGGTAAGTTCGAGGAAGAGATTATCGCGGTGCCGGTTAGCTTTACTACTCCGAATGGATCGAAGCCGAAGAAGCATGAAATCTCTTTCAAAGTGGACGAGGGCCCGCGCGCCGATACTTCGATCGAGGCTCTGGGCGCGCTCAGAGCCGCGTTTCACGTGAAGGGTGTGACCACGGCGGGAAATTCTTCGCAGATGTCGGATGGCGCCGCGGCGGCCGTGGTGATGTCGGCCCACCGTGCGAAGGCTCTGGCCATTGCTCCGCTGGCGCGCTACGTCGCCTTCGCCACCGCCGGATACAAGCCGGAAGAAATGGGCCTGGGGCCGGTGTTTGCCATCCCC
>CZLA01000018.1_pt1 | contig 9671 bp, 10 predicted proteins | sample 1122381 | NCBI WGS metagenome assembly CZLA01 (sample SAMEA3539301, study PRJEB10725) | soil metagenome | biome: tundra; feature: field; material: soil | place: USA | collected 2010-05 | depth 0.15 m
TGCGCTAAAGTGGTCTTGCCGGTCGATTGATTTTCAGCGAACGGCGAACAGTGTCTTAACCGTTTGTGTCAGCCAAGGGGACAACCCCAATCTAAGACCCCCGCGTGCACACTTTGGTCGATCTAAGACCCCCGCGTGCACACCAAGAAGGGTTACTGTTCTTCAGACGGTAAGTGGGCAAGTTCCATGGTCGCATTGACACGCAATCTCGACTTCCTTGGATCCCGCTTCCTTACAGGCTTGACTGCAGTATTTGTCGCCAGGTTGCATCACGCACCGGCATGGCACGTGGGCACACTTGTTCTGCTCAATCGTCGTCATCATTTATGTTCTCCCTGATCTACTTTCGTTTCATCATCCAGCCGATCAATGTTCCTGCGGTGACGCCGACCGCAAATGACGTCGCAACCGTTAGTACTAGGTGTCGCTGGATGCGCTCAGTTGTGTCATTCAAGATTTCTTCCGCAGCATCGCCGCCCTGCTTTGCGGCACGCCTCACTACTCCCACTCCATCCTCTATCGCATCGGCAATCGCACTCGTTGCGCGTGAAGCCTGGCGAGCTGACTCACCAATCTGTTCAGCCGTTCTTTCCACTACGGTTTGTGACATGGTCCCCTCCTGTGTATTCTTACGAATCGGGGTTACTACATCTTTATCTTTATTCCCCGACAGCTTTTTCAGTACGGCCGATCCAATTCTGAACTTTGCCGACGTTCTTTTCCGCTTCCCCTGAGGCTTCCAAATCGGGGTTGTTCGTCGCCTTTCCGACCTCCTCCTTAACTTTCCCCTTCACTTCGTGGAGTTTGCCCTCGGTCCGGTCTTGCGTGCTCGGTCTCATCACTTTGTCCTTTCTTCTCGTCGTGGTCGCATAGCTCTTCATCAGTGTCGGTTCCACGGTCGGTTTTGGCAGGATGCCATAGGTCGCCAGATCGGCCTCCGTAAGCACCCCGTCTTTTATCTTGTATTTAGCCATTACGCCACTTCTTTTCTTTCAACGCTGGCTGGCGCCTGTACCAACTCCTCAAACAGGCAGCGGTAGTGAATCATCGCGGTTCTCAGATCTTCCGTTGTTGCGGCGTCTTTCCCAACCCGCAGCGCAATTTCATGCGCCGACCGGTAGTTTTCCACCACGCGAGGATGGTCGACGGAAATGTCGGCGGCACGCTGATCGAAATCGGACATGGGATAGCCACGAGCTTTCATTACGGAGGACACCAAGTCATCGGCTTCCGTGACCGCGCCCTTAGGGGAATCGACAAAACGAGACTGTACGGACACCCACTGTTTCAAGAAACGTTCGTGTTCCATCGGATCAAGATCGCGAATGCTGAGTTTTTCAACCCGCTTCTCGCGATCCTCTAACTTCGTCTCCGCTTTTCGCCCAGCCCCATGCACCAGCACCGCGTGATCGTACTCGGGTCCAAATTTCTTCCGCAGTTCTGCGGTCGTACTTTCGCTCCTGCGTTTTCTCACGTACAGCAAAGCAAGGACTGCAATGATCAGAATCGCCAGGGCGGCTAGCACAATAAGGTTCGTATCCAGCAGATGTAGATTCATCGAAACCTCCAGACATCAAGAATGTTCATAATCCAACGTCGTTCGCGGAGTTCCCTCCGGTGTCAGAACCTTGTGAGTTGCCAGTATCGAACCTTTGGGCTTCGGAAGACTGGTCAGAATTGATCGCTTTGTAAATCAGTGCAATCGCCTCGATCTGAGAGTGTGGAAAAGAGTGCAGAAATCAAATCATGAACGTTTCGCCCGTGCTCGGAGGCACTTTTTCACAAAGTGAGCGATTGTGCACAGCACCGCCGACGTAAGTGAGCGAACCTATAGGCTGTCTCCACAGGAGACGTTGCTCATTCCCGCGGATTCGATCTAGATCCGAGCAAAGGAAAAATATGAAAACGACTAAATTGTTCTTTACGGTGCTCGCGATGCTCGTCGCCGGGATTCTGGCCGGATGTTCAACGACAGCCGCGAAGTCTCCTGACGTTTCCGACAGTATTCGCAAATCGCTTGATCAAGCAGGCTTCAAGAGCGTCTCCGTCAGTCAGGACCGCGACAAGGGCGTCGTGACCCTCGGCGGACAAGTCGCCAGCGAGAACGCCAAGTTGGACGCCGAATCCCTGGCAAAGTCCCTCGCCGGCGCCCAGGTCGTTGCGGATCAGATTGCCGTGATTCCCGTGGGCGGAGAAAAAGATGCCAAGACGGTGAACTCCGATCTGGATAAAGGCATCGAGCAGAATCTGGACGCTGCGCTGATCCAGAACAAGATGCACGACAACGTGAAATACGAAGTGAAGAGCGGCGTAGTCACGTTGAGCGGAGAGGTGAACTCCGAAGACAAGCGGACCCGTGCCGAGAAGGTGGCGAGCGGGGTTCCGAACGTTCAGCAAGTGGTCAACGACCTCCAGGTTAAAAACCAGAAAGCCAGTTCATCACCGTCCATGTAGAAATACACTGCGGAGTTGAGTGCGTGCCAGAGGACCGAGGACGACCGCATTTCGGGTTGCTCTCCGGGCAAGGTGAGCAAGTTGAGTTGCCGGGCGCAAACCGCCACGGCGCAATCGACAAGGAGATGCTATGTCGTTCGGAATTTACGCGTTCGGGTTTGCGATCTTGATCGGCGGACTGGTTTACGCCGCGCACCTGGTGCACATGCCCACCCACTGGATTGTCGTGGGCGCGATCGTACTCTTAGGCGTTGGAATTTTGTCGGGGGTAAAGGCGACGCGGCAGAAAGATCCAGCGGAATAACAGTATTGTCAGATCTGACTCTCCTGCAATGAAATCGCCGAGACCGGCGTCCTAGACAACAAACATGGCTACACCGGCGGCGAACATCGCCACCGTGGTGATCGCCACGACCGTCCATGCCAAGCGTGAACTCGGTTGGCCCTGCATCAGTTTCTTGTCCGAAGCGACGACCAGGATTGCGATGAGTAGGAAGGGTGCTAACAACCCGTTGATGACTGCTGTCCAGTAGAGCGCTTTCACGGGATTGATGCCTACAAAATCCAGTCCGACGCCAACCCCGGTTGAGAGCAGGATGAGAGCGTAAAAGGCACGGGCCTGCTTCAATTTCTTGTCCAGGCCTTGGCGCCACCCCAGCGTTTCCGCGAATGCGTATGCCGCCGATCCTGCCAGCGTCGGGATCGCAAGAAATCCAACTCCGACAATACCGACGGTGAAAAGAGTCGTAGCGAACTTGCCGGCAAACGGACGAAGGGCTTCGGCGGCCTGGCGAGAAGTCTCGATGTGCGTGATGCCGTGGCGGTTCAGTGTGACCGCGGTTGTCAGGATGATGAAGAACATGACCACATTCGAGAAAAACGTGCCGACGCCGACATCCATTCGCCTCAACTGAAGTTCTGTAGGCGTCGCTCCCCTACGTTCAGCAAGGGTGCTCTGACCGGCCGCTTTTTCTTCTTCAACTTCCTCACTTGCCTGCCAAAAGAATAAGTAAGGACTGATCGTGGTGCCGAGAAGAGCGACCAGCATCGACCATTCATCTCTGGTGTGTGGCATCGACGGTACGAGGGTATCGCGCGCCACTCGGCCCCAATCCGCCCCCACCACAAACGCGGTGATGGGGTATGCGAAGAGCCCCAGCACGAGCCATTTCAGCACGTTCGCGATCTGGTGATAACGAAGCCGAACCGTCGCCCACGAGATTAAAAGTGCGAAAGCCACGACCAGCAAGTGCGCATTGATGCCGCACAGCATTGCAGCCGCGTCCGCCATGCCGGCGAGGTCCGCCGCGATATTAATCGTGTTTGCCGCAACCAGCGCCAGGACGAAGACGCCCAGCAGCCACTTGGGGAATCGCAGCTTAAAATTTCCGGCTAGGCCCTGCCCGGTCACCATTCCGATTCGGGCACACATGACTTGCACCGCGGCCATCAGCGGCCAAGTCAGGAGTGCAGTCCAAAGGAGCTTCGTTCCAAGCTGCGCACCCGCGACGGAATAGGTGGCAATGCCGGATGGGTCATCGTCGGCCGCCCCGGTGATAACGCCCGGGCCCAGCGACTTCAACAGCAATCGCATCCATCGAACCGGGGCCGAGGTCGGCAGGAAAGAGTCGGAGCGGGCTGATTTGCTCATCGGTATGGGGGCTCATTTAGAGGGGTGGATCCCTTCGATGGCCAGTCACAGCCAGAAGAAAGGGCGCGAGCCCAAGCAGTGGACCCGCGCCCGATAGTCGTTAAGCTCGTGGCGCCCTCTCCACAGCGGGTGGGCCGCTATGGTGCGAAGCTGAGTGTAATATTAACGCCGGGATACATCGGGTTGCACAGGTAATAGACGCCGTTAATCTCGACGACAAAAACGTCTTGCGTGTAGAGCCAGTTGCTTGGCCACGGGTCTACGAATCCGAACCAATAGCCTCCGTATTGGAAGCGGTGATCCCTACTGTAGTCGGATTGACTGACACGAAATCTGTGTTCCCGTCCAAAATTGGCCTTGAAACGGTCGTCGGGAATGCGGCCACCACCGTTACCACTGGCGCGCTGCGCCTGCTCTCCAGGCTTCGCCTGCTGTGTGGGTTGCTGCTGAGCGTTCTTCTCTTCCTGCTTGGTGTTCTTGTTTTGCTGCTGAGCGTTCTTCTCCTCTTGCTTTGCGGCTGGTTGCGCTTTCTTCTCTTCTTGTTGGCCGGGCTTGGCTTTCTGTTCTTCCTGCTGGTCGCGCTGATCCTGCTGGGCGTAGGCCGGAGCAGCGACTCCGAGGGTCAAAGACAGAACTGCGGTGCTGATAACTCCTGCCAGTTTCATGGGTGTTGCCTCCATTGTCGAATCGTTTGCGTGCTTGCGTACGCTTGCTCTAGCGCGAGCTTCCTGTGGTCGCGTTGACCGGGCTGCCGATGGCTTCGCCGGACACGAGAAGTTCAACTCTCCGGTTCTGCTGCCGGCCGGAGGAGTTATCGTTTGTGGCTACCGGCAAAGTGTTACCGAAGCCTCTGGCCGAAACCGAATTCGTCAACACCCCTTGTTGCACCAGGTAATCGCGCACGGATCCAGCACGATTCTCAGACAGTGTTTGATTCATGGCATCGCCGCCCACATTGTCCGTGTAGCCGCCGACTTCAATGTTGAGTGCAGGGTAGGACAGCAGAATGCCGGCGACTTTCGCCAGTTTCTCGCGTGCACCCGGCTTCAACGAGTATTTTCCGGTGTCAAACAAGACATCGGACATGCTGACGATGAGCCCGCGCGCGCTATCGCGAGTCTGAAGAATGGAATTCAACTGCTCGGACAACCGCGTGCGCATGGCCGCTTTGTCGGCTTCCGCTTGTTGCGCGCTTGCCTGGGCCTGCTGTGCAGCTAAGCGGGATTGTTCCGCATCCGCTTGGGCTGCGGAGAGTGCGTTTGCCGACGAAGCCTGGCTGTTCGCCATATCCGACTTAGCTTGTGCGGTCGCCGATTGTGCAGCAGTGGCGTCGGCCCGGGCATTGGCTGCATCAGACTCGGCCTGGTTTTTTGCCGCTTGAGCTTGCGCCGTGTCGGACTGCGCCTGCTCTTTCTGCCGCATCGCGTCATCGGCCTGCCCCTGCGATTTCGCCTGAGCATCCGATGAAGCCTGACGTTCGTTTGCCAGACGCAGTTCGTCCAGTTGTTTGACCGCGATTTCGCGAGCGTCTTCAGAAGTCTGCACTGCCTCGCGGGCCACCGCGATCAGCGGCTTTCGGTCGAGGTGCTTTCTTGTGGCATATTCATCCGCATTGTTCATCAACCGAACGGCGTGCTGATAGCTGTCACTGGCGTACTGCTCGGCTCCCTCAGATTGAGCGATGCGCAGTGCATTACGCGCCTCAAAGAACTCCAGCGGTAACCTGGCATTCAGAACCACCGGGTCGAACTTGTAGCCGGTGGGGATGTAGCCACCGCGCTCCATCAGTTCGTACTTTGCATTGACTGCCTCGGTGGTGCCCTTAGTGTTCTCGCGAACTACATTCTCAAGCACAACCACGTTGCTGGGCTGGCGCACGGCATAATAGGGTTCCGCCGTGACGACCAGAGCGAAAGCCTGCAGATCGGTGGTGACATTCACCTTACTGCGGTGGTTGTCGCCTACCAACACTTCGCCCACGTTCACTGCACGGCCTTCGGGCGAAATCGCCCACAAAACATAGGTCAGATACTCGTTGCCGAAGGACGTCGGTACCTGGAGGTTGCCGAATTCTGCTTCGATCTCGATGGATCCCCGCTTGCTGTTCACTTGGGCTTCACCATTCGCTGAAGGCATCAAGTCCGTGCCCGCGAAATCCAGCTTGGTGGCTCCGCTACGATGCCTATAGTTGACGGCCTGCACGCTGCGGCTGACTACGTTCACTCGGAATATAGGTGTCGGACTCAAGGGTTCGACGACCACGGTTGTTTGAGAATTGGTTTGAGCAAATGCACCCATACTGAGAGTGATTCCGATTGCTAACAAAACTTTGGGATTCAAAGTATCTCCTTCTTTCTTTAGGCAGATGTCTGCCATGTTGCGTTCTATCGAGCTTGTGTGGTTGCGTTCAGCCTTCTTAAGTGGTTTCCTTCAGGTTCCAACGTGGATCCGCGAAATCGAACTAAAGAGTCCAAAAACATTCAGGAGCCACAGCACGACGGCAATGACCACAACGCTGTTCAAAATTGACTTGATGGATCCCTGCATGGGAATGAAGCGATTCACCAGCCACAGGAGGACACCCACCACGATGAGAACTTCCAGCACTTGAATTAAAGGCATGATCTTTGACCTTCCTTCTTTCGCGGGCTAACTCCTCTCATCCGCCGGGAGGTGTTGCCCTAATTTCGATGTTCGAGGCTTTCAGGGTCGAATCGTGTTCGCCGCGAGGTTTCGCAACATGAACACGGATGAAGAATGCCGATTTGCTGGATGTGGTCGCTTTCGCCGTGGCTTAGCTGCGGCCCGATTGGCAGCGACTTAAGAAATAAAAGCTACGAATCAGCAGTCGAAGCTCTCTCTGCACATTCAGGAGAATTAAGAATGCCATTGGGGGACTCTCGCGTCTGAGCAAGATAGCTCACATGCGAAGAATAGGCAGGCGACGCCCGCTCCGTGACCGGATCAAATCACCGGCGCTTCCATTGGGGGACCGCCAACGCGGACCGCCAACATAGTCAACGGCTGGCGGTTGCTTGAGGAGGCTAACGTAGCAGCGGTGATGCTCAATGCGATTACAAAGGATGATGCTGCGGCTTATTCTCCGATGCGGGCGGTGTCGACCTGCGCGTATGTCGGCGGCATAAAGGGTCCGAGACTCCAAGAGTCGAAGAACAGGAGCGGCGATGGCGACCGCGGCGAGCTTGGGTGGATCTTCCCAACGTAATCGTCTCCTGTGAGCCACGCTGGCTTGGGTGAAGAACGCGCGGCTCATTTTGCGGGTCCATGCCCCAATTTGTGGCAAGTGAGACTCGACCGCCCTTGTTTCCGGTAATTAATTGCCAGAGCTGTTCAAGATTGACCATTCCTGCACATGGGTTTTGGGGCAATATATCTACGCGTGTGTGTCTCCGCCATGAAAAAGAAACTCAGCCCAAAAAAGATACTCGCTGTCCGTTGTCCGACTTGTGGTGCTGGTCCGAGGGAGAAGTGTGAGCTTAATACTGGCCAATCGCGCAGCGAGCCGCATCGCGACCGCGGATTGATCGCAGCAGATTGAGCCAAGACCCATGATCGTAGCAACACAGTGTTTAAGACATTACAGAGTGTTGCCGTCGATTGGCTCATATCCCGGAACCCTTCGAAACCCACCCACAGGCGTAATCGTCGCAATGTGCTAGAGAAGCAGTGTATGGTGAAGGGGGCGAGTGGGCCCCCTTTTGGTGCGGGCCACCCGCCAGGCGGGACGATGGCGCTGCCACTGCCAAACCGCCGTAGATCGCTCGGGCAAGGAATGAAATAAATGGGACAGAAGAAGAAAGCAAGCCAGCCATCTTCCAAAACACTGCCGAAAGCAGCCACCGGAATCCAGGGTTTGGACGAAATCACGGGGGGAGGGTTGCCTCTGGGACGCCCCACTCTGATCAGTGGAGGCGCCGGTTCCGGAAAGACACTGTTCGGACTGGAGTTCCTGGTTCGGGGCACTACCCAATACAGCGAACCCGGCGTGTTCATCTCGTTCGAGGAATCGATCCCAGACCTAACCAAGAATGTCGCTTCGCTGGGTTTCGACCTGGACCAGTTGGTGGCGGACAAGAAGCTGTTCGTGGACCACGTGTCCATTACCCGCAGCGAGTTGGGGGAAACCGGCGAGTATGACCTTGAAGGCCTCTTCATTCGAATTGCCGACGCCGTCCAGAGGGTCCGGGCGCGGCGAGTCGTCCTGGACACCATTGAAGCACTCTTCGGCGATTTGCCCAACCCAGGTATCCTGCGCGCCGAAATCCGCCGCCTGTTTAACTGGCTTAAGCAAAAAGGATTGACCACGGTCATTACCGCCGAGCGGGACCATCCCGACAGGCTGACCCGGCACGGCATCGAGGAGTTCGTCTCCGACTGCGTGATCCTGCTGGATCATCGAATCCGGGAGGAGATCTCGACTAGGCGTCTGCGCATCATCAAGTACAGGGGCTCGACCCACGGCACGAACGAGTATCCATTCCTCATTGACGACCAAGGTATTTCAGTTCTGCCGATCTCCTCACTGGGCCTGGACCACGATGCGTCTACCGAACGAATATCGAGCGGCATTGCCCGGTTGGATGGCATGCTGGGCGGCAAAGGCTTTTATCGGGGGAGCAGCATTCTGGCGTCCGGAACCGCGGGAACGGGTAAATCCACCATTGCGGCATGTTTCGTGGATGCGGCCTGCCGTCGCGGTGAGCGCGCCTTGTTTTTCGCTTTCGAAGAATCACCCCGGCAGATCGTCCGCAATGCGCGTTCGATCGGCATCGACCTTGAGCCATGGGTCCGCAAAGGGCTCCTGCAATTCCATGCGGCGCGTCCCACTTACGGGGGGATCGAACAGGTCCTGCTGCTGACCCATAAACACATCACCAGCTTCCAGCCCAGCGTGGTTGTGGTGGACCCGGTTACCAATCTGCTGATGGTCAGCACCCAGAACGAAGTGCGGTCCATGCTCACGCGGCTGGTCGATTTTCTGAAGACCCAGAAAATCACTGCGATGTTCACCAGCTTGACTGCGGCGGGGGCGTTGGAAGCCAGCGAGGCGGACGTCTCCTCCCTCATGGACACATGGCTCCTGCTGAAAAACATCGAGGTGGGGGGAGAGCGGAACCGCGCTCTCTACGTGCTGAAATCGAGAGGCATGGAGCATTCCAACCAGATTCGCGAATTTGTGCTCACCGACGACGGCCTGCGATTGCTGGACGTTTACCTCGGACCAGAAGGTGTGCTGACCGGTTCCGCCCGGGTGTCGCAGGAAATGCGCGAGAAAGCAGTGGTCACGTTTCGCCTGCAAGAACTGGAATCCCGCCGGCGCGAACTGGAACGCAAGCGCCGGATCTTTGAGGCCCGCATGGTCATGCTCCGGGCGGAGTTTGAGGTGGAGGAGGAAATTATTCAACAGACCATCTCCGAATCGGAACTACTCGGCGAGGAAGTGGTGCAGGATCGCGGGCAGATGGTGCTGAGCCGGCAAGCGGACCCCTCCTCCTACAAGAAAGATGGGCGCGCGAACGGTGCGAGGAAACGCTGAATGCCAAAA
>CZLA01000083.1_pt1 | contig 9622 bp, 9 predicted proteins | sample 1122381 | NCBI WGS metagenome assembly CZLA01 (sample SAMEA3539301, study PRJEB10725) | soil metagenome | biome: tundra; feature: field; material: soil | place: USA | collected 2010-05 | depth 0.15 m
GTATTACCATAAGGTTACCGAAGTAAGGTTACCGAAGTTTGGCGCCGGTGTTTTACACCCGGCTTGTGGCGAATGGGGTGGTGTATGTCGGCTCGGGAACTGGCCAATCGGAGGGCAACATCGTATACGCGCTCAACGACGGCGCTGGCTGCCATGAGGCTTGCAGCGATAGGTGTTTATAACAGGCGATTACACGCACAACCGACTCCGATGGAGGCAGTGAACCAGGAGGCCGCAGCCAAAGCGGAGAGCCAAAAGCTACAGGCCAGCAGCCAACAGCCGCCTCCCTAGTTCTCGCTCTCCACCGGCTTTGCCTTCGGAGCAGGCAGCGCCTTTGCCGGCTTGCCCGGGGTTGGCGCGGCGGCTGGCGGAATCGGCGGCGCCGGAGCAACTACGGAAACGGTTCCTTTGCGGATCTCAATCGATCCCTTTTCGCAGTTCATCGCCAGGCGCGGGCCATTGCTTCCGATCGCACCGCTGGCGCTCGATTGCTTGTTGTTATTCTCAACTTTGATCTCGTCGAAGTCGCTCGAAATCTCTCCTTCGCGCGTGCGTGCCTCTACCTTGATCGCCGTATTCGGAGGAATCGAAACCCGCACGTCGCCTTTGCGGTTATCGATCTGAATATTCCCCGGCTTGTGCAGTCCGACCTCGACCGTCCCGTTGGAATCTTCGAGGCGCAGATCGCCCGACAAGCCCTCCAGCGCGACATCTTTGGACCGGGTCGTCAGGCGCATCGGTCCTAATAGTGAATCGGCGCGCAGGTCGCCGGAATCCAGATCGAGCCGGCCATCCAGGCGCGCAAATTCCATATCTGTGCGCGAGGAGTGGAAACTCACTGTCTTGCTGATTCGAACCAGCCGTACGCTTTCCTGAAACTCTCCATTCAGATGGGCCTCGCCGTCCACATCTTCCACCGCTACTTCGTTCGCCTTGCCCTGAATGGTCAGGTTGCCTTTCAGATGTGCCAGTCGGGCGGAACTGCCGTCCAGGTTCAGCGAGACGCTGCCGGTGTGGTCGTTGATGTTAACTTCGCCGCGATGGTGGTTCACCTCAACATTGCTGCTCATGCCTGCGATGGTGACATCGCCCCGGCTCGTAGTAATCACCAGCGCGGTATTGACGGGCACATAAATATCCATGTCGGTGGTCACGCCCTTGTCGCCCGCGCCCTGAGTGTTGGCGTTCAGCGTAACGACCTTGTCGCCGGCGATGATCTGCGGCTTGGTTTTACTGTTGTAGTTGTTGGCGTCCTGCTCTTTCTCTGCCCGAACTTTCTTGCGCACTGAGACTTTCATCGTCTTACCGTCCGCGACATTGATCGTGATCGCGCCGCGGTCGTCATTCACGTGCAGCGTGCTGCCCGCCGGAATATCCTGGCTCAGTTCGTCGCTGTAGTTGAAAGTGGAGCCGCCAAAAATCTCGTCCAGATCTTCGTTGTCGCCAATCTGAATGTGCTCGCCGATACTCTTCCAGTTCAAACGTGCCGCTTGGGTGGCGATGAGTCCGGCGCCGATCAGGAACAGCATCAGAAAAACGCCGCCGACTCCAATGCCGCGCGCCGGTTGCCCTAAGCGCTTGGCCTGTTCGTATTCGATCAGCTTCAGTACACCCCACAGAACGAACAGGGCACCCCAATAGCGTTCGAATAAGTGAAAGAGCAAATGCCAGTTCAGTACGCCCATGGTCCCCATCAGGAACACCACGCCCATCAGGATCAGCACGACGGGCCCGGCAATCGAACGATGCGGAGGACGCGGAGTCGGTGGAATCATTGGGCTAGTCACGGTTCACCTCACTAGTGGGCGGAACGGGTGGTACGGGTGGAACCGGCGGCGTGGGAGGAATCGGGCCTCCGGCCGGGGAGGCGCAGGCTGCCAGCGACGGAATGTGTCCTTCAGTCGAGGAGGTTCCCTGCAGCAACTTGACGCCGCCGACAACCAGCAGAATGCCGCCCGCGTAGCCGAAAAAACCAACATCACGGAAACTGTCGATCAGTCCGATTACACCGATCGTCACGAGGACCGCGGGCCCCATCAGGCATTGAGCCCGACACTGTTGGCAAGGGCAACCCTTTCGGGCGCCGATCAGTCCCCAGCGAGTCGCGAATATCCAACCGCCGATAGCGATAAGAATCACTCCCCAGAAACGGTGGAAATCCAGATCAAACAGACCAGCCGTGTTCAGCAGGAAGAGCGCGCCCACAACGATGAGCACGATCGCGCCCATCGGGATTTTGCTGGTCTCGATCTTTGCCCCGCCGCTAAAAGTGGCCGCCAGGCCGAAGGGATCTGGGATCGGTTGCGACATCTGGATCGCCTTTGCCGAACGCACCGAATCGATGATCTGGTAGACGTAAAAAAAGGCGATGCCGAGGCCGCAGATAATGCCCAGAGCTTCGCCATGTCCGTGGTCGCTCGCGCTGGCCCCGGCGATGAGCAATCCGAAGATGGCCAGGTGCGCCAGTCCTTTGGCGTATTGCCCGGTGTAGACGGCGCCCACGCCAAAGGGGAAGAATCCGGCGAGGATTCCGGCCACCGTCGGGTTCGGGCCGCTGCCGCTTCCCGGAGGAGGCGGCGGGGGAACCTGCCCGGACGCTGACGGGGAGAACGCAACCGGAGCAAATCCAGCCGCTCCCGCCGGAACGCCTTCCATCTTCACTCCCAAGCAGTCCTCGCAATAAATGACGCCCCGCACGGGACGTGTACAGTTAGCGCACAGTGCCTTTCCGCAAGTGCGGCAATAGGCCACTGCTGACGCATCAGCATGATTGGCGCAGTTCATACAAACCTCCGATTTGTGGCTACCGTCACCGCAGATGGTGCTTCCCGCAGCGCGGCTAACACCGGCTGGTTGTATTCCTGGGAGTAATTACGATCCTGTCTCTGCTCTGGTTGTCCACTGGTATTGTTTTTGCGATTCTCTTTCTGGGGCTCGGGGCCGGGCTCGGCGGGAGTGTTGGCCCGCTTCAACTCGCGCACCTTCGATTCGATTTCGTACACGAACCGGATATTGTCGTAGTACTTCACAATCCTGATTTGGGCATCGTTGTACGCATGACGTATCGCTGCCGGCCTTAGGTCAACCTTCGCCACGTCCGTCGGCTTCACACCCATCGCGTTCAGCCCCAGCGAAAACGAGAAGAAAATCATCCCGAACGACATCACAAAGCGCGGCTGCCGCACAAAGGCCGACACCGGAGCGAAGAAGGAATCCCAGCGCTCGCGCAGCCGCTCGCCGAACGGAGTCGTTCTGCCGTCGGCCGTCGCCGTCAACGGTCGCCTGCTAACGACTCCACTAGTCGCCGCCAGAATGTTGTGCACCAGATGCACCGGAGGCTCGACCTCTTCCAATGCCAACGCCCGCAGCCACCCGTGCCCCGCCTGCACGTCCGCGAACAGCGGACCGCAAACCAAGCAGACCCGCCGATGAGCCTCGAAGCTTTCCTTGCGAGCCGGGCTCAACTGCCCGCCAACGTCCAGGGCGTCGCCGTCGATCGCAGAGCTAAGCAGCGCTTCGAACTCCGCGCACTCCATCCCGTGTTTTGTTACGTCTGGCATCACATCACCTGCCTATATGTACGTTGTAGGAGGCGCGCAAGTTCCGCTCGTCCCCGGTTAATTCTCGACTTGACGGTCCCCTCCGGAACCCTCAGAGCCGTGGCAATTTCGCGATAGTCCATGTCCTGCAAATCCCTTAAAATCACCGCCTCCCGCAGCTCCGGAGACAGTTTCTGCAGTGCCAAATGCACCATTTCCCGCGTTTCCCGGCTCTGCACCTGGGCATCCGGAGGCAGCCCCCGGTCCGCAATCTGCTCGCTCAGGGGCTGCGCATCTTCATGCTCGGAAGGCGCCGAATCCAAAGAATCCGTGATCCGCTCGCCTTTACTCTTGCGGAAATGGTCGACCAGCAGATTGCGCGTAATGGTAGTTACCCAAGTCATGAGCGCGCCCTTACCCGCGTCATAGGTGTTCAGAGTCCGGTACATCTTGATGAAGACCTCTTGGGTAAGGTCCTGCGCGTTCTCGGCGTCCCCGGCAAAGCGGTAGCACACGTTGTATATCCGCCGGTGATAGCGCTGGACGATTTCTTCCCAAGCCGCCGCATCGCCGCCAACGCAGCGACGGACCAGCAATCCGACAACCTGGGCTTCTTCCAAAACCGGACTCCGTAAACGCGTTTGCACGCCTATCGTCGCTTACCGCAAATTCGCAACAAAAACTACGCTGTCATCCCAAAATTACGTTGTCATCCTGAGCGAAGCGAAGGACCCATGTATTTGCACGCGCGCTGCGCAGATCCCTAACAGCACAGGACAGATACGTTTCTGTAGGACAGGAAGTTCCCTTGAATCATGGAGCTAGCGATTGTAGCAGGAGAGACGAAGGTCTTTGGGAAAGTCTGATTAAGTCCCTGGGTGCCTCCGTGCACCCCTATGCCTGCTCTGAGCGCAGCCGAAGGGTACCCTCTGGTTCAAGGTTTTCGATGGTACTGAATCAGAGTTTCCTTAGTAGGCGTCAGGTCTCAGGTCGGCGGAGAATTTGAATCACCGGGAGAGTTGGCCCTGGCTGGCCTGCCTCAACCAACTCGTTCGGTTGCACTTGCTCAGAAAGGCTTGTCGCTACCCGCTCGCCGCCGCGCTTCGGCAAGCTGCTCCGGCGTCATCTTCTCCGCCAGCTCTTTCATCCGCTCGTCGCTGTGTTTGTAATGTCTTCGGTGAGCCAGCGCATACCAAACATAAGCCGTTACCCAGTCATTTCTGCGGGACGAAAAGAACTCTCCCATCTCGAACTGAGCCTTGGGCAAGCCCTGCTTGGCGGCTTTCTCGAGGTAAGGCAATCCCCGCGAATTATCGTACGGATCGTGACCGGAGAGAAAAACTTGCGAGACTTCGAATTGCGCTTTGGCGTCTCCCGCGTCGGCCTTGTCGAATAGCTTCCGAAGCCGGTCCTCAGTGTCGACATGGAAAGATACTTCGACGTTGATGAGAACCGAGACGGGGACGCCATCCTTCATCGCCGGGTTGAATCTCCAGCTCCGCACCGCCTCCAGGGCCTTCTCGTCGAGTCCCAAACCGAGCGCGCGCGTCACCCTGATGTCCCGAGGCAAGCCATTGGAGCCAACGATCAGCCCCAGAACGCATGTGCCCCCATATCCCGCCTTGCGAGCTCTTTCCGAGTATTCCGGGTCGGGACTGTAGATAGCCCGGGGAGCGCTGACACCACCGCCCACCCGAAAAATCCCGCTCCCGCTCTCCTTTTTGCTGGAGTCAGCGTTTGGCGAAGGCTCCGTTTGCGCGTAGATTGGCGCCACCGAAGAGAGCAACAGGAGCGCGATCCAACCAATTCCATGAGTATTGCCACGCATCATGGAGACGAAGTGTACCAGAACTCTTATGGCCAGCGCTCTGATCATTGTGGCACTCTCGCCTTGCATCGGGGATCTAGCGTTGCTGGCAAGGCGAAGGCCCGGAGCACCCGCGGTACTCATACAGCACCAGAGCGGGGAACTCCCGAAAACGCCGAAAGTGTGGATTGGAGTCGAGCCATTCCAGCCGCGGTTCTGCAATCTCGTCGCTTGCCTTGTAGGCGATCAGAATCCCGTCGCCCGGCAGACGGTTGAGCGCGTCATACAAAGCCGGGCCGCTCTCCGGCAGACGATGCACCGGCAGATTCGTGTACCACGCAAACACCGGATAATTGAAATTCGAATACAGCACGGTAGCGGGCGGGACATTATCGTTCAAGAAATCCGAGACCTGCATATCCTCTGAAACTTCGTCATCGACAAACGGCGATTCGAAGCGCTGGCGTACCGGCAGAAAGGTGTAGGCGAGCGCCCCAACCAGCAGGGCGGTCCCAGCAATTCGAGCGAGGGTTTGGCGGCCTCTCACCAAAACGCTGAGTCCGATCCCAGCGAGCAGGAACAACGGCGGCGCAAGGGGCATCGCATAGCGCGGCTCTTTATGACGCAGCGCGCTGAAGAAGAGCAACAGGGCCACCGCCCACAGCCACAGGAAGGCCTCGATCCGGCGTGAGCGCTTCTCTGCTGTGCGCTCGACCGCGCTGACCAGATGATTTTCTCTATGACGATCTTCTCTCTGACCATCTCCCGCTTTCCACTTCAACTTCTCCCAAGCCCATCCGCCGATCCACAGCGCCAGCCCGGCGAGCGTGATCCAGGAAAAAATGTTGCCAAAATCTTTCAAATAGAAGAAAGGCGATTCTCCCGGCCCTTCGAAGTTCCCCCAGCCCCGGTGTAAGGTAGTCAAAAATCCGCCGTAGCGGAAACGCGACCAGCACAAGTTCGGCCCCATGCCGGCGGCAAATCCGGCGCCGCAAGCCAGGGCCGCGTTCCACCAGCGATCCGCGGCTGCGGCAAAGACATCGACAAATACCAGAAGCGAAAGCACGCCGACCGTCGACAACGAAGCAAAGCGCATGAGCACGGCCAGCGCCAGGACGAACCCGGCCGACGCAAATCGTAGGCTGGTCGGCCGCCGAAGGGCGCGAAGAAGAAGCCAGAAAGCAAGCACGATCAAAGTGACGGCCGGGCTGTCGGAAAGCAGGCTGTTGCCGGTGGCGTCGCTCACAAACCCAGGTGGAAAGACGCCCACAAAGAATGGCGAGAAGGCCAGTAGCAGCGCCGCGATGGCCGCGGCGATTCGCCCGGCAATCATGCGGCCGCTGAAGTACAGGAACGCCGGGCCCAGCGCGTTCAGCAAAGCCGCGGCCACGCTGGCCGCATACACGTGGTGCCACAGCAGAAATGCCGCCGCAAAAATCAGAGAGAGTAACGGTGGCCGGCTGTCCAGTTCGGAATAGTTGGCTTTGGCGCAACAAATGACTTCAGCGTTCTGAAGGTAAACGGTCTCGTCCCAGAAATGCACCTCCGATAGCGCCCACAGCCGCAATAAGAACGCAGCCGCGATCAGCAAAACCACAAATGTGGATTCGACAATGACCTGGCGCCGGTGTGAGCCTGGGTTGTCGGTTGCCGCCGGATCGAATTGTGGCGCCGCCGACAGGAAGTTGCTTTGAAGCATGGAGCCAGCGATTGTAGCAGGCGAGACCAAGGGCTTGGTTAAATCCCAAGTCGCAGCAAAAACGCCGGATTCGTATCAGGGTATCGCTTTAGCGATACCGTTATTCCTTCGAAATCAGAGGCCCCTTGAGGGGCTGGGCACCATAAGCGCTAACTTAAGGCAAGATTCGCAAGGTTTGCCCATGATTTGGCCCGGAGCAGTAGACATATGCCGTCCGATGATGGTCAGATACTCCGTAATTTACGGAGTCACCCGATGACCGCAGCAGACTTTCGCAGGATTGCACTGCGCCTGGAGGGGGTGGAAGAGTACTCCCACGCAGGATTGCCAGCTTTTCGTGTAGGAGGCAGGAAATTTGCTTCGCTGGAGTGGGAGGACAGATTCGTCATGAAAGACACCACCAAACGTTCGATTGTTCGCTCAATTCACATCATCTTCAGCATTCCGATACTCGGCTATATCTATAGTCCGTTTGAAGAACTTCCAGACTATGCCCGCCCAACTCGGTTTGTCTTCCTTCCTGTAATGGTCCTTACGGGATTGTGGATGTGGAAAGGCCATGTCCTTCGACGACTGTTTTCGAAAAGATCGGCCTAACTTGGTGCCCCAGGTTCGCGAGCGTACTTTGCGAGCTAACCTGGGGAGGACCGGCCCGACTGGAGAATATCCAATGAAGCACAACCTCGTGTTAACCATCACGTCTCTGCTCACGATCCTGTTGATGACGTTGCACCTGACGAGCGATACCATCCACGCCCAGGTCGGGACGCCCGAAGCAGGGGGCTCAACCCTCGTTGCGATACCCATCCTGGTCATCTGGCTCTACGGAACGCTGGTGCTCGCCGAACGGCGGTCGGGGTACATCATCATGCTCGTCGGGTCGCTGCTTGGGCTGGGGATGCCCATCATCCACGTGACAGGAGCGGGAGGCGTTTTTCGCGGCGAGATCGCCAAGTCCAGCCCAGCCTTCTTGTTCGTCTGGACGCTGCACGCGCTCGGCGTGACTGCGATGTTCTCCCTCATCCTTTCGGTGCGCGGACTGTGGAGCCTGCGACCGGGCCATCCCCGCTAGTCGAGGGACCCTGGAACGCCCCGTCGGCGATGAGAGAATCATCCTTTAGCTACTTGCAATCGACCTTGTTGTCCTGCGCGGCCGCGATCTGCCACTTACGATTGCGCTTCAACCAGGTATCGGTCCAGACCTGGCACTGCTTCGCGTCTGGATGCGCTTTGTCTTTGCCGATGGCACGTTCGCTGCCGTAAATGATGGCCACGTCTTCGCCGAAGAAGCGCACCCTGGCATCGTCGAGTGCGCAGTCGTGCGCCGAGCGTGGGCCTTTTTCATCGCGAAGTTCATCGTTCTTGTTGAAGCGCTCTCCGCCAGTGCTGGTGCCCTGGAAGTCGTCGGCCAACAACTCAGAAACAACTCCATTGTTCACGCAAACGCCTTCGGCCCATTTGCGCTCCATGTCGATCATGAACTTCGCGGTTTTGTCGTCGGGTGTGGCCCAATGGCTTTGCTGCGCACAGGCGGCGGTCATAACGCCTACGACGCACATCAGGTGCGGAATTCGATGACGCATCGGTGCCTCCAGTATTCACGTCACTATACAACTAGTTGAGACGACTGGCTGATTAGATAACCGTGTCGGTCAATCGTTAATTCGCAAAAGGCCATGAATTTCCGCCAATAGTGTCCACATTCTCTTTGACGGATCGATCTGTAAATTGGGAATTAACGCGAGTGCCCTATGAATCCACGCCTTCTTGTCGGTTGTATATTCGATACCCTGATCGACAAGCAGAGACTCCAATTCGCCGTACGGATTAATGTACAAGCCGTGCCGTGCGCAGATTTGGGCCAGACGGTCGAATGTCGCTTGGAGTTCTTTGGATAGAAGGTCTCGTCCGTGCTCTTTAAAGGAACTCCATGGTCTCGACGCATTGGCGGTAGAAGCGCAGCTGCTCACTATTTTTCGCAATATCCCCTCAACACATGCGGTATCCTGCCGGCAAGATTCTGTCATTCCTGACTCAACGACCGCGAGCAGATTTCGGAGTTTAGACGTCGCAGTGTCCGCCCGCTCTAAAACTGGCTGCTTCTCAACGAATGCGCCTATAGCATCACGCCCTGAGGCCACGTCTTCCTTTTCCGCCGCAGTCATCCCTAGAGCATCCAGCTGGGACGCGAACTCGCCTGGATCGTTAAGCACGTCAAAATCTACAATACCGGTGCAGCGTAAGCCAAGTTTTCTATACAACGACGCTACTCTAGCAACAGTTTGTTTATTTTGCGCGTTGACAGTGTGGATGTCCGCTTTCGGGGAGAGTTTGTGTGAGGTGGCATGATAAAAGCGGGCATCCGAATCCGCCTCCACCACCATAGCAGCGGGGTAGAAAATACCATCCAGAACACGAGCCGATTGAAGCAAGGGATCAACTGCAATCGATTTCAGGTCAGCGCGGTCTAGCACTCGGAAGCTATTCTTGGGGTTGTCCCCTTGGCTGACACAAACGGTTAAGACACTGTTCGCCGTTCGCTGAAAATCAATCGACCGGCAAGACCACTTTAGCGCA
>CZLA01000041.1_pt1 | contig 9433 bp, 8 predicted proteins | sample 1122381 | NCBI WGS metagenome assembly CZLA01 (sample SAMEA3539301, study PRJEB10725) | soil metagenome | biome: tundra; feature: field; material: soil | place: USA | collected 2010-05 | depth 0.15 m
GGGGCAAGCCCCGTCTCTACAGAGTGGGAAGGCGCCACCTACGTGAGTCATCCCGCCATGAGATAATCAACCGGATTTCCTCATGAGCAGGTGGTTTCGATCGATGATGCGTCGCGCGTTTCTGGTTCTCCTGCTGATCTGCCTGGGCTGTTCGGCCCAGTCGCCTCCTGCGGACGTTGCACAGTTGGTGGAGCGGCATGTGCGGGCACAGTATTCCCTTCCGCCCGGCGTCAAAGTGATTTTGGGCCCCCTCCGGGCGAGCGATTTTGCGAACTATGACGCGCTGACGGTTACGTTTGCCAGTCCCAGCAAGAAACAGGAGTTCGAGTTTCTGCTTTCCCGCGACCACAAGACGCTGTTGCGCATGACGAAGCTGGATCTGACCAGTGACCCGTACGCTGAGATCATGAAGAAGATTGACGTCAGCGGGCGGCCGACGCGCGGTAACAGAAATGCCAAGGTAACGGTCGTCAACTATGACGACTTTGAATGTCCGTTCTGTTCGAGCATGCACGCGACACTTTTCCCCGGGCTTTTCAAGGAATACGGCGACCGCGTCCTTTTCATCTACAAGGATTACCCGCTCGAGGAGATTCATCCTTGGGCTGTGCACGCGGCGGTGAACGCCAATTGCCTGGGCGCGCAAAACGGTGACGCCTTCTGGGACTATGCCGATTACCTGCACGGCAATCAGCATGCCATCAGCACTGAAAAAGGACACGACGGCCAGAATGCAGAGCTCGACAAGCTGGCCACGCTGCAAGCTCAGAAGCATAATCTCGACGCTGCGAAGTTGCAGGCTTGCGTCAAGGTCCAAGATGAAAAGGGCGTACGCGCCTCGATGCGTGAAGGAGAAACCGTCGGAGTGGACGCGACTCCGACAATGTTTGTAAATGGCCAAAAACTGGATGGAGCCGTGCCTCCGGATGAGGTACGACTCGCGCTCGACCAGGCGTTGAAGGATGCTGGCGTTGCGCCTCCGGAGCACAAGCAGTGAATTTGTAATTTGCGATTGTTGATTTGTAATTGAAAACCGGGCGCGAGTTCGGGATCAAAATTACCAATTACAAATTGCCAATTACAAATGCTTCTTTAGTTTGACTCGCCGTCGTGGCGGAGGAAATAACTTGAAAAATCGTGACTGCTTCGGGCGAGCTGGCCTGGTCATGGCCAGCGCGTTTCTTTTGATAGGGCTGGCGGCCTGTAACCGCAACAGCAGCGGCGGCGACGTCATGGCTTCGATCAATGGGCGCAAGATTTATCACAGCGAAGTCGACAAGTACTACGCCAACCAGACGGCAGGCTCCGATCAACAGCCGGCGGGCGAGCAGGCCGTGAGCCTGCGGCTGAGCATTCTGAATGAGCTGATCGAGACGGAAATCCTGATGCAGCGCGCGGAAAAACTCGGCCTGCTGGCGACGGACGAAGAAGTGGACCGCAAGCTGAACGAAATCAAGTCGCCCTACACCGCCGAGGAATTTAACAAACGCCTGCAGGACAAGAAAATATCGGTCGACGACTTCAAGCGCGACCTGCGGCGCTCGCTCACCCGCGATAAGGTGCTGAACAAGGAAATCACCTCGCGCATCAACATCACCGACCAGGACGTTTCCGGCTATTTCAACGATCACAAGGCCGAGTTTAACCTGATCGAGGCGCAGTACCACTTGGCCAAGATCATGGTTTCTGGAGTGGTCAGCGCCCAAGTGCACAATTTGCAGAACAGCAAGGCGCAGAACGATGCCGAGGCGCGCAAGAAAATCCAGATGATCGCCAACCGCCTCGATAGCGGTGACGACTTCGCCACCATGGCCATGAATTATTCCGAGGACCCGGAGACCAGCAACAATGGCGGCGACTTGGGAATGGCTCCTGAATCCGCGCTCAAGAGCGCCGATCCGGCAACCCGCGAAGCCGTGATGAAGCTCAAGCCTGGGCAATACACGCCCGTGATTGACATGGTCAATCCGGCCAATCGTCAGCCCTACGCTTATATGATCGTCAAGCTGATAGCGAAGGAGCCAGCCGGCCAGAGGGACTTGAACGATCCGCGGGTACAGCAGGCCATCCGCCAGCAATTGCGCGATCGCCGCGAGCAGTTATTGAAGGCGGCATACTACGAGAGCCTCCGCGACGACGCCAAAGTCACGAATTACTATGCGGAACAAGTGCTGAAGAACGCGGGCGCGGCGAAGTAGGATCAATTTCTTCCTGTAGAGAAGGGGCTTGCCCCGTCTCCGGCGGTGCGGCAATGCCGAGACGCGGCAAGCCGCGTCTCTACGGGGAATTGGACTACCCTTCCAGCTTCTTGGTCAAGACTTCGTTCACCAACTGGGGATTGGCCTGCCCCTTCGAGGCCTTCATCACCTGGCCGACGAAGAACCCGATCATGGTTTTTTTGCCCGCGCGATATTGCTCCACCTGCTTGGGGTTCGCTGCGATTAGCTCATCGGCAAGTTTTTCCAGGGCCGACGTGTCGCGCGACTGCTCGGGACGCCCCTCGGCTTCATAAACGGCAGGGAAATCCTGGCGGCGTTCGAAGCAGAGGTCGTAAAGATCTTTCAGCATTTTGCCTGAGATGGCGCCCGACTCGACCAGATCGGCGGAGGCCGTAACTCCGGCCATCGAAATTGGCGACTGCTCAAGTTCGAGGCCCTGCGCTTTCAGGCGTCCGAGCAATTCGCTCTGCACCAGGTTGGCGACGCGCTTCGGATTTTTCGCCGCGCGCGCCGCGGACTCGAACTGGTCGGCCAGCGCGCGCGTCAGGGTCAGCGTGTGGGCGTCACCGGCGGTGATGCCGTAGTCCTTCATCATGCGTTGGCGGCGCGCTTCCGGGAGCTCGGGCAGGCTGGCGCGGATTGCGGCTTGCCATTTCTCATCCACCACCAGGGGAAGCAAATCGGGCTCGGGAAAATAGCGGTAATCGTGCGCCTGCTCCTTCGAGCGCATGCCGTACGTCTTGCCTTCGTGCGAGTTGTAGAGGCGCGATTCCTGCGTGATCTTGCCGCCGGATTCGAGGATCTCGATCTGGCGCTCGATCTCGTACTCCAGCGCCTGCTTGACGAAGCGGAACGAGTTGACGTTCTTGACTTCGGTCTTCGTGCCAAACTCTTTCTGTCCGCGAGGCCGCACGCTGATGTTGGCGTCGCAGCGCAACGATCCTTCTTCCATGTTGCAGTCGCTGACGCCAGTGTAGAGGATGATTTCTTTGAGCCGAGTCAGATACTCGTATGCTTCCTCCGGCGATCGCATGTCCGGTTCGCTGACGATCTCGGCCAGGGGCACGCCGGTCCGGTTCAGATCGATGGCCGTCTTATGGGCGGAGTCGGCGAAGCCTTCGTGCAGGCTCTTGCCCGCGTCCTCTTCCAGGTGCAGGCGGGTGATGCCGATTTTTTTCTTGCCGCCGGTTAGATCGATGTCGATGAATCCGAACTCCGCGAGTGGCTTGTCATACTGCGAGATCTGGTAGCCCTTTGGCAGGTCGGGGTAAAAATAATTCTTCCGCGCGAAGATTGATGTCTCGTTCACACGGCACTGCAAAGCCATCGCCGCGAGAGCCGCGAATTCCACGGCCTTCCGGTTCAGCACCGGCAAGGCTCCGGGAAGCCCCAGACACACCGGACACACATTCGTATTCGGCGGATCGCCAAAACGAGTCGAACACGAGCAAAAGATCTTCGATGCGGTCAGCAACTGCACGTGGACTTCGAGTCCAATGACCGGCTCGTATTTCGCGAGCAGGTCCGCGGACACGGCTGGAGTGGTCGCCATAGCAGGAAATTATAACTTTCTTCGCTGGTGGAGCGAAGGGTGTCCCCGCCCGGCAAGCCCTTCGACTGCGCTCGGGGTGGACGGGCGAGACGCCCGTCCCTCCATCGTAAAACTAGAATGGCCGCTTCGCTGGCGGGGCGCTCAGGTACTTCTCCATCGGGATCTCGAAATACATCAGCTCAGTGCCTTTCGCGTCTTGCACACCCATTAGATAGAAGTTGGCGCCGGGCAGCGGATTCGAGATATCGGCGATATCGAAAAACAGAAAACCGCGCGCCGTGGAGTGTGGTTCCACCGCCTTGGCGACAAATTGAGCCTGCTCGATTTCGTCCCAAGTCTTGCGGCTCACGCCTCCTTTGACCTCTTTCTTGGGCAGCGGAATCGGAATCGGCACTCGATTCGGCCCATCATTCCGCGAAGGATGCGAGAGCCTGCGCACCAGATCGTCCGTGGTCGAGGGGAAGAGCTTGCTGCGATCCTTAGTATTCAGCTGGGCCTTCATGCCGACGAGAGAGATGGGCTGATCGCCGTCATTGGTGATGACGAAGAAGACCGGCATGTAATCGTTGTTGCGGTAGTTGGCTGAGAAGATCGAGGCTTTGTCCTCGACGTCGTAGGGGTCGACGGCAACTACAACTTTCTCCATGGGATGCTCGTCGTGTGCCGGATAGGCGCGGGCGGGCTGCGCTGCGGGCATGACAAACTCTTTGGCTGCGAGCGCACCGACGCAGCCGAGCACTACAAAGGCACAGACGGCCGCAAGACGCGAGGCCAGCGGCGCCGGCGTGCGAAACGATTCTTGGTTGCCTGCATTCTGCATAGGTGAATTATAGGATGCCGAATCATGGCTACGGGCTGCGGGCTGCGAGCCATCGATTCGTGTTCGCTCGCAGCCCGAAGCTCGAAGCGGGGTTTTTAATTAGGATGCCGTCATCGCAACCCGTGCCGGCCCATCCGATCGGACGATGAGATGGTAGCTCCCCATTTAGAATGGGACTTCTCCTCATGTACGCGCTCTACAGTGCGCTGCTCGCTTTGTTGCTGGTGCTGACGCTGCCCTACTGGCTGCTGCAGATGATGCGGCACGGCAAGTATCGAGCGGCGCTGCGCCAGAGGTTCGGCGCGGTTTCGCCCGTTCTGACTGCTCGCGGCGAGAAACCCGCAATCTGGGTGCACGCGGTTTCCGTGGGCGAGGTAGTGGCTGCAAGCGCAGTCGTCGTGGCGCTGCGGCAGAAATTCCCATCCCATCGCGTACTGGTTTCGACGACCACCAGCACCGGGCAGAAACTTGCCGCGCAAAGGTTCGGCGCGGAAAACGTGTTCTACTTCCCCCTGGACTTTGCTTTCGCCCTACGGCCCTACCTCGCCGCTCTGCGCCCGGAACTCGTGGTCGTCGCCGAAACTGAATTCTGGCCAAATTTTCTTCGGCTCGCCAAGCGTGGCGGGGCCCGCATCGCCGTGATCAACTGCCGCATTTCCGATCGCTCATTTCCCGGCTACCGGCGATTCCGCTTCTGGCTTCCGCGTTTACTGGAGAAGACGCTGGCAAACGTCGATGTTTTTTTAGCGCAAACCGACGAAGACCAGAAGCGGCTCATGGAAATCGGCGCCGCGGCATCAAAGGTCTCCATAGCCGGTAACCTGAAATTCGATGTCGCGCCACCGCTGTCGCCGAAGATTGTTGCGAGTCTGCGGGAGAGTTTCGCTCATTCCGGAGCAGGGCCGATCCTGGTGTGTGGCAGCACGCTCGAAGACGAAGAAGGCACTCTGCTTTCGGCGTTTCGCAACATTCTGGCCAATCATCCAAAGGCGGTGATGATCCTTGCACCGCGCCACCCAGAGCGCTTTGCGGAGGTCGCAGCGCTCGTAGAAGAACTCGGCTTCCGGATGTCGCTGCGCTCTCTGTGGAGCGGCGAAGCGCTCGCTGGCGGCGTGTTTCTGGTCGATAGCATCGGAGAGTTGGCCGCGCTGTATTCGCTGGCCACCGTCGCATTCGTCGGTGGCAGTCTGGTGCCGCGCGGCGGCCACAACATTCTTGAGCCTGCGCTCTATGGCGTGCCCATCGTCACCGGCAACCACTACGAAAATTTTCGCGATGTCGTTAATTTCTTTGCCAGTCGCAATGCGGTCCGCATTGTTGGAGTGGCAGAGCTGCCGCTGGTCTTCATGGAACTCATCGAGAACGGGGACGAGCGAGCGACACTTGGCCGGAACGCACTGGCGGCGCTCGAATCGCAGCGCGGCGCCACGGACAGGACCGTTTCGGCGCTGCTCCAACTCATGAGCGTCTCATCATGAATCCGCTCACCGGACTTTATGGTGCCGCCACCGCTCTGCGAAACACGCTATTCGATCGCGGCGTGTTGTCTGCGCGGCGGCTGGAGCAGCCCGTGGTCAGTGTTGGGAATCTGTCGGTGGGTGGATCGGGCAAGACCCCGTTTGTGATTGCGCTCGGTGAATTGTTGCAGGCGCGCGGCATTCGCTTCGACGTGCTCTCCCGCGGATACGGCCGCAAAACTCGCGGCGTTCTGGTCGTTGAGAAAGATGGCAACGCCGCCGACTTCGGCGACGAGCCGCTCCTGATCGCCCGGCGGCTGGGCGTTCCGGTGATTGTCGGTGAAAGCCGCTATGACGCGGGCCGAGTCGCCGAACAGAAATTCCAGCCGCAATTGCACCTCCTCGACGACGGTTTTCAGCACCGTTCTCTGGTTCGTGACTTCGACATCGTGCTGATGACAGAGCGCGACTTCGACGACCGGTTGCTACCTTCGGGTCGGCTGCGCGAGCCGCTGTCGTCGCTGCAACGTGCGGATGCGATCGCCTTACCTCAGGGGTTTTCTGCTTACGATCCGGTGATCGAAAAGTTTGCTCAGCAAGGAAAGCTTATCTGGCGGATGAAGCGTGACCTCGCGATTCCCGCGGTGCCCATCTCACCGATTGTGTTCTGCGGTATCGCGAGGCCGCAGCAGTTCTTCGCCCAGGTGCGCGCCGCCGGAATCACGCCTGCGGCCGAAGTGGAGTTTCGCGACCACCACGCCTATAACAGAAGCGACATCGAGCGCCTGCTGGCCATGCGCGGCAAGCTCGGCGCCGGCGGTTTCCTGACCACCGAAAAAGATGCGGTCAATCTGGGGTCTTTGTCATTGCAGGCCGACCTCAACCCGTTCGCGGTCGCCGCGCTCAGGCTCACGCTGGACGACCCTGCTAACGTTGTCGAGGCCGTTTTGGCGAGAATTGCGAAACGGAAGCCCCGCTCGTGAGAAAATCTTGGTTGCCGCCGATCACCAAACATTGGGTGACAACACATTGATGACAAAACATATTAAAGAAAACGACCGCCTGCGGAAGATTGTCGAGTCTTTTCCCAAGCTCACGGTAACCGTCCTCGCCGATCTGGTCGCCGACGAGTTCGTGTTCGGCGAGATTTCTCGCGTATCGCGCGAAGCGCCCGTGCTCATTTTGAAGCACCGCGATCGCAAGGTGGTCCCTGGCGGCGGCGCCAATGCCATCTACAACCTCGCTGACCTCGGAGTGAACGTCTTGCCGGTTGGGGTCGTGGGCGACGACGAACCAGGAAGACTGCTGCTGCGCGCATTCCGCCACAAGCGCATCCCGGTCAGCGGTGTTTTGAAAGACAAGAGCTACACCACCGTGACCAAGACGCGCATCCTGGCAGGATTCGCGCACACCGCCGGACAACAGGTCGTGCGCCTTGACCGAGAGCCCGCCGAAGGCCCCAATTCACATTTGCGCCGCGAGCTTGTGCTGGCCACGCGCGAATATACACGGGCCTCCGATGCGTTGCTGGTTTCCGACTATGGATACGGCGCGGCAACGCCAACCCTGCTGAATGTGATCCGGGAAAAACGCGGGATCGACAAGGTTCCCGTGACGCTCGACTCGCGCCATCGCATGCTCGAATTTTCCGGCGTTACGGCCGCAACCCCGAATGAGTCGGAGGTGGAAGAAGTTCTCGGCATTCGCATCGGCAACGACTGGGAACGCCTGCTGGCTGCCGGAGACCAGATCGCGGGCCAAATGAATTTGGAGTCGCTGCTGATCACCCGGGGCAAGGATGGCATGGTGGTTTTCCCGCGGCGCCACAAGCCGGTGGATATTCCGATCTACGGCAGCGATGAAGTTGCCGACGTAACTGGCGCAGGCGATACCGTCATTGCGACTTTTACCGCTGCTCTGGCTGCGGGTGCAACCGCCGAAGAGGCCGCCCATCTGGCGAACTGCGCCGGTGGCATCGTGGTGATGAAGCGTGGCACCGCGACGGTCAGCCAGCAAGAGTTGTTGGAGGCGCTGGAAAAAGCGGCGCCGGTTGCTCGAGAACATTAGCGTGTGGCTTCCACACAGTCAGATCGAGATCATTGAGCACATCACTCCATCAGAAGATAGTTTCGCGCGACGAACTGCAGCAGCGTGTGGCCCAATGGCGGCGCGACGGCGATCGCGTCACGCTGGCCAACGGGTGTTTCGATGTGCTGCATGTCGGCCATGTGCGCTATTTGCATGCCGCGCGGGAACTCGGTGGCAAACTGATTGTCGCGGTCAACGCCGATACTTCCGTGCGCGCGTTGAAGGGTGAAGGGCGGCCCGTGATGCCGGCGGAAGAACGCGCGGAAATTCTGGCTTCGCTGACGGATGTGGACGCCGTTGTTGTTTTTCCAGAAAAGGATGTGCGCACCCTCATTCGCGAAATCCGCCCCGACTTTCACGCCAAGGGCACCGACTACACGGCGGAGAGCGTCCCCGAGCGTGACGAGGTCGAAGCCTGTGGAGGCCGAGTTGCCATTGTGGGGGATCCCAAGAATCACTCGGCTACCGAGATCATTCGTACGCGCTCGCGGCTGGAGCCGCGAAAATCGTGAGGCTGTGCGGATGGCGATGCGGGCGGCGACCAGCATGACCGGCTCTTTTTCTCTCCCCGTTGGCACTCCGCGATTCGACAGCCTGCTCATCGTGCGCCTCAGCGCCATGGGAGACATCATTCACACGCTGCCCGCCGCGGCCGCGCTGCGCCAGGCTTTTCCTCACACCACTTTGGGCTGGCTTATCGAAGAGCGCTGGGCAGAACTGCTATGCACGCTGCGCTATCCGCGATCGGGGCAGCGCTCTTCGCAGCGTCCGCTGGTTGACCGCGTCCATTCCGTCAACACGGCGGAGTGGCGGCGTGCTCTCTTCTCGTTCAACACCTGGCAGCAGATGGCCGTGGGCTTGAGCCAGTTACGCGGAATTCGATACGACGCAGTGATTGATTTTCAGGGCGCGGTGCGTTCGGCATTGCTGGCACGCTGGTCGGGCGCGCCCATCGTGTATGGCAGCGCACAACCGCGCGAAAATGCCGCCAGCATGTTCTACACGCGGGAGATACTTTTGGAGACGAATGGGACTCATGTCGTCGAACAGGCGCTGGCGCTGGCGGGAGCGATCGTTTCAACGCCGATGGCGGAACCTCCGGCAGAGTTTCCCGTGGACGCGGATGCGGAGAACAAAATTGCCGACCTCACGGCGCATGGGAACGACTTCGCGATCCTCAATCCCGGTGCGGGCTGGGGGGCGAAGCGGTGGCCGGCCGAACGTTACGGGCAGGTTGCGAAGGAACTCGCCAAAGATGGATTATCCTCGCTCGTAAACTACGGGCCGGGAGAAGAAG
>CZLA01000021.1_pt1 | contig 9280 bp, 9 predicted proteins | sample 1122381 | NCBI WGS metagenome assembly CZLA01 (sample SAMEA3539301, study PRJEB10725) | soil metagenome | biome: tundra; feature: field; material: soil | place: USA | collected 2010-05 | depth 0.15 m
GGGTTCCGCTTTCGTTTCATGTAGAGACGGGGCTTGCCCCGCCTCACTCCGCGGCAAAAGACGCGGCAAGCCACGTCTCTACGGCAAACACACTCTAAATAATAACCAGTTCTTTATCCGTGGGCGTCAACACTTCGCATCCCGAAGACGTAACCACCACCACATCTTCGATGCGCACTCCCCACTTCCCGGGAACGTACGCGCCAGGCTCAATCGTAATCACCATGCCCGGCTCCAGCTTCTGCGTTTGCCCCGCGGCCAACCTGGGCGCCTCGTGTATCTCCAATCCTAAACCATGTCCCGTCGAATGGGTGAAGTAGCGAGCAAGTTTCCGCTGGCGTAGTACACGTCGCGCCGCGCCATCCACTTCAGCGGCAGTCACGCCCGGACCAACCGCCGCGATGGCAGCCCGCTGCGCCTCCAGCACGGCCTCATACAGTTTTCGAGCTTCTAACGACGGCCGCCCCACATGCACCGTGCGCGTGCGATCCGAACAATAACCGGCGAGTATAACACCAAAATCACAGACCACGAACCCGCGCCGCGGAATGCGCACGCCCGAGGCCCGGCCATGCACAATCGCCGACCGCTTTCCGGAAGCGAGGATAGTCGGGAAGGACATGCCTTCAGCGCCCGCACAACGAGCCTCGAATTCCATGGCGGCGGCGACTTCCACCTCACTCACGCCCGGCCGAATTTTCTGGCACGCGATAGGGAACAGACTGGCGCCAAGCGCAACCGCTCGCCGTATGCGCAGGATCTCGGCAGCGTCCTTCACCATGCGCGATTGCTCGACCAGCGGCGGCGCTGAACCGAGACGCGCCTTCCCTTTCAACACCGACGCCAGTCGGTCGCGCAGGCCGGCAGTGAGCGACTCCGGCTCGATGCCCAACACTGTCGGCCTCAAAGACGCTGGCGCCGTTCTTTTCCGCTGCCCGGCCAGCCACTCCGCCGCCGCCACCAGCGGAGACTTGCGAGCGATGACAATCTTCACATGATGGCCGCGCACGCCCGTTACTTCTTCTTTTGCCTGAGTGCGGTAGCGTCCGTCAGTAAACAGGATGGAACTACCGGCCGAGACCAGCAGCGCAGCCGCACTGCCCGTAAAGCCGCACAGATAGTGGACATTCGGAAGATGCGTCACCAGCAGTGAGTCTAGATCGTTCTCTTCGAGTCCAATTCGAAGACGACTCAGGCGGCCAGCGTGATCCATAGGAGGAGTGTAGCAAGAACCAGTTCTCGGTTCTCAGTTCTCAGTTCTCAGTTCTCAATTTTTCACGTGCAATCTCGGCGGGTCGTTTCCGGCCTGAAAAAACGACCAGACGCAGGCACCCATAAAACTCGCGTCGATCAAACAAGACTGAGAACTGAGAACTAAAAAGCAAAGCCGCCGGGCTCTCGGCAGGTTCTCCGAGAAAGCCGGCGGCTGTGGCTCGTCTTGACTTCGCGCTTACGTTTGAATGATGCGCGGAGTAATGAAGAAAATCAGCTCCTGGTTTGAAGTCTGCACCGTACGATGCTTGAACAGGTTGCCAAGGTACGGGATATCTCCGAGCAAAGGCACCTGCGAAACGCTCAGCGTGTTTGAGGTTTGGATCACACCGCCAATCACCACCGTGCCGCCATCGGTGACCAGCACTTGCGTGGTCGCCTGCTGCGTGATCAGAGTCGGATTGCCCTGCACTTCATGGCCAAAATCGGGCAACGTATTTTCCACATCCACATTGAGGAAGATGGTTCCTTCCGATGTGATCTGCGGAGTCACCGTCAGGCGCAGGAAAGCATCCACGTAGGTAACGGTCGGCGGACCGCCCAACTGGGCCTGAGTCACGATCGGTACGCGCACGCCCTGCTTCACCACCGCCTGAATGTTGTTCTGCGTAACCACACGCGGACGGGAAAGAATCTTCAGCAAGCCGCGCGATTCGGCCATGGTGAGCAGAAGGTCCATCCGCAAATTATTGGAGAAGTTCGTTAATTCAAGACCGCTGGTCGGAGCAGTAACACCCAGGTTCGAAAACAACGGAATCTGAGTCCCGGTCGAGGGTGTGCCGACGACAGGGTACAGCGGATTTCCTACCACTGGACCGACGATGATGGGTGAGATTCCGGCGGAGCTTACGCCGCCAACGCCGGTTGTGCCATTGCCCCAGCCCAGGCCGAGTTGCACGCCGATGTCGCGTGCGAAGCTGCGAGTGGCAGCCACTACGCGCGCTTCAATTTCGACTTCCTGCGTCTTGCGATCCATCTGCTGGATGATGCGGTCGATCTGCGGCAGAACCGCCGGTATGTCGGAGACGATCAACGCGTTGGTGCGTTCGTCCGCCACCACGTCGCCGCGCTGACTGAGGAATTTCTTGACCGGCAGGATTACGTCCTTGGCATGTGCATAGCTAAGGAAGCGCGTGATGCTGACTTTGTCGACCGCCAGCGCCTCGGCATCGATTTGAGCGCGCCGGTTCTCGGCTTCCTTCCGCATCGTTTCAACCGTGGCGATGCGCAGCACATTGCCGTCCAGTTGGCGCGACAGGTCGTTGTTCTTGAGCACGATGTCCAGCGCCTGATCCCACGGCACGTCATCGAGCACGATCGTCAGATTGCCGTGGATCATGGGATCGAGCACCACGTTCAGACCGCTGATCTCGTGGATCAGACGGAAGAAATCTTTCAGATCCACATCCTTCAGATTGACCGAGATGGGTTCGCCCGTGTATTTGGCTCCCTTTTCCGCGGGCTTCTGTGCCATCTGCACCTTCTGCTCGGCGGCCAGGTTCACGGCCGGCTGGATGGCAGGCCCGTTGTCCGCCGCTTGCCCGATGGCGGCATTGGACGTGGTGACAACCAGTTCCGCTGCAGTTTTGTCGGCAAAACGACCCGCAGCTTCCTCAGCCTTGGCAGCTGGGGGTGCAGCTTTGTCGTCCTTCACCGAGTACTTGGGCTCCACGAAAGCGAAATCCGAAGGTTTCTCCGGGTTCTCGGCCACGGCCGGAGCGGCCGCAACCGTCTTTGCCGGTGCCGACGCCAGCGGAACCGAAGCTGCCTTCGCCGAAGCCAGCACCAGTTTCGGCGCTGCCGTCGGTTTCGCAGCCGGCGTCGCCTGGCGATGGGCCAGCACGTCGTCGTGGATGGTGAGAGTGAAGCTCCCATCCGGGCCCGCCACCAGTTCATGCCGGCGGCTATCGGAGAGATCGACCACCACGCGCGTGGTGGGCGGGACTTGCCCGTCCATCCCGACGCGGACGTCTTTCACCCCGTCCTGGCCAACGCTGATGCGGCTCTGCGCCGTCGCCATCACGGTGTTGGGAAAGTCGACGACGATGCGTGCCGGAGAATCGAGCGTCGTCACTTTGGGCAGCAGTGTGCCCTTGGCTTTGAACTCGACCCGCAGCCCGTCCTGGCTGTGCGCGACCTCGAGCTTCTGCAGCGCAGCGCTCGCGGCCACCCCCTTGCCCGTCATGTCAGCCGCATCGGCGATCAGTACGAACGCCATCAGCGGAACCAAGAGACCCAGCAGTTGCTTTCGCATTTCCCTATCTCCCCATGCGAGGCCGTTTCGCCTCCATGTGTTTCTTCAAAGTCTTCTTCTCCAGGCCTACACGGCCGGAGTCGTAATCTTCTTCACTACTTCCCGTGTAAACGACTTGCCCAACCGGTCTTGCAGTGTTTCCTGGAAAACGATGGAGTCACCCGTGATTTTCACCACGTAGCCGTTGAACACCGGATCGTTTTCCCGTAGAAAATACGCTTTATTCATGTTGTTGCTGACCACCGCAATGAAACCGCTTTCGGCATGCACCACACCGCGCAGGTTGATGGTCCCGATTTCCAGACACTTCTTGCCCGTGCTGCATCCCGAACCGCCCGCGTGACTCACTACCGGACTGAGGAAAGGATCCCGTCGCCCGTTCGCGCCGTACTTGCTGTCTGGAGCAGGCTTCGCCTCGTTCCCCGCACTCTCGCCTTCTCCGTTGCCGGCTGCCGCAGCTTCCGCTGGCGGATTGGTCTTTGGAACTGGAGCCGCTGCGGTTGCCTTCGCATGCGCGCTGTGCTTGGCCGCGACTACCGCAACCCGTTTCGCCGCACCCCCGCTTTTCACGCCCACCGAACCCGTACCCGCCGCTCGCGCTTTTGCAGATGAAGAAGACTTCACCGGCGCAGTCGCCGCCACTCCGCTCGGATTGGTCGCAGCCTGTTTCGACTTCGCCGCCGCGGCAGCGGATGGGTGAATGCCCAGAGCCTCATTCGAGGCCGCCGTCGCACTCTTGCTCACCCCGCTCGCGGTGGCGCGCGTGCTCTGCATGATGCTGGGACTCTGGGCCGAGGCCATGCCCGCGGCGAGTACCCATACGAGAATTGTCGTCGTCATCGAGATCGCTGGCTTCATCCTGTCCCTCCTACTTCTTCGCCGGTGGTCCGGGCTTGCTGGCCGGCGTCCCCGGATCCAGGTCATGACTGAAATACGTGGTGGTCACACACGTCGCCACCACACTCTCGCCGGGCGCGTACTGGTAGGTGTGCTTCGCCTTCGCATCCCCCGGCTTTCGGGTCGAGGCCACCAGCAGGTTCCCCACGTTTACGATGCGCTCCACTTTTCCCAGCCGGTCGAAGAACCCAAGCATCGAGTAGTACGGTCCGTCAAACTCCACTTCGAACGGCACTTCGGTGTAGAACTCTTTCGCCACGTACGGACGCGACGTATAGCGGCGAACTTCTACTCCCGCCTTGCGCGCTTCTCCGCTCACCATGCGCATGAAATTGTCCACTTCTTTTTCATCGGGCACGATGCGCCGCTCAATTTCGAGCTGCTGCTTCAAGCTGGCCAGCTGGCGCTCGATGTCGGCCAGTTTCGGCCGGTAGGCTTCGAGTTCCGCATTCTCCCGCAGTTTCGCCTGCAGCTTGATCTGGGCCGCCGCGTTTTGATCGTGCTGCGACTTGTAGACCGTGTAGTAGAGGCCACCCGTCGCCAGCGCCGCCACCAGCAGCAGCACTCCCAACAGCTTCACACCTGATAATTCGCCTAGATTCATAGTCGGTTCCGCCTTTACGACTTCGCCTTTTCGCAGGTCAGCGTGAATTGAAACGCTTGCATGTCCTTGATCGTTTCGTCCTGATAACTTTCCTTGATCTCAATGTTGCGGAAGAAACCCGTCTTCTGCAGATTCGAGATCAGGTTGGCTACCGCATCGCTGCTCAGCGCCATGCCGTCAATCGCCACACTCGCACCCTGGTCCTGCATGCTGTTCAACCAGACCGCTTCGGTGCCATTCACCGTGTCGCCGATCATAGACAGGAGATTGACCGGGCCGGATTGGTTCGTCCGCAGCTGGTCAATCACATCCACCCGCCGCTTGTAGGAGTCGGCCTGCTTCTGCCGCTCCAGATACCGCACCTTGATGTCGGCCAGTTCTCGATTCTTCTGTTCGGCCAGCCGGGCTTGCACCTCGATCACTTTCCTTTCCCGGTCGAGCTGGTACCAGTACCCGAAATTGAGGGCGCCGGCAATCAGCAACACGCCCAACACCTGGACCATTGGCCCGCCCAGATTGCCCAGCTCGAAGCTCGGCATACTGACGGCGGGACCCTTCTTGCCCTTCGGTTTCGCACCACCCAGCAGGTTGATTCGGATCATAGCTTTTCAAAGCTCCTCAGGGCCAAACCCACAGCCACTGCCAACTGGCCCGCGTTCTGTTCGACCAGCTCCGCCCCGGCGCCTTCCACCGGAGCTAGTACTTTCTGAAACGGATTGAACAATTCGACCGGCATCGAGAACTCCTGGCGCAGTGCTTCTACCAGGCCGGGTACTTTCGCCGAACCGCCGGCCAGATAAATCTTCTCGATGTGCTCGCCGGCGGCGCTGGCGCGGAAGAAGTCGAAGGTCTTCTGAATTTCCAGCACGATGATTTCCGTCACCTGCTGCAGGATCGGCGTTTTCGCGTCGTCGTGCACCGTCCCCACCTTGTGTCCCAGCTTCAGCGATTCCGCGTCATCGAAGCTCAGATCCAGTTCCTTCTGCAGCGAATCGGTGTACTGATGCCCGCCCACTGAAACGTCGCGCGGGAACAAAGGCGTCGTGCCTTTCACGATGTTGATGTTCATCACGCTCGCACCCAGGTTGAGCAGCGCCACCACCTGCGTAGGAGCGGGTTCATAGTTGTACTCGTAGCAATTCTGCAGAGCGAGGGCATCGATATCCACAATAGCCGGAGTCTTGCCCGCCATCGAGAGTACGTTGGTGTAGTTCAGAATCTTGTCCTTCTTCACCGCCACCAGCAGCACATCCATGGTCGGGCTGGTCGCATCGTCGGAAAGAATCTGGTAGTCGAGGTTCACATCCGCCAAATCGAACGGAATGTGTTGCGCGGCTTCCTTCTGGATGGTCTCGGCCAGTTCCTGATCGCTCATCGACGGCAGCGAAATTTTCTTCACGATCACCGAGTGTCCGCTCACCGCCGTCGCTACCGCCTTCGACTTGATCAGAGTGTCGGCGAACAGCTTGGAGATGGCGGCCGAAACCGTACCCGAGTCCACGATCATGGAATCCACAACAATGTCGGGCGCGATCGGCTCCAGCCCCAGGTGCGCTACTTCGATTCCCGTGCGTGTCCTTCTGAGCTCCACTGCCTTGATGCTCGAGGAGCCCACATCCAGACCCACTATCGTTTTCGATCCCATTCCAAACATGTGCCCGCCCTTCTTTTGCGAAGTTCGTCTACGAAGTTCCGGCAGCCTTGACCGCTGCCTTGATTTTCTTTTTGCCCCGCGCTTCCATTTCCATCGACTGCTCTTCCATCCACTCATCCAGCTTCGATTTCTTGAAGCGCCAGCGATTGCCCAACTTGAACGCCGGAATCTTTTGCTCGTTCACGTACTTGTACAAAGTGTCCGGACTCACTCCCAGATACTGCGAAGCTTGGCGAATGTTCATCACTTCTCGCGAGTCGGCCATTTGCGTCTTCCTCTCTCCCTCGAAACCCTGCTCTCAGCCTCGCCTTTTCTTCCCGGCATCGCTAAGCAATTTGGGAGAACCAAGTTCCTCGATCAATTGCGTTCGAGTTATTTTGGTGTGCTGAGCATATCTCAACCGCTGCCGAGGGCCTCTCCACGTGAATCTCCCGGTTTCATTGGGTTTTATGGGGTTTTCTGGATTTCACAAAAAGTGGACTTGCAGCGCATCTCTACAGCTAGTAGTCGCTTGTGTTTATGCCGCTATGGATGGTAGTCAATACGCAAATTGGGCACCGGTCACCCAAGTTGGGGTAACTAAGGTACTAGAGACGGTACGGAAGTACTTGGACGGGCGCGCAAACCGCTGAAAATGCACCAACTCGCTCCCTCCCTCCAACTCCAAAATCAGTGCGATTTGCCTTCCCTTTCAGCCCAATTTCAGGACTACACGGGCTCCCACCACCCGTGCTCCCATCACCCGCACTACGTGAGCCACGTCACTTCAAGTTGGCAAATGTTTCTGTAGCCTGATCTGTCTTAATCGAAGCAAGGAGCACTTCATGAAATTACTCGTAATTGGTTCCGGCATGATGGGTTCAGCCGCCGCCTACGATATGGCCCGCCAAAGCCACATCGACTCCGTCACTCTCGCCGACAACGATCTCCAGCGCGCCAAAGAAGTCGCGGCCCGCATCAACCGCATCGCCGGCGACAGAAAAGTCCGAGCCGTGGCGCTCGACGCTTCGAAAGAAAAAGAAGCCGCGCGTCTGATGAAAGGCCACGACGGCGCGCTCTCCGCCGTTCCCTACTTCCTGAACCTCGGCCTGGCCAAAGCCGCCATCACCGCCGGGTGCCATTTCGCCGATCTAGGAGGCAACAACACTGTAGTCCGCCAGGAACTCGCGCTCGCCAAGCAAGCCGAGAAACGCGGCATTGGCATCGCTCCCGATTGCGGCCTCTCTCCCGGCATGGCCTCCATTCTCGGCGGAGAACTGGTTCGCCGCCTGGGCGGCCGCGCCGACGCGCTCCGGCTCTACGTAGGCGGTCTGCCGGAAAAACCCATGCCTCCCTTTCACTACCAGCTCGTGTTCTCCGTAGAAGGACTCATCAACGAATACGTGGAACCAGCCCGCATCCTGCGCAAAGGCAAGCTGATCACCATCGAACCGCTGACCGAGCCCGAACCATTTCACATGGACGGCTTCGCGCCGCTCGTCGCCTTTCAAACTTCCGGCGGAACTTCCACTATGCCCGAAACCTTCGAAGGAAAAGTCGGCGAGTGCTTCGAGAAAACCCTGCGCTATCCCGGCCACTACGACCTGCTCTGCGAATTGAAGGAACTCGGCCTGTTTTCGAAAGAAAAGATCCGCGTCGGGAACGCGGAAGTTGTGCCGCGCGCCGTCATGTCAAAGATCTTCGAAGGCAAATTCGCCGGCAAAGGCCCCGACGTCTGCATCATGCGCCTCGAAGCCCACGAGTCCGTCAAAGTTCCCGGAGTCCGCGGCCTGCTGGGCGGAAAGCTGAAAGGCCGTGTGGCCACCTTCACCATGGTCGACCACTACGACCCCAAAAGCGACATGAGCGCCATGATGCGCACCACCGCCTTCCCCGCCTCCATCGTGCTGCAGATGATGTGCTCAGGCGCGGTCAGCAAGCGCGGCGCGGTCTTGCAGGAGCGGGACGTTCCGGCCGAAGCCTTCCTCGAAGAAATCGAGCGGCGGGGGATTAAGATCGAGTATCGGATGGAGTAGTGGGCAGCTGCTGCCCGGAGGCTGCCCGAAAATAGTTAATGGGATTGGCTGTTTGGATCAACAATCGGTAAACAGGTAAACAGCAAGTGGCGCGGAATGAGTTCTTGCCGCTACTGGAGCCTAGCGTGAGCCGCCTCGCCTGTTTCCGGATAGAAAGATCCGGACAATGAAATCGGCCAATCCCTATCCTGCGTGATGTAAAGAGATCATTTTGCGGGGCTCGTTCTGCACAGCTCTACAAACTCGGGCATGGATCGCATTTTGGCATTCTCCGGATCGTTCCATATCTCTTGACGTGGGTAGCCTTTTGCGAGAACTTGGCGGAAAGCAGGTATCGCCTTTGTGGGTTGCCCTAGTAGAACATAAACTAGTGCTTCACTGTACATGAGCTGCACGTCATTCGGAGATTTCGCACGCGCCAGCCGAGTGTACTGCACTGCTTGCGCTTGATCCCCTATCTTGGCGTAAAGGAGTCCGATGTCTCCTAGAGCGCTCGCGGACTGGGCGTCCGAACCCATCTTTGCGATAACTATTGCTCTCTTGTAAGCGGCCTGAGCCTTTTCGGTCTGTCCGCGCCAGCGGTA
>CZLA01000169.1_pt1 | contig 9198 bp, 9 predicted proteins | sample 1122381 | NCBI WGS metagenome assembly CZLA01 (sample SAMEA3539301, study PRJEB10725) | soil metagenome | biome: tundra; feature: field; material: soil | place: USA | collected 2010-05 | depth 0.15 m
CCGAGGTCGGCGTCTCGACGCCGAAGGCGTTTGCGGATTGGGATGCGCTCGTGGCGAGCGGAGCCGAGCTTCGCTCGGCATGGACGGGCGAGGGCGCCCGTCCCCACACAAGCAGCGGAGCCGACCTGCGGTCGGCTGGACAGCCGAGGGCGGCTGTCGCTACGCGAGCTGGGACGGGGCAGAGTCCCGTCACCACACAAGATACAGTCACCACACAGGATGGTGCATTGACGCGGCCCGGACCGTCCGATAGACTGGTTGAGGTCGGCTGCGTGCTGTCTTCGTGGCTGAGTGGTTTACCCAACACCGGTGCTTCCGCAAAAAGTGGGAGCCGGGCCGAAAACTTGCTTTCCGACCTTGTCCGTACCGGGATTGAAAACGACTTCGAGAAAGTCGTCTTTCCTAAATATCCCGAACTGCGAGACATAAAAGGTGAGTTGGAGCGCGCGGGTTCGCATTATGCTTCGCTCTCCGGGTCAGGGTCAACCCTGTACGGGCTGTTCCGGTCGTCGGCCGATGCCGCGAAAGCGGCGAGCCGTCTGCGAAAGCAGGGGCTGAAGGCGGTCGAGACCAGCACGTTGACGCGCCAGAAGTATTGGAAACAGTCGTTGGTCGTTGGTCGTTGGTCGCTAGTCGATGGCGCCTAGTTGGTCCAAGTTTTTTGTTTGCTGGAGAGTCAAGGTTCGGCATACTGGAGATGGCAGAGGTTGGTTTGCCAGCGCTGACCACTGACCTCCAGCCACTGATTTTTGGGCCGTCGACTAATGGTAGGTCAAGTGCCTTTGGAGCACTTTGTCTAGGTTCGAATCCTAGCGGCCCAGCCAGATCAACCAGTTCTCAGTTGCCAGTTCTCAGTTCACAGTAGAGACACTGGAGCCCCAACTCTGAGAATTGAGAACCGGGAACTGAGAACTGAACCTATGGCCACAGTCGCGACGACCGCCGAAAAGACGACCGCGGAAAAAAAGCCGATAACGGACGAGAAGACGGAGCGCAAGCCACAACGCGCCCGGGTCGACGACAGATTCAAGGTCTTCTGTGGAACTGCCAACGAGCCACTCTGCGATGAGGTCTGTCACTTCCTCGGCCTGACGCGCGGTCAGGCTCTGGTGACGCGGTTTGCCGACGGCGAGGCGTACGTGCAGATTCAGGAGAACGTGCGCGGGGCCGACGTGTTCGTGATGCAGCCCACCTGTCACCCGGTGGATATGCACCTGATGGAACTGCTGTTGATGATGGACGCGCTCAAGCGGGCTTCCGCGCGCCGCATCACGGCCGTGATTCCGTACTACGGCTACGCGCGCCAGGATCGCAAAGATAAGCCGCGCGTGCCGATTTCGTCGAAGCTGGTGGCCGACCTGCTTACCACCGCAGGCGCCGATCGCGCGCTGGTTGTCGATTTGCACGCGCCGCAGTTGCAGGGTTTTTTTAATATTCCGGTGGACCACTTGTTCGCTTCGCCGGTGCTGGTGGATCACTTCAGGAAACTGAACCTGCCGAACCTGACTGTAGTTTCGCCGGACGCGGGTGGCGTGGAACGCGCGCGCTTCTTCGCGAAGAAGGTGGATGCGGCACTGGCCATCGTCGATAAACGCCGCGTCGAGATGAACGTGGCGGAAGTGATGCACGTGATTGGCGACGTCGATGGCCGCACCTGTCTCATCATCGACGATCTCATCGACACGGCGGGCACGCTAGTGAGGGTGGCGCAGGCCCTGGTGCAAAACGGCGCGAGTACCGTATATGCCTGCTGCTCGCACCCTGTACTTTCAGGGCCGGCGGTGGAAAATCTATTAAATTCACCGATCACCGAGGTGGTGGTGACCAACACCATCCCGCTGTCCGAAGCGGCTAAGCAAGTCTCCAAGATCAAGGTGCTTTCGATCGCGGGGTTGATTGGACGGGCAATTCAGTCCATTCACGAAGAAACTTCGGTGAGCAGACTTTTTATTTAGAAAGGTCGTTAGTCGCTGGTCGTTAGTCGTTTGCGATTCGCCAGCACTGAAAGGTTTTGCCAACGACCAACGACTAGGGACCAACGACGATTTTAGCGAAGGACGGAAACGGAATTATGGCGACTGCAACGGATATCAGCATTCTGGAAGCGCAGAAGCGCGAACCAGGCACTAAAAACGCCGCCCGGCGCGTGCGCGTCGGCGGAAAAATTCCAGCCGTGGTTTATGGCGCGGGCAAAGAAGCGGCTTCGGTCGCGGTCGATCCGCGGCAGGTCCTGCGCATCCTGCGCTCGGAGAGCGGTCACAATACGATTTTTGACCTGGCCCTCGACAGCGATCGCGTCAAAGCGATGATCGTGGACTGGCAGTTCGAACCCATCAAAGGAACCCTGCTCCACATCGACCTGAAGCGCATCGCGATGGACAAGAGGCTGACGGTCACCGTTCCGGTTGTGCTCAAAGGAGAGGCAGCGGGCGTAAAGACGGAGGGCGGCATCCTCGAGCAATTGCTGCGTGCGATCGAAGTTGAATGCCTGCCTGCCGACATTCCGAAAAACATCGAAGTGGACATCAGCCACCTTGTGTTCGGCGTGGAAGTGCGCGTGAAAGATCTCCCGCACAGCGAGAACCTGAAGTTCCTGACCGAAGAGAACCAGATGATCGCGCACATCACCACGGTGAAGGAAGAAGTGGTCGTGGCTCCGGAAGTGGTGGCGGATGCGGCGGCAACTCCGGCTGAACCCGAAGTCATTAAGAAGGGTAAGCAGGAGACCGAGGGTGAAGAGGCCGAAGGCGATGCCAAGGCCAAGGCCAAGCCCGAAAAGGCAGAGAAAGCCGAGAAGAAAGACAAGAAATAGCTACTGGCTGCTGGCTTCTAGCTTTTAGCTAAGAGCCAGCAGCCAAGAGCCAAGAGCGAATCTGCGTGAAACTGATCATCGGTTTAGGCAACCCAGGAATCGAGTACCAGTTCACGCCGCACAATCTCGGGTTCTTGACGATCGATCGGATTGCCAACGGCCTCGGGATTGAAGTCAGAAACCGCCAGTGCCGAGCGCTAACGGCGCGGGCAACGATCGCCGGTGAGCCGGCGGTCCTGGCGAAACCGGAAACCTACATGAACCTGAGTGGGCTTTCGGTGCGGGAACTGGTGGTGGAACATCAGATCGATGTGCTGCGCGATCTGATTGTGATTTACGACGAACTCGACCTGCCGCTGGGCACGATTCGCATAAGGCAGCGGGGCAGTTCGGCGGGGCACAACGGGATGGAATCCATCCTCGGCGCCCTGGGTACAGACGAGTTCTTGCGGGTTCGTCTGGGAATTGCGCCCGACCGCAAAGTCGCGGACAGCGTGAAATATGTGCTGACGCCGTTCCGCAAGGCGCAGGAAAGAGTAGTGGACGAAGTTCTCGACACGGCAGTGCAGGCGGTCGAGGTGATTTTGAAAGAAGGGCCGGCAGCAGCGATGAACCAGTTCAATCGCAAGAACGAACCGGGTGAAGAGCCGCAGGCGACGTAAGCATATCCGCATTTTGCGGGACAAAGTTTTTTGCAGCAGAGAGTTTGGAGATAACGAATGAATCGTAACTATGAATTGATGTTCATCGTCCGGCCCGACATGGTGGACGAGGATCTGAACAAGCTGATTTCCACGCTCGAGTCTTCGGTGACCTCGGCGGGCGGAACCACCAAGAGCGAAGTTTGGGGCAAGCGCCGTCTCGCGTACAGGGTAGGCAAGTTCAACGACGGAATCTTTGTGCTGATGTTGATTGAAGCGACCGGCGCCGTCGTACACGAAGTCGAACGCCGCCTGCGCGTGACCGAGCCGGTGATCAAATTCCTCACCGTGCGCACGGACGAAGAACTGAAGCGGCTCGACAAGATCAAGAAACTACGCGACGCGAAAAAGAAAGTCAGCGCACAACCCGCCGCCGCTGCTCCGGTAACACCGGTACCGGCACCGCCAGCAACTCCGGAAGCGCCGACGGAAGCACCGGCCTCGGCGCCGGTCTAGCGAGAACAGGTTTGCATTTTAGAACAGGTTCGTATCGGGGTATCGCTTTCGCGATACCGCAGGTTCGTCGAAATCAATCGCCCCTTTAGGGGTTGCGCGGGGACCGGGCATCTCGCCCCTCCGCCAACGAATTCTTAGAAAGCAGGAGCACTATGGCAGAAGAAACAAAAGCACCAGCCGGGGGATCAAGCCACGGCGATAGTCGTCCGGAGCGTAGTGGTGGGGATCGTCCCGAGCGCAGCGGGCCGCCACGAGGTCCGCGTCCCGGCGGAGGCCCCGGTGGTCCCCGCGAAGGTGGGCGCAAATTTTTCCGGCGCAAGAAGGTTTGCAAGTTCTGCGTCGAAAAAATCGAAGCGGTCAATTACAAGGATGTACGTCTGCTGGCACAGTTCGTCGCCGAGAGCGGCAAGATCACTCCGCGACGCCTGACCGGCGTGTGCACGCCGCACCAGCGGCGTTTGTCGCGAGCCATCAAGCAGGCGCGCAACATCGCCCTGCTGCCGTTCGCCGGACGCGCGCAGTAAATTCAAGATCGTCGTTGGTCGCTAGCCGTTAGTCGTTAGTCGTTCGCAGCCAGGCAAGTTGGTTGACTGTTTGAGAATTTGCAAACGACCAACGACCAACGACCGATGACTAACGACCAGGCTACTTACGAAACGGAGTTATCCATGGAAGTCATTCTGAAAGAAGACGTGCCCAAGCTGGGCAGCCGCGGCGAGGTGGTGAAAGTCGCCGAGGGATACGGGCGGAATTTTCTGCTGCCCAAGAAGCTGGCGATTGAGGCCACCTCCGCCAATAAGACGGTCATTGAGCAGATGAAGGCGGCCTCGGTGCGCCGCTCCGCCAAGGAAAAGACCGAAGCCGAAGCGCTGGCCAAGCAGTTTGACGGGCTCGAGGTGAAGTTCCTGCGCAAGTCCGGCGAAGGCGATCACCTGTTTGGATCGGTGACGGCTGGCGACATTGCCGAAGCGCTTGAGAAGCAGAGTTTCCACATCGATCGCCGGAAGATCCAGTTGCACGAACCGCTCAAGACCGTCGGCGAGTTCATCATCCCCATCAAGCTGCACAAGGATGTGACCACGCACCTGAAGGTCGTCGTAGATAAAGAAGCGGCAGCAGCAGAATAGTTTGTTTCGCAATGGAGCGCCGGGCGTCTCGCCCGTCCTGCCGGGCGGGGACGCCCGGCGCTCCATCAAACATCACCAACGTCCGCCCCAAAGAATTCCTCCACTTTTTTCAAGTCCGTGGTCCTGCTGTAGCGCGGCAAGCTCTCCACAAACACCCGCCCGTACTGCTTCTTCAAAATCCGGTTGTCGAGCAGCGCCAGCAGGCCGCGATCGTGCAACGATCGAATCAATCTCCCAAATCCCTGCTTCAGCGTAATAACCGCGCTCGGCACTTGGTATTCAAAGAAAGCGTTGCCGCCGCCAGCGTCGATCGCTTTCACCCGCGCCGCGACTACCGGATCACTCGGCACGGCAAACGGCAGGCGATCGATGATTACGCAGCTCAACTGTTCGCCTTGCACGTCCACGCCCTGCCAGAAGGAAGATGTCCCAAACAACACGCAGTGCGGCGTGAGCCGGAACTCTTCGAGCAGCGCCGATTTTGGAGCGTCGCCCTGTTTGAGCATCGGATATTCCAATAGCCCAAGCAGCCGCTCGTAAATATCGTTCATCTGCGCGTAGCTGGTGAAGAGCACGAACGCGCGTCCGCGTGTAATCTCCAGCAACCGCCGGATAACGCCGGCAGCCTCTCCCGCAAATTGCGGCGTGCGCGGATCGGGCAGATCGGGAGGGACGTAAAAAATCGCCTGACTTTCGTAATCGAAGTGCGAGGCGACGATCAGTTCGCGCGCGTGATCGAGCCCCAGCCTCTGCCGTATGTACTCAAACCCGCCTCCGACGGCCAGCGTTGCCGAAGTCAGCACCGACGCCTCCAGCTTCGACCACAGGCACTCGCGCAGGATCTGCCCAACTTCGATCGGAGTCGCCTGCAGGAAAACATTCATACGCCCGCCCGCGCGTTCTGATGATTTCTGCCGGGCAGGGGCGCCCGGCGCTCCACGGAATCCTCGCCGCTCGATCCAGAAGACCGTGTTTGGGTCTTCGTTTTCCATCACGAAGCCAAGTTGCGCCTGCAATTGCTGCGCTCGACGCACCAGCGTGAAGACTTCTTCCGGCTTCTGTGGCAACTGCTCCAGTTCCGCGCCCAGCCGGTACAGCGATTGATTGAGCGCGAGAAATTCTTCGCCGTTTTCTTCAAGAAACTCGCGGCGAGAATCGAAGGCAAATCGCCCTTCGTTCGCGGGCAGAAGAGAAAAAAACAGCTGCGAGCGTTCCCGCACCGACTGAATCGCCCCCGACATCTGTGGCGTGTAGAGTTTCTCGCGTTGCAGCAGGTGTTCGACGTCGCGCGTCAGTTCGTCCATCCGGAGGTTGCTGACCGAAATCCCAAAGTAGTTGCCGGCGATGTCTTCCAGCTCGTGCGCTTCGTCGAAAATCACCGCCCCGCACTCGGGAAGCACTCCGGCGTCGGGCGCGCCCTCGGCTTCAAGTTTGATGGAGAGGTCGGCAAAGAATAGATGGTGATTGACGATGATGATGTCGCTCTCAGCCGCGCGCCGCCGCATCTCGGTGATGAAGCAGCGGTCGTATTCCTTGCATTTCTGGCCGAGACAAGTATCGGCCCGCGCGTCGAGTTTGTGCCAAAGAGCGCTGGCCTCGGGCAGTTCCGCGAGTTCCGCGCGGTCGCCGGTCTGCGTTGTCTTCTCCCACGCGGCGATAGCGCGGTAGTGCTCAATCTCTTCCAGCCCGCTGAGCACGGGCTGGTCGGTGAGGTCGATAAGTTTCTTGCGGCAAAGATAGTTGTTACGCCCCTTCATGTAACAGACGCTGAGTTTTCGGTCTCCATCAGGAAACAGTGCCCGCTCCAGCGCCGGGACATCTTTAAAGTAAAGCTGCTCCTGCAGGTTCTTCGTGCCGGTGGAGATGATGACGCGCTTGCCCGAGCGGGCCACTGAACGGATAATAGGCAGCAGATAAGCCAAAGTTTTGCCAGTACCAGTGCCCGCCTCGACGATGAGGTGCCGGTTCTCTTCGAGCGCCTCTTCTACCGCCTGGGCCATCTGCAACTGCCCGCGGCGAAACTCGTAGGCGGGATGCGTTTTCGAGAGCAAGCCTCCCGGCGCGAAGAACTGATACAGCGAGAATCCTGCAGGCCGAGTTTCTGGGGGGGACACGGGATGGGATGAGGAAGGCACGGAGTCTCTATAATAGCGGGATGGACCGCGCAACTCATCCCCGCCGTTGAGCAAAAGAGGATTTTGAGCAAAAAAAAACCAACCCCACTCGTCGCCATCGTCGGGCGCCCGAACGTTGGCAAATCGACGCTCTTCAATCATCTGACTGGATCGCGGCGCGCCATCGTCGGCGACGAGCCCGGCATCACGCGCGACCGCCTCTATGGCGAGGTCGAATGGCTCGGGCACGAGTTTCGCGTGGTGGATACCGGCGGCATCGTTCCCGAAGATAAAGATTTCATTCCGTCGGAGATCTTCCGTCAGGCAAAAGTCGCGTTCGAAGAAGCGGCGGCGATCATCATGGTCGTCGATGCCCGTACGGAGATCGCAGGCCCCGATCGCGAATTAGCTCGACTGCTGGCGAGGACCGGCAAGCCGCTCTTTCTCGCCGTCAACAAAATGGATTCCGACAAGCAGGATGGATTGCTCGACGAGTTTCATGTGCTCGGAATGCGGAATATGTTTCCGATTTCGGCTGAGCATGGACGCGGCGTCGACGATCTGCTGGACGCCATCCTTAAGGTGATTCCTAACGTCAAGAGCTTAACCACAGAGGGCACTGAGGACACGGGGGACGGCACAGGGGAGACCACACCCACTCCTGAGGAGCCGCATGAAATCAGGGTGGCAATCATTGGGCATCCGAACGTCGGCAAGTCCACGCTGCTGAATCAACTCACCGGAGTCGACCGCGCCATCGTCTCGCCCGTTGCGGGGACCACGCGGGATTCCATCGACGAAGTCATCCGCTACCACGGCCGCGATATTCGCTTCGTGGATACAGCTGGCATTCGCCGCAAAGGCAAGACGCACCTGATGGCCGAAAAGCTTTCGGTGGTCATGGCGCGCAAGAACATCGAAGACGCCGACATCGTGCTCTTCATGGTGGACGCCACCGAAGGCGCCAGCGGGCTCGACGCGAACATCGCCGGCTATGCCCACGAGAGCGGACGCTCGGTGATTATCCTGGTCAATAAATGGGACCTCGTGGCAAGCGGCGAGAAGCGCGCCGTCAGCCAGTCGAAGACGGCACGCATCCAGGACGCCAAGCGCCCGCAAGACCGTGCTCTCTACGAAGAGCGCCTGCGCTACGGGCTCAAATTCTTGGCCTACGCTCCCGTGCTCTTTCTCTCCGCGCACACCGGCAAGGGAACGGAAAAGATTCTTCCCCTGATCGAGAAGGTGGCTGCCGAGCGCCGCAAGCGCGTCACGACCGGCGAGATGAACCGGTTTCTGAGGACGGTTGACTTCGACCGCGCCTCCGTTCCCGTTAGCAAGCGCGTGAAAATCTACTACATGACGCAAGCGGGAGTGGCGCCGCCCATGTTTGTACTCTTCACCGACCGCGCTGTGAAGCTGCACTTTTCCTATCAACGCTTCCTCGAAAACCAGATCCGCGCTGCGTTCGGTTTCATGGGCTCGCCTATTTGGATCAAGAACCGGGCGCGGGACTGATGTTCTAGTGGGCCTATTTGTTCGCGTTAGCGTGGATCAACAACAAGGCTAGTCCAGCCCAACTGCGCTAATATTGCAGTGATTGGAATCGAAACCGTGACCAATTCACCCATCAGTCTTTCTTTTCGTTACTCCGAGAGCGACTACGTTCGAGCTTTGCGCGCTCACTATGCCGACCGCCTGCGCCTTTGGCTGGACATTTGCGTGGTTGTTTTGGTCGGGGCCGCGGGTATTTACCTCTGGCCGTCTCTGAGCAGCAAAGTGTACCTTGGCGTTTCTATAGCATTTGCGGTCATTCTCTTTGCCGCCTTCTTCGTTATTCCACCGTTGATTTTCCGCCGAGAACCAAAGTTCCGCGATGAGTACTCACTGACGTTCTCTCGGGAGGGCATCTACTTCCAGACAGCACACATCAACTCCCATCTGGCTTGGGATTTGTATTCACGAGCTCTGGTCGATGCCCACTCGTACCT
>CZLA01000031.1_pt1 | contig 9156 bp, 5 predicted proteins | sample 1122381 | NCBI WGS metagenome assembly CZLA01 (sample SAMEA3539301, study PRJEB10725) | soil metagenome | biome: tundra; feature: field; material: soil | place: USA | collected 2010-05 | depth 0.15 m
ATTGCTCTCACCAACCCCGGAGAATAGCTAGCACTTCGTCTGCTAAAGGCGAGCCAATCGACATCGTCCCACTTCAATGCAAGGAATTCACTCACACGCAGGCCACAACAAGCTGCAAATGAGAAACGCTGCTCGTAGACTCGATGCGATTGCAGAAGTGGAAGTTGGCATTCTGCTTGTCAGTAGATTTTCACGTGAGACACAACCCTGCTGATGGCGCCATTGGGGCTCGGACAATCGGGTTGGAGACCCAGCCGCAAAGAACAGAACAGCCCCAACAACTGGGCCAGCATCACGTCCACAGGCGCGCGGTATTCGTCGCCGAGGCCGGGCGCATCCAGGGAAAGCGCATGATCCGCCAGCCGGTCGAGCTGATTTGTGAAGTCGGGGGCCACCACGAGCTGCAGTTTTACCAGCTTCTTTCTGCGGATTTCTTCGATTAGGTCTAATTCATAATTTCGCCGGCGCAAATCTCCGGAAAGAAAACTCACGAATACCGTGTTTTCGTCCAGCGCCGACATGGGGCCGTGGCGCAGCCCCAGCGTAGACTCCGACAGTGTGTGTATTTTGCCCGCGGTCAACTCCAGCAGTTTCAAGGCGGATTCCTGCCCTACGGCTCGCAGAATTCCCGAACCGACAAAACACGCCTTGGAAAATTCCTCCTGGGCGATCCCAGTGGCAACCCCCTGCGCGCGCTCCAAAAAACGCTCTCCCGCTCGCAGCAACATGGAAAACGTATCCTCGTAGTCATCGGGAGAGAACACGTGGGCAAGGCAATGCCCGGCAACCACCATGTTCGTGTAAGAACTGGTCATAGCGAGTCCGCGGTCGTTTGCTGAATCATCCAAGGCAAGCAGGAAGGCGCTATCAGGCTTCGTCTTGCAAACCGCGGCCATCCGACCTTGTTTGTTGCAAGTCACGACTAGGTGCCGCACCAGGGGATATTTTTCGATCGCAGACTCCAGTACGGCCAATCCCTCGGAACTGTCGCCGGAGCGCGAGAACGACACCCATAAGTAAGGCCGATCCGCGAATACCAGATCCTCAAGGTTCGTCAGAAGGTCGGTACTGGGAACTGCCCACACCTCACATCCCCACAGCCGGTGCAATAAGGGTGTGAGAGCTCGACCAACATAATCGGAGGTGCCCGCGCCCACAAGAAACACAGTAGGTCGAGACACTTGATCCGCCCCGATGCCCGCCGCCCTCAAGAACTGGCTCAACTCGGGGCGCCGCTCTGCGCAGATTTTGTGCGTCCGCTGCCAAGTTGAGGGCTGACGCAAGATTTCGTGCGGAGTATAGCGGATACCGCGGGCCTCCTTCTCTTGCTCGCTTGCACCGAGCAATGCCAGCAACCCTTCCTTTACATTCCCCTGGATCAAGATCCCTCCTTCCCAACTTTGCCCAAATTGCACTATACGGCCAGTCAATTTGCGAAATATATAATAACGTTTAACAACCGTTATAGCAATAAAACGAACGAATGCCCAATTGAGTTAGAGAGACTTGCTGAAAGAGCGCCCTGCATTATGGTTAGACTAAGTCGCCGTGGTCCACTGGCGGAAGCGGACAACCCGGTTGGCGATGTGCCTCGACCGCTACTTCAGTCATGCGGCCGTTCGCCGCGAATCTCGGACAACGAAGATGTAAGCTGGGGACAACCATGAGCGAAGACGCGCCGCGCAAAGATGCTTTCATCGAGATGTGACCGCCAAGGTGTCAGTGGACTTGCGACTCAGCGATTACCATCCCCGCTCCATGCGCGTTGTCGGAGCACGAGGTGCGGTTGTGGTAGTCAATGACCGGGAACCTCGGATGCCGTGCAAATCATGGATGCATGTGGCGTCGAGCTGATCGTCAATCTCACCATGCGGGTTGGCCGAGAAGCTCTCGATATGATCTTCAAGTACCACGCGGCCGCGCCGGGCCGATTTGCAACTTATGGATGGACTGGTCCGACTTGCAGTCTCTTCCGAAAAATCTCTCCTGACCCGCCCGTACGTCTTACGGAGCGAACATCAGACGACCGTCACTTCGACTCCGGATTTCTTCAGCGCGCTCAGGTCTGCCTTGGGAATGCCGGAGTCGGTGATGACGCGTTGAAGAGAAGAGGTCGGAGCAATCAGCGAGAGACTACGCTTCCCGAATTTGCTGGAGTCGCAGACCGCCACCGCCACCTTGGAGATCTCGATCATGGCGCGGTTCACTTTCGATTCCAAAAGATTCGGTGTGCTGATTCCAAACTGAACGTCGAATCCATCAACCCCGAGAAAAAGAATGTCCGCGTGCAATTTGTGGAGCGTTTCTTCCGCGATGGGCCCGACCAGAGAAAACGAGTTCTTCCTTAGATTGCCCCCGCTCAGAATCACGTCCACCGCCGATCCGGAGAGTTCGGCGGCGATATTCACCGCGTTGGTGATAATTGTCAGGTTCCGAAAGTCTCGCAATGCGCGGGCAATAGCGGTAGTTGTAGTGCCGGAATCAAGAATGACCACTTGCCCTTCCGACACCATGCTCACCGCAGCCGCGGCAATCTGCAGCTTCTCCTTGCGATGCAGCTTCTCCTTTTCTCGCAAAGTGGGGTCTTCCAGGGCGCCGTCGCGCGCTGGAAGTGCCCCGCCATGGGTGCGGTGAATCAGGCCCTTTACGTGCAGGATATCCAGGTCCTTGCGGATGGTGACCTGGGAAGTGTGGAACTGTCTGGCCAAGTCCACGACCACGACCCGGCCATCCCGACGCATCAGCTCATGGATCGCTCTTTGCCGCTCTTCGTTTAGCATTCAGGATTTGTTGCTCCGCTCCACGGCAGATCTGCCCATATGAAGATACTCTTGGCACTTCTCTTTTATCCCGCATGGCATTCAGTTGTCTAGGGAAAAAGTTCCCGTCTGGTTCGTCCGAGCTAATCAAGATATTATGATGTATTACGAATAGATTCGTTTTACTTTTTTATTTGTTTGGTGTTGTCAAAGGGGTGATTGCGCTTGATGGGTCGCGGGCGGCCTGCCCGCACAGAAACAATGGCCGCGCGGCATCCCCTGATATTCGGCCACCTAACGTCGGAGCCGATGACACGGATTTGCGGTTTACGCTTGACAAAACAGTGGGGTCGGAAGTAATAGTGTAAGCGAAAGTAAACGTTACAAAACACAAGTATTACGAATACTATCTGCTTGATCTTTGCTGGAGGCCGTCCATGCGAGTTCGAAGATCGGGGTGGTTGTCGATTCGTCGTCGTCCCCTCGCCCCCGTGCTATTTGCAATCGTCGCGATCCTGGGTTCCGCTCTCTCTGTTTGGGCCCAGGGAAATTACCGGGCGCAGTTGCGCGGTGTTGTTTCCGATGCAACGGGCGCGGCAGTCGCCAATGCGACGGTGACCATCCGGAATGTCGGCACGAATATTTCCAGCTCCTCGCATACCGACGACAAGGGGTCTTATTATTTTACGGGTTTAACCCCTGCCACATACGTCGTCAAAGCCGAGGCCTCCGGCTTTCGTGCGGCCGAGCGAACCGGCGTGGTTCTGGCTGTCGATCAGGAATCATCCCTGAACTTCAAGCTGGAAGTCGCAGGCGTAATGGCCACAATGACCGTCACGAGTACGCAGCCGCTGCTGGACACGGACAACGCGACGCTGGGCACGGACATTACCAGCGAATACGTGAAGGAACTCCCTCTCATCAACCGCAGTTTCTTCGGCCTAATGTTCTTGTCCGCGGGCGTGACCGAAGTAGCAGGTTCTGGCACAGGGGATAGCTATCCTTCGGGTACCAACTTCACTTCCAACGGGCAGCGTAACGCGACCGCCGAGGTGCGGATGGATGGCGCCTTGATTAGCGCGCCGGAACAGGGCGAGGGAGGCAACTCCAACGTTTACTACGAGCCGCTGGTCGAGAGCATGCAAGAAGTGAAAGTCCAGAACAACAGCTTCTCGGCGGAGTTCGGCAACAACGGCGGCACAGTCGTAAACATGGTCATGAAGAGCGGGACAAATTCTTTCCATGGCAGCGGCTGGTATTTCTTGCAACGTTCACAGACGAACGCCCGCGATTTCTTCAACCCCAAGTTCTTTGTGGGCAGCACCGTGCCCAACCCCAAGCCAGACGCGAAGCGTGACCAGGGCGGGTTTTCCATTGGCGGACCGATCATTAAGAACAAAACCTTTTTCTTTGCCGATTTCGAGAAGGTCCGCGCCGTCGCATCGACCAGTTCGAACGCGTCGGTGCCGACCATGGAACAGAGAATGGGCAATTTTGCCGCGACTGCCACCGACCCTACTCCCAACCATATCTATGACCCGACGACTTGCGGGAATCCGTGCGTTTCGAGGTCTCAGGTCGGCGTTTCGAACAACGGGCCGCTGGACGTCATACCTGCTAGCGAGATTGATCCCATCGGGCAGGCTCTAGCCAATCTTTATCCGAAACCCAACCTCCCGGGAGAATTGAATAACTTCAACTTCAATGTCCTATCGAATCAACCGGATTACCAGTTCGACATCAAGGTGGACCACCAGATCAACGACCAGCAGCGCATTAACGCCCGCTACAGCCGGAGCTATAGCAATTTCACCAGCCCGAAGGTCCTGGGAGACGGCTTTGATAGTCCTTCCGGGGACGGAATCGCAGCCAGTCCAACCACGGCGCAAAATGGCTCGTTCGAATATTCCTGGACCATCAACCCGCGGATAATCTGGACAAACCACATATCTGTAGACCGAGTGCACGAGGTGTCGAAGTCCGGCATCCCCTCGATCTCCAGCTTCAATGCTTCGTTGCCGAGTGGAGTTCAGGGATTGCCTTCCGTGTTACAAACGGCCAACGGGTTGGGCAGGATGCCAACGTTCTACATGGTGGGGTCCTCGCCGTGGACCAATCTGTTCGATCAGTGCTGCGTCGACACCACGTTTGCCCACACCTTATACAGTTATTCGTCCCAGTTCGTGATTTCCAAAGGCTCGCACCTGATCAAGTTCGGCGGTGAGCAGAGACTTTTCTACAATAACTTTTTTCAGCCGCAGAATCCGACGGGCGTCTTTAATTTTTCGGATTTCGTCACGTCGCCGACTCCGAACACCGATACCGATGCGTCGAACAATTCGACAGGCAATCCGTTCGCCAGCCTTCTTTTTGGATACGCCGACAATATAAACCCCGTCCCCAATGCCAATACGTCTCTGAGTGTCTCTCCCTCAGTGGCCAACCGGTCGGCGGAAACGGGGTTATATTTCCAGGATGACTGGAAAGTAACGTCGAAGCTCACGCTCAATCTCGGCCTGCGTTACCAGTGGAGCACGCCCTACAACGAACGCCACAACCGGATCGAATTCAGCGACTTTACGGCGGACACCGGCGTCAACCTCGATTTGAGCAGCGCCCAGGCAGCTCTACAGGGGGTCGGGGTGAATTTCCCTTCCTCTGAGCAGTTGCTGGGGACTACGGTATTCCCCACTTCCAGCCATAGGAGCGTTCCGGTATACCGCAAAGATGTCGGACCAAGGCTGGGTTTCGCCTATCAGATCGATTCGAAGACGGTCGTGCGGGGCGGTGCGGGCGTGTATTTCGGAATGAGCCCAGCCACAAATTTTCAGCTTACCGGCACTGCCTTCCGCAAAACCGCAACCATGTTTTTTACGAACAACAATTTTGCCAATCAATCCGCGACCCTGGAAAATCCGTTTCCCGGCGGTTTTTCCGGTCCGCAGAATACGAAGTACGGCAAGCTGGCGAATTGGGGATACGGCAACAATAACGATCTGGGCACAAGTGCCGCGCGCGACGCCAATATTTATCAGTGGAATCTGGGAATCCAGCGGGAACTGCCCAGCCAGATCGTGCTGGGTGTGGACTACTCCGCCAACCGGAGCACGCATCTGCCGTGGTCGGGCACGAATAACCAGGATTTCATTCCGTCGGCTCTGTTAGCGAAGATTTCCGCTGCGGTAACTCCAACCGATCCGCTTTGCCAGGCGAACAGTTGTGTGAGCAACTTTCTGCAGACGGGGGTGGCCAACCCATTTGCCCCCCTGTTTAATACACCTTGCACTCCGACCCCGTCCAACCCGTGCTTCAATGAGCCCGATTCGAATTACGGCCAGTCCCAACTGCCGCTGGGAAATCTGCTCGTTTCCTACCCGCAATTCGCCGGAGACTTTGAAGGTCTGGCGTTGGAGGAAGCCAGTTCCTGGTACCACGCGTTGCAGATTCGTTTCCAGAAGCGTACTACGCACCACATCAGTTTCGATGGCAGTTACACGATATCGAAGTCGACCGACAATTCTTCGGCAGGCAGAAACAACTTCATCGGATCGCTCTCGAGCGGCACGGTGCAACAATTGGACCGCCTCAATTTGGAGCACAGCATCAGCGCCAATGACGCGCCGCAGCGTCTGGCAGTCGCAGTCATTGTTGATTTGCCGATCGGCCGGAAGCAATGGATTGGCGGCGATATGAACCGCGTTCTCGACGCGGCCGTCGGAGGCTGGTCGATCTCGACCTTGATCACGGAACAATCGGGTCAACCCATGGCGCTCAGTCTGGCGAATGCGCGGCTGGCGAATGGCAGCCAGCGTCCCAACGTCGTGTGCCCCCAACTCAAGACTGGCGTGAGTGTGCATGACGCAGCCCTGAGCTGGCAAAGCGCCGCACCGCTTCCGTTCTTGAACATCAACTGTCTTGCCGACCCTGGCGACCAGAATCCCGGCAATGCGCCACGCTATTTTTCCAGCTTGCGAGTCGACGGAATCCACAACCTGGATGTGAGTCTTTATAAGTCGTTCGTGCCCAAGGAGGGCATGAGGCTGGAAGTGCGGATGGACATGTTCAACTTCGCCAATCACCCTCGCTTCGGCCAGCCTAATTCGGCGGTCGGAGATTCTCTTTTCGGGACGGTTACCAGTGACGCGCCAGGGGAAACGCCGCGCTACTTCCAGTTCGGATTGAGGTTCGAGTTCTAGCGTGTGGATCCACAAAATGCCAGAGGTTTAGCCATGACAAGCGTGCAGCGCGGCGTGAGGTTCAGCGGATGGCTCATCATCCTTTGGCTTTGGCTCATCATCCTTTTCACAGCCGTGATGGCCATAGGCCAGGCACGGCTGGGCGTGCCGTCGTATCAGGACCCCGGGTCGGGGCAATGGACAGCGTGGGCGGCGCCGGGGGCGAAGGCCATCGGCATCATGATCGTCAACCTCAACAATGGGGACGACGAAACTTACTATCCGAGCGTAGATCGGGCGATCCGCGCCACTCGCAAGCAGGGCATTTTCGTGGTCGGATACACCTACACGGGCTACGGTGCGCGGGATCCCAAAATCATTCGGCGGAAGATCGATGCGGTATACCGCAATTACCTGGTCGATGGCATGTTCTTCGATGAGGCGCCCACCGATTGCAACGCCAGTAATCCATTTCTTCCCACTCAGTTTTTATATTACGAGGCGCTGACGAACTACGTGCGCGAGAAGGCGGGTGCGCGGATCACCGTACTCAATCCAGGAACCTACAGTGCAAGCGACTGCTGGATGGGGATCACGAACATCCTGATGAACTGGGAAGACAAGGGTCTGGCCAACTATAAAAGCAACTACGTCGACTATGCGTGGGTGCATAAGTACCCACCCGACCGCTTCTGGCACATCGTCTATGGCATGAGCGCGGATCAACTCCAGGCGGCGCTGGAACTGGCGAAGCAGCGTAACGCGGGATGGGTTTACCTGACGCAGGAAACAGGGAATCCGTATGCGAGCCCACCGCAATACTGGGCGGCCGAAGCTGCGGCGGTGGAACAACAGGCCGTACAGGCCCCACTTGCTAGTGCCTGGCCGGACTCCTTCGACGCACAGGGCGCTCGGGTGCGGGGGCGCACCTCGATTCGTTGGGGCGGTGCCAGCGCGGCGAACTGGCAGATATTTCTCGACACCGATCAGAATTCGAAGACCGGGTACATCGGGGGCGGCATTGCAGTTGGCGCGGAATATAGGTTCGAAACCGACGGTGGCACGGCCCATCTGTGGCGGTACGCGGGCACAGGCACAGACTGGAACTGGGTGGAAGTCGTCGCGAATGCCGAGCTCGACCTCCTCGATCCAAGCGTTCAGGCTGCAAGCTTCGAAACGGCCGGCCTCGGCGGCACGAAGGCTTTACATTTTCAGGTCCGTGCCTTGAACGCTGCCGGTCATCCAATCTATGACAGCTACGTCTTGCCGCTTAGTTTGAGCAACACCGGGCTGGTGTTCGACATCACCAACCATCCGCAATAAGCAGTAATCAGACTCGGCACTGCATGGTGGGCAAACGTGACCTTGGGTGGAAGCGATTCCACATGCGTCTCCTGCTTTCGGTAGAGATATTAGGTATCACCGGGTTCAAGGCGCAACACTACCTCGCCGAAGTTGACAAAGATCCAGTGGCTGTTCTCTTTGGGCTTGATTTTCAGGGCGATCCTAGCCCCTATCAGTGCGGTTGTTTTCTTGCCAGCGCGAGGCGCTGATCCGGCTCGACCAACAGCCAAGCAAGGCCGCCAATGCCACTGAAGACTGCGGCTACCAGAAAAGAAGAGGTCCAACCGTAGCGTTGTGCGATCACGGGTGTTAGCGACGCGGTTAGAGCTCCTCCCAACTGGCCACCCATATTCATAAAACCAGACGCAAGCCCAGCGTTGTTGCCGGCGATATCCGCGGTGATGGACCAATAGGAACTTTGCGCGAGATAGAGAGCGCCAACGCCTCCTGACAGCACGATGCTGGCGAGGGGAGCGTTGGCGACGCGAGATCCAAGCACAAGAATCACCGAGGCCAAAAGCAGCGCAAAACAGCCTACTCCACAGCGGCCGATGCGCCTGCCGTAAGACTTCGTCATTGCGTCACTAATGGCGCCACCACAGAGGCTGCAAACTACGATGGCCAAAGGTGGCAGAGTGCTGTAAAAGGCACTGGTTTTCAGATCTAAGCCGCGCACTTTCACCAGGTATATGTAGAACCAACTAAAGAAAATCCAAGCGACGTATCCGAAACAAAAATAACTGATGGTAACCGCGAGAACATTCCGGTTGGAGGCAATTTGCCCCCAACTGTGGCGGAAAGATCCGCGGCCCGCGGGGTCTTCAGGCAGAAGGTCGGAAGCCGGCTTACCAACAGACCCTGGTATGCGAAACTCTTGG
>CZLA01000145.1_pt1 | contig 9132 bp, 6 predicted proteins | sample 1122381 | NCBI WGS metagenome assembly CZLA01 (sample SAMEA3539301, study PRJEB10725) | soil metagenome | biome: tundra; feature: field; material: soil | place: USA | collected 2010-05 | depth 0.15 m
AAGCCATTACCTTACCAACTAGCTAATCAGCCGCGACCCCCTCCAAAAGCGGATTGCTCCTTTGATCTTGCGATATTATGCGGTATTAGCCTCGGTTTCCCGAGGTTATCCCCCACTCAAGGGCAGGTAGTCACGTGTTACTCACCCGGTCGCCACTATACTCAGGGATTGCTCCCCTTTCCCGTTCGACTTGCATGTGTTAGGCACGCCGCCAGCGTTGATTCTGAGCCAGGATCAAACTCTCATTTGAAACCTGAGCCTGTCTGGGTAGACAGGCAACCTCTGCCAGCTGAGGCAGAGGTCCATCTTGTGAGTACGTTCAGACTTGAGCCCGAACATTTGTTTCTCACGACTGGCACGTTCAACCTTTTGTCAAAGACCGATCCGCTTTCCGCCTGAGCGGTGCGCTTTCAATCCGCCTGATTCCTTTTACAGAATCGTCCTTTGCAGGATTTTAGGCGTCCTCGAAACTTGATAAAGCTACGCGTTCGCGCGAGTGCTGTCAACCCTCTGAGATCACAGGATTTCCACCTGATTTCAACAGTGCGGGGAGTGTCGATCCAGAAGCTAAGCAGCGGCAGACCGGAGAACTCTTTTTACAGCACATCCGAAAACGCTCTTCCACTCGGGTTCGCCACAAAATCCGGCGCAGGCCGAAGCGGAAGACAGCTCAAAAATTAAAGATCGCTTGGAGGCTCTGCTATTCGCGGAAACCCTTCAGGGAACTTTGTCCCCGAATGCGAACCCCGGAAAGGGGTCAATTGGAGGCTCCTGAATTTGATGCCAAAAGCCACCGCGAGGATTCAGCGGGCAGCCCAGACACTTGTTCACATGTCCTCTGTCGATTTGTTATACCAAAGCGCACGGCATTGCGCAAGGGGGGAGAATTAAAAAAGTTAATCGGCGGCAATTGGTGGCCGGCGGTGTGACGAATCGAAGCAAATTTCGGAAGTGGTAGACGGCAGCGGAAATCACTCGTTGCTGGCGTGAGGCCGAACTAGTGCGACGAGGTTGCTTGCACAATAGTGATTTCAGAAGTATCTGTATCACCTCGCGATACCGCTTGCACGATGACCGTTGGAGGATCGGGGATCTGCGAAGGTGCGGTATAAAACCCGGTCTCTGATATTTTTCCGCAAGTCGATTTCGAGCACCCTGGACCGGAAACGCTCCACCTCACCGACCCGGTTCCGGCTTCCTCCCCGGAGACTGAGAATTGGAGAGCGGAGCCGACTGGAATCCGCACATCAAGACTTGGAATGACACGGAGGCTGATTTCGCCGTGGAGGTTGTAGAAATAATGAAACCGCATGGCCATCCGCTCTCCACTGAAGTCCGATGGCAAGGGTGGGAATGGGTTCGAGGCCGTAATGCTAGCCCAAGCGGCGTGGTCCAGCGCCTCGTCTCCCGACGACTTATGAATCTTGACGCCTTTGACCTTGCCGTCTTTCATCACATAGAAATCAACTGACACTTCACCTTGCTTCACCAACGGGGGATACGCCTGCGAAGGAATCATTAGTATCCAGTGACTACGAACAATCCTCCTGACCGTTGCCATGTATGCCGAAAAATCCACTCCCCTTGTGTCGGTGAGGATCTCGGCCTCGTCGGGCATGCTCCTTTCACGCTCACGCTCACTCGCACTCGCCGCCATGGCGGACGAGAGCGCCTTCGAGGCGCTGCCGGTCCTAAAATCAGGAGCTTGAGTCTGGTTGCTTTGGGAAGAAACAAGGGTAGCCGTTGCCACCAGGAAGATGCCGACGTAAGTTTGCCTCGCGAACATATACGCCTCAGGTTTAGGATCGAAGGAACAGGCTACGGGATGTTCCCCTAAATTTCGGCTTGGCGGGTGGCCACCTTCCAACAGCAAAGTATAACTCCGGTTTGGGGCTGGCCCACCCTTTCCACTTTGGAAAGTCAAAAGCCCCACCTCCGGATCTTAGGTGAGCCCTGCTTGACAAGCCCTATTCATCGCTTATACTAAGTATTACTTAGTAATACGTACAATCTTATGCGAACCACGCAGATCATGAGCATTTCGCTCCCTCCCGCCATGCTACGGCAGTTCGAGGAGGTGCGGAAGAAAGAGTCTCGTACCCGATCCGAATTGGTGCGGGAGGCGCTTCGCGCCTATTTCGAGGAACGCTATCCCGCCGCTACGCCAACTGCGGCCGAACTCTCCGCCCTGCGGCGTGGACGAGCTGCTTTTCGACGAGGGGATTCGGTAACATTGACGCAATTCCTCAGTGATCTGGAACCCAATGGCGTGGAACCTCCACATCACCGGCCCCGCGCAAAAAGAGTTTCGAAAACTTCCGCCAAAAGATCAGGCGCGCGTTAAGGACGCCCTGCTCGCGATGCAGCAAGATCCCTTCAGCGGCGATATCAAGCGCCTCAAAGGACAGGCTACGGCATGGCGTCGCCGCGTCGGCAATTACCGCATCGTCTACGACCTCTACGTTGAAGAGCAGCGGATTGTTGTGGCTGGAATTCTGCGTCGAACCTCGACTACGTACTAGCTGCCGCGGCTCGCGCCCGGGTTGCATAGGGTACATCCACAAAGCGTCTCTCGCCACACAATGCAAGCCTATAATTTCAAAAGCACCGTGATTTCTGTCGTCCAACTCGGGCAGGTTGATTATGGCGAAGGGCTTCGGCTGCAACGGAAGCTGGTCGATCTGCGTAAGGCGGGCGAGATTGGCGATGTGCTGTTGCTGCTGGAACACTCTTCTGTCATCACGCTGGGGCGGAATGCAAAGGCCGCCAACGTGCTGGCTTCGACGGAAGTGCTGGCGGCTCGCGGGGTCGAGGTGTTCGAGTGCGATCGCGGCGGCGACGTTACGTTTCATGGGCCGGGGCAGTTGGTGGGTTATCCGATTTTTGATTTGCGGGGGCATGAACTGCTTCCGCTTGACGGTGACTTGCGTTCGCGGAGCTTCGCGGACAGGAGTGTCCGCGCCACACAGACCCGCAAGACTCTTGGCGTTGTCGACTACGTGCGGCGGCTGGAGGAGGTTTTGATTCGCAGCTGCGGCGATTTTGGCATTCCGGCTCGGCGCGTTGGTGGGCTTACGGGAGCTTGGACCGCGGCAGAGCCGGCGGCGAAGATCGCTGCGATTGGCGTACACATTTCTCGCTCGGTTACTTCACATGGGTTCGCTTTGAACGTGAATACGGATCTAAGCTACTTCAATTTGATCGTGCCTTGCGGGATTGCGGCTAAGCCGGTGACTTCCATGGAAAAGGAACTGGGGCGGGAACTTGACCTGGGCGCGGTTGCGGAGGCGGTGTCGCGAAACTTTGGCAGAGTGTTTGGGAGCCAGATGCTGTGGGTCGCGACGATTGATGCGTTGCGCGGAAACAGCGTGGGAGTGCCGATGAAGGCTCCGGACGAGTTGCGGCGCGTGCGGGGCGAGGACGATTTGTTTCTTGCCTGACTCGGTGCCAATCTTCGCAAACTTGATTGCAGAGATAGTGTCCTAAGTTCGTTTACCACCAAGGACACGAAGGTTCACGAAGGAAACCTACCCCTGAATCGCCGCGCGAGACGCGGACGATGTCGGTGCGCTAGCATGTTCGCGGACTGATCATGTCGAAGAAAAAAGCGCAGAAGAAAAGCTTTGCCACCGCAGAGTCGGGCCGGACAAAAACCGGGTCGAGTCCGCTCCCAGCTAAAAGCCAAAAGCTGAAAGCTCAGAGCGCTGAGCCGAACGGCGATCTCCGCACCTACACCATTCGCGATTACAGACTGGAAAGACCCTCGTTCACTTTGCGGCAGGTCCGCGCTGGGGAGGAAGTTCGCTACGAAGTGGAAAGCGGCGAGCTGTCCGCGCCTGTGCCGCCGATTCGCGAGTCGAAGTATCTTCGCCGGGAACAGTGCATCGAGATTTATCGCTGGATGCTGCTGAACCGGCGCATGGAAACGGCGCTGGAAAATCTTTACAAACAAGGCAAGGTGGTCGGCGGCGTTTACTTTGGGCTGGGGCAGGAAGCTTGCTCCTGCGCCTCGGCCTACGCTCTGAGTAAAGACGAGTGGCTGGGGCCGATGATTCGGAACCAGGGGGCGCTGCTGGTGCGCGGCTTTTCGCCCGCGGACATCATGATGCAGTACATGGCTAAGGCGGGATCGCCAACTCGGGGGCGCGATGCTTCTTCGCATTTTGGCGATATCGAAAAACGAAATGTGGTGTCGCCGATCTCTACTTTGGGAGATTTGATTCCGGTGCTCGCGGGCGTGGCGCTGGGGGCGCGGTTGCAGGGTAAACACATCGCGGTGATGACTTACATTGGCGACGGCGGGCAGTCCACGGGCGTGACTTATGAAGGGCTGAATTTTGCGGCGGTGCAAAATTTGGGGCTGGTGTTGATTGTGGAAAATAATCTTTGGGGATACTCCACGCCGGCCGATATGCAGTTCCGGGTCAAGGATCTGGCGGAGCGCGCGATTGCTTATGGAATCCCGGGCGTGATTGTTGACGGGACGGACGCTTGCCAGGTTTATGACGCTTGCCATGAAGCTTGCGAGCGGGCGCGGCGCGGCGAAGGCCCGACTCTGATCGAAGCGAAAATGATGCGCATGAAGGGGCACGCCATTCATGATGCGGCGGAGTATGTTCCTAAGGCGTTGTTTGAGTATTGGAAGCGGCGCGATCCGATTGCGCGGCTGGAAGATTATCTGTTGCGGAAGAAAAAGTGGATGACGGCGGCGGAGAATGACGAGCTGATTGCTGGCGTGGAGCGGCAGTTGGAAGCGGATCGGGAGGTGGCGGTGAATTCTCCGATGCCGTTGCCGGAGTCGGCTGCTGGCGGAGTCTATTGCGAAGATGGATGCCACGAAATCAAGCCTAAGTACGCTATGCCTGCGGCTGCGATACGTGGAGCGCGCGGCGGAAAGGCTGCGGGGCGGAAGCGATCGGAGGGGGCGGCGCATCTGAAGTGAGGACCGCATCGCTGCAAGCGTTCTGGTGAGAATCGGGACAGTCCCCGCCCGACTGGACTAGCGATCCGAAACCAGGTACTTGAGTAACTTGAGGTAACCGTACCGCTAAACGATGATGCCTCCAGGGAAGAAGCGGGAGGAGTCCGGGCTCCCGCGTGTCACAAGGAGGTACTGTGAAGCGCGTAACGGCTGTGGTGGTACTGTCGGGTTTGATCGCTGTTCTCACTTTGGGTGTGTCAGGATGCGGAAGTTCGACGCAGCCCATCGCCGTGGGTTTGACATCAAGCGGCAACGGTACCGATCAAGGTCAGACACTTTCCATCACCGCTACGGTTACGGGCGACGCGAAAAGCGCCGGAGTACAGTGGGGCGTTTCGGGTACTAACGGCTCGCAGGGCACGCTGAGCGCCCAAACCACGACTTCGGTCACTTACAACGCGCCCGCCTCTGTGACCAGCGTGTTCACCGCGACCGTAACGGCGACTTCGATCACGGATGCTACGAAATCCGCGACGGTGCAAATTAAGGTCAGCCCACCGCCCACCATCACGACAACGACCTTGCCCACGGCGACTGCGGGCATCGCTTACAGCGCCACTTTGAAAGAGTCCGGCGGAACAAGCCCGTACACTTGGACCGTTACCGCGGGTACGCTACCGGCGGGATTGACTCTGAGCAGCAGCACGGGTGTGATCAGCGGCACGCCCACCGGCGCGAGCAGCGGCTCGGTGACCTTCCAGGTCAAGGATGCGGCCGGCGTTTCCGGCAGCCTGGCGATTACCATCACCGTGAACCCACCTGCGCCGTTGACCGTCACGACTACGTCATTGCCGGGGGCGACGCTGGGCACGGCATACAGCCAAACGCTGAAAGCGACCGGTGGAGTTCCTTCCTACAGCTGGAGCATTACAGCGGGGAGCTTGCCTGCCGGTTTGATCCTGAGCAGCGCGGGCGTGATTTCGGGCATGCCGAGTGGAACCACCGGCACGTCGAACTTCACCGTGAAAGTAACCGACTCGCAGACCCCGGCACCGGCGACCAAGTCGGCCAATCTGAGCATCACGGTCGGCAGGGCGCCGCTGCGCGTCACGACGACGTCACTGTTGGGTGGAAGCATCAACAACGTGTACAGCCAAACCTTGCAGGCTACCGGCGGCACTCCGCCCTACAACTGGAGCATCAGCTCTGGCACCCTGCCGGCCAGCTTGACATTGAACGCTGTTACCGGCATCATCTCCGGTACGCCTACGGCAACGGGGACCTCCAATTTTACGGTTAAGGTCACCGATTCGACGGCGCCGACTGCGGGTACGGCAACGGCCAACCTGAGCATTGTCGTGAATGCCGCGCTCGCGATCACGACAACCACGCTACCGGGCGGCAGCGTCAGCACGCCTTACAGTGCCACGGTGAACGCCACCGGGGGAGTGCAACCCTACGCCTGGAGCATTACCAGCGGCAGCCTGCCGGCGGGGCTCTCCATCGATTCCGGCAGCGGAGTGATCTCGGGCACGCCGACGGCGACGGGAACTTCGAGCTTTACGGTTACAGTTGCCGATTCAGAAAGTCCGGTGGTTCAACTTGGTACTGGACTCAGCATCACGATTTCGGCCGCGAGTTGTCCGAACAACGGCACCCTTAGCGGGCACTATGCCATGGTGCTTAACGGCTGGAGCAGTGCGACTACCGTCACCGCTGCGGTGGGCAGTTTTGTGGCGGATGGAGCGGGGAACATTTCCGGCGGCAGCGTGGATGTGAACGATCAGACCAATGGACCGACGGCTGGCACATTGACCGGGACGTACTGTGTGGCCACAAACAATATCGCGACGATTAAGTTGAACTATGGCGGCGGGCTCAGCGGCAGCAACACTTTTGCCGCCGCGCTGAATTCCGGCGGCAGCAACGGCAACATGATTTATTTCGACGCCAGCGCCCAGAAGGCCACCGGACTGCTGCGCAAGCAGGACACCACCGCGTTTTCGACGGGCAAGATCAAGGGCAACTACGCCTACGGGCTGGTGGGCGCCGATGGCGGCGGGAGCGGAAACCGCTTCGCGATGGCCGGGGCATTCAGCGCCGACGGCAGCGGCAAACTGAATGGCGAGTTCGACAGTGACATCTTCCTGGCGGGTTCTGCTAACGCAACTCTGAGTTCCAGCAATTTCAGCGTGGCCTCGACGGGCCGCGGCACGGCAACCATAACCTTCACCGGCCGGGGCAGCTTGAACTTCGTGTTCTACGTGGTCGGCGCTTCTGAACTGCTGGTGATGGAAGACGACAGCGCCGGAAATCCGCTGCTCACGGGGCAGGTGCTGCAGCAAAGCGGTTCGTTCACCGACGCGTCGCTCAACGGCGTCAGCGTGATCGAAATCGAATCGCTCAACAATGAAATCACTCCCTCAGCAACGGCCGGGCTGGTCACCACTAACGGCAGCGGGGCGATTACCAACTGGAGCACCGACCAGAACCTGGGCGGCGCGACAAGCTCGCTGAGCCAGTCGGGGACGTATAGCACGTCGTCAGATGGACGCGTCACGCTGTCATTGAACGGGCAGTCCATCTCACCGCCGGTCCTCTACCTGATTGGCACGAACCAGGCTTTTGTGGTCGGGGCCTACAGCCTGGCGGTGGACTTTGGGGTGATGGAGCCGCAATCGGGGAGCAACTTTACCAGGTCGTCATTGAACGGGGCGTATCTGGGTGGAAGTCTACAGCCGGTGAATGCCCACGTGGGCGAAGAGATCGGCGCTGTGCAGGCCGATGGAAACGCCAATTTCAGCGAGGCGAAAGACAGCAACGGCAGCGGAGGGACGTCGACAGGCACGGTCAGCGCGACTTATGCGGTTTCATCCAGCGGACGCGTGGTCGTAACGCAGAGCGGCGCTCAAATCGGGATCGTCTACCTAATTTCGAATTCGCAGTTCGTCTTCTTGCCGGCGAGCACGTCAGACACGGAGCCGAAGTTGTCTCAGTTCCAGAAATGACGAGGCGGGTAATGGATCAGAGTCAAGACCGTTAACCACCAAGGCCACGAAGGTTCACGAAGGAAAACCTTTCGACAAAAAGCCTTCGTGGTGTTTGTGCCCTTGGACCTCGGCGGAGTCGCCGCGACGTTTCCGGCAAACTGATAAAATCGAAGCTCGTCATGTCCGCCTCTTCCCAGCTCATTCAGATTGACCTTGGCCCCAGGGTCCGCAGCCCCAAGCCCACGTGGCTTAAGGCGAAGGCTCCGGTGGGCGACAACTTTCATAACTTGAAGAAGCTGGCGCGCGGGCTGGGGCTGCATACGGTTTGCGAGTCGGCGCAGTGTCCGAATATTGGGGAATGCTGGGACCATCACACGGCGACCTTCATGCTGCTGGGCGATATCTGCACGCGGCGTTGCGGATTTTGCGCGGTGCCTAAGGGGCGTCCGGAAGCGATTGACTGGGACGAGCCTCGGCGGGTGGCGGAAGCGGTGGCCACGCTGGGCCTGCGACACGCGGTGGTGACCAGCGTGAACCGCGACGACGATAACGTTGGCGGCGCCAGGATTTTTGCGGAGACCATCCGGCAGATTCGTGAACTGGTACCGGAGTGCCGGGTCGAGGTGCTGATTCCCGACTTCCAGGGACTGGAAGAACCGCTGCGCATTGTGATCGATGCAAAGCCGAACGTGCTCAACCACAATACCGAGACCGTCCCACGGCTTTACCGCGCGGTACGCTCAGGGGCACGCTACAAGCGGACGCTTGATCTTTTGTCGAATGCCAAGAAATGGGACCCGGCGACGGTTACCAAGAGCGGCGTGATGGTGGGCATCGGCGAGGAGACGGATGAACTGATCGCAGTGTTCCGCGATCTGGGCGAGCGCGGCGTGGATATTCTGACGATTGGGCAGTATCTGCGTCCGTCAAAAGATCATCTGCCGATGACGCGCTACTATTCGCCGGCTGAGTTTGTCTCGCTGAAGAAAGAAGCTTTGAAGTTTGGATTCAAGCATGTGGAGTCGGGGCCGCTGGTGCGGTCGAGCTATCATGCGCATGAGCAGGCGGACGTGGCGGCGGGATGAACAGGCGATAGTCGTTGGTCGTTAGTCGTTAGCAAATGCAGATCCCCATGAGTTCACGAATCAAGTGCAACACCGTACAAAGGTGTTGCCATGGAAAGAAGACGGTATGAGCAGTTGAGCCTCGGGGAGCGGATTG
>CZLA01000155.1_pt2 | contig 8996 bp, 4 predicted proteins | sample 1122381 | NCBI WGS metagenome assembly CZLA01 (sample SAMEA3539301, study PRJEB10725) | soil metagenome | biome: tundra; feature: field; material: soil | place: USA | collected 2010-05 | depth 0.15 m
CCGCGACAGCCGGCAAGATGCCGACGCTACAATCTTAACGATCAACGAATAACTAGAAGTACTTCCCCGCCATCCGCTGCCAAAGCGGCCAATCGTGCTTGCTGTTATCCCCGTAAATATCCAGCCAATGCGGAATCCCCTTGCCCTGCAGAATCCCCGCCATCTTCACGTTCGCGTCCAGACACATATCCCAGTCCGACGATCCCAGCACAATCTTCATCTGCCGGTACCGGCTCAGGAACCACTCATCGCCAGCGTTCGCCAGGTAATCCGGAGGATTGTTGAAATAGACATTGTCGTCGTAGTAACCATCGAGAAAGCTCTGGATGTCGAACGATCCGCTCATGGTAACGCAAGACGAAACTAAATCCGGATGCCGCATGGAAAAATTCAGCGCGTGATAACCGCCAAAACTGCATCCCGTCGCCACCATCTGCGGCGCCCAGTTCCGCCATTTCAAATAAGGCAGAAATTCGTTGATCACATAGCGCTCGTACTGCACATGGCGCCAGATCCGCGCTCCTGGATGTATGCTCTTGTTGTACCAGCTCTCGCCGTCCACGCCGTCTACGCAGAATACCTGGATCGCTCCCGCTTCCAGTTTGCCGCCCAGCGCGCGGATCATCCCCAAATCTTCATACTCAAAAAAACGTCCCATGGATGTCGGAAAAACCAGGATCGGCTGCCCGGCGTGCCCGAACACCAACGACTCCATGTCGCGCCCCAATTCGTGGCTATATTGCTTGTTATATTCGCGGTTCATGTGCCCGAGGATTGTAACTGAATTGTCCGGCCTTCGGCATCGGCCCCAGAAGTTCAAATTCATCAACCACAAAGGACACGAAAGTACACGAAGTTGTGAACCCTTAAAGGTTCCCTCCGTGGTCCTTCGTGTCCTTGGTGGTGAATGGGTTTTGTCTGACTACTGCGCTCCCGACCGCGGATTGATTCCCAAATGCTTCAGCTTCGATTGCAGCGTGGTCCGCTTCAATCCCAATCGCATGGCTGCCCCGCGCAGCCCGCCGATCTGTCCGTGGCTCTCCCGCAACGCGCGCAGAATGTGCTCGCGTTCCGCCGCCTCCAGACTTTCGTCCGCGCTTTTCTCCTCCGCGCTAATCGGCCTTAGTTCGCTTAAGGGAGACACCAGCACCGATCCCTGCGTCAGAATCACCGACCGCTCGATAAAATTTTCCAACTCCCGCACATTCCCCGGCCACTCCCACCCCATCAGTGCATCCATGGTTTTCTTAGGAATGCTCGTGATCGACCGGTTCATCCGCCGCCCGCACTTCCGCACAAAATGTTCCACCAGCAACGGAATGTCCTCCCGCCGTTCCCGCAACGGGGGCACGCGGATCGGAAACACGTTCAGCCGGTAATACAAATCGCTCCGAAACTCGTTCTCTCGCACGCAATCCGCCAAATCGCGGTTCGTCGCCGCAATTAAGCGAAAATCCACCTTCAACGTGTGTATTCCGCCCAGCCGTTCGAACTCCTGGTCCTGCAAAACCCGCAGCAACTTCGGTTGCAACGCCAGCGAGATCTCTCCAATCTCGTCCAGAAACAGCGTGCCTTTGTCCGCCAGTTCGAGCCGTCCAATCTTTTTGCTCACCGCTCCCGTGAACGCGCCTCGTTCATTGCCGAACAGTTCACTCTCCAGCAGCCCCGAAGGAATCGCCGCGCAATTCGTTTTGATGAAACTACTGCCGGCGCGCTGACTCAACCGGTGGATCGCCCGCGCCACCAGTTCTTTTCCCGTTCCCGTTTCCCCCAGCAACAGCACCGTGGCATCGCTGCCCGCCACTTTCCCCACATTTTCCATCAACGCTTGCAACGCCTTGCTCTGCCCAATGATTTCCCCGAAACCCAGTTCGGTGTCGATTTCCTGCTCCAGATAAATTTTTTCTTCCGTCAGTTTCTTCTTGGCTTCCCGTAATGCCTCGTTGGCCTCCCGCAGCGCAGTCACATCCGTCGCCGCGCCCGTCAGTCCAATCACCGCGCCGGTCGAGTCCGAGACCGGCTCAATCGTTACATCCAGGTACATCTTCCTGCCCTTGTCCGTAATCTGTATTTCATGACGCGCTCCCACCCCGGCTTCCAGCACCCGCCGCCGCACCTCCATCGTGCGCGCAGCCTCATCGAGACTGAAGATCTCGTCCGTCGTCTTTCCCACCGCTCCCTCCACCGCCCGTGTAAACAGCGGGTTGTACATCCAGGTGTAGCGCAAATCCCGGTCCTGGTGGAACACCGCGATCGGAGAATGTTTCAATGCCACCCGGAACCGTTCCTCGCTCTGCCGCAGAGCCCCCTCCGCCCGCTTGCGTTCGATTTCCGCTGCCGTCCGCGTCGAGAACAATTGCAGAATCGCTTCCGCAAATTTCGCATTCGCCAACGGCCGCCTGTAGAGCGCTACCATGATGCCGATGGCCCGCCCTTGCGAATCCCGCAAAGGCGTCCCCACATATCCCTCCACCTGCATCTGCTTGAGCAACAAGTCCTTCGGGAAGATCTCGGTTACACCGGCAGCATAAGAGCAGGTGCCTTGCTCCACGACTGTCCCGCAGGGAGTATCGGCCAATTCGTAAGTGAAGTTGTCCGCGATCACGCCCTGACCACAGACGCCAATCGTTCTCAACTTGCCTTCTTTGCCTTCGATAAGTTCTCCAATAGCCGTATAGTCGGCCTCCAGGCACTTGGCGAGTTGCGAGGCCATGGACGCAAAAAAGTTTTCGCTGCTGTCTCCTCGCACCTGCACCAGCGTGGCGATCGCCTCCTCCGCCCGCTTGCGCTCGGTGATGTCGAAATCCATGCCGAGGATCCGCACCGGGCGTCCGAGTTCGTTCTTGAAAACACGCCACCGCCCGGCAATCCAGTGCACCGTCCCGTCGGGCCAGACCACGCGCCATTCGCCTTCCACATCGCCGGCTTGCATCGATTGCTCCACCAGGCGCGCCACCGATGGCCGATCCTCCACTTGAACAAGTTCCAGGAAATCGTCGATGGATTTCGGAAACTCTCCCGGGGCCAACCCGTACATCGCTTCCATCTCCGGGCTCCAGCGGCTCTCGCCAGTCTGGAAATCACGCTCGAACGTGCCGATCTTGGCCACTTCCTGCGCCAGGCGCAGTCGCTCCTCGCTCGCCCGCAGCCCCTCTTCTGCCCGTTTGCGCTCGGTGATGTCAATGGCCGCGGCGATTGCTCCCCTTACTTTCCCGTCCTCGCCCAGCAGCGGCACAACACTGCACAGTTCGTGCCGTTCCGTTCCATCTTCGAACATAATCGTAGTTGGCACGTCGTGCATCGGAAGTCCTGTGGCCGCCACGCGCTGTAGCGGCAATTGATCCGCCGGAATTTCGACTCCGTCCCGCAGAAATCGGAGTCGCGGCTTCTCGCTGGTGTCGGCGCTCATTGATGGGTTGGCGCCTGGTTTCATTCGCAGATGCTCGTGTCCCATTCGGTTTGCGGTCATGTGCAGGCACTCCGCGTCATGCGCAATTACGACCGGAATTGGGAGCACCTCCAGCACCGTCTCCAGTTCCTTCGCCCTGGCCCGCTCCCGTGCTGCACTCTCTCGTAGCGCCTGCTCCGCCTGCTTTCGCTCCGTGATGTCGCGCAAAACGCACGCCACGCGATCGATCCCCGCCGGACTTTCTACCGGTAAATACGTGATCGATACGTCCCTCTCCCCCATCCCCGGATATTGATTCCTGAGTTCGTAGCTAACCACCTTCCCCAGGAAGCACGCATCCAGTTTTTCCTTGACGACGGTTTCAAACACTTTCGGATTTTTCGGATTCATTACCTCCGCCACCAAATGTCCAACAACCTGTTCCTTCCTCATTCCCCAATAACGCAAGAACGCCGGGTTCACGATCACATACCGGTAATCCCGGTCCAACACCAAAATCATGTCTTCCAGGTTCTCCACCACTCGTTCGAACTCCCGCAGCCTCTCCTCCGCTAGCTTTCGCGCCGTGATGTCGCGCGACACGGCCACGCAATACTCCCGGTCCACTCGCACCTTTCGCTGATTCACTTCCACCGGAAATGTCGTCCCATCTTTCCGCCGGTGCACCCTCTCCATGATGACGAATCCCGACTCCCGCACCTGCTGCTCCAGCCACGCGCGCGAACTTTCGTCAAAGTTCGCGTCGATGTCATAAACCGTCATCGACAAAAGCTCTTCCCGGCTGTACCCCAGCTCCCAGCATGCCTTCTCGTTCACGTCGAGAAAACGTCGCGTCTCCGGATCAACTACATAAATCGCATCGTTCGATTGGTCCAGCAGCGTCCGGAAAAGAGCCAGCTCGCGGACCACCTGCTCCCGCTCCCCCGCCGTCTTCACCAGTTGTTCGTTGGTCGCCCGCAAAGCCTTCTCCGCTCGAACCCGTTCCGTCACGTCGTGCGCCATCCCTCGCACAATCGGCCGCTCCACTCCTTCGGTACGCAGCGTGTTGTGATACTCCCAAATCCGCTGCTCTCCCGTCCGCGTCATCAGCGCCAGCATTCCGCGAGCCTCGCCCTTTTTCTCAATCTCGCGCAGGTAGTCATCAAACTGGCGGGCAAATCGCGGGTCGATAAAATCCCGCATCGGCCTTGCCAACAGTTCTTCTTCGCTGTAACCCAGCAGACGCGCTGGAACGGGATTGACCGACAGAAATCGGCCTTCTAGGTCGTGGACGCACAGCAGATCACGACTGTGCTCAACTAGATCGCGACACCAGTCTTCGTTTTCTTCCAGGGCCCGCCGGATTGGGTCCCACGCGACTGGCGCTTCTACCGGATAGTGGCGCTTCTGTTCCCCAGGGTGCGATGCCATGGCTCACCCGTAAGCGACCCGCTTGGAATTTGTAACTTGTAATTGGCCAGATCAATCCCAGCGGACGCCCCCAAAACTTTTTCAAAGAGGTTCTTCAAGAGGAACCCCTCTAACATAGCCCCATTACTCTTGCCCGAGTCCCGAACGGCCCTCGGTGCGTGCAGAAAGTCTAGCAGAATATTGTTTTCGCTACACCTGCCAAACGCGAATCTTTGACAAGCGCAAATCCCTTGCTATGCTTATCCGCAAATCCACAAAGAAACGAGGTAACTGGGCTATGCTTACTCGCCTTTTCCTCGGAAGCGTGTTGTTAGTGCCAGGCGCCGCCTTCGCGCAAGATTCCTTTTCCGATCACTGCGCCGCAGGATAGTGGGGTTGCCGCTCGCCCGCCAGTTTTGAAGCTTAGTATCTTCCGTAATCTTCCTGACCCACGATTCGGTGTGTACTCTCGATGTAAGCCTTCAAATTGCTGAATCTCTCAGCGACCCACCATCTGAGTTTCTATCGTTATCTTACCCGAAGGGCGGCACTGCCTTTATGTCTTCTCCTACCAACGGTCTACCGAATGTAGTTCCTTCTGCTCCCCGACCAGCCACCGCCGCAGCCACCGGGGCCGCCACGGCGGCAGCTCCTGCTCCTGCACTGTTTTCGACTCCCGCGTTGCTCGTGGCGATGCTAAAGGCTTCACCCAAGATTAGCGACCTCTTCTTTACGCCCGGCAAGCCACCCCTCGTCGAAATTAGCGGGAAACTCGCCCCCGCCGGAGCAACACGTATCCTCACCAGTGACGACACACGGCGCATTGCGGCCGATCTAATTGGCAACAACCAGCATGCGATTGAGAATTTGAAGGAACGCGGTTCCTGCGATGTGTCCTACAGTCTGCCCGGTGCCAACCGGTTTCGTGTGAATGTCTTCATGCAACGCGGTACCTGTGCCGTCGTGATGCGCGTAATTCCCGCTAAGGTACCAGACTTCGAAGTCCTCAACTTGCCGTCCGAATTGGGCAAGATCGTCGGCCTACGCAATGGAATTGTGCTCGTGACCGGCCCCACCGGCTCCGGCAAATCCTCTACCCTGGCGGCGATCATCGACAAGATTAATAAAGAGCAGTTCTATCACGTGCTCACCATCGAGGATCCCATCGAGTTCCTCCACTCCCACAAAAACTGTATTGTTCATCAGCGCGAACTGCACAGCGATACGCCCAGCTTTGCCCTCGCCTTAAGGGCGGCGCTGCGCCAGGCTCCCAAAGTGATTCTTGTAGGCGAGATGCGAGACAAGGAAACCATCGAAATCGCCATGGAGGCAGCGGAGACCGGTCACCTGGTCCTCTCCACATTGCATACCATCGACGCATCGAAGACGGTGGAGAGAATCGTCGGAGCTTTCCCTATGGCCGAACAGCATACCCTTCGCAACCGCCTGGCGAAGAGCTTCCGCTATATCATTTCGCAGAGGCTCGTTCCTCGTAAGGATGGCGCTGGACGGATAGCTGTCATTGAAATATTGAAGTCCACTCTCCGCACTCGCGAGTACGTCGAGAAAGGCGAATCCGACGGCAAGAGCTTGCTCGATGCGATGCGCGTCGGCGAACAAGAGGGCATGCAGACTTTTGATGGCGACATCGAGAGGCTGATCCGCAATGGGACCCTCGATATGGAAACAGGACTGGCGTATGCAACCAATCCCGGCAATCTTCAGTTGGACATGTCCGATCTAAAACTCGAGGCAGAAGCGGATCCCTTGCTCGAAACCAGCGCGCCGTAGGAAAGCACCAGGAGGATAGTCGGGTTGGCGGGCACGGGCTAACGCACCCAGCCGATGCCCCGCCTCTCGCGGCTTTCGAGACGTAGGCTTTCCCGGCCGCCGACCCCATTGCTTCAAGTTGGACTGAAGCATTGGAACAGGTTATCCCCTAGGCTTTCGATGGGCGAGGACCCGTCTGCCGGGCATTTCCACTACCGTGCTCAGTCATCTTCTAATCGGATAGCTGGCGCGGTCTGCTACCCTGCGAGTCTATCCGTCCGGGGTCTCAAAGTCAGCGTCGGCATAACGTAGCTGAACATTGCTTGCTTCAATTGTGAATCGACTTCATCCGCGATCGTCACAACGTCCAGCAACAGCCTGCTAAAGTCCACCCCGCACAAATTTCTTTGCAAAGTGCTAAAGATGCTCACCTGCAAGATACGAGATTCTTCTACCACCATGGTCGCGGTGTAGCCTTGTTGCAGCCGCATCACTCCGTGGTCGCGAGCTGCTATGGAAACTGGCGCTGCCAATCCCGAGTCCAAGCGCAGGCGAACAATAAGGTCGAGAAGCAGTTTAGGGAGGTGCCCAGTGCGTTCAATGCGGCTCAGAGGAACACATGTCAGTTCCGCATTCTGGTCCACAATATCCAGCCAATTCTGAATCGTGGTTTCCATCTCGCGCTCCAATATGGAAGCGACAGATTCCGGCTTCAGCCGTTTAATAGAGTGAGGGTCGGCTAGTCTTAGCCGAATCAGGTCCCGAAGTGCGCTGATTCGAATCGGTTTCGCAAAGATTTCATCGGCTTGGGCGAGAATCGCGGACATCGCCTCGTCCAGCGCCGGGTGCCCGCTGAGAACTACGGTCAACGCATCCGGATGGGTATGGCGCATGGCGCTGACCAGGGTGAAGCCATCTCCTGCGAGAGGCATGTGCAGGTCTGAGAGAAGGACATCAAAAGGTTCCGTCGCGATAAGCCGAAGCGCATCGCGCACGTTCGAAGCAACCACCACTTCAAACCCGTCGCGTTCCAGTCCTTCGTGCAGCATCATACGAACCGCCTCGTCGTCCTCGACGACCAGGACCCTGTGGGTTGTCATGAGGAACCTCCTTATAACTTAGCGCCGGCTCCGAATCCCACCTAACCATTGCTTGTCGGATAGCACGTGGGGACCCGGATGTCCCTGGGGGCTGTATCTGGCGGGCCTAGTACTCCTACAACGTTTGTTGCGGGGCACCGGCGCCCCTTACTGTTTGTAGAAATGCTACCCTTAGGTCATGGTCGTATACTGTGCAATATTGATCAGGGTCTCCATTTCGCCAATCCTCCTGTGCTCCTCATCTCGCCGTTTTTCGGTACGTGGGACGATTGCGGATGGCAGGGCCCAGTTCTGCGGGTAGTTCCTAACTGTGGAATGATCTCGACGCAGTGGTGCGATCCGTCTGTTCCCTGCCTTTTCAATAACTTAGCTCCATAAAATGCCCCAATTCCCCGCTCAACCCCGATTTTCTCCCCTTCATTGCCTTCTTCGTGCCTAAATGTCACGGATTCAATAGCATCACAGTGACCCATTCCACGCATCGAACCTTCCAGGTTTTTTCGTGGATCAGTCTATTTACGCTGGCTCCGGTTCGCGGGACCGTGGGGACAGTTCTAACTCCCAAGTGGAGGAAAGCGAGAGCAGAATGCACAAGCCGATTAAATACGTTGAGAAGGCCGTGACCGTTGCCGCCACAGGCGTGTGGGCAGTTTTCGAGCGCCTGAACCGTGTCGCTCCGAATACGTCGCCAACTCCGAAGTGGTCCGAAAAGCCCCTGCTCAAGTCTTGGGAAAAATCGAAGCCACCGCTCGGCTGGCCGCGTTCCACTGATTCGCTTTGTCCGAAGTGCGTGCCTGAGATTCGTCAACAGATTCTAGACGGGCACCTCCCCGTCGACGTTCTCATGAACGAAAAAGTGGGAGAGATCAAGGCGCAGATCATCGAACGCGACGGCAAAATTTGGATGGTCAAAGACTGCGTCAAGCACGGCCACTTCGAAGACCTGATGTCGATCGACACCGAATTCTCGCAGCACCTGGAAGAAGTTTTCCCCGGCCGCGACATCCGCGCCCACGCCGACGAGGCCCTGCATCACCACGGTTCGTCCACGGTGAAATATGGACGAGGCGCCGTGCTCACCGTCGATCTCACCAACCGCTGCAACATGATGTGCGATCCCTGCTTCATGGACGCAAACCAGGTAGGCTACGTCCACGAACTAACCTGGGAAGAAATCCAGACCGTGCTCGACAACGCCATCACCATCAAGCCGCGTCGGCAAATGTCAGTTCAGTTCTCCGGAGGCGAACCGACGCTCTCGCCGTACTTCCTGGATGCGGTCCGTTACGCCCGCAAAGTAGGCTACAACAGCGTGCAAGCCGCCACCA
>CZLA01000109.1_pt1 | contig 8961 bp, 8 predicted proteins | sample 1122381 | NCBI WGS metagenome assembly CZLA01 (sample SAMEA3539301, study PRJEB10725) | soil metagenome | biome: tundra; feature: field; material: soil | place: USA | collected 2010-05 | depth 0.15 m
AGATGGCACTGTTCATCCTTTCCTGTGGACCAAGGAAACGGGTATGCAAGACCTCGGCGCATTCCCTGGTGCTGTGGTGACCGGAATCCCTGCTGCAACACACTGAACAACAGAGGTGAAGCAGTGGGGCTGACAGCGGACAGTAACTTTAACTTGCGCGCCTGGGTATGGCGAGACCAAACCAAGACAGATCTCAACACCCTCATTTCGAAAGATTCGCCCTTGTATCTCACGGATAGTGGGTCGATCAATGATTCCGGACAAATCGCCGGCTGGGCCATCGTGAAGAGTTCCTGCCCGGTGCAGAGTCCGCCGGCGTGGCAGGTCAATCAGTTCGCCTGCACGGAGATTCACGCATTCCTGGCAACTCCCTGCAACCGCGATCACGCTGACGCAGACGGGTGCAAGGATGACACAGGCGATGCAGCCCCCGAAGCAGACAAGGACGTCGAAAAGCCGAGCGTACTCCCTTCGGAAAATGCTCGCAAGCTGCTTCAGCGTATGGCGCCGCGATGACCGCCCGGAAGATACTCATCGCCAATGTCATATTGGCGTTTGAGTTTTAGAAACATAGGCCGCTAAGAGAGCAGGGAAATCTCCTGCTCTCTCTTTTTTCTGTGTCTCCGCGCCGAGATCGGAAACTGATTGCAGGAACCGACAGACAAGGCTCTGGGCGGATTGTCAGTCTCAACCGCTTAACCCAATCTCTTCAAGAAAAGTAATCCCTGCGTGATAGTTCTGTCCCACCATTTGCGCCTATTTAGATGAGAGCGGTGGAAATCGCCCGGCAGGACATTTTGCAGTAGCAAACGAGAGAGGAATAAACATGAAACCCACATTATTGAATTCCATCTGGGCGGTGAGCTTACTGGCTGCGCTATCGATGCCGGTTCCGCTAACCGCGCAGGAACAGTCAGTGACGCACGAACAGAAGCCAGAGCCTACTCGCTATATCGTGACCGACCTGGGCACGTTGGAGGGCGGAACGTTTAGCCAGCCGTTCTTCATCAACAAGTATGGACTGGTCAGTGGCTCGGCGAGCCTCCCTGACGGCACACAGCATGCCGTTCTCTGGCTGGAGGGACTCATGGGGGACATCGGTGCGCCCGGACTCGGCGGACCGAACAGCATTGCGTTTGGCGACAACGTAAGGTTCCAGGCGACTGGTGAAGCTGAAACCCCCACTCCGGATCCTCATGGTGAAGACTTCTGCGGCTTCGGTACTCACCTCACATGTCTACCTTTCCTGTGGAAAGAAGGCGTGATGAATCCGCTCCCTACGCTGGGGGGCAACAACGGTGTGGCTTACGCGATCAACAATCGAGGCGAAGTAGCCGGGACCGCAGAGAATACGACGCTGGACCCGCAATGCCCAGCCCCCCAAGTTCTCCACTTTAAGCCCGTCGTCTGGGAAAAAGGAGTGATTCACAAACTGCCTACGTTTGGGGGCGATCCAGATGGCGTCGCCCAGGAGATCAACGACAACGGAGAGGTTGTCGGCGGGTCGGGCACTTGTGCAACTTTCAACGCGAATTTCCTCTACAACCTCGTGCCGGTTCATGCCTTGCTCTGGGAAAAAGGCAAAGCGACTGACCTCGGCAATCTCGGCGGCCAAACGGGACAGGCGGGCGGAAACATCGCCTATGACGTTAATAACCAAGGCCAGGTGGTCGGTAACTCGGACTTGCCGGGCGACACAACTTTTCACGCTTTTCTCTGGACCAAGAGAACTGGGATGCAGGACTTGGGCACACTCTCCGGGGACATAGCGAGCGTCAGCATCAGCATTAACGATGCTGGCTCGGTGATTGGCGCGTCCCTGGACGCGAACTTCAGCCCGCGGGCGTTTCTGTGGGAGAAAGGCGTGATGACCGACCTCAACACCCTGATTGCGGGTGATTCTCCCCTGTATCTACTAACTGGTTGCTCCATCAATTCCCGGGGGGAGATCACGGGCTTGGGTCTGACCAGCACCGGCGAAACTCACACCTATCTGGCGACCCCGACACACAGTGTTGCGACCAGCGAGAGCACTTCACAAGGCTTGATCAACGCGAGGGTTCTGAGCGACGTTGCCCGCAAGCTGCTTCAGCAACAACTGCGCTTCGGCCGATTCGGAACTCGGCTTGCGGAGCCACAATGATCGTGTGCGAAAACAGTAGTGCCAATGTCGTATGGGCCCGAGAAGTCTAAGAACATGAACCCCGATAAGAGGGCGGGAGAATTTCCTGCTCTCTTTTTTGTTCTGTCTCTCCGTCGAGATATCAGAAACGGATTGTGGAAAGCGACAGACGAGACGCTGGGCATGTGGTCGGCAAACAGGAAGTGATCTGATGCCAGCCTACCGCGATAAGTCTTAGTGCTGTATCTGAAGCGCCCACGAGCGAAGAGCTGGGAGTTGGGACGCTGTGTGGGGGGCGCCTCAGATACAGCGACTTGAAGGAAGCCGCCCTTGCGGGACTATGGGGTTTGTATATGGATGAGCTGGTTCTGATCGTGTGCGAGGTTGCGGTTGCTGTCGGTGCACTTCGGTTTCCATTGGTGATGGCAGAGAGAATGGTCGTGGGGCAGCACGTCGGAGAGTCGGGAGCGCACACCAATAGTGCCTTCCGAGGAATACGAGACACAGAACCAGTGTGCGTGCCGGAGCGCGAGCGAGATTCGAGGCTGGGGATGTGACTTCATGCTGCGCACCGGCTGGGATGAGGCGGAGCGGGATACTGTGGTCGCTATGTGGAGGTCTGCAGGACTCCAGAGCGAAAAGCATTTTCGTACAATAAACGTACAATGGATCGGGCAATGGGGCCTTTTTAGCCGTTGTGGCAGTTCCAAGAATCATCGGATACCCTGAGTTTGAGTCCAGTAAGATGAGTCTGTGAAGACGCTGAACGAACTCTATTCATCGCTCTCTGCCCGGCGCCGCTACGAAGTATGGTTTGTTCGTCTGGGACTGGCGGACGGTAGCGGGGCGTGGTGGTTCCGGTATTTGCTGATGAATCCTGGCCGAGACGGTTGCGCCGGCGGCCCGCGCGGGATGCCCGTCCAGGTGTGGGCGACGTGGTTCCCGCAGGGTGGAAAGCCGCAAAGCTTCATTCAAGGCTTTCCCTTGGAGGGTATCGGTCTCAGCGCCCGCGGGCAAAATCCATTCTATTTCCGAGTCGGCAACAATGAAATCGGCGAGAGCTCCTGCCGCGGAGAGTTGCAAGTTGGCGAACACGCGATTTCATGGGACCTAAAGTACAGTTCCTTGTTTCGCGTCACCCTGAGCCACAAGGGCTGGATTGGATTCTCGCGAACCCCGCATTCCGACGCTCTTTTTTCGGGCCACATCACACTCGATGAGCGCAATTTTGCGGGAAGCCCTTTGGGATTCGGAGTGCAAGGGCACAACTGTGGATACCGGCATCGCAATTTCTGGACCTGGACCCATGCCTATTTTCCCCGTTCCCACGCAGGTCCCAGCACATTCGAAGCGTTGGTTTACGAAATGCCATTCGGACTCATCTTTCGCAAAGCCGTGCTCTGGCATGACGGAAAAGAGTACGAGTTCCGGAATCTGCAGGAAATCAGTAGAGACCCAGATGAATTCAGGTGGAATTTTCGTTCTTCCACAAAGGATGGATTCCGACTGGAAGCGGCGATCGATGGCGCTGGCTCTGGCATCCATCGTCTTCCCTACGTGAAGACCGATTGTACGGGCAGCTTTGAAGTCGCGAACAACAGCTTGGCGAGAGCGGTCCTCCGCTTGGAACGGCGCGGCAGACCGGACGAAACATTAGAGACCCGTACCGGGGCAGTATTGGAGATGGTCGGCCGCTAAACTCATTCCGTTGTGGCTAATTCTGTGTTGCTGAGCTGCGGGCTATGAGCTACGGGCAACCGGTTTGCTCGCAGCTCAAAGCTCGCTGTCGCCAACACGGAATTAGCCTCACCCACTACCAACTCGCTCGCAAGAAGCTCATTCGGAAGATTGCGCCATCGCCAGGCGCTCGGCGACGATGCTGTACACCGCAGGATTGAATGCCATTCCGATGTGCGTGCCCGGGACTTCAAAATCAACTTCCGGATTCCTGGTCATGCAATAGCGCCAGTCCACGATGCCGTCATCGCGCGTGTAGATTGCGGTCTCGATCATCGAGTCCGGAATGTCGCGTTTCAACGAGTCCACAAAATTGCAAGTGCAGCGCCCGGTGTAGCAGGTGGGCAGTACTCCTTGGCCATGCTCCTTCAGGATTCGCTGGCGAATGCCTTCGGCAGCCTGGAGAACAGTTCGACTGGTGGCGGTGCCGCGAAATGGCGAAGCCAGCGTGATGACCGAAGCGACATCTCGTGGCCTCTGGCCCGCCACCGAGCGCGCGATCACCCCTCCCAGGCTGTGACCGATCAGGTGAATTCGCCGCTCGGTCTCGGTCAGCGCTCTTTCTATGGTCTTGTTCAGTTGGCGCTGGACCAGGAGATTCGGGCACTCGGCGTTGATACCGATACCGGAAAAATACGGCCGGTATCCGATACGCTCCAGCCAGCCGTGGAGTTCCATTAGATAAAGATCGGTACCCAGAAAACCGGGAATAATAACCACTCCGGAGTCATCGCCGCGGGGTACGCCGAAACCGTAATAGACGGGAGTTGCGTGCAGGAAGAGAACCTCCGCCGCAAACAGCGCTTCGGTCCAAGGGGAGATGGCGGCTTCCATATCGACCCTGTGAGTTTGCCCCGACCGCCCAACCTTCGATGAACCGGTAGCCTTTGTCTGTTTGCGCTGCAAATTTCGTCCTGAGTCTGCCCATCATTGACGCACATTACGCTGGCGTGCGTAGCGGGCGGGGGCTTGCCTTTGCGAATTATACCCTTCCCTTTTGTTTCTGGCGTGAGCTTCGTTTTCCTGGCGCCGGTTTTTTCAGCCGGGCCTCCAGTTCCGCGACTCGCTTGCGCAGGGCATTGAGTTCCGGCTCCGCCTTAGCTCGCGGCTGCTCCGGCGCCGCCGCGCCCAGGAACTTCTTCATCATATCCACCGGCGACAGAACGGCGGACTGGACATCGCCCAGCCGGCTCTGTACCGCGTCCTGCACCTTCTGATATGTGTCAAAGGCGGATTTCAAATACCACATGACGAACTCCTGCCGCACCTCGTCGGAGGCAACGACCAGTTGGCGCAGCAGTTCGAGCGGCAGGCCGGTCGGCTTGTCCTTTGCATCCTCCGTGATGATTTGGGTCAGGGTCACGCGGGTCAGGTCCCGGCCGGTCTTCGCGTCGACCACCTGGACTTCTCTGCCTTCCCGAACGAATCCCGCAATATCGTCGAGATTCACGTATTGGCTGTTCGAGGAATCATACAACCTGCGATTTCCGTATTTCTTGATGACGACGGGAGCCGGCTTCATTCCACCCTCCCTGTGCTGCTGTGCACACAAGACAAATATATATTGACACAAATTCCATAGAATCGTATAGTTTAGTCGATGCTGCATTGCAGCATACTTGGAGGTGTTAAATGCCAACAACCGTAAATGCCCGGACTCATTCCGGGGAGTCGTCTTTTGTTAATCTTCTATCCGGTTGGGCGCAGCAGGGAGTCCAGAGCTTTTTTGCCACACAACGGATCCTGTTGGATCTCGCCATGCGGCAGAATGCAAGCTTGATGCACTCTGTGCGGCAACAATTGTCCGACCCCAATCATTCCCCCACTGCCATTCTCAGCGAAGTGACTGCCGAGGGTATGGCGAACTTCATTGAAGGGCAAAAAATTCTTCTTGAACTGGGACAGAAACAGAACGAAATTCTGATGACCGGTGTGAAGGACCGGGTCGGGGACTGGCCCGCGGCGCAGGCGGTTACCGATCTGCTCCGGCGCAGCGTGGATACTTTCATCCACATGCAGCAGGAGTTCCTGAAGATTGCCGGCAAGCAAACTCACACCTGGGTAGAGGCAGTCAAGGCGGGAAAGCCTTTCCAAGGCGAGCAAGCGGTGGAAATGGCCCGCGAGGCGATGGAGAACTTTGTCAAAGCCCAGAAGCACTTCATGGACGTGATCGCGGAAGAGACAGCCAAGGCCACCGGCGGCAAACCCACCAATGGCATGAAGAAAACCAAGAAGACCGAGTTGTCACAACTGGCACGTCATGCCACCGAGTCGTTCATCGATGCGCAAAGGAAGCTGGTCGATGTAGCCGGGAAACAGATGAACGCCAACGTGAAAACCGCGGGCAAGACTCTGGAACTGATGCGCCCATTTCCCTTCCTGCCTTTGGCAGAGTTGACGCGGGAAGGCGTGAAAAGCTACGTCGACGCCCAAAAGGAGTTGATGGAGGTCATGGTAAAGCCGGGTGGTGAGCACAAACCCGCGCACAAACCCGCGCACAAGGCCGCACATCACGCCAAGCGGGCGCCAAAGAAGCACGCGGCGATGGCGGCGGCCTGATCCTGGTTGCACCGATACCGTCAACGCGGCGAGCGTTTCTGTCGTTTTCGTGCCGTGCGACCACGGGTCGAACCTGACCCGCTGAACGTAAGGCACCACGCCAACGTGCCCATGTCTGTAGCGAGGGCACGTTGGCGAGTTTGTGCTTGCGCCTTCGAGCAAACGATAGGTTGTCGTCCGAAGATGCCGTTTCGCTTCTCCCCAGGCGGTGCGTGCGTCGCATAATCACCAGACTGCCCGGCGCGGGTGCTTGCGGGCGCCGTCCATTTATCGCTACAGCCACCGGAACGACCACGTCGGAAGGGTAAAAAAACCGTCATTGACTGCGAGGCGGCCATGAAAATCCCACTAACTCCCATTCGTTTCCTGCGCTACGCCCATGAACAATTTCAGAACAAGGTCGGAGTGGTATGCGGCGAACAACGGTTCACGTATGCACAATTTGCCGAGCGCGCAGCGCGCTTGGCCGGCGCCCTCATTGCGGCGGGGGCAAAACCAGGTGATCGCATCGCCTTTCTCAGCACGAACTGTCATCGCCTGCTGGAGGCCTATTACGGGGTCCTCGAAGCCGGGTGCGTCCTCGTGCCCTTAAACATTCGCCTGGGCCCACCGGAACTTGCTTTCGTTCTGAATGATGCGCAAGCAAGATTCTTGTTTGTCGAACCCGTCTTCTTACCGTTGGCGGAGTCGTTTCGGACGACGGTCCCCTCTATCGAGGCCTCTTTCCTCCTGCATGGACAACCGCAAGCGAACTGGCTGGCGCCAGGAAACTACGACGAACTTCTGTCAGTTTCCCCTCCGTTCCAGTGTGACTTTATGCAAATTGATGAGGACTCGCTGGCCGAACTCTTCTACACCAGTGGCAGCAGCGACCGCCCGAAAGGCGTGATGCTCACTCATCGCAACGTGTATCTGCACGCCTTGTCGGTGATCGCCGCAGGACAGACGTCCCCGAGCACGATTGGAGACATGTCGTGCAAATCAGTGTTGCTGCATACCATTCCGCTCTTTCACGCGAACGGCTGGGGCACTGCCCACACCATCACGGTGGCCGGCGGCACCCACGTGATGATTCACCACTTCAATCCGGTGGAGGTGTTCCACCTCATCGAGCGGGAGCGCGTAAGCACCTGCGCCATGGTGCCCACGATGGTGACCGCCCTGGTGAATTCTCCCGCGCGACCAAAATATGACTTGAGCAGCCTGCAGGTCATCATCATTGGCGGAGCTGCCTCCTCTCCCACGCTGGTGAAAGAAGCTGAGGAGAAGCTCGGGTGCACTTGCATCTCCGGATACGGCCTGACCGAGACTTGCCCCACGCTCGCTAAATCGCCGATGAAATCAGATCTCCCGTTAGAAGGAGAACAACGCTACACCCGCCAGGCGATGAGCGGGTTTGCGATTCCCGGGGTGGAACTTCGAGTGCTCGGTCCCGACGGGAAGGATGTACCGCACGATGGCACCGTCATGGGCGAAATCGTAGCCAGAGGCGACGCCGTAATGGAAGGCTACTGGCGCCAGGCGGAGGCCACAGCGGACGCGATGCAGGGTGGCTGGTTTCACACCGGCGATGTAGCCACGGTGGATCGCTATAACTACATTCAAATTGTCGACCGCAAGAAAGAGATCATCGTGAGCGGCGGCGAGAACATATCTTCCCTGGAAGTGGAAAAAGTGCTCAGCGCCCACCCCGACGTGTACGAGGCGGTCGTGATTCCCGTTCCTGACGAGAGGTGGGGCGAGGTACCGAAGGCGCTCGTGACCTTAAAGCCAGGATCGCAAGTCCAGGAGGACGACATCTTAGAGTTCTGCCGCTCCCGGCTGTCGCATTTCAAGTGTCCGCGCTCCGTCGAGTTTCTCGAAAGCTTGCCCAAGAGTGGAACCGGCAAAGTTTTGAAACGAGAACTCCGGCAAAAGTACGGGACAGCGCCGAAGAGCACGGTTGCGTAGTCGCGCTGTCAACGTGAAATCGTGGGTCACTGCGCATACGGCGAAGCACGATATGGCAGTCGCGAAGAGACACCTGCGGTGGCTCATGAATCTCTGGCCGCCGTTCCTGGGGGCGGGCATTCGCGTGACACGAATGCAGCCCGACTGGAAGGCCATCGATGTGGAGATGAAGCTGCACTTCTGGAACTCCAACTACGTTGGTACTCATTTCGGAGGCTCGCTCTACGCCATGACCGACCCGTTCTACATGCTGATGCTCATCGAAAATCTGTGCCCGGATTACATCGTGTGGGACAAATCCGCGAGCGTCCGTTTCCGGCAACCTGGAAAGGGCAAGGTGGCAGCTGCTTTTCGCTTGTCCGAGCAGCAGATCGAGGAACTTCGCCGGGAACTGAACACGCAAGAAAAGATTGAGCCCACATTCACAGTAGACGTGAAGGATGAAAGCGGATCTGTTATCGCACAGGTGCAGAAGGTCTTGCACATCCGGAAAAAGACGGGCCTCGGAGCCTAAACCGGCCCCTGATCGGAGAATAACCGACGGCACAAACACCTCTTTAAGGCGCACTTGCCGCAGTACCCCAACCCCCCCC
>CZLA01000180.1_pt1 | contig 8928 bp, 2 predicted proteins | sample 1122381 | NCBI WGS metagenome assembly CZLA01 (sample SAMEA3539301, study PRJEB10725) | soil metagenome | biome: tundra; feature: field; material: soil | place: USA | collected 2010-05 | depth 0.15 m
CGGAACCGCATTGGAGATTGCCGCTCTGCGCGCGGCCCTGGCCGCCACTCTTCCCGAGTACATGGTGCCGTCAAACTTCGTGGTTCTCGATTCCTTCCCGCTGACTGCGAACGGCAAGGTCGACCGCAACGCGCTACCTGATCCTTCCACACTGGAGAATGAATCCGGCAAGGTGTCCGAGCTGCTGCGAAACGAACTGGAGCGCATGATCGTGGAGGCGTGGAAGGATGCGCTGGGTGTGGACAGCGTGGGATTGAATGAGAACTTCTTCGACCTCGGCGCGCATTCTCTGCTGGTGGCCGAGGTACACATGCAGTTGCAGCAGCAACTCGGCCGCGAGCTCTCCTTTGTCGACCTGTTTCAGTTCCCCACGGTCACCGCCCTTGCGAACCATCTCAATGGAGAGGAAGTTGCACCGCGAGTCTCGAGCAGGGCAGAGCAGCGGTTGGCCGCGAGACAGCAGCGAGGACGGCGACTATGAAGAACCCGGCAATCGCGATCGTTGGCATGGCCGGACGTTTTCCCGGCGCGCGCAATGTTGCTGAGTTCTGGCAGAACCTGAAAAACGGGGTGGAGGCGATTCGTCCCTTCAGCGACGCCCAGTTGCTGGCTGCGGGAGTTTCTGCCGATGAACTCGCCCAGCCGGAGTATGTGAAATCCGGCGTGGTGCTCGAAGATCTGGACATGTTCGATGCGGCGTTCTTCGGTTTCAGCCCGAAAGACGCGTCGATCATGGATCCGCAACACCGCATTTTTCTTGAGTGCGCGTGGGAAGCGTTGGAAGATGCGGGTCACGCGCCAGCGAGTTTCGAAGGTTCGATCGGAGTTTATGCCGGCTCGGGCATGAACTCCTACATGATTTACAACCTGCTGACGAACGCGCGGTTGGTCGCTAGCGCCGGGCTATTTCTGATTCGGCAAACGGGAAATGACAAGGACGTGCTCGCGACCCGGGTCTCGTACGAGCTGGACCTTCACGGACCGAGCATCAACGTGCAGACCGCCTGCTCGACATCTCTGGTCGCGGTGCATCTGGCGTGCCAGAGCTTGCTGAATCAAGAATGTGACATGGCTCTGGCGGGCGGAGTCACGATCGAGTTTCCGCACGGGCGGGGTCACCTCTATCGCGAAGGCGAGATTCTGTCGCGCGACGGACACTGCCGCGCCTTCGACGCCGATTCCAGCGGCACCGTGTTTTCGAGCGGCGCCGGCATTGTGGTACTGAGAAGGCTCGAAGACGCTCTTGCCGATCGCGATACCATTCATGCCGTCATTCTCGGATCGGCGATCAACAATGACGGCGCGCGAAAAGTCGGGTATCTCGCGCCGAGCGTCGATGGACAGTCTGAGGTCATCGCCGAAGCTCTGGGCGTGGCGGGCGTGACGGCGAGCGATGTCTCTTATGTGGAGACGCACGGCACGGGAACCAAGGTCGGAGATCCGATTGAAGTCAAGGCGCTGACGCGAGCGTTTCGCGAGAGCACGCAGGGCAAGGGCTATTGTGCCATTGGGTCGCTGAAGTCCAACATCGGCCACCTGGACGCGGCGGCCGGCGTTGGCGGCCTGATCAAAACGGTGCTGGCACTGCGGCATCGGCAAATCCCCCCGAGCCTGCACTTCCGCAAACCGAATCCGCTGATTGATTTCGAGAACAGCCCGTTTTACGTCAATACTGGTTTGACGGAATGGAAGGCAGAGCGTGGGCTGAGGCGCGCGGGCGTGACCGCGCTCGGCATCGGCGGCACGAATGCGCACGTGGTTTTAGAGGAAGCACCGCCGGTTAAAACCCACGCGGCCGCGAAGAAGCCTTATCAGTTGCTCGTGCTCTCCGCGAAGACCGCTTCCGCATTGGAAAAAGCCAGCCAGAACCTCAGTGCCCACTTGCAAGAGCACCCAGAGTTGCCGCTGCAGGACGTCGCTTACACCTGCCAGTTAGGCCGAGAGCCGTTGGTGCGCCGTCGCACGGTGGTTGCTGCCACCAGTGAAGAAGCGGGCACGCTGCTGATCAAACCTGTACCCAGCCGGGTTTCCACCGGACAAGCGGCCGTAAGTGCTCCCAGCGTTGTCTTTATGTTCTCGGGTCAGGGATCGCAGTACGTGAACATGGGCCGCGAATTGTATGAGACGGATGCCGTATTCCGCGCTCAGTTGGACCATTGCGCCGAACGTCTGCTTCCCGATCTCGGTCTCGACTTGCGAACTTTGTTGTATCCGCCGGAAGCAGGCTCGGCAGCGGCCGCGGAGAAGTTATCCCACACCGGATTTACGCAGCCCGCGTTGTTCAGCATCGAATACGCGCTGGCGCAATGGTGGATGGCCCACGGAATCGCGCCTTCCGCCATGATCGGCCACAGCATCGGAGAGTACGCGGCCGCTTGTCTGGCGGGTGTTTTCTCGCTTGAAGACGGACTTCACTTGAGCGCCGTTCGCGGCCGCTTGATGGGAGAGATGCCGTCCGGTTCGATGCTGTCGGTTGCCGTGGCCGCCGACACGCTCTCACTACCAACAGAAGTGACACTCGCCGCGATCAACGGACCCGAGCAGTGCGTGGTATCAGGCCCCACAGATGCCATTCAGAAATTCGCGCAGGAGTTGGAGAAACAAGCCGTTCCTTGTCGCTTTCTGCACACATCGCATGCATTTCATTCCGCGATGATGGACCCGATGCTTGAGTCCTTCCGCGCTCATCTTGCCAAAGTTCCTCTGCGCGCGCCCAAGATTCCCTATATCTCGAATGTCACCGGCACGTGGATTACGGCTGCCGAAGCCACAGATCCAGGCTATTGGACAAAGCACCTGCGAAACACTGTGCGCTTCTCGGAAGGGCTCGCCGAATTGTTCCGCGATCCCGCGCGGCTGTTTCTGGAGGTTGGTCCCGGTCAAGCGCTCACCTCGTTGACCCGCCAGCACCCGGGCAAGCCGAAAACCTCCAAGGTCCTATCTTCCGTGCGGCACACGCAGGAACAGGTTTCTGACGCGTCGTTCTTGCTCAACACCGCGGGACAACTCTGGATCGCGGGTCTGTCGATTGATTGGAATGCACTACACGCCGGAGACGAGCCGTACCGGGTTCCTCTTCCAACCTACCCGTTCGAACGCCAGCGCTACTGGATCGAGCCTGGGGGTAAGGTTCTTGCAAGCAAGGGAGCCGAGGCTGCTCCCAGTGCTGACGCGCCCCAGAGTGAGCCGTGGTTCCATCGGCGCGTTTGGAAAAAGTCTCCAGCCGAGAAGACAGCTCCTTCAGATCATGCATGCTGGCTGCTGTTTCTCGACGAGACAGGACTGGGCGCGGAAATTTCAAAGCAACTCAAGACCGCTGGCCACGAGGTATTGGAAGTTCTAGCCGGTGACAAGTACAAGCGCAGGCGGGCCGGTTCGTACGCCATTCGTCCCGGCGTGCGAGACGATTACGACGAACTACTCAAGGACATAGTCAAGCAAGGGCATCCGCCAACCAGAATTCTCCAGCTGTGGCCGGTCACGGGCGGAACCGCCGGCCGATCTCTCGATCGGACGTTGGACCTCAGCTTTTATAGCCTTCTGTTCCTAGCGCAAGCATGGGGCGATCAGGACATGGGTGCAGCCGAGATCGCGTGCGTCTCGAACGGACTGCAATCGGTTGCGGGAGAGAACGTGGTCGAACCTGCGCGGGCGGCACTGCTTGGGCCCGTCCGGGTTATCCCGAAGGAGTTTCCCGGCACGTTCTGCCGCAGCATCGATCTTGACCGGAACATTCAGGATCTGAGAAAAGCGGCTGGCGACATTATCGGGGAGTGTTCGCTGCGCAGCGCCGAGTCCTGCGTCGCTTACCGGCAATCTGAGCGCTGGGTGGAGACCTTCGAGTCCACCAGTCTTCGCGCCCGAACCTCAGGCGCGCGTTTAAAAGAAAAGGGAGTCTACCTGATTGTCGGCGGGCTGGGAGGGATCGGTCTGGTCGTTGCCGAGCACTTGGCGCGAACCGTTCATGCGCGACTGGTGCTGGTGGGGCGCACGCCGCTTCCACCGGCGTCGGAATGGCAAGCGGTTCTGGGCCAATCGAACGGCGCGAACGGCGTGCGGCAGACAATCGCGAAGCTGCGCGAAATCGAGTCGCTGGGTGCGGAGGTTCTGACCGTTTCCGCCGATGTAACCGACTCCAAGCAGATCGCAGAAGCGCTCCACATTGCGCGGCAACGCTTCGGCGACATTCATGGCGTGATCCATGCCGCGGGCTTGATTGAAGATGGGCCGCTGCAGATCAAGACTCGTGAGAGCGCGGCTCGCGTGCTGGCGCCGAAGATTCAAGGCACGCTGGTTTTGCAGCAGGCACTTGGCGACAGCAAGCTCGACTTCTTGCTTCTGTTTTCGTCTATCAGTTCTCTCGCGCCACCCGCCGGACAGGTCGACTACGCGGCCGCAAACGCCTTCCTGGATGTGTTCGCCCTTAGCCAAGCCGGGCAACCAGTCACGGCCGTGAATTGGGGGTTGTGGGCCGACGTGGGCATGGCGGTCCGGGAGATTGCCGGCACTCATCCCATTTTGGGTGCGCGGCTTGTGCAGACCGCGACCGAGACGGTTTTTTCGGCCCGCTTGAGCTGCGAAAAGGACTGGTTGCTGCGCGAGCACCGCTTCAAAAACGGCGCCGCTCTCATTCCGGGCACGGGGTACCTGCAACTGGCGGCAGCGGCACTGGCCAAAAACAGGTTCGAGCCGGGCATCGATTTTGAGGATGTATTTTTCCTGGCGCCTCTTACCGTTGCTCCCGATGAAACAAAAGAAGTGCGGGTGCGTCTGCGCCGCCAAGGCACCGGTTTCCGTTTCTCGATCCTGGCGAAAGAAAAAGAATGGACCGAATACGCATCGGGACAGATTGCGCGCAACCAGAAGCGCATTCCCGCCGACCGGAATGTGGCGGAGATCCGCGAACGGTGTTCCTCGCGCCGCATCGATTTTGACGAGCAGCACAGAACCCGCCAGGAGCGGTATTTCGACTTCGGCGCGCGCTGGCGAAATCTTCAGAGCCTGCACATCGGAGAGCGCGAGGCGCTGGCGGAATTGCGACTGGGGCAAGAGTTTTTGGCGGACATCGAGAAGTGGCCTGTGCATCCGGCTCTGCTTGATCTGGCCACAGGGTCGGCGCTCTATCTCATTCAGGGTTATGAAGAGTCCGAAGCCCTGTATCTGCCGCTGTCTTACAAGAGGATGACTCTTTACCGGCCGCTGCCCGCACGATTTTACAGTCACATCCGCGGTCGTCAGGAGAATACACCGCAGCGCGAGATCGCGACTTTCAGTTTTACCCTCCTCGACAGCGATGGCCACGTGCTCGCCGAGATCGACGAATTTTCTTTGCGGCGCATGGCAACTACAGCCGACAGTCCGACGCCTGCACTCCGGCCCCGTGGGCCCGCGCCTTACAGCGAGTCGGCGGAACTGCACGAGAATCAGGGAATGTCATCGGCGGAGGGGATCAAGGCACTCGATCGGATTCTCTCTTCCGATATGCTTCCTGGCATCATCGTGGTGCGTGGCGATCTCCCGGGCAAACCGGCAAGACCGTTAGCAACACCGTCTCCGAAAACAACATCTCCGAAAACAGATACAACGAAACCGGAGAGCGAGGTTGAAAGTGTACTCGCGGAATGGTGGCAGGAACTGTTGGGAGTGGAGACCGCGGGACTGGACGACGATTTCTTCGACTTAGGCGGCCATTCGCTGATTGCCGTTCGCATGTTTAGCAAGATCAAGAAGACCTATCAGCAGGATTTAAGCCTTTCCACCCTGTTTGAGGCGCGCACCATACGCCAATTGGCCGGGCTGATCCGAAAGGCGGGAACATCCAGCCTTCCGGAAGTGGCACCGCCGTCCGCAGTGGTTGCCGTTCACCGCCAAGGGTCGCGCTTGCCGCTCTTCGTCGTCTCGGGTGTTGGCGGGCACGTAATCGCCTTCGACGGAGTGACCCGTTACCTGGGAGAGGATCAGCCGGTGTTTGCTCTTCAGCCTCAGGGCTTGGATGGCCGGGAGCCTTTCCTTACGCGGGTTGAGGATATGGCGGCTTACTATCTCCGCGGAGTTCGCGAGGTGCAGCCGCATGGGCCGTATTGTCTGGCTGGATACTCCTTTGGTGGCTTCGTGGTGTTCGAAATGGCACAGCAACTTCATGCTGCTGGAGAAACCGTAGCGTTGCTCGGGCTGCTGGACACGATTGAATGGCAGTATCTGGAACGGTATAGAAGTAGCACCAATCTCCGCCGACGCTTTGCGATGTACAAGCTCCGGTTCCAACGCGTCTTCCTTTCGGGAAATGGACTGAGGCAGACAACCAACAGGGCGGTTTCCGTCCTCACCAGGAAGCTGTACCAACTGGTGTACGAACTTCGCCTCTTGTCGGCGCTGGACATTCCTGACCTGAAAACGGTGAATCGGATCGCTGCGTCGGTGTATCGCCCCACGGTCTATCCGGGGCATCTCACCATCTTTCGGTCGGTGAGCCGAAGCCTAGTAGACGGAGACGACGAACTGCTGGGCTGGGGAGGAATGGCGGCAGGAGGAATCGAAGTTCAAGACGTCATAGGCACCCACCTGGACATGCTGAGTGAACCCAACGCGCGAATGTTGGCGGAGAAACTGCGCGGGTGCCTCGATCGTGCGCAGGAGGCGCATCAGGTGGACCTCGATGTTGCCGCCCTCTTGGAAGCACGCACCATGGGCGAGCCTGCCGCTGGGACCCGTAAGTCGAAACGACCGGCCAGTGCGCAAGGCAAAGCCTGGTTCGCCCTTGTGCCAATTCAGCCGAATGGTTCTCGGATTCCCATTGTTTGTGTTCACGCTCTCGGGCCGAGTCTGCTTTTCTATCGACAGCTGGCGGCATATCTTGGGCCCGACCAACCCTTTTACGCGCTGCAATCTCCGCTCGAATCTCAGGCCCAGATTCAAGACCCAACTATCGAAGAACTGGCGTCCATCTACGTCAAAGAACTACAAACTTTCTTCCCGGAAGGGCCCTATCTGTTGGGGGGCGCGTCTCTGGGAGGGCTCATCGCTCTTGAGATGTGTCAACAGCTCAATGCACAGGGTAAGAAGCCTGGGTTACTCATATTGTTCGACGCCGCTGTTCCGGGATGCGACCATCACATAGCGGCTAAAGAGCAAATATCTCGCCACTGGCAGAGTGTTCGAAAAAAAGGTGCGGCTTATCTGGTACAAAGGGCCGTGGTAAAAATCGAATACTGGCGGTTTCGCCTGCTTCGCAGCGCTCAAGCTGTAGGATGCTCTTGTTACCAGGCGTTGGGGCGGAGCCTGCCCGCCGGCCTTCACTATTTTCAGGTGGAGGAAGCTCACAAACGAGCCTTAGGACGCTACACCATCCAGTTCTATCCAGGGAAGATCACGCTGATGCGGGCCGCGGACGTCGAGGAGACGGTGGGTACTCAACGGAATCCGGCTCTGGGCTGGGAACCCTTGGCGGGCGGCGGATTGGAGATTCATGACGTCCCCGGTGGCCACACCTCGATGTTCGAGGAGCCCAATGTACGGACCTTAGCTGAAAAGCTCAAACCTATCCTGCAGTCGTCTGACTCCAAGCTCGAAAACCAGACACCGGGAAAGTTGAGTCTGGCGACTGGACGTGGTCTTCAGGATAGAGGCTGAAGGGTCGGGATGTCGGTGTCAGCACTCTCGTGAGTCAAAAGATCTTACCCGCACTTTGTGCCATGTGGCGAAGATACTGCAACACCCACTTGCCGAGCTTGAGAAGCGTGCTCGGACGAAGGAGATCCGCCGGGCCGGGATCTCGGTCGTCCCATTGAAAGTGTACTTGCCGAAAAAGCCAACCATTGCCATTGCGCGTCAATATCGCTGAAAAGCGCAGAGGGCGATCCGACCCGTGTTCGTGTACCGCTCCGATACTCGCAATCCAAGCGACGTCTCCGGAGGACCAGACGATGGAATCGTCGACTGCAAACCTGAAATCCCCCCACTCCCGCCAGTCCGTCCTGATGAACTCGCCCACCGCAGGATAGCCCCGAGTCCACTCGCCGGCGTCAGTCCCCAGAAGTAGGATATCCTCGTTCTTCGGGAAGAGACGATTCATGAAAGAATCCAACTCTTTGGGGTCTCGCTTGACGTATCCCTCCTGAAAGTCTCTCAACGCAGCTAGCACTCCCGCACGCACCGATAGCGGTGCGTCTCCCGCCTGCAGTAGATACTGCTTGCGGAGGTCACTGGAGACAGCACTCTTTAAATGCAAGCTCGAAACAAAGCCGAACGTGAAGGCACCCAATACGAACAGAGCGATCACCAGCGCGTACAAAATCCTCTTGCGAGTCAACCCGAATGCCACTTTAGCCCCCTATCAAATTTTCGGAATGGTGATACGCGTCGTCGGCCTTTCACGGATCCGGTTGTGAGTCCGAGGTGTTCCTGTGAGCTGTGGTCGGCAGCTTCCAGTTGGCTGTGTGCAACCTGTGGCTGAACTAGCCCTACAGACAGTATCAGAATTGACACGCTGAACTATTGGGGTGGTTGGTGGAGCTAGAGAACGTTGCGGCAGACCGAGACCGATGCACCCTGGCGTGGCATGCCGTGCACAGCGTGATCAAGTTTTCCTCTGAGTCAGCTCCCGAATGGCTGCGGAACTCCCTGTGGTGCATCTCAAGATTCGACATCGTGCCGCACGATTGACACCTCCAGCCGTCACGACGCAGGATCTGCTGGCGAAGTTGTTCGTACGACAAAGGGTCCAGCCGCAAGGGAGCGGCTTTGGGGCGAATCGTTCTCATGACGCCTTTTCCCGCAGGTTTTCGAGGAAGGCCTGCTGCTGTTCGCCGGGCAAGAACTTGTAGTAGCGTGAGATCGAGTTGAGCAGAATCTCCGGGTTGCCGTCGTCCAAGTGCGCGCCAGCCAGGAAGTCGGCGCAGATCATCTCCAAACAGTAACCGCGTGATTTGT
>CZLA01000164.1_pt2 | contig 8915 bp, 9 predicted proteins | sample 1122381 | NCBI WGS metagenome assembly CZLA01 (sample SAMEA3539301, study PRJEB10725) | soil metagenome | biome: tundra; feature: field; material: soil | place: USA | collected 2010-05 | depth 0.15 m
TTTGGCAACACGCTGCCGCACGGCGCCTACGTGATCCATGCCGACGCCATTGCTGAAATCCCCACCCGGAAAGCGATCCTGCGCCAGAGGCTGCAAACACCTCAACCCTTGCAGGTCGTGCAGGGTCCGTAGCGGGCGCAGATGGTTGCGCTTGGTAGTGGATCGGTTTCGCGATGCAACCCTCAGGACCCTGGACCACCAAGGCCCCGAAGTATCACGAAGGCTAATTGGTCCAAGTCGTTTCCTTCGTGTGCCTTCGTGGCCTTTGTGGTTAACGGTTTCGCAGATTGACCCACTACCCCACGCTTGTGTTTCTTGCTTTTTGAGGATTCTTCCGCTAGATTTCATCTTTCCCTTATCTGACGAGCGGGCAGGCCAAACTTGCCTCCAGGAGTAGTAGTTATGAAGCGGAGTTACATTGGGCTCGCGTTGGGCACGCTGGTGGCGTTGGGAGCAGTGCTGAGTCTTCCGAGCTGCGGGCATGATCAGAAACTGGTGAGCCTTGCGGTTACGCCGGCGTCGCCAGGTTTTACTTTTCCGGTGCCGACTGCCGGAGCTACTGGACAATACAAAGCGTATGGCAGCTACATCCATCCTCCAGCGACGAAGGACGTCACCAGTCAGGCGATTTGGGCAGTTAACGATCAGGTGGTTTCAATCAACGCCGGTTTGGTGACCACTAATGGCAGTTGCGGTTCGGCAGATGTCTCGGCGACCATGCCGGAAGGCACCGGCGGAGCGTCGAACATCGTGGTCGGTTATTCGTTCGTAACCGTACAGGATAAGACCGACCCGAACTGCCCCGGAGGTAGTGCGACCAGCGGGGAATTGGTGGTAACGCCGGCCGGAAATGGCGTGGGAACAGTAACGAGTCAGCCCGGCGGGATCAGTTGTCCTGGGACAACTTGTGGTGCCCAGTTTCCGACTCGGGATTTGGTCACATTGACCGCAGCTCCAGGCCCGAACTCGAGCTTTGGGCTTTGGACGGGATGCACGGCTGGTTCGATCCCGAATCAATGTCCAATAACAATAGTTGGGGGTGGCATCGTGAGCGTCACAGCCACTTTTAACTCACCCTAAATTGCCTACGGTGGATTGACACATTCCCCTCAATATCCTTGGGCAACTTCCAGGAAATTTGGACCGCTGAGTGCTTATTCGTCGGCTAGCAGTTTGCCTAGCGTAGGCTTGTGCTTCTCCGCCTTCGTCGTCTTCGCGGCGACGAGTTGGGACGGTTTCGGACTTCCCACGCGTTCGCGAGCCATTTCGCGGACAATTTTCGCGGCGGAGAAAACTCTTTTCTTGCGCTTGCGTGGCATGGTCGTAATGCTCGCATCTTCGCACATTCAACCCGCAAAAGTGCAATAATCTGAGGTTGGCGTGAAGCTCCGTTCTTTCGGGATATCGCGAAGGGCGGGGCGCGCGCCGCGTTAGTCTAAATTCGAGAGCCAAATTTCGAGAGCCTTATTTATGGATGAGCGCGAATTTTTTGACGAGAAGTCGGAAAAGAAGCCGGCAAACTTAAGTTGTCCACATTGCCACCAGCCGGCGGAGTATGAGATCCAGTGGCTGGTGCGCATGAAGAAGAAGAGTCTGCCGCCGCGGGCCGACGATCGCGATCGCGCCAAGTTCGCCAAGGCGCAGTCTTACATGCTGCGGCGGGACGACATGCTGATGTGTAAAAACATGCGCTGCCGAAAACGATTTGAAATTACCGGCGTGCAGAGCGTCGCCTTTCTGCAGTAGCCTTCGACCACAAGATGTCCCATAGCTATCCCCAAAGATAGAACCGATGGTGGAGCGGTGGAGTCCCAGCGGGCTGGACGGGCGAGACGCCCGTCGCTCCCTTTCTAGCCCTTGGCGGAGGAGCGGTTAGCGACCAGCGTGGCCGCGAGGCGGCGGACACTGTGGAGGAGCAGGCCCAGCGTTTCGGAGGCTGGGGAAGAGCCAGAGGACGATTTTGCTGGCGGAGCGTCGCTGTAGCCTTCCTGTTCCATTTGTTTTGCGGCGGCGGCGAAACGGTTGGCGCTGGCATCCCCCATGGCGAGGAAGCGGAAGGCCTGGGCAAGCGCGACGCCATCGGCGCCGGTTTGAAGGAATTCGATCTGAGCGCTGACCTTGCCAAAGACGGTACTCATGGCGATGTCACCCATGGTTCCATGGGGAATCGGGCCTTTGGAGAGGACGGCCGAACCTCCGGTGAGAGAGAGGCGCTGCAGCACGCCAACGAAGCGGGTATCGTGGATGGTAAACAGCGCGCGCTCGCTATTGGGGACGCGGATGCGCGGGGCGCGCGGGTTTTTACGCGGCTTCGGAGATTTCTTCACGATAAGCCAGCATCGCAAGCGGACGGATCGCGGTCAAGGTTACCGCAGTGCCGTACCGACTGTGGGGGAACTCCAAGCCAACCTGTCAAGGTATCGCTTGAGCCAGGCCGGTTTCGTATCAGGTATCGCTTATCGCTTTGGCGATTCAGAAAGTCTTCCGGATGAGACAAGCTTCCCATGCTGCAGGGGGCGTGGCGCTCGTTTATACTAGGGAGTTTCGTTAGTGCCAGTTGACGCTGCAAGGGAGTTGCTCCGTGAAGATTCTGGTTTGCATGAAGCAGGTGCCGCAGAAAGATGCTCCGCTGAAGTTGAATGAAGCGGGGACGTGGATCCGCGAGGACGTTTCCTACGAAGTGAACGAGCCGGACGCATTCGCGCTCGAAGAAGGGTTGCGGCAGAAAGAAAAGCACACGGGCGAGGTGGTGGTCATCACGGCCGGACCGGCGCGGGCGTCGCAGGTGTTGCGCGAGGCGCTGGCGAAAGGCGCGGACCGGGCGATCCATCTCGAGGACGATGCTTTTGTCGGACTTGATGCCTACAACACGGCGCGAGCCATCGCGGCGGCCATCAAAGACGAAAAGTTCGACCTGATTTTTACCGGCTTGCAGTCGGACGACTACGGATATGCGCAGACGGGCGTGATTCTGGCCGAGATTCTGGGATTGCCGCATGCCACCATCATCATGCAGATTGAAAAAACCGATGGCGGTATTCGCGTGAAGCGGGAACTGGAAGCCGGGTTCTTTCAGTTTGTGGACATGCCGCTGCCGGCGGTGCTGACGATCCAGTCGGGAATTAACAAGCTGCGCTATGCGACGCTGATCGGAATCAAGCAGGCCAAGATGAAACCGCAGCGCAAGGTAACGATGGCCGAGGTGCAGTCGGCCATGGGCGGCAATTTGCAGAAAATCGAGAAGCTGTACGTCCCGCAGAAGACGAAGAATACAGAATTCCTGGAAGGGCCTCCCGCGGAAGTGGCGAAGAAGTTGGTGGAGAAGCTGAAGAATGAAGTGCGGGTAATTTGAACGGTCGTCGGTCGTTCGTCGTTGGTCGTTCGCGACCATGAGAGCCGTAGCTACAAACCGAATTTCTGAGAAGTGAGCAATCCTATGGCGGAAAACATACTGGTGGTGGTTGAACAACGCGAAGGAAAACTGAACCGCGTCTCGTGGGAGACGATTGCGGCTGGGCAGGCGATTGCCGCGCAGACTGGATGGACCTTGGAGGCGGCAGTGTTGGGCTCGGGCGTAGCCGCGATCGCGGGTGAGTTGGCGGGGAAGAAGGTTGCCAAAGTTTACGACGTGGAGTCCCCGAAGATCGAGCCGTACACTCCCGATGCGTTCGCCCATGCGTTGAAAGAGTTTTTGGCGAAGCATCCGGCGAAGCTGGTATTGATGCCGCACACGTATCAGGTGCGGGATTTTGTTCCGAAGCTGGCTACCGCCCTGCAATCCACCGCCATCAGCGACGTGATCGGGGCCAAGTATGAAGGCGGAAAGCTGCTGTTCACGCGGCAAATGTTTCAGGGGAAGTTTGTCGCCGACGTGAGTTTTGCGGGCTCGGGGCCTTGCTTTGTCACCTTTCAGAATGGCTCGTTCCGCGCCGACAAGGTCGAAGTTGGTGCAGCGGCGGCGCCGATTGAAACGGTGAATGTCGAGGTTCCGGATGGCGTCGTGCGCAATAAGCCGCAGGAAGTTTTCAAGGAAGCCAAGCAGGCGGTGGATTTGACGCAGGCCGAAATTATTGTTTCGGTGGGACGCGGCATCAAGGAGCAGAAGAACATCGACCTGGCGAAGCAATTGGCCGATGCGCTGGGCGGAGAGCTCGCGGCGTCGCGTCCGATCTGCGATAACGGGTGGCTGCCGATGGACCGGCAGATTGGATCGTCGGGACAGACGGTCGCTCCGAAGCTGTATCTGGCGCTCGGAATCTCGGGGGCGATCCAGCATATTGTCGGCATGAAGGGTTCGCGGAGCATCGTGGCCATCAACAAAGATTCCGAGGCGCCGATTTTCGAGATTGCGGATTATGCCATCGTCGGAAACTTGTTTGATATTGTGCCTCCACTGATTGAGGAAGTGAAGAAGGCGAAGGGGTAACGGAGCCCGAGACTTCAAGGTTTCAGCAACTCCGTCTCACGATGGCCGTCCGCGCCTTGCTGGTCCGGGCAGATACTTTTCCAGCGATTCCTGCGCGTTGGCGTTGACATTGAGTTTGCCATTGCCGTCACTCTCGGCGGCCAGATCATCGTATTCGCGTCCCTCGACTCGGGACCATGCCGAGGCTCCAAGCGGGCGCTTCGCCACGGACTGGCGATCAATGACCACTTGCGTGGGCAGTTCCGGTTCGAGCGAGGTGCGCTTCAGGTTCATGGATGCGGTCTGCAACGCATACAGCATCAGGGCAGCTGTCTTGTGGTCAATCTCCTGCGTCACCAACTGCTGTATCACCCTGGCCAGCGACACTTGTATGGAATTTGCGTCTTCGAGGGTTGGCAGTGAGTGGCGCCACTGATGGCGTCGGCATCGATGAATGCTGTCTAATGTCGTATGGCTTACAGCTGGTTCATACTCCTGCTCACGATCGCGGGGACCACTCTCATGTTATTGCTGCTCCATGGAACGTCCCTGGGCCACGTTCTCCACGAGCGCATTTCCGACCGACCTCGGCGACGGCTCTTTGTGGCTTCAATGAGTTTCTTTCTCACGTTCGGCGGAGTCCGAGGGGTGGTATATGCCATCCAGCACCAAATCCCGCCGTTTCATTTCATCGAGATCGGTGGCCGGCACATTCACCACCTAGTCTTTGGAATCATAATTCTGCTTCTGGTGGGATACGGGTGGCTCTCGGAGATCGGGACGGGCGCTGACGACTCGTCGATTTTTCTCAGCCGGCTCATGTCGATCCTTTACGGCGCGGGCGCGGCCCTTACCCTTGACGAATTTGCTCTCTGGCTGAACCTGAGGGACGTCTACTGGTCCCGCGAGGGACGGGCGAGTATCGACGCCATTATTCTTTTCGGGGCTCTGCTAGCAGCGGGCAGCTGGGGCGCTCCATTGTTTAAACGAGTCATGAAGCATCGGAAGCTCGTGCGCCGAAATTAGGCTAGACCTTCCCGGACCTAGGCCGTTCCCGCACACTTTGGACGGAACCACATTCACGAACTTACAGTGTCTCGCCAAATGCCAGCAAGGAATCCAATGACTGGAACCCCTAGAAGGCCAACTGGCGTAAGATCGCCATAACGCTCATTGACCCAGCGAAGGGGGTTTTGAGCGTTAACGCCTGTGGCTGTTGAAAAACTCACTTCCGGAAAATGCTCAGAAAAAACTCTGCGTCAGGATGCCCTACAAACGACTTTCTCGGTTCGGGTAGACATTTTCTATCCCCCAGATTTGGCTGTTTGAGACGAAAAGCGAGTTTTTCAACACCCACGCCTGATTACAACAACAATCAATCCAGACTGCCATTAACTCGCGGCCCTGCTCCGGTGTTTCGCGGCGATACTTGCTTCTTGCTGCTGGCTTGGCCGGGGCGCTACGGACAGACTAATTGGTCACATGCGGTGGAAGACGGCAGCTAAGCGAGGTGGCAAGCGTCATCTGGTTTGCGGGCGGGCGCGGAGTTTTGCTGGCTATCCAACTCGCCGCTCTCAGCCTTCATCGCAAGGGAATACGGAAGAGATTGCGGTGGACCGTCGCACGGTCGAACGCATAAGTCCCGCCATTGACACCGGGTACCGCATGATCATCCACCATCCTGGCTCCGGGGAGTGTGGCCGCATTGCGTTCGAATGTAACTCCCGACGGTGGCAACGTCGGGAACAGCTTCCCGGGCGGCAGAGGGATAACAAACGTCCCCCATCCGAAAGATGTGTGACTCACACCGCTGACGGACAGAAAAAGAGATTTACCGTCGAGCGTCCAGCGTATGCCACACAGGCCGAGGCATAGGCGAACTTGTGCTCCGCCGGATACGGGGATGGCCACGATGCCGCGTGGCGGATCCTCGCCCGGGAAACTAACCTGGGCCACCGCCCACTGTCCATCGGGTGAAACAGTCTGCAATTGCACGACGGAATCAGGTGTGATTTTCCGCCGGCCGGTGCCGTCCTGGTTGATTCGATAAATAAAATTCTTGTCGCCTTCGGACGCCATAAAGAACAAACCTCCGCCGGGTGCGAAGACCGGGCTGAATTCGTTGCCCGACGATTCGACTTGGCGGGGAGAAGAACGGTGATCCACAGGTGCAAGCCAGATTGACTCGGTGCCGTCCTTACTGCGCATGGAATAGGCCAAGCTAAGCCCGTCCGGCGACAAATCGAATCCGGACTCCGAAAGCCCATTCACCACTGCCTCACTTCTCCCGGAGCCCAGCTCGGTACTCCACAACTCAGCCGATGTGCGGTGCGAGATCCGGTGCGCCAGGTAGTAGACGCGCTGGCCGTCCGGCGAGAACACAGCCCGGCTGCTGGCGCCGTCAGGACTCCCAAAGTAGGCTGCCCCTTCGGAAGTAACCTGGCGATCGCCGCCGCGGTCGTGCACCCACACGCTGGTCTCTGTTGCGCCAGCCGAGGTCACCAAGGAACGGCCGTCCGGTGCTATGGCAATTCCTTCTTCCTCCGTCACTCCGGAAGTGATCTGTTCGGGCACTCCGTCAGGAAAGCGTTGACGCCAGACATGGAAGCCGCCACCGGCAGCCGAACTGAAATACATCCAGCGTCCATCCGGAGACCAGGCAGCCGCAGTGCACGCTGCGTCCGCCGGTCCAACAGATTTCGCGGCCGAGCTGCCTTCGAACGGAGCTAATTCGCACGGTCGCCAACGGCCGTCCGGGCCCATCCAGACCACCAGCACCCACTTGCCGTCTGGCGAGACATGCGAGCGATGAGCCATGCTGGCTTCACCTGGTGGCAGATAAACATCTCGCTCAGCGTTGCGATTCTCCATCGACGTAACAATCGCCATGTGTCGGCCCTGCTTGATTTCGGAGAAAAGCAGGTGCTGGGCATTAATCCAGGTCAAACCGGAACCGTTGGGCAACATCAGACGTGGCTCCCCGCCCAATGTCGGCACGATCCAGGTATCCCAACGTACCGGCACGGTGTAAGCAATTTGCGAGCCGTCGGGAGAGAACACCGGGCTCATCTTCACGGTGTCATCATGCGTAAGCTGCACCGGGTTCCCCTCAGGGAGCAGCTGGAGATAGATATTGCCCTTGGCGGCAAACGGATCGGGACCGCGAATGAAGGCGAGCATGCGCCCGTCCGGCGAAAGCGCCGGCGAGGTTGCAGAGTCAACAAAATTTGTGAGCTGGACCCATTCCGACGACGGGACCACCGGAGAAGCGTTCTGCGAGCGGTAAATCAACAAGGCCACGGCGAACAATGCCACAGTTGCCAAAGCCGCGGCTGCATAGACAAGGCCGCGGCGCGTGGGTTTCGATGGACCCGTCTGAAAAGATGCGGCTTTACCAGAGGTAGTGTCGCGGCTAAGACGCTTGAGGTCGGCGCGCAGTTCGGTGGCGCTCTGGTACCGGACTTCGCGATCCTTTTCGAGGGCCTTCCGGATAATGCGATCAAGTTCGCCGGGCAGTTCCGGGTTCAAGCGTAAAGCCGGAACGGGCTCTTTGTTGAGGATGGAGTCGAACAGAGCGGCGGTAGTGTCGCCGCGAAAGGGAAGGCCGCCGGTGGCCATCTCGTAAAGAACCGCGCCGAAAGAAAACAGGTCGGTGCGGGCGTCGAGATCCTTGCCCAGTGCCTGCTCGGGAGACATGTAGGCCACCGTGCCCAGCGTACTCCCGGGGCTGGTGAGATGCTCATCGATCGTGGCGGACTCCCCAGCCTTCAACCCGATTGCCGGACTGATTTTGGCCAAACCGAAGTCGAGGATTTTTGCGTGTCCCCGATCAGTGACAAAAAGGTTACCCGGCTTGATGTCGCGATGTACGATGCCTTTGGTGTGCGCCGCATCGAGCCCATCGGCAATCTCGACGCCCAGCGACAGCACGGTCTCGACATCCAGCGGTCGACCCGCAATCCGGTGCTTCAGGGTCAGTCCGTCCAGAAACTCCATGACGATGAAGGGCTCGCCCTCCTGCTCAGTGATTTCGTAAATCGTACAGATATTGGGATGGTTCAGGGCAGAGGCTGCTTTGGCCTCGCGCTGGAAGCGGCTCAGCACCTGGGGATCTCGGCCAACATCATCGGGCAGGAACTTTAGGGCGACGAAACGATCGAGCTTGGTGTCTTCGGCCTTGAAAACCACGCCCATCCCGCCGCCGCCGAGCTTTTCGACAATGCGGTAGTGCGAGATGGTTCGCCCGATCACTGGCGCAGAATCTTATGTCTAGGAAACAGGCAAGTCAATGAAAACCGTGGAGTTGGCGGTCTCTCAAAAGGATCGTTGGCGTAATATCGCACCAACAACCCGTTCCTGATGAAATGGCCAGTGCAGACAACGAACCCCGTGTCGTTAGTTTCTTTTGGAGTGCCCAGCGCCGGCATAGAATGTCTCCGAACAGCCGGCGCAGCTGAGGCCATGCAATGCTGAGATACTCCTCCATCAACAAGGAATGGATGGTGCTGGT
>CZLA01000189.1_pt1 | contig 8908 bp, 6 predicted proteins | sample 1122381 | NCBI WGS metagenome assembly CZLA01 (sample SAMEA3539301, study PRJEB10725) | soil metagenome | biome: tundra; feature: field; material: soil | place: USA | collected 2010-05 | depth 0.15 m
ATCTTTTATTCGCTGAAGGAGGCACAGATTCTGACGGAGAGGTGGCAGGTGGAATACAACACGGAGCGGCCGCACTCGGCGCTGGGCTACCGGCCACCGGCGCCACAAGCCATCATTCCAAAACCGGGGCATGGAGATATGGAAAACGCTTCGCGTTTCCCACATCCCCACACCCCCGGCGGCTACGACGGACAAATGTCGAACAAGGCGTTACACTAACAATCCACTTGGTACAAAAGATCGGTCAGGTCACACGCTCTCGGAGAGCTGGTCGCGCAGTTTTGCAACTGCCGGTGAACGGAATCGTGCTGATTGAAGTGCCGAGGAAGCAGTCTTGTTGCCGCGATCGATTAGAGCCAGAGGACGGGAGGTAGAAGTAATGAGTTTCGTTGCCGGGGGGTTACGCTTCACTCGCAAACAGCATCTTTTTGTTCTGGCGCTACTTCTTTGCGTGTTTCCTGCGCTTGCGCAGACGAGTTCGAAGTATTACGACCACATCATCTTCGATAACAGCCTGACGTCAGACGACTATTTCTACAGTACCGGACAGGCTTCGGGGCCGAGCTTTGTCGAACAAAAGAACAATCGTCTGCCGGTCGAGACCAAGACTTTTCTGACGCCTCCGAATGCGATTCGTGTTTCCTGGCAATCTGTTGCTGGGGGAGGGTGGTTAGCCCAAATAAGAACGGTCGACTTTCGCAGCCGTTTTCCGCAATTACACGGCAGCAACCTGTATTTCTGGATCTTCGCTCCCGAGGCGATTTCGGCCGCCGATCTTCCGAAGATCGTGCTCTCCAACTCGCGCCAGGATCTTCAGGTAGCGGAATTTCCCGGTAGCTTTAGTCAACCTCTCGACCTTGGGAAATACACCGGTGACGTGCCCGCGGGTCGATGGGTGCAGGTTCGCATCCCACTCTCCGATTGCCGAACCGCCTCGATCCATGCCTTCAAGCCGGAGTACACACAGACCATCACTTTTCACCAGGGGCGCGCCGATGGCGTACGACATACCGTCATTGTCGATGAGTTCCGCATCGATGACGATCCCCCGGTGACGACTCTGCCAGCACCATCCAATGTGCGGGCCATCGGCTACGACCGGCATATCGAGATCGAATGGGACGCGGCAGAGCCCGCGGGCATCGTACGATACGTAATTTATCGTTCTACCGATGGCGCAAATTTTGCTCCGATCGGAATGCAGGTGGCGCGCTTTCACCGCTACGAAGATTTCCTGGGCAAGGCTGACGCTCGAGCGCAATATAAGGTCGTCGCTTCCGACTGGCAATACCGGCAATCGGCATTTTCCGATATTGCCTCCGCATCCACCCACGAACTGAGCGACGACCAACTGCTAACGATGCTGCAGAAGGCCTGCTTCCAATACTACTGGGAAGGAGCCGATCCGCACTCCGGCATGGCTCGCGAGAATATTCCGGGAGACGATCGCGTGATCGCGGTCGGCGCCAGTGGGTTCGGCATCATGGCCCTCGTGGTCGGCGTCGATCGCGGTTTCATCACACGTCAACAAGGGGTTGAGCGGCTGCTGAAAATCGTTGGTTTTCTCGAACGGGCCCCGCGCTATCACGGAGCCTGGTCGCACTTCATGAATGGCAATACCGGCGAGACCATGGCCGTATTTGGCATGTTTGAAAACGGCGGTGACTTAGTCGAAACCTCATTTCTGATTCAGGGCTTCCTGGTGGCGCGCCAGTATTTCCACGACTCCAGCGAAAGTGAGCAATCACTCCGTCGCAGAATCACGAAACTCTGGGAAACGGTCGAGTGGGACTGGTATCGCGAGACACCGACCAGTGATTCCTTGTATTGGCATTGGTCGCCGCAGTGGGCGTGGCAGATTCATCATCCGCTCGTCGGATTCAACGAGGTGATGATCGCCTATCTCCTCGGTATTGCCTCGCCCACACACCCCGTGCCTGCGAGTCTTTATTACTCTGGATGGGTCGGACAATCCCAGCGGGCGGTCGCCTATCGGGAAGGATGGTCTGGCAGCACAGAGGGCGACCACTACGGCAATGCACACACTTACTATGGCATCAAACTCGATGTCGGTGTCGGCTCCGGCGGTCCGCTCTTTTTCACGCACTACTCCTACATGGGCTTCGACCCGCACAGCCTGCATGACAGCTTCACAAAATCCTATTTCGTAAACAATCGGAACCTGGCCCTGATCAATCTCGCGTACTCGGTCGCCAACCCGAAACACTTTGTGGGTTACGGTCCTAACGCTTGGGGACTGACCGCCAGCGACGGCCCCGATGGCTACGTAGCACACGCTCCTAACGACAATGACGATCGTGGAACCCTTACGCCCACCGGAGCGCTGGCATCTTTCCCCTACACGCCGGAGCCGTCCATGGCAGCGCTGAAGCACTACTACCGCGATCTCGGCGATCAAATGTGGGGTATCTACGGCCCGCGCGATGCCGTGAATCCAAGCGCGAACTGGGTTTCTCCCATTTATATGGGATTGAACCAGGCGCCAATTGTTGTGATGATTGAAAACTACCGCACTGGTTTGGTGTGGAAGAGCTTCATGTCTAACCCGGAAATTGGTGAGATGCTCAAGAAACTCGATGAAGTTGCGCCAAAGTAAGCGCGCGCCCGTGGGTCGACTACAAACCGGGCTGTCCCTTCCGAAAATTCTATCCGACGCGAATGCCCTTGAAATCAGCGGCATTGAAGATGTTGAAACTGAGGGCCGCTAACCAGGCAATCCGAATGTAACAATGTTACATTGCGCTGACAACCGCTAAATGGAGTTTTCGGTAGGGACAGCTAAGCAAGCGGTGTTTAGGACACGTGCAATCAGACCCAAGATGAGGCAGACAGATGTTTCCATCTTGTTGAATGTGGGGCATGGGCGATGCCTTACAGGTCTTAAAAATCACACTCGGGAACGCGCGGGAACAATGAAACGTGACCGAACGTGTGCGCGTCTTGATTGGAGTAGAGGCGATACAACGCATTCTGACGAGCACCCTGAGCAGCTTTGCTCGAAAGCAGCAACTAGCCCCTTCCTTATGACCATTGTGGCCTGGAATGGATCCTTTTATTTTGGGAAGCGGCGGTAGCTCGTGGCTTTTTCAGTATCTACTATTTGTTCGCTTGGTTCGTAGCCCGGCTCGCGTGACGCTTGTCGCGACACCACGCCGCTAGGATGGCGTTGCAATTTCTTCGGATCGCCATCCAAAAGGCCGTTAATACGCCACGCAATTTGGTTCTGCCGCAAACCAAGAATCACGGGTACTCCTCGAATCAAGCCAGCTCTGGATGGAATCGGTTTCCAACCTGATTTAGAAAACACAGCTTCCGCGAATCAATAAGCCTCAGACCTTCTGAAACTCTCGGTATTTTGCAAAGCCCTTTTTTTGCAATGAGGGCGCCGAAGGCAATCCTGCCGAAGCAGGGGCATGGAGATATGGAAAACGCTGCGCGTTTCCCACATCTCCACACCCCCGGCGGCGACTACGGACAAACCTCAAACGAGGCGTTACACTAACAATCTACTTGGTACAGAATACCGGTCAGCTCACCCCCGCTGTTCATACTTCGGAGACTTCGGAGCTAACGTGTCGCGCAGCCAATCACGAGCCTCGCACAACGGTTTGCGCCACTCTTGGTTCCATCCGGGACGGCCGCCCTAATCGCAGCCACAGTTGCCTCGCCAGCGCTCAATGCCGTGGGTACAACTCCATGAACTGTTCTTGAATATCTCGACTCGGTGGATCGGGGGATGCCATACCAAGTATTCTCCGTAATTTGTGAGTTGAGCAAGCGGGTTCGACTCGATGTAATTGAGGGCGGAGGCAAGTGCAATTTCGCCGAATCGGCGATGACCGTAGATCTCTCCATCCCGTCGCGATATGCCGGCCACGGCCGGAGTTCTTCTGCGAAGCCGGCTATGAGTCGCTTGGCGAATCCCTCCCCATTGGCCGGCAGGTCTTCGAAGGCGACAGCCCGCGAAATCGGGCCGTCACAAAGAATAGCTTTGATTTTCCGGCCAGAGGGCAGATTCAGCCGATAGGGCAAGAGGGATCAATCCGTTCTCTGCTCACATCTTTCCTATTTTGGCCCCTTGCCAAGCGCGCCGGGAAGGCAAGATCGCCGGGCGATCGTGGAGGAGCGCATTAGACCCACGTTGCTGCCGACCACGCCGAAGGTCAACGTGTAATCTAAGATAAGAGGTAACTCCGCCGAAGGAGTTTTGCTTTGGCCCGCACGAATTCCGGTTATTCAAATGAGCCGATTATTTTTCGGTGGGCTGTTCGTTTGTTGGTTTGAACTCAAGATTTTCGATTCAAGGCCGCACAACGTCGTCCCGCATGTCCTTTAGCTGGTCCTCGAGCTCGGACAATTCCTGCAACCGCGCTGTGTGCTCATGGTCACTGCATGCACAAAGGCTACGTTCAATTTCCATGCGCTTGCGAGCCAATCTGAGCTGCTCGCGTGCCGCCTCCAAGTACACGCCACTCTGCGATCTATCGAGATAGATCCTCGAGAGCGAGAAGGCCATTCGATAAAGATGTTCCATCGATCCGATCCGAGCCAAGACGAGAGCACGCTGGCCGTTTGTGCCATCTACGGGAGGCGCCGACCTACCCAGATTCTCAAGTCGAAAGGCGGCATAGGAAAGCATGTCGGTCAAACCCTTTAGACCGACAGATTCGTCGTCTAGAACACATGTGCGGTCAGCCAAGGCACCTGGGGCTGCATGCTCATCCGGCTGGCAAGAGCCTTTTGTGATTTCGTAAAGCATGCGGGACGAGAATCGTATCGACGCACTCTCTAGAACCAAGTCCTTCGCCTCCAAGTCTGCATTCGACGAGTCATGCATGAGCGCGTTCTCGTACGCGTCGGCCAGAATATGAGCAAGCTGCCGCAAATTGTTAATATCACTATTGCTATCGTTCATTGGGTGGCCCATCGAGAAGTCTACGAAATAAGCGTCCTCGGACAACATGCTTGGCACCTCGGCCAGCGTGACGATCACGCCAATCGCCAATGCCCACTTGGTCCAGTGATATCGACGGTGTGTTCCGATTGATACTGGAGGAGTGGAGACGAGCGGGAATGTAATCGGCTCTACACGGACCGGATTCACTCCCGTAGCCATAAATCACCTTCTCTGCGCAACGAGTCTCCGGACGTAGATCTCAAACAAAAGCCGGCAACACCGTGCCCCAGATTAGTCCGGGCCACGCGCACTCCGGACGACATCGACAGGGCAGGCAGACCACTAGCTTGGGCGGCACACTGCACCTTACGAGACATCTGTATATTCTCTCATTTGCTGCGGCAATACTGAGCACAATCGCTCTCTTATTCGAAATGTGCGCGGGACGATGCACTCGGATTTATCGAGGGAGAGTACGCGATTTTGAGCAGCTCTTTCGTCCAAGCTGTTCAATGATCGAAATTGTGAGGTAGCAAGCAGCTCAACAGCAACGCGGATCTACGATCCGTGCGTGGTGGTTGTCTCACTGGGAAAATGCCCCCATGAACAACTGGATCAAAACGTGTTGCGCACTGAGCTCGCCATCGTTTGTGAAGTACCCGGCATGGTAGGCGACCTAAAGCCGTATCGTCGAAGCGAAGTTGCCATGCGATGGCTACTGAAAGCGATATCCCGGTTTGGGCGTGCAGTGGTAGATCCGCCCTTGGTCGGGATTGACTCCGGCATTGCAGGTAGCCCAACTTAAGAAAAGCGAGGGTCCGAGCGGAAAAATGATGGTCTGTCCGTCGAGGTCCGCCTCAATGCTCACACTCTCGGCAGAGGAGGGCAGGGTGAAGGAGAGTCCCTCCCCAAAGATGACGGGATAGGACCGGTGTTCCATTTGACTCATCACGGGACGAAAGACCTCGGCTTCTAACAGAAAAGTGGCGGTTTCGGACCAGTCCCGGGCCGACGCCGTGATGATCTGGTCGCCCTGCGAGAGGCGTTCGGCCTCAATTTTTGTGAAGGGACAAGGGCCAGCAATACATGAGGCACGGGCGTTACGAAATGCATTGCCCGGGCCGGCATCCAAAGTAGCCGAACCGAGGGCTGCCTTCCATTTACCGTCAGGTGAGCAGAGGGACTCACCCTTGCAAGGTACGTTGCCCTTGTTCTCAACCTCGAAGATTTTAACTGCACTCCCCACATTCAGCTCGGTCATGGCCTTGTCCGTATACCTTATCCGCACGTTGGCGACCTTAACTTCTGGTTGATTCTCCGGAGCAGTATTGCCGCTCAGCGGAACGAGATGGACGACGTAAAGCTTGCTGGTCACAAAATCGTTCAGGTAAAGCGGGTGGTACTGCGGGTGGCGAAAGACGAGGACAATAGCGTGCCCCTTCCGAATAGGTTTGCGCAGCCTGAGAAGGAAGAACCCGGAAGAATCAGACGTGGTGTCGGAGGTAGCGAGGTCGCCAGCGGAAATTGCAACTCCTGCGATCAGCCTCTGTTTTCGGGGGTCCGAATCCTGTACGAGGATGGCTCCCTGAAGAGAGATCGCTTTTTGTCTTTGCCAGCGGATCAGCGCCAAGGTGATGATGAGCACAACGGCGACAAGAAGAGCGATCCAAGCTTCGATTTTGTGGGAACGAGTCATCTGTACATCATCAACGTCAACATCGTCTATATGATGATAGCTGGGTCGGGAACGTTCCCGCTGGTGCGGCAACGGCGGAGCCTTCACTGGCGTCCTTTACGGATGTCGTAAACCCAGAAATAATTGTCCTTATGCTCTGTCCGTATGATTACATTCAATTGTATTCGGTCCTTTTCCAAGCTTTCATGATCAACGGAAACGCAAACGCATGACTGGCGCCAAACGCGCTCCGCTATCGCGCCGGCAGATACTGCGTCAGATTCTGGGGACGAGTCTTTGCCTGCCCTTTGCAGCCAGCCTGCCCGCTTTTGGCGCGGAGGCCCGCCCCTCTACGCCAGTTGGCAAAGCTGCCGGGGCACTTGTCCTATCACCCGAAGACAATCAGTTTCTGAACGACTTGGAGGCGGCGAGTTTTCTTTTTTTCTGGGAACAGAGCAACCCCAAAACAGGGATGGTCAAGGACCGCTGCAACGTTCACGATCCCAACCGAGCAGAGGCCTCCAGCATTGCCGCGACGGGCTTCGGCCTTACAGCTCTCTGTATTGGAGACCAGCGCGGATTCATCTCCACGAGCGATGCACTGGACCGTGTCCTTACCACTCTCCGCTTCCTTTGGAAGAGGCTGCCCAACCAGCGCGGATTTTTCTACCACTTCGCCAACCCCGAAACGGGGGAACGCATGTTCGACTCCGAAGTGTCTTCTGTGGATACGGCGATTCTCTTGTGCGGGATTCTTACCTGCCGCGAGCACTTCGGCGATCCCAACGTCGCAACCCTTGCGGATCTGATCTTCAACCGCGTGAATTGGACCTGGCTGTCCGAGGACACGTCCCTGCTAACCCACGGGTGGACACCAGAAACCGGATTTCTTCGGTCGCGGTGGGATGACTACAGCGAATTGATGATGATGTATCTGCTGGGCATGGGTTCGGCGGCTCATCCGCTAAGACAGGAAACCTGGAACGCATGGAAGCGTTTGACGTTTGAATATGACGGCATGCGATATATCGGTTCCTTTGCGCCGTTGTTCGTGCACCAGTATTCGCAGGCGTGGTTTGATTTTCGCGGCCGACGCGACAAGTACGTGGACTATTTCAAGAATTCTGTCACCGCCACCGAAGTCCACCGGCGTTTCTGTCTGGAGTTGGGGCAGCAGTTCCCCGATTACAGCGACGACCTGTGGGGGATTACGGCTTCCGACTCCGAGCACGATGGCTACGTTGCTTGGGGCGGACCTCCCGCCACCGGACCCATTGATGGCACCGTCGTTCCGAGCGCGGCTGGCGGATCGCTGCCGTTCCTGCCCACGGCCACAATGCGTGTTTTGAAGACCATCCGACAACGCTACCCGTCGGCCTGGAGCAAGTACGGGTTCGTAAACGCATTCAATCCCCTCAAGAACTGGTATGACTCCGATGTGATTGGAATCGACACTGGAATCATCTTGTTGATGGCCGAGAATCTGCGGACCGGGTTTGTCTGGGACACCTTCATGAGGACCGCGGAAGCGCAGCGTGGAATGCAGCGAGCAGGGCTCAAGAAATACTAGCGTTGTATCGCGCGAACCGTCGTTTGATGGCTTAGATCAGCCAGTCTTGTTTGCCTGGAATTGATTCGGCTGCACTCGGCGTATCCGCCACTTCGGCTGACACCTGGGTCGCGTTGTTTCGAGTGCCGAGGGCAAGTCCTAGGAATTCGACGTGAAATAGCTGTAGAGTATGAGCGAACGGTCCAGCTGAAAGAGAATATTGCTCAGTTCTCTATATCAGGTGTGCCCGCTAACCCCCCGAAACGGTTTCGGCATCTTTAGATCTACTCACTATCCGAAGGACTCGAAAATGGTCGATCGGGAAAATTTCTGGGGCGGGTGGCGCGAGCGTCTCGCAGCGCTTCGCAATGTGCCCCCGGTCCTTTGGATCGTCTGGCAGTCAGGCCCGCTTGTCGTATCCCTAGGATTAGTTTTCCGCCTGATCAGCTCGCTCATACCCCTTGCGGCCCTGTGGATTACAAAACTCATCATTGACGGTATCGTTCTTGCCGTTTCCAGTCATCAGCCCGTGAAACCTCTACTGTGGTGGTTGGTTGCGGCAGAATTCGCCATTGCCATTTTCGGCAGCATTCTCGGCCGAACTATTGACTATCTCGATGCTTTACTGGCGGACAAATATACCCGCCACATCAGCATTCAGGTGATGAAGCACGCCGCGGAGCTGGATCTCATGGCTTATGAAGATCCAGTTTTCTATGACCGGCTTGAGCGGGCGCGGGTGCAGGCCACCGACCGGCTGGGTATG
>CZLA01000139.1_pt1 | contig 8780 bp, 9 predicted proteins | sample 1122381 | NCBI WGS metagenome assembly CZLA01 (sample SAMEA3539301, study PRJEB10725) | soil metagenome | biome: tundra; feature: field; material: soil | place: USA | collected 2010-05 | depth 0.15 m
GGCGCGCCACGGCTGAACGTCAACCCGGACACCGACGAGACTCTGTGCATTTCCTGTGACCTGTGCGCGCTGGCTTGCCCGGAAAACCTGATCGTCGTCACCAGTGAGCGCAACGAAAAGACCCGCCGTAAAGAGCTCACGACCTTTACCTACGACCTGAGCCGCTGCATGTTCTGCGGCCTGTGCGAAGATGCTTGCCCCACCGACGCGCTCGAACTCACACAAGATTTCGAACTCGCGACCTACAACCGTGAAGGCATGATCTGGGACCGCGAGACACTCGAAAAGGGTCCGCAGCCCACCGTGTACAGAAAGTAGCGGCTCCTCGCGAAGTGCGTCTGGTTCCGAGCTGCGTTCTTAACCGCGGCGAGGTTCAGAGCGCGTTCCTGCTCCGCGAGCCATCGTGACCGTTTCGCAAATCCGGTTCTAAGTTCGTCATTTCCATGCGTGGTTCCAGCGCTTTTCCCAGGTACGTCCATGCGGACACGGCTGGATAGAAGGCCGCCCTCTGCTTTTTGGCCAGAGACATGTTGTCTTTAGGGTTCAAGCCCATTTGGGTGGTGCCGATAGCTATGACCAAGCAGGTAAGTGCGTGGCGCTGCAGCCTCGGCTTGGCGATCGGCCGGGGTTCGCCGAAGATTTGCCGGCCGAAGATTTCGGTGAAAGGGTCGGGTGAGTGTTTTGTTTTCAAGTTCACTTTGCTTGCCGGTCGTCCCGATGAAGGGGGGAGCTTGAGCGATGAGACCATTGCCTCAGGTCCTTCTCGTGGATGACAACCCGGCCGACGTCGGTCTCGCGCGGGAGGCGCTGGTCGGGGGCAGGCATCAAAGTCGCATCAGCCATGTCATGGACGGCGAGGAGGCTATGGCCTATCTGCACCGCATTGGCCAGTATGCCGATGCGGTTCGTCCCGACCTGGTGATCCTGGACCTGAATCTGCCGAAGAAAGATGGTAGAGCGGTGTTGGCGGAGGCGAAAGCAGATAAAAGCCTGTGCACCATCCCCATCGTGGTGTTCAGTACCTCGCGCTTGATGTTGGATATAGCGCGCTGTTACGAACTGGGCGCCAACTGCTATGTCAGCAAGCCCGGAAATCTGAATGACTATTTGCTGGTGGTGCAAGCGATTGATGAATTCTGGTTCGGTGTGGCCAACGTGCCACAAAAGGAAGAATGATGGAAAACGAGCCTGCGAACATTTTGCTGATTGAGGACAACCCCGGAGACGCGGACCTGGTGCGGCTGCGCCTGGTGGAAAGTAAATCCGAGGTGCATGTAAACTGCGTGCCCCGGCTCTCGGACGCGCTGGAGTGTCTGGATGCGGAGACCCCGTCGCTGGTACTGCTCGACTTGAATCTTCCGGACAGCCACGGCGCAGAAACTTTTCGCCGGATATTGGTCAAGGCTCCGAACGTGCCGGTAGTGATCCTTTCGGGGCAGGACGATCAGGCGCTGGCGATTAAAGCGGTCCACATGGGGGTTCAGGACTACCTGATCAAAGGCGATATCACCAGCAAACAACTGGAGCGCGCCCTCCGCTATGCGGTGGAGCGGCAGGGGTTGCTGCGCGCTCTGGAATTAACCCGCAAGCAGCAGATTGAATTCAAGAACCAGTTTCTGTCGCACGTTTCGCACGAATTGCGCACCCCGCTGACCTGCATTCACCAGTACGTCACGCTCCTTTTGGACGGGTTAGTTGGTCCCATGGCGCCGGACCAAGCCGACCACCTGAAGACGGTCCTCAAGAGCGTAAATCAGTTGCACGCCATGATCCGCGATCTGCTCGAAGCCACTCGCGCCGACAGCGGCAAGCTGCGCATCGAACCTCGGTGCATCGATATCGGAGAACTGATTCGGCAGGCGGTGGCGATGATGCGGCCCAGCGCCGCCGAAAAGCGCGTCGGCCTGGAAGCGGGACTGGATCAGACAATTCCTCTCGTCTACGCGGATCCGGATCGCACCCTCGAAGTCCTCATCAACCTGATCGACAACGGAATCAAGTTCACGCCGCCCGATGGGTCGGTGTTCGTCAACGCCTCGAGGGTGGAGACCGATCCGAGCGCCGTCTATCTCTCGGTGAGCGACAGCGGCCGCGGCATTCCCCAAGAGTCGCTTCCGCTGGTTTTTGAGCGTCTGTTCCAGGACCCCGACGCGGTGGGCGGTAACCGGAAAGGCCTCGGGCTGGGGCTCTACATTGCCAAAGAAATCGTCACTCTCCAAGGCGGCAGAATGTGGGTCGCAAGCCAGCCCGGAAGCGGCAGCACGTTCTCCTTCACCTTGCCGCTTTATTCCCTGGGCAAGCTGCTGTCTCCGGTGATTACTCACCAGGGACGCTTGCGGGAGGCGATTGTGGTGGTGCGCGTGGATCTGACGCCGCTCCCCAACGCGCTCCGCGGAAGCTGGAAGGAAACCTGCCAGAAATGCCTGGAACTCCTGCGCCAGTGTATCTACGTGGATAAGGATCTGGTTCTTCCGCCCATGGGAACCTGTGGCCCCGTCGAAACGTTTTTTGTGGTCGCCTCCACCGACATGGAGAGGGTCGGCATCATGATGGACCGCATTCGCGGCCAGGTTGGCGCTCTGCCGCAGTTGAAGGCAGGTGGCACGCTGCGGGTGACGGCTGAGCCCGTTGTCCAGGGTCCGCCCGTCGCCGACCCGAGGACCTTGGAACAGCAAGTCTGGGGCACTGCCGATAATGTCACCGAAATCATTCAGCAGGGTCTTTGGAGCAAACGTACCTTCACCGAAAAGGAGAACCACGAAAATGCGCAATGACGGTTCTATCGAGGGGGCACCCATGAATCGAGCCAAGATTATGGTCGTGGATGACGATCCCGATCTCAGACAGGCCCTGAGTTTGCGTCTGCGGGCCAATCACTTCGATACCGTGAATGTTTGCGACGGTTATTCAGCCATTGCCATGGCTCAGAAAGAACACCCCACCTGATCATCCTCGATCTCGGGCTGCCGGCGGGCGATGGATTTGCGGTGCTGAAAAACCTGCAACAGTATCCAGCGCTGTCGACCATTCCAGTGATCGTGCTTACGGCTCGCGATCCCGAGACGAATGAAAGACGCACCCTGGATTCGGGCGCGGTCGCCTTCTTCCAGAAGCCAGCCGACAACGAGGACTTGCTGGGAGTGATTCGCGCCTGCCTTCAGACTGGTTGGGGGCGGGGCGGAAGCTTGCCCTCGTAGCGGCCGTTGGTTCAAGGGGCGCGTCAAGGAAAGGATGGCGACATGTACTTAGACAGCCTGGGCGCGCTGGCGCGCTCCCGGGAGTACCACGTCCGCCGGAGGGAACCGCGCTACGTTTCCAGCGTTCCCGTCGTCTTGCAACGTTTCTTGCGATTTGGACCGTTCATCACTCGCGGTGTCACCCTGGATATCAGTATGCGAGGAATGTCGGCGATTGTCTGTGGCGCGCCACGGGTGGGTGAAACAGTGGTGATCGCGTTGTCATTGGCAGGCGATCCCTTGGATATGCTCGCGACTGTCCGCCACAGCAGTGATGCCAAATCCGGATTTGAGTTCTACCCTTTGTCTCCGAGTACCCAACAGAAAATTCAGGACTGGATGCGAGAACAGCGCAAGCATGAAGAAACGCTATTCCCGTATCCCTACGCGGGTGGGTCCAGATTTGGAAGCGACTGATAATTTAGGTACGAATGCGACCGCAACCAAATCACTCGGGCAGCAGCGGCAGACCCTGGATATCCCACGAGATGCGGTGCACGGCGCTGTTGGTGGCCAAAATGGCCGACTTGCCGGGCGCAAACGCCAGTCCGACCAAGCCCTGGCCGGAGACTTCGAGGCTGGCTTTGCCTTGAGGGGTGAGCTTCACAATGCCGCGTTTTCCGGCGAGAGAGGCGGCAACGTAGACATTGCCCTCGACATCAAGAGCCAGGCCCTGCGGACGTCCCAGACCACGGTAGAACACGGACACGGTGCCGTGAGGATCGACTTTGTAGACGCCGTCGAAACTGGAAGTGCTGGGGGCGGTGACAAACATGTCGCCGTGAAGACCGAAGGCGATGTGATAGGCGGAAACGCTCGGCTCCAGCGTCGCGAACACAAAAATCTGCCGGTCGCGAGCGATCTTGAAAATGGTGCCGCTGCGGTCGCCGACGTAGAGATTTTCCTCGCGATCGAAGGCAATCCCGGTCGCGATCCCCATACCTTCGGCGTAGGTCGACATGGTGCCGTTCGGCGCCACCTTGTACACGGCCTCGTCATTGCGCGAAGAAACATACATCTGCCCGTCGCGGTCGAAGGCAATCGAGGTGGCGTTCATCAGATCGCTGAGAAACGGCTTGACGTTGTAATTCGTGTCAATCTTGAAGATCGACACTGGAACTTTCTGCCCGCGCGATCCGGAGAAAGTCGCATAGATATTGCCTTCGCGGTCGAGCGCGGGATTGGTAACCGGATGCAGGTTGTCGGCAACGGGGACTGCAACTTTGATGGAATGCGGATTGCTATCATGCCGGTCGGTGCCTGCCACGCTCGTACTCACGTTCGTGCTCACTACGACCGGTCCAGAGGCCGCGCCCTCGGGCACGCGGGCCACCACGAAATCGTCGGAACTGATCAGCACGGAGCCTTCGAGCTCGCCGAAGCGCACGCTCGGGCGGCGCAACTCCGGCGGACGCAAGCCTTTTCCGATGATACGAACCTCGCCTCCGGGCAAAGCGAAACTGGGCGCGACCGCATCGATATGCGGCTTGCCGTTGACGTTCTTCTTTCCTAACAGGCGGTCGGAGATGCTCATGAGCTTGTTCCGGGAGCCAGCGCTACTTGGTTAGAAGTCCAAAGTGCAACAGAAGATGCATGACGGCGAGCGCATAAAGTCCAGCTCCCAGGTCGTCCACAACAATGCCGGTGCCCTCGGGCAGCCGCTCCAGTCGCCGAATCGGAAACGGCTTCAGAATATCGAAGACACGGAAGAGTATAAGGCCCGCGAGAAAGGTTTTCCAAGCGAGCGGGACGGCGATGAGCGTAACCAGTTGCCCGGCAACTTCATCGATGACGACGAATTGCGGATCCTTCAGGCCGGAGGCGCGGGCGGCGATGGTGGCGGCGGGAATTCCGATGAGGGTGATAACTGCGGCGGCGGCGACCGTTGCCCAAATGCGGCTCGCGATTGGGATCTGGGAACTTGCCAACGCCCACAGGATCACCGTGGCTAACGATCCCCATGTGCCGGGGCCGGGTTTGAGGCGTCCCGCGCCGAAGAAAGTCGCGACTAGTGTAGCCCACAGCGGAGCCCGGGGGCGGGACGCCCCCGCGACAGCCGGCGGGACGCCGGCGCTACGGTCGTTGGTCAGTGGTTCGGGTGTGCGTTTCACGGCTCGTCTTCGGCGTCGGGGACAGCTTCGTCAGCGTCGGCGACCGGCGACGAAATTACGTACGCGCCGCTGGCCCACTTTCCAAGGTCGATCTGGCGGCAGCGATCGCTGCAGAAAGGGAAGTCGGCATCCGCGGACTTTACGGCCTTCTTGCAGATCGGGCAGCGGAGTTTGATTTGGCGTTTTCGCGGCATAGTTGATGGCAGAGGTTAGAGGTCAGATTGTAGAGGTGAGAACATTTCTGCTCTGGGTGATTTTGACCTCTGCAATCTCACCTCTGACTTCTGACCTTAAACGATCTCCGCCACCAGATCGTAATCGTGCGTCGCCGTGATGCGGCAGCGGTAAAACTCTCCCTCTTTCGGTGCATTTCCCTCGGGATAGTCGTTTACGAAGACTTTACCGTCTATCTCCGGGGCGTGCATCGCGGTACGGCCTTCGAGGAGCAGGTCGGACTCGGTCGAGGCGCCTTCCAGCAGCAGATCGAACTCGCGCCCGATCAGCGACTTTTTCCTGGCCCGGCTGATTTTCTTCTGCATCGACATCAGGGACTTGCGGCGGCTCTCGATCTCGCGCGGGGAAAGCTTCTTGTCCTGATCGAAGGCGCCCGCGCCTTCCTGGTCCGAGTAGCCGAAGGCGCCCATCCAGTCGAAGGCCGCGTCCTTCACAAAGCCGCAAAGCTCCTCGAATTCTTTTTCGGTTTCGCCCGGGAAGCCGACGATGAACGAAGTCCGCAAAGTAACGCCGGGAATCACGCGGCGCATTTTTTCGATGGAGCGTAAGAACAGGTCGGCGCCGCCGCCACGCTTCATGCGCTTCAGAACCGTTGCCGAGGCGTGCTGCAGCGGCACATCAATGTAGGAACAAACATTGTCGTGGGTCGCGATCGCCTCCAGCAGTCGCCCCGTAATTCTATTGGGATAAGCGTAGAGGAAGCGAATCCAGCGCAGGCCTTCGACGCCTGCGAGTTTTTCCAGCAGCAAGGCCAGACCATCTTTCAGCCCAAAATCTTCGCCGTAGCAAGTGGTGTCCTGTCCGATGAGCGTGATTTCGCGGACGCCGGATTGCGCCAGGCGCTCAGCTTCGGCAATGACGGACTCAAAACGCCGCGAGCGGAACTGTCCCCGAAGCTGCGGAATAATGCAGAAAGTGCAAGGATGATCGCAGCCTTCGGCAATCTTGATATACGCGGAATATCCGGGCCCGCTCAGCACGCGAGGCGTGTGGTCGTCGTAAAGGTAGTTGGGCAGGTCGGCGACGGCGCCGTCCCAGGAATCGCGCGCGAAGCGGCCCTGTCCGCGGCGATGATCGCCTTCGGGCCGCGACGTTGGCGGGTTCGAAGTTAAGGTATTCGAAGTCAGAATGTTAAACGGACTGGGCGTGCGAGGTGGTTGCGCCACCCCGGCAGCGGCCAGGATTTTCTCCAATTCGCCGGTGCCGACGACCGCGTCCACCTCCGGAATGTTCTTCCGGATCTCATCGTGGAAACGCTCGACCAGGCAACCGGCAACTACGAGTCTCTTCGCCTTGGCGCCCGACGTCGTTTTGTGACGGGCCATTTCGAGGATGGTGTCGATGGATTCCTGTTGCGCGCTGCCGATGAACGAGCAGGTATTCACCACGATGACGTCGGCGTCCTCCGCGTTGGGAGTAAGTTGGGCGCCAGCCTGCGACAGCATGCCCATCATCACCTCGCTATCGACGAGGTTCTTGGGGCAGCCCAGGCTCACAAAACCAACCTTGGCCGGGGCAGCCGGCTCCGATGTCGCGGATATGCTTTTCTTTATTGGCACTGGGAAATGATCAGCAGGAAACAGATCTAAGGAAACTCTGATTAAGTACCATCGAAAACCTTGAACCACAGGGTACACAGGGGTGCACGGAGATACCCAGGGACTTAATCAGACTTTCCCTAACCAATTCTAACATCTGGCGTTGCCGTATCCGCGCCCGCCCGAAGCCGGGACCCGGGCACCAAACAGGGTACCTTATGTTTTCCACCGATTGGGGCCGCCCGTGCTAATCTTATGGAAACAAAAACTACATTCCTCAATACGTTTGGAGGAGAGATGTCGGCTAAACGCCTCGCGGTTTTAGTTGTGCCAGTTTTGGTCTCCAGGGGGCTTGACTCCCAAGGACATTGGAGCCCTGTTCGTGACTCCATCGGTGCGGGTGAACATTTTTTCGGGCGATTCGGTCACTCCGTGGGTTAGCGCGGGCGCCGGTTATGGGCGCTTCCGGCAAGCCCCGGTGCTCACTTTCGGACGGCCGAACCCCGGGCCCTCCGGCACCAATACCAGTGTAATTCAGTTCGGAGCGGGATTGGATACGTGGTTTTGGCCGCGCTGGGGTGCGCGGTTCGAAGCGCGCGATTTCTGGTCTGGAGCTCCCGCCCTGAATGTGAATACCGGGAGAAGCCGTCAGCACAACTACTACGTAGGTGTCGGCGTTGTCCACCGCTTCTAGATGCACTTGGGCTGATGTGGTGACGGGGCTCCGCCCCGTCCAAGCGGGGCGTAGCCCCGCTTCCACACAGTTCTGAATCTTGTTTAGCTGGCGGCAGCGCGGTTCGGCGTCTTTCTGGAAGCCGCTGTTTCCGCGGTCGTGATGTCCTCGAAAAGACGTGGCAGGCTTTGGGCGTCATCCACCGACCTCCCGAAACGGGCGGATTCGTAAGCGCGCGTAAACGTGGCGACCTTCTTCTGCAGTGCCGTTTCCTGAATGGCCGCGACAAAATCCAGCGGTGTTTGCGAGGGCGACTTGCGCCAGCCGAGGTGTGCCATGCGGCCCACCATCCGGTCATACCAAAGGGCAGCGGCTTGGCGCGGGGCAAGTTCGGGATGCGCTCGCAGGCGATGGTCACGCAGTCCGCGCACCACGCGCCCCAGATTCAGCAGCGTGATCAGGACCGCCGCGAACCCGAGGCTGCCGCCCAACCAGGGCACCGGAAAATTGGTGAAATGCGCGTGCGCTTGCCTTGCCAACCGCAGCAGGGCACGATGTTGCCGCCCAACCCAACGGCGAGCTTCGTCAAAAAAACGCCGACTGCTGGTCGCGGCGTCTTTTCCCAAAGTCTGCTGATGGCTTACATCGTAGTTGATAATCCATTCGCGCCAGAACGATGCGGCCGCGTCCATATAGAGCTGCATCCTCGACCAACCCGTCCGCGTCGCCAGGCTTCCCGCTGGAGTGGGATCAAAGGTGACCCAACCGGAACCGGGGAAGTAAGCCTCAACCCAGGAATGGGCGTCGCTGGCTCGCACCACATACTGGCCGGTGAGGTCATTGAATTCACCGCCGCGGAATCCCGTTACGATACGCGAAGGGATATGCAGCGAGCGCAGCATGACCGCCATCGAACTAGCGAAATATTCGCAGTGACCTCGCTTCCGCTCGAACAGGAAGTTGGCCAGCGGATCCCGCGGGAGAGTGC
>CZLA01000094.1_pt1 | contig 8644 bp, 8 predicted proteins | sample 1122381 | NCBI WGS metagenome assembly CZLA01 (sample SAMEA3539301, study PRJEB10725) | soil metagenome | biome: tundra; feature: field; material: soil | place: USA | collected 2010-05 | depth 0.15 m
GAACTGCCTGCGAGATAATCCCATGACTCAATTCTCCATTCAATGGATTTTGAGTCTTAACCGATTGTGTCAAAAATGGGGGCAAGTCCAGATCGATCAAAGAAACGACTGCAGAAGGGTTGACAAAAGAGGATCTCAATATGAAGATGCGCTGGTTTGTTCTTTTGCTGCTGGCATTTGGCAGCCTCGTAGCGCTATCAACGCTGGCAAAGGCGCAATCACTGGTCGATTCGGGAGAGTCCTCCAGCAGCACTGTCGACTTGTCAGTAAGTACGGCGACCCCGCAACCGGATCTGACGTACATGCGTCCGCCGCAGACAACGAAGCTGCGCAACTTCGTCTTCGATGCGTTCGGCCCGTATCCCATCGTCGGAGCCGGACTTGCTGCGGGCATTAACCAGGCGGACAGGACACCTCCGGAATGGGGTCAAGGCGCGGAGGGGTATAGCAAGCGCTTCGGGTCAGACTTCGGTATCGCGGTCGTAACTACGACGACGCGCTATGCGCTCTCCGAAGCCTTCCACGAAGACACGCTGTATTACCGCTGTGCGTGTAAGGGCGTGTTTCGGCGGCTGAGCCATGCCGTGATTTCGACCTTTACCGCACGACGCGGCGACGATGGCCATCGCGTCTTTTCTTTTCCTGATGCGGTTGCTCCTTATGCCGGCACCATGACGGCAGTCTACGGCTGGTATCCTGGCCGCTACAACTATAAGGATGCATTGCGAATGGGCAACTACAGCGTGCTGGGGTATGTAGGCGCAAACATCGCCCTGGAATTCCTCTATAGCGGACCGCACTCGTGGATTTCCCGCATGCACCTGAACAATGGGCACGGAGCGCCCAATCCGAGCCCAAATCCGTGATCCGCTTCGCGCTCGGTCGGCAACAAGAACATGGCCAGTCTGCACTTGCAGGCTTATTTCAAGCCGAGCTCACCATATGTACTGTTGGGTAATCCCGTAGCACTCACAGGCGGCGTCTTCAGGCTTCTTGCGGTTCACGATCTTCACTGCGCCGCGGGTGTGCTCGATGAGCTTTTTCTTTTGCAAAACACCAGCCGCTAAGCTCACGCTAGGCCTGTTTGTTCCTAGCATCGTCAATACTGACGGCTTCAAGATCCACGAACCCTGACCGACACCTAGCGCGACTCCGCTACTTCACCGAGGCCCGAAATCGGGCGTGCGCGAACAAAAACAATTCACGTATGTAGGATGCCCGACAGACCATCCAAAATTGACGCATGTAAACTGCGCCCGTCCCTTTACGTGTTTTCCACCACGCCCAGACCGGGTGACGGGTTGCTGCAGTCAGAAAACGTTGGGGCGCTGTGGGAGAGGAGGCCATGAGCCGGAAGCTGGCATGGATTGAGCAAAAGCGGTTTCGGGGTTTTGGTTGCTCGGAATGTAGCTGGCGCTTCAACCCTACTGGAGCGCCCACCGGCACATCTTTCGATGAAATGATGCGCAACTTCGAGTTGCGACGCGACAGAGAGTTTGCATTGCATGTTTGCGCCGATCACCCAAGAGCCAAGAGCGCAAACTCTGAATAATTCAAACCGCACCGCTCACTCAGATGCACAGCCATCGGCGGATGGTGGCCAAAACCACCCCGCCAACGCAGAGAGAGAATACTGCCAGCGCGTCGCTCCCAGACCAATGGCTTACTCGCTTCGCAAGGCTTCGATCGGATCCAGAAACGCGGCCGTTCTCGCCGGATAGTAGCCAAAGCCGATACCCACCAACGCAGAAAAGAATACTGCAAGCAAAACCGCACCCGGACCAACCGCCGTCGCCCACCCTGCTAACTGCGAGATCAGCAGTGATGCTCCGATTCCGAACACAATTCCGATAAAACCACCCGCGATCGAGAGCGTTACTGCCTCAACCAAAAACTGGGTGAGAATGTCTCGGGTCTTTGCGAGCCCAACGCTTGTCTCAGTCCTATCTCCCGGGTTCGTTCCCGAACCGAAATCAACATGATGTTCATGATCCCGATTCCACCCACGACCAGCGAGACCGAAGCCACGGCCGCCAGCATGATCGCCATGATCTTCGAGGATGCCTCTTGTGCCGCGAAGAGCTCTTCCAGGTTACGGATGGAGAAGTCATCAGCCTCGCCTGCCTGCAAATGGTGCCGTTGCCGGAGCAGAGCGCCCGCCTCTTCCTGCGCCGCCGGAATCTGGGCGCCGCATTTCGCCTGCATCATGATCGTATCCACGGCGTCAGCATTGGCTTGCTTGACGCCGATCACTTTCCGCTTGGCGGTTGAAATCGGAAGGAGAATGACATCGTCCTGGTCCTGTCCTTGCGACGATTGGCCTTTTCGAGCAAGCACGCCGACGACAGTGAACGGGACATTCTTGATACGGATCGCCTGGCCGATCGGATCGGCGCCATCGAACAGGTTATCTACCGGCGTCTGGCCGAGCACAGCGACCTTGTTAGCGCCATCCACATCCTGCTGGGTAAACTCAGCTCCGTCAGCAACGGACAGCTCGCGAATCGTCAGATAGTCGGGAGTAATGCCATAGACGCTTGTCGCCCAGTTATTGTTTGCGAAGACCACCTGGGCTCCGCCTCGAACCACGGGCGCCGCAAGTTCAACGTCCGGACACTGCGCCACAAGTTCCCTTGCGTCCGCTTCCGATAAGGTGACCGCATTGCCGGTGCCCAAGCGCACGCCAGAACTACTCATGCTCCCCGGGGATCACGATGATGATGTTGCTTCCGATACTCGCGATCTGCTGCTGGATACGCTCGCTCACTTGCTGTGGGAATACTGAGCAAAATGGCTCTTTCACTCGGAAATCTGGGGCCGGCACTCCACTGGTGTCTGAATGGATTGCACTACTTACGAAGAGATGCTCATCGCATTCCTCGCGCCATGACGTCGACGCTGGTGGGCTCAGCCGCGGTTGCCGCTAGTTGGTGTGCGCGAACGATAAATCTCTTTGGTGCGGGGCCCAAATAGGAAAACGGGTAACAGGTCACCAGGGTCAGAATTGCTTCATCGGAATTGTCCAGCACTTGGGTCTCCACGGGATCAACTACCTTGGCGGAGTCGACGCGATAGCGAAAGAATCCACTTAACGTTTGCAACGTGATCTCATCACCCTCCCGGATATTTCGCAGCGCTCTGAAGAATGTGTCCCGATGCCCGGCGAGGGCGACGTTCCCTGGTTGACCGGGTAGTGGCGTTCCCGGAATATGCCCCACGGCCCGGCGCAATGTCCGTTCATCAATGCCCTCCATGATCATCGCTGAAAGGCCGATTCTGCTGATGTCGATTCGGCCCAGCGGAGACCGTCTGCCGTCAGTTGGACCAAAGCCCTCAACTCTCGCAGGCTTTGCTTCGTCCCGGTGAGGAATGGGCAAAGTGCCGACAGGTTCACTGTTGGCGTTCGATCGCGAACCTCTCAAGTCTTCTTGAAATCTCCGGGTTTGATAGGCCTGATAGAGCTTCGCGTCAAGCAGCACATAGCCGCAGTAGGCCAGCGCCAAGATGCCGCTAATGAAAAAGAGATGCCGGCTCCCACGAACAAACGATTGCGTCCGCGTTGGAAACATCTTTCGTTTAGTTATGAACTTCATGATCAATCGCTTTCGTTGTCGGCAACGGTTGAGGTCCTAAGGGTGCGAAGTAACCGGTGCGAGTGCGGACCGACAGACGTCCGCGGCCCGGCGCGCCCGCTTTCACTTGTATTACCCGATACGTTCCGTCACGCTTTCGGTTGGTGGAGACATAGGCAAGCGTGTATTGATTACGGATATCGTGAGCGATCTGTTCACAGATAGGGACAATGTCTTTCAATGACTGCGGCAAGAAGGCCTCGCCACCCGTGTCCTTTGCAAGCCGCTTGAGCACGCCGGGGTTTCGATCGCCATCTTCCTCATCGAAGATACCGATGGTATAGATAATTGCGTCCGGCTGTCCTGCGAGCGCCGTGATTTCGGCCAGCTTATGTTTGCTGGCGTTGTCGCCTCCGTCGCTGATTACGATCAGCACTCTCTTGTCCTTGGTTCCCTTTTTTAAGTGCTCCATGGCGGCAACCACCGCATCGTACAGCGCCGTCTCACCACCGGGCGCGATTCTAGACAGGGCAACCTGCAACTGAGCCACCTGGTCTGTGAACGGAGTGTTGTCCGGAAGACCAAACGAAACTTTCTCGTTGAACTTGACCACGAACATCTGGTCCTGAGGGTTGCTGGATCGGGCAAAGGCCAGCGCCGCTGCAATAACATCAGCGCGCTTTGGCGTCATGCTTCCACTATTATCGACGACCAGGCCGACCGTAACCGGGATGTCCTCTCGGCTCAAAAACTTGGTCTGTTGCAAAACTCCGTCCTCGTAAATCTGAAAATCGTCTTTGTTGAGTCCGGAGACCAGAACACCTTTGCGGTTCTGCGCGGTTGCGCGCAAGACAACCATGTTCACATCTACGTTAATGGTGTATTCGTCTTGGCGGCTCTGCGACAGAGGTGATGCTTGAGCCCGAACAAAACTCGGTAGAGCGATCAGGACGAGAAGGGCAATTAGACATCGGAGCGCGGAGGCGAATTCCTCCCTGTTGCGTACTCCCGTGTCGAGAAGTTCTGTGGCTTGGGCCTGCGGCTTCAACTTGCTTTGCAGTCGCGGCGCGGATGAGCGAAGCTCTGTCACCCGTTAGTCCTTTCATGTCATGCAATCTGAGTCTTGCCCGAACGAACCGGACGGCCATTGCTCCGCCGTCCGGTATCCGGTCAACTCACATGGATAGGTCCTAGTCGCAGATCACCCATTCGTTCTCAAAGGGCCCGCTTGGAAAAAGTCGAGAGAGCAAAGCCTGTACCCAGTGCCAGCAATCCCAGCAATCCAATCAGTGGCAGCAAGCTGGCTGTTTTCGGCAGAGGCTCAGCTGCAGCCACAACGACTGGTGCAGGTGTAGTCGCAGCCGCTGGGGGCGGTTCAACGACTTTGGCCAACTCGACTGGCTCTCCCGTGGGAGCAACGGCTTCGATGGGAGCCGTCCTTAAAGCTTCGATGGGAGCCGATGCTAGTTCGATTGGAGTTTCCAGAACCGGCTGGTTGGTTTCCTTAGCCAGTTCAAGGGCCCTCGACTTCGCGTATACAAATTCTTCTCCCCATTCACGTCCGGGGTAAAACCATGCTCTCAAAGCTTCTGGTTGTCCGGCGGGACGTTCGCTAAACGTGATCGTCGTCTTGTCAGTCGTCTTCAGGCGGTAATTCGGGATGGCCAAGATGGTGGTGAAGACATGGGTTTTGTCCTGGCTGAAGATCTGAACGATGTGGCGGTCGGATTGTGAATCCAGAATCTTGAAGACATAAGTACCGGCCGGCAAGATTTGAGCGCCCACGCCCGGAACTTCGACGGGCCCGCTAAAAGTGATGACCGTCTCTCTGTTCCAGTCGTCAGCCGTTGCTTTCGGCACGGCGAGCAAACAGAGCGCAGTGAGGCAGAATACAGTTGCTAACGTCTTAAACGATTTCATGGTCTCTCCTGTAGTTTTCTCCGAGTCGCTCGCACGGCGGTGGGTAGGTTTTGGGAACTCTTGGGTATCGGATCACAAGAGTTCTGCCGCCGGATAGTCCGGCGGCTTCTCAACCGTGCAGAGGGTTATCCATCGCGAGTATCGAGCTTCTCTCTTCGCATTACTGAGCAATATTGACCGCCGTGCTGCACTTCCAACTCGAGATGGGTCGCTCGTGAGATAGGACGGTGCGCGGTATTGTGCTAAGTCTGTGTCGTGTCGCTCTCGGGTCAGCTGGTAAACCCGCGTAAGTCGGTCGCTGCATTGTTCATTTTTGACCAGTTTTTTCCGTCTTGTACTTCGATAATACTCCGAGGTCGGTCCGGAAGAGGTGGGTGCCATGAACGACATTCAAGCCGCTGGAGAACTTCTGGAGGAGTTGCGGGAGGCATATCGGAGCCTGCCACAACATATGTAAGGAGCACGTCACGTACCTATTACGCGAGAGCACGCTGCAAGAACTAATCGGCGACAAGCGTGCCAGTGACGCTCCGAGTACGGCAGATCAAAAGGATCCTTAGAAATGTTTGCACGCCACCGGGAACGACATCGCACGGGACGCACCGGCTGGCTGCGCGCGGCGGTATTGGGCGCGAACGACGGTCTGCTTTCAACCGCGAGTCTGGTGCTTGGCGTCGCAGCTGCGCATGCGACTCACAGCAGCGTCTTGGTCGCAGGGCTCGCGGGCCTGGTGGCTGGGTCGATGTCGATGGCTGCCGGGGAGTACGTTTCTGTGCACTCACAGGCCGACACCGAACAGGCCGACCTCGCGCTGGAGCGCGCGGAACTCAAAGCAGACGACAAGGGAGAGCACAAGGAACTGACGGCGATCTACGTCGGTCGCGGGCTCAAACCTGCGCTTGCGAAACAGGTCGCCGAGCAGTTGATGGAACATGATGCGCTCGGGGCACATGCCCGCGACGAACTCGGCATCTCTGAAATTTTCCATGCGCGTCCGATTCAGGCCGCGTTGGCATCGGCTGGCAGCTTCGCCGTCGGAGCAGCCCTGCCTCTCTTGGTTGCTACCCTGGCCCCAGCGGCCGTTTTGATCCCTCTCGTCTCTCTAACTTCGCTGGTGTTCCTCGCGCTTCTCGGAGGGTTGGCCGCGCGCGCGGGTGGCGCGGGAGTGACGATCGGCGCGATACGCGTCACGTTCTGGGGTGCGATCGCCATGGCGGTGACCGCAGGTGTTGGGGCGCTCTTCGGAACCGTTGCGTGAGCGGGACCAACCGGAAACCGGCGTGGTTTTGTGTGGTCGATGCATTCGTTTCCAGAAACGAAGCACCAGCCGCTTGTTGCCGATGATCACCAGAATCTGCGGCGAGGATCCTCCCGGTTCCGAAGAAACCAGAATCAACACCTGAGATATAGATAGGGCTCTCCCGTGGCTTGGGGGAGTACGGATAGCACCCGCCCGCGCTTCCCTCCGTCTTCTAGACTGAGCGATGAGCAATTGTAGACAGATTTGCGAATAGCCTGCTGATATACATGACTCGCATGGGTATCAATAGCACACTGTTGTGTATACACCGGGATTCCGCCCAACTGGGTTTGCTGGAGCAAAAGGGATACGAACTAGTAAACGCTAACAACGGTCCCGATGCTCTGCGGCTTTTTATGTCGCGGCCCGTGGATGCCGTTGTGCTCGAGCACCAAATGGACCTTTTGGACGGATCAGTCCTCGCGGCCGAGATCAAGCGGGTCCAGCCGAAGGCTCCAATTGTTATGCTGGTCGATCACCTGGAATTGCCTGACGGTGCTTTGAAGTCGGTAGATGCAATCGTAGTCAAGTCCGACGGCGCTCATTTCCTTTGGGCGACTGTTCACTTCGTTCTGAATGTAAAACCGCTCCGCCTTCGTGAACAAAAGCTGAGGACGCAAGCGCCCGCACATCCGCGGCGTTCGGGCGGGTCGCGGGAAGGCGCGAACAGTGTGCGGATCAACACTCCTGAATTCGCAACTGAGGAGAAGGGCGCACTTTTTTCGCCACGAGTTTGGCGAAGCATACGGAACGGAACAGTCCAATTCTGATCAGGTACCAGGAAATGATGGGACGCCGGCTCGAAGTGAGCTTTTTTGCACAGACTTCACAATCTCCGAAATGAGAAGGTTTCGACGAGAACTATTTGCGCGCGAGACGAAGTCTTCAGTATGTTTCGTCCGGAAATTGTGCCTTCAATCCACGCAACCCGCAGCCGCAGAGCGAGACCGGGCAAGCGAAGGATCATCGGCCAAGAGGAAACACAATGCATACTCGTTTCATTCGTACGCTACTGTTCGCGCTCGTGATGCTGTCCCTGTCGGCAGTGTCGTTCGCGCAGATTGGCATATCAATCAGCTTCGCCCCGCCGGAACTGCCTGTTTACGAGCAGCCTCTTTGTCCTGGCGATGGTTATCTCTGGACACCTGGCTACTGGGCTTATGCCAACGACTTCGACGACTATTACTGGGTGCCGGGTACATGGGTGATGGCTCCGGAAGTCGGTTTTCTGTGGACTCCAGCCTACTGGGGTTGGGGCGGCAACGGATATGTCTTCTATGATGGCTACTGGGGTCCGCACGTCGGATTCTATGGTGGGATCAGTTACGGCTACGGTTACTACGGCGAAGGTTACGAAGGTGGACGTTGGGACAACGGACACTTTTTCTACAACCGTTCGGTAAACAACGTGAACGTCACAGTCATTCACAACGTTTACAACACCACGGTGGTCAACAGCACCACGGTGAACCGGGTTAGCTACAACGGCGGCAATGGCGGAATCAGTGTGCGTCCAAGGCCTGAAGAAGAGGTGGCGGCGCGTGAGAAGCATGTTCCGGCGGTAGCGGTTCAGACTCAACATGCGCAAGCTGCGCGCACGAATCCGGAGCAGCGGGCTTCCGTGAATCATGGCACACCAGCAGTCGCTGCGACGCCTAAACCAGGAGCATTTAGCGACCGCGCAGTCGTACCAGCGAAAGCGACAGGAGCGCCTTACAACCCTCCGGACAAGCATGCCACAGTGCAGCCAGTGGCCAACACGCCAGCTGCGCATCCGGAGAATAACGTCGCTCGGCCCGCGCAGCCGAACAACCAGCCGGAAGCGAACCGTCCGCCGATAGCCCAGCCGAAC